>JACDJA010000474.1_pt1 | contig 46369 bp, 35 predicted proteins | sample 7449241 | NCBI WGS metagenome assembly JACDJA01 (sample SAMN14253289, study PRJNA609438) | sludge metagenome | isolation source: initial anaerobic sludge | collected 2018-12-20 | reverse complement strand
GGGCTTTTACAGCACGCGTTTTACGTTTGGGTTTGTAGGGGAGGTAGAGGTCTTCCAGCTCGCTGAGATCGTACGACGCTGTTATCTTTTCTTTGAGTTCATAGGTGAGGGCGCCCTGTTCTTCGATGGTGTTGAGGATGGTGGTTTTTCGTTTTTCAATTTCCTGCAACTTGTCGTAGGCATCCTTTATGGAGCCTATGGCCACCTCGTCGAGACTGCCGGTGCGCTCCTTGCGGTAACGGCTGATAAACGGAATGGTGGCACCCTGGTTGAGCAGCTCGATGGTATTATCGACCTGATGAGACGAAATGCCGGTTTGGCCTGAGATGAGGCTGGTGATGGTGTGCATATTTTTATCTTTTTCCTTTTCTCCCTTTGTGAAAGCCTCCTTTGTGTTTGTGGTGCTTGTGTTTCTTTGGGTTGTATTCGGGCGTGGGGCCCAGTTCTTCGGGAAGAGGTATTTTGTACACTTCTGTTTCAATCAATTTTTCAATCTGTGCAAAGTCGCGCTGGTCTTTGTCTGTGATAAACGTGAGCGCCACTCCTGTTGATTCGGCCCTGGCAGTACGGCCCACGCGGTGCACGTAATCCTCCGCATCGTTGGGCACATCGAAGTTGATTACCAGGTCGATGCCTTCCACGTCAATTCCCCGGGCTATGATGTCGGTGGCTACCAGTATCTGAATGTTACGGTTTCGGAACTCCCGCATGACTTCGGCGCGATCCTTTTGTTCCAGATCGGAATGAATGGCGGCGGCATTGAAGCCCTGTGATTTTAGAGCCCGATGGATTTCTTTTACTTTTATTTTTGTAGAGGAGAAAACAAGAATGCTCTGTAACTCCTTGCCCCGGAGCAGATGTTTCACCAGGGGAAGCTTTTGCCTTTCGTATACCACATAGGCTCCCTGAAGGATGCCTTCGGCGGGTTTGGACATGGCAATGTTTACCTCTTCGGGCTTTACCAGTAGTTTGCGGGCCAAATCGCGAATGTTGTGAGGCATGGTGGCCGAAAACATGAGTGTTTGCCGTTTTTTGGGGAGGTGCGACACAATCTGCATGATGTCGTCGTGAAAGCCCATGTCCAGCATCCGGTCGGCTTCATCCAACACCAGGTGTTTCAGGTTCTCCATGTTTACATAGCCCATGCTCAGATGTTGGAGCAGGCGGCCGGGCGTGGCGACTACCACCTGGGCGCCGGTAATGAGCGCATTTTTTTGGCGGGACCACAGGTCGGCATCATTTCCGCCATAAACGGCAATGGAGGTGACCGGCAAAAAATAACTAAAGCCCTCCACGTGTTGGTCTATCTGCATGGCCAGTTCCCGGGTGGGCACCAGCACCAGGGTATCTACTCCTTTTTGCGGATTTCGTACCTGGCGGTCGAGCAATGGAAGCAGATAGGCTGCTGTTTTTCCGGTGCCGGTTTGTGCGCAGCCAATCAAATCTTTCCCCTCCAAAATTATGGGGATGGTCTGTTCCTGAACAGGGGTTGCCTTTTCAAATCGCATGGCATCCAGTCCTTCAAGAACTTCTGGTGTAAAACCGAATTTAGTAAATTTCATAAGTTAAAAAATGGGATGGAAGAGGGAAGACCGAAGACCGAAGTGCCGGTTGAGTGTTTGTCCATCTTCCTTTGTTGGTTTAAAAATTACCTTGCCTACCGGCAGGCAGGTTTGATAATTGTAGTTTGTATTTTGTTATTTCTGCCTGCTCCCCGCCTACCCTGGCTACCGGCAGGCAGGTTATTCCAATCGGAAGTTCTTCCAGGTTCAGGCAGCTTACTCCACATACAACACCAGCCCCTTTAAATATTCTCCCTCGGGATGATAAATATTTAGGGGATGGTCGGCGGGTTGCTCCATCTGGTGAAGGATGCGCACGGCCCGGCCTGTTTTGGCTGCTGCCGAAAAAATGGTTTTTCTAAAGGCTTCGCGGCTCACTACCTGTGAACTGGAAAAGGTGAAAATTATTCCTCCGGGCTGGATAGCTTCTATGGCTTTTATATTCAGCTTCCTGTAACCCTGAAGCGCATTAGGTACTACTTTTTGATGCTTGGCAAAGGCAGGAGGGTCAATCACCATCAGGTTAAATTTTCCTGTCGCCTTATCTAAGTACTTGAAAGCATCTTCGGCAAAAGCCGCATGCCGGTCATCTCCGGGAAAGTTTAAAGCCACATTTTGCCGGCAGGTTTCGATGGCCCGCTCCGAGCTGTCTACCGAATGCACCTGCTGAGCATCCGCTTTTAGCGCATAAAGGGAGAACGCACCTGTGTGGCAGAATAGGTCGAGCACCGTTCGCCCTTTGCTGTAATTTCCAAAAAGAAGCCTGCTTTCACGCCTGTCTATAAAGAAAGCCGATTTCTGGCCTTTTTCAGGGTTAATGGTAAATTGGAGTCCGTTTTCCAACGCCTTTCTGCTTGCTTTCTCGTTTCCTATGAGTCTGTAAATTCCGTTGGTACTGCCTTTCCCCGAGGGTGTGCTTTCCCGGTTAAGGTAGATGGCCTTCAGGCGATTGCCCGGGAGATTCTCCACAATATCAAAGATCACCTCCTTTATCAGATACATGCCTGATGAGTGCGTTTGTACCACGGCAGCCTCATTGAACACATCGATAATGAGTCCCGGCAGGCCATCCCCCTCTGCATTTACCAGCCTGTAGGCGTTGGTTTGGGCATTGTTGATCAGGCCCATGACCTGTCGTAAATCATAAGCTTTTTCTATCTTCTCTTTCCAATACGATTCGTTGGGGGTTACCGAAGCAAAAGAGAAAATTTTTACGACAATGGAGCCCGTTTGAAAATGGCCCATAGCCAAAAAATTGCCCTGGTGATCAATTACCTGTACAGTTTCTCCTTCAGTTATTTCCGGGGAGGGTGCTTGAACTGCACCTGAAAATATCCAGGGATGAAACCGGTGCACACTCTGTTCTTTTCCGGGCTTTAGTATTATTTTGGAATAGGTCATATCGCAAATTGCGGTGTAAAATGAGGGGGAGAGGGGCAATCAAATTTATTAATGAGCGTTGCAGGTTTAGCGACTCTCCTGTTGAGAGACAGCTTTAGCCGGTTTGGCTACTTTTTTTAAAGGCAGCATCTTAGTGAGCTTTTGATAGATCTTCAACGCTATCCAGGCGTCGGTGGCAGCATATACAGCCTGTGCTTCCTGGAGTTCGGGCGACTCCCAATTGGAGAGCCGTTGACGCTTGGAAATACGGACGTTAAGAAGCAACGCAGCAAGACTTTTGAGACTGAACACCTCAATGCCGTAGCGGGTAACCATCTCCTGGAGCTCGATAAATCCACCCGGGGTAAAGGGCCTCAGACGTTGTAACCCCCGCAGGTCGTCGCGGATTCCTACCCCTACCTTTAAAACAGCGGGGCTGGCTAAAAGCTGTATGAGTGAATCGGTAAAACCGGTTTGATTGAGCCGGAACAGGAAAGCCTCTTTGGGAGTACTTAATTGCAGCAAGGCTACATGGTGCGAAACGCCTTTTTTAAAGGCGGGTTTTGTTTCGGTGTCAAAACCTATAACCTTCTCTTTCATGAGCCGTTGAACCATTTGTTCAACACTCCGCGGGTCTTCAATTATCGTTACAGTGCCTTCAAATTGTTTTAATGGTAACTCTTTAATCTCTTCTTTTGAAATGGTGTTATGCATTCATTTATAATGTTTTATGATTTGTTTTTTGTAAAATATTATTCCTGATCGGTTTGCCAGTTTTGTTGCATTCTGGAGATGAGCCAGTCGTCGGTATTTCTGTTTTCTTCGGTGCTTGTTGTCTCATCGTTTTCTTCGTCTAAATCTTCTCCGCCAAACATGGTTTGATGAAGCGCCCGCAACACGTTTACCAGTCGCTGTCCCCAGTATAGTTTAAAGTTGCCGATGAGTTCGTAAAGTGCATCGTTCATAATTTCGGTAACAGCCGTGCGATAACTTATCAGGAAGTCTTTCAAATCCTGATAAATGTCGGTCAGGTTTTCCGAGACGGAGGCGGTGAGTGGCTCACCACTGTGCTGCATGTCGGCGGTAAACACCTCCAGGTAGTCATTGTAAGGCCCCATCTTGACCAACACGGCATTAAATATTTGCTGGTACTCCTCTTCAGTGACCGATTTGTCTAAAAAACCGTCTTTCATCATGGGAGCGGGTGCAGGCAAAACCAAAGCTTTAAGATAGAGCAAAGGCAACAATTTTGTGCCGGTATCGATAAAGTCGCGGCGTGGAAATTGCAACGTTTTTTCCAGCCAGGCACAATACTCGCGCGCCACCGTTACAAATTCTATAACGTTTTTCGAATATACCAGATGGTCCAAATCGTCCTTCATACTATACTATAAACCTCAAAACAACCGGTTGGTTCGTAAATTTATATTCTCCGATAAATTTTATTTTCAATGGCATGGTTTATTGTCATCTTCTAAGGGTGGCATCACCATGCAATGGCTGCAAAATTAACTTTTTATATTGAGTTAGCAGGGAATTAAACCAATAATATTGGGTTTGTCAACTATATTTATTTGTTTTTCACTTATTCCACTCCAATTCACCTTCATTGTTTTCCGTGATTACCCCATGTTCTTCGAGCCATGAAAGCACCGGCCAAACGTGGTCTTTCTCAAAATTCAGTTTGTCAATCAGTTGGTCTGCTTTTTGGGGCAATTCGGTCAGTGACTGTTCTATCGATTGATGTATTTGGTCGAAGGTGTCGTCGTTTATATGGGCCTTTTTGCGGGCAATGCAAACGTCGCACAAGCCGCAGTTGGCCGATTTGGATTGCCCAAAATAGTTCAACAGCAAACGGCTTCGGCAGATGTGCGAAAGTGAGGCAAATTCAATGACCGATTCTATCTGCTCCTCGTAGCGTTTTTTACGAAGGGCATATACCTCGTCGGGCAGTCGGATGTGGCGTGCTTCTTCGCGTGATTGCACGTAGGTGATGAGTGGCGTTTTTCGCCGTGGAATGTAATGGATTACCTTTAGGTGACTTAACCGGCCCAGCCCGGTGTAAAGCGCCTCATTGGTTATGCCCAGTCTCTGTGCCAGCATTCCCTCGTTGATGGCTACATATTCGGTAAAGAGGCCGGTGTACGATCGCAGCAATATTTTTATCAGTGCATCAAGGGTTTCATTGGCTACCTGAAACCGGTAGAGCTCGGAGCCTTCCATGATGAATTTAACCTTCGATGGGATATCCAGCTCCTCGGTATAATTGAGGTATTCGGCCCGTTGCAGTATTTTTAAAGCATTGAATACCGTAATGATGTTGAAATTAAATGCACTGCAAAATTTTCCTATTTCAAAGTCATATACCATCTGAAATCCGGCTCCCACAGGAATCTGAAAAAAGTGGCCCAACGCCTCATAAATGCGTTTAATGACTTCGGGCTCCGGGAATGAGGCGGCTACGCTGCTTCGTAGCTTTTTTACGTTGTTTTCGCTCCACAAAAGAACCGAGTAAGCTTTTTTGCCATCACGTCCGGCACGCCCAGCCTCCTGAAAATAGGCTTCCAGAGAATCGGGTGCGTCCATGTGCACAACCAGCCTTACATCGGGCTTGTCGATACCCATACCGAAAGCATTGGTGGCCACTATGACTCTTAAATGGTTGTTTTTCCAGTTGTTTTGCCGTTCGTCCTTCACTTTTTGCGTGAGCCCCGCATGAAAATAGCCGGCATCGATGTTGTTCTGCTGCAGCAGGGTAGCGTATTCGCGGGTTTTTTTGCGGCTTCGCACATATACGATGGCGCTGCCTTTTACCGATTGTAATATTTTAATGAGTTGCTGCTCTTTATCGTCGGCCAGGCGAACCACGTAAGCCAGGTTTTCGCGGGCAAAGCTCTTGGAGAAAATGTGGCGCTTTTTAAAAAGCAGTTTCTCCATAATGTCCTCTGCTACCTGTGGTGTAGCGGTGGCAGTTAGCGCCAGTACGGGCACTTGTGGCAGGTGTTTTCGTATTTCGGCTATCTTGAGGTACGAAGGTCGAAAATCGTAACCCCATTGCGAAATGCAGTGAGCCTCATCGATGGCCAGCAAATTTATTTTGAGCAGAGGCAGTTTTTCCAAAAACAGCTCGGTGGAGAGACGTTCGGGCGAGATGTATAAGAACTTGGTGCCCCCAAACAGGGCGTTGTCGAAGGTGACCCTGATTTCGTCGTAGGTGAGCCCCGAGTGTATGGCGGCAGCCTTAATATTTTGACTGCGGAGGTGCTCCACCTGGTCCTTCATGAGTGCAATTAATGGCGTAATAACCAGGCACACGCCGGGCGTGGCAAGGGCCGGAACCTGAAAGGTGATGGATTTACCGCCGCCGGTGGGCATGAGCGCCAGGGTATCCTCGCCACTGCCAGCCGAGCGGATGATCTCCTCCTGCAAAGGCCGGAAACTGTCATAGCCCCAATATTGTTTGAGTATTTGAAGGTATGGGTTTAACATGGTTGCAAAATTAGCTTAAACATATAGAAAAACCTCGCAATATTCAAGGTAGGGCAGGGTAGAAAAGCCACATTTTTTTGTACCTTTGCCAAAATTTTTTCTCACCAAAAGCAATTTGTTATGTCATTTTTCGAGGATAAAATTACATCGGACGGTTTGACTTTCGACGATGTGTTGTTAATACCTGCTTATTCGGAAGTTTTACCACGCGAAGTGAACCTGACATCCCGTTTTTCGCGTGACATAATTATTAATACGCCAATTGTTTCGGCGGCCATGGATACCGTTACCGACGCGCGAATGGCCATTGCCATTTCACGGGAAGGCGGCATTGGGGTTATTCATAAAAATATGTCCATCCGTCAGCAGGCCAAGCAGGTGGAAATAGTTAAGCGGGCCGAAAATGGCATGATCTACGATCCCATAACCATCGGGCGTGACAAAACCGTGGGCGATGCGCTCAAACTGATGAGCGAATATAAAATTGGTGGCATCCCGGTGGTAGATGGCGACCATTTTCTGGTGGGTATTGTTACCAATCGCGATTTGCGCTTCGAAACTGAGTTTCAGCGACCCATTGAAGAGGTGATGACCTCCAAGAATCTGGTGACTACCGATCAAAGCACCAACCTTGAAAAGGCGGCTGCCATTTTACAGAGATATAAAATTGAAAAGTTGCCCGTTGTTGACAATAACAACAAACTGATAGGATTGCTTACCTACAAGGATATTACCAAGGCCAAAGACAAACCGTTGGCCAGCAAAGACCCCAAAGGTCGACTGAGAGTGGCTGCCGCCGTAGGGGTTACTTACGATACTTTCGACCGCATTGATGCCCTGGTGAAAGCCAACGTGGACGCCGTAGTGATTGATACCGCTCACGGTCATTCAAAAGGGGTTCTTGAGATGCTGAAGGAGACCAAACGGCGCTATCCGCAAGTGCAGGTGGTGGTGGGTAACATAGCTACTGCCGAAGCTGCCAGGGACCTGGTGAAGGCCGGTGCCGATGGCGTAAAAGTAGGGATTGGTCCCGGTTCGATATGCACCACCCGTGTGATTGCCGGAGTGGGAGTCCCTCAGTTATCGGCCATTTACGATGTTTATAAAGCTCTGAAGGACACTGATGTTCCCTTGATTGCCGATGGCGGATTGCGCTACAGTGGAGATATTGTAAAAGCATTGGCTGCCGGAGCCCACTCGGTTATGGCCGGTTCGCTGTTTGCAGGCGTGGAAGAGTCACCAGGTGAAACCATCATCTTTAACGGGCGGAAATATAAGACTTACCGTGGCATGGGCTCCATCGAAGCCATGCAGGAAGGCTCGAAAGACCGCTATTTTCAGGATGTGGAAGACGATATTAAAAAGTTGGTGCCCGAAGGCATTTCGGGACGGGTACCTTATAAGGGAACGCTTGTCGAGGTAATTTACCAGCTCATCGGTGGCTTAAGGGCGGGGATGGGCTATTGCGGTACCAAAAATATTGAACAGTTGCACAACACCCGTTTTACGCGCATCACCAATTCCGGCGTTATCGAAGGACATCCACATGACGTGACCATTACGCGGGAGGCACCTAACTATTCGAGATAGGAGGGGAGCTGAAAGGCAATAGGCAATAGGCAATAGGCAGCAGGTAGCAACGGAACGGTTCTGTACGCCGGTTTTGCGAATCAGAACCGTTCCTTAACCCGTCCTTTGTTGACTTTTATAAGGAACTTGACGTAGGAGTTAAATCCAAATTTCAATATGTATTTGAGTTTATCAGGCAAGTTGAAATGGTTCCTAAAAAGTTTTTAGCTCCAATGACTGGCTATGAGGGACTTTTTGAGATTAGAGTTGAATATCAGTCAAATATTTATAGGGTTTTCTGCTGCTTTGACAAAGGAAAGCTTGTTGTTCTTTTAAATGGTTTTCAAAAGAAAACGCAAAAGACACCGAAGAAAGAGATTGAAAAAGCTATGAGATTGAAAGAAGAATATTTTAATCAGAAAAAACTGAAATCATGACTGACTACAAAGGAATAAGGACATTTGACGAACTACTTGAACTTGAGCACGGGAAAATCGGAACTGAAAGTAGAAATGAGTTTGAAGAAAAAGCTCAAATGTTCATTCTAAGTGAAATGTTGAAGGAAACCCGTAAGGAGGCAAAGCTTACACAGTAGCAATTGGCAGAAAAGTCCGGCACAAAGAAAAGCTACATTTCGAAAATAGAAAATGCAAAGGGAAACATCCAACTTTCGACATTAATCAGAATATTTGAAACAGGACTAAATCGTAAAATCGGGTTGACTTTTCTATAAACAAATTACGTCCCATAATATTTTGTAAATTTCACGTCGGGGTTCATACGGTTTTTGAGCGTTTGTATCCCGCATGTGCCTCGGTGCAAGGCTGAAAAGGAATGTCCACCGCAACCGCCTCGCTATTTACCATTTACCGCCAGGTGCAAGTAAAAGGAAACAAAGAGTAAAATAAAATCATGAACCGGTTGATTACAAAGTTATTTCAGTATTATCGCACATTTTCTTTCTCCGGTTTCCGGCAGCCGCCGGAGGGCGGATGGAGGCTATTCGGGGAGGGCAGGATGGAGGCCGTTTTCTTTTTTTTCTTTTTTTTGGTTTCCTGCGGCGTAAGTAACCCTTCCGATACACCACTTGTGTCGGTGGGAAACGACCGGTTAACCCTGGGTGATTTGCAAAGCTATCTGCCACCCCATGTCACCGGCGAGGACAGTGCGGCCATTGCCGATGAATACATCAATCGCTGGGTACGAAATAAGCTCTTTCTGCAACAAGCCGAGCTCAACCTCACCGAAAGCGAGAAGGATGTAAGCCGGCTGATTGATGAATATCGTACTTCGCTGTTGGTGCATCTGTATCAGCAAAAAATGCTTGAGCAAAAGTATTCACCACTCATCACCAGCCGCGAGATAGAGGATTATTACCACCAGATGCAGGAGAATTTTAAGCTTCAGGATAATATCCTTAAGGGGCTTTTAATTAAAGTGCCTAAATCGGCTCCCGATGTAGCAAAGGTGAGGGATTGGTGTCGCCGCTTTAAACCCGAAAATGTGGTCGACCTCGAGGCCTGGTCGTTTCAAAACGCCCGGTTATACGATCAGTTTCTCGATAATTGGGTGCCTTTTCAGCGCATTAACGCCAATTTACCCACCCCTCTTAAAAATGAGGCGCGTTTTTTGTTGTACAATAGTTTTTATGAAACCAGTGACGATGAGTTTCGATATTTTTTAGTAATTACCGATTACCATACCATTGATGAAATAGCCCCGTTGAGCTATGTAGAAGAGCGCGTTAAGGCTATTCTTCTGAATAAAAAAAGAGTTGATTTTATCAAAAACTTAGAAAAAGAGCTTTACAACGAAGCTTTACAGGAAAAAACCATTAATTTCTACTAAAGTTCTGCTACCTTTATGGCAAAATTTATGAGCATGCAGCAAGCAATCAGCCGGGTCTTCCGGATATTTATAACGGTATTGGTATTTTTTCCGCTTTCCCTTGCCGGTCAATCGAACGTAATAGACCAGGTGATTGCCGTTGTGGGCGACCGCCCATTGTTAAAATCCGATATTGAATATCAATATCAGCAAGCCCTTATGCAGGGGTCGGAGTTTGCCGGCGACATGAAGTGTCATATTATGGAGCAGATGCTTATCCAAAATCTGCTTCTCGAACAGGCCCGCGTAGACAGTATAGAAGTGGGCGAGAATCAGGTGATAATGACTGTGGACCGCCAGATAAACGATTTTATCAATCGTGCAGGCTCCCGCGAAAAGCTGGAAGAGTGGCTGAATAAATCCATCCTTCAAATTAAGGAGGAGCAACGGGAGTTGGTGCGCAATCAGATGCTTACCCAGCAAATGCAATCTAAAATCACAGGTGATGTAAACGTTACACCCCTTGCGATACGAAATTTTTTTCGTGAAACCGATAAGGACAGTCTGCCCTTTGTGCCTGCCCAGTACGAGCTTCAAAAAATTACCATCTACCCCAGGGTGAGTCGTGAAGAGATAGACCGGGTGAAGGGACAACTGCGCGATTTTCAGCGACAAATTAACGAGGGTCGTGACTTTGCCACGCTGGCGGTGCTCTACTCCGAAGACCCCAACAGCGCTGCACGGGGGGGAGAGCTGGGAATGCAGCCCAGAGCCAACCTGGTACCCGAATTCGCTCGTGTGGCCTTTAACCTTCAGGATAAGAATAAAGTGTCGAAAGTGGTGGAGTCGGAGTTCGGCTTCCATATTATACAATTGATCGACCGGCAAGGCGACCGTATTAATGTGCGGCACATTCTTATTAAACCCAAGCCTACCCGCGAAGCCATTGAGGAAGCCAGGATGCGTGCCGATTCATTGGCAACACTTATCCGCAACGACTCCCTTTCGTTTGAGGAAGCAGCGCTGAGGTTTTCGATGGATAAAGATACCCGCGCCAGTGGTGGCATTATGATCAATCCCCGCACCCAATCCACAAAATTTGAACTCCAGGAGATTGAACCGGCTGTGGCGGTGGTAGTTGAAAATATGGAGGAGGGCGATGTCTCCAACGCATTTGCCATGAAGGACGAGCGATTGGGAAAAGACCAGTTTACGGTGGTGAGGCTAAAGAGTAAAACACCACCCCATCAGGCCAATATTGTCGACGATTACCAGATGATTAAAACCATGCTGGAGAACAAAAAGAGCGAGGAGGCGTTTAAAGATTGGATAAAGAGGAAGCAAAAGGAGACCTATGTGTCAATTATTCCGGAATGGATGAATTGCGAATTTGAATTTAAAGGGTGGATGAAAAAATAGTTTTAGAATAAAGATGAGAAGAAGGGCGATTAAATACGGAGTTTTCCTTTTATTGGTGTTGCTCACCATCTCTTGCGCCAAAGAGGTGTACAACATCTCGTGGAGCGGCGTGGTGGTAGATAAACAAACCAAACGACCCGTGCCCCATGCCCAAATATGGACCTCTTGCAGCTTCCAGAAAAACATCGATGAAACCGGCGAGGAACAGAAATATGCCATCAGTGATGGTTATGGCCGGTTTAAATTTTCCTTTGCCAGGGGGTTTGGCTTCAGGGTAAATACCAGCGCATCGGGTTATTTGAGCGGTTTGGATTATAAGCTGATTAAAAAGGCCTCCATCCACGATACCATCTTTATCACTTCCCATCCCTTTAATGCCAGTCTGGTGGTAAGAATGCAAAACGAGGAGTCTTTCTCACCTCATGAACCATTTATACGACAAGTAGTGGTTAACTCTACCCAAAAGGGAGAGAAGAAAAAAGTGTACCTGTTGGGATACGATTTTTTAAACGGAACCAATACTCAGGAGCTTGACAGCGCCGATATTTGGCTGGAAATAAATCAGAGTAACCACCAAATTGTTTTGAAAGCCAACCCAAAAGGTGGCGTTTTCCCGGTGCTCAAACAGGAGCATGCCGACTTTGTTACACGCGTCACCCGTGCACCCGAAACCGGTTATACCCGGCATCACGTAATCACGGGTGAAGAAGCCGGCTTTTTTGTGCTATGCCGCAATGGTACCCACCTGGCCAAGATGATACCGCAGGAACGTATTTGTGAAATTACTTATCAGGTGGACAATCAAACAGTGAGCGAAACAGGTATCCGTTTCGACTATTTATTTCAGCCCGATCCGCAAAACAGGCTCTTTTTTCCGGTTTCTGCTTCAATCGTTCCTCTGACTGAGCATAATTTTTAGCGCCATTTTGTTATAGCTACTACCTACATGTCTTTATCCCAACCAAGGCTGATTATTATTATCCTGTGTTTCATTTTATCTGGCTCACTCTATTCTCAGCCGCAGAACCAGGAAAAGAAAAGTACCATTCTCATCGAATACGCCGACTACATGGTGGGTGCCGAGCAACGGCTGGGAAAAAATGTATTTGTGCTTAAAGGAGATGTGAAGCTGAAGCATTTGAATACACGTATGTTCTGTGACAGTGCCATCTTAAACCGCGATTCGAGCCTGGTAAATGCTTTTGGCTCTATCCACATCATTCAAAACGATACCATACATCTTTTCGGCAACAGGCTTAACTATTATGGTAATGAAGAGCTGGCCGAAGTGCGTGGGAATGTAAAACTTGTGAATAAGGAGGTTATACTCACTACTCAGTTTTTAGATTACGACCGCCGCAACGATGTGGCCTTCTATTTTAATGGAGGTAAAATTGTAGATACCACCAATGTATTAACCAGCAGCCAGGGTTTTTATTATGCGCGTACCGGTGAGGTGAACTTTAAAGACAGCGTGGTGCTGGTAAACCCCGATTATACCATGAATTCGGATACGCTGAAATATTTTACCGCTACCGAAGTGGTTGAGATTGTGGGGCCTACCCACATCTACAGTGAGCAAAATACCATCTATTCCGAAAATGGGTTTTACGATACCCGCACCGACTATGCCCGCTTGTTGAAAAATAACTTTATCGACGGGGGCGAGCAGAAACTTCTGGGCGACACCATTTACTACGACCGCAAATCGGGCTTTGGCGAGGTTTTCTCCAATATGGCCCTCGAGGATACTGCCAACAACGTGATAATTACCGGGAATTACGGTCATTACAATGAGTTGACACAGGAGGCTTTAGCCACTCGCCGGGCCGTGCTGATGCAGATATACCAAAATGACACCCTGTTTCTGCATGCCGACACTTTGCGTGCCGATCCTATTCCCGAAGAGCCCGAGAGTAAGCTCGTGCGTGCCTTTTACCGGGTTAAGTTTTTCAGACCCGACCTTCAGGGACGTTGCGACTCCATGGTGTACGATTTCAGAGACTCTACCAATACCTTTTATCACGACCCGATAATCTGGGCCCAGGGCAACCAGATGACCGCGAATACCATTAAGCTTTTTACCCGCGAGCAGTTGCTCTATAAAGCGGAGATGACAGATAATGCCTTTTTGATCTCACCCGAAGACTCCATCCATTTTAACCAGATAAAGGGACGGGTGATGACGGGTTTTTTCCGCGACAACGACCTTTACCGCATCGATGTGGACGGTAACGGACAAACGGTGTATTATCCTAAAGATAAGGAGTTTTTAATAGGCGTGAACCGTGCAGAGGCAAGCAGCCTCACCATTTTTTTAGATAAACGGGCGGTAGATACCATCGTTTTGCACAAAAAGCCATCGGGAAATATGAATCCGCCTTTTTTGCTCAATCAGGAAGATCAAAAACTGGAAGGTTTCCAGTGGTTTGAAGCTTACCGGCCAAAAAAAATGGAAGATATTTTTGTGTTTGAAAATATCGAAGCCCAACGAACTACAACCGATTACAGCGAGTTTCGCTTTAATCAATAAAAAAGAGGAGCAAATAAATGCCCCTCTTTCCCTGTTCCTGTACCCTAACCCGAGGCTCTAATATTCATCTTCATTAAAAAAGAAATCGTCTTTGCTAGGGTAGTCGGGCCAGATGTCTTCGATGCTTTCATAAATTTCGCCTTCGTCCTCTATTTCCTGAAGGTTTTCTATCACCTCAAGAGGCGCCCCCGATCGGATGGCGTAATCAATCAACTCATCTTTCGACGCCGGCCAGGGCGCATCTTCAAGTTTTGAAGCTAATTCAAGAGTCCAGTACATATCTATTTCAATTTAACCCTTTTAATATTATATGTTTCTCGTCAATTTTCTGCGAAATTAAGCAAAAATCTTAATTTTGCAACTTTGGTTTCCAGGGAATCTCTTCCGCTTTAAAATAATTGGCCAAATGCCTCGAAAGAACAAAGAAGTAATCCGACAGGCGGTTTAAGTATTTTATAACCCAGGGGCTCACTTCGGTCTCTGTGCTCATGGCAATTACGCGCCGTTCGGCACGTCGGCAAATGGTGCGGACAATGTGGCATTGCGACACGGCCCCGTGCCCTCCCGGAAGTACAAAGTTTCGAAGCGGTGGCAGCGCTTCGTCCATTCGGTCCATCTCTCTCTCCAAAAATTCAATCTCTTTTTCGTCGTGCTTTAAGCGTGTTTTCAAATCCGAAACAGCGTCGTCGGTGGCCAGATAAGCACCAATGGTAAAAAGCAGCTCCTGAATGCGCAAAATGGCACCCATCGATGCCGGGTCGATGGGCCACGAGCGAACCATTCCTATCTGTGCATTCAGTTCATCAACAGTACCATAGGCCTCCAGCCGGTAATGGTGCTTGGCTACGCGCGTTCCGCCAATCAAGCTGGTTTTACCCTGATCGCCGGTTTTGGTATAAATTTGACTTTTTACCATTGTGTTGGAATTTTGATAAAGTGCGGTGTTTAACAAATATGGCCAATGCCCTGATGCCCAGTCTGTTGAGAGCGCAGGCAGTAAAATGAGTTGCAAAGATAAGATTATTGACCCACCCTGGAAATAAAAAACGATGGATAAAACCATTTGTCAAAAAAACAGACAATCGTTGCTTAGCTCATTTTCTTTTGAAACCGTTCCATAAGAATAATGTTTAATCCAATAAGAAGAAATCCATAGAAGATATCTTCAGGGGGAATGGTAAACAGGCGAAAAGTCATGTTTTCGGCGTTGTTATACCACACAACGGGCTCGTCAAAGCCCGTGCCGGTGAGAATTCCGTTGACAATTAAAAAGGGAACTAATATAATCAGGTAAACCCGGTAAATCTTAATCAGGTTGGAGCTTTTCAGAAACCATTCCGCAATAAGGACAAAAGTTGCAGTGAGGGAAAATGTGAGAACGGTATAGATTCTATCGTAAAACACCAGTGCAGCACCAATCATCATTAATAGGAGCCCATAGCTGATAAACCTCTGCATGACGGGATGTGGCTTTAAAGGCAGATATTCGTTTAAAACGCGGTAAGAAAATACAGAGGCATAGGGCACGGTAATAAAAAAGAGCCACTCTTCCAGGGGCAGTCCTGCCAGTTGAACCCCTATCAGATAAGCATCATTGAACCCCCACACACCAAAATGCGTGAAAATTGCATCCCATGCAATAAAGAGAGCGCCGGTTAAAGCCATGGCCGGAAATAAGGCGGGCCAGCTTTTGTAGAAATTTACCTTTCGGTCAAAACTGAATACCAGTGGAACTATAATAACCAAAATATTAATAAGAAGGTAGGTGTACATGAGGGGGGATGTTTCGTTTAATGGTTTCAATGATAGATAACAGTTGTTTAAGGTTTTCGGTTCAAGGTTGGTGAAGAAGGAATCGTGCCTCCCACTTCGTGCTTCCCACTTCCCACTTCTCACTTCCCGCTCCCCCAAACCACCGGTATCGTCTTTACCATGGGGGGTTCAATAGCTTCATCGTTTATCAGCCTCACCAGTAGCTCAATGGCACGGTGCGCCATAAGTTGTATGTTGGAATGCACAGAGATAAAATCCCCGTCAATGAGTTTAAGAGCAGGGTGAAACCCATAGCTGGCGCAAAAAATGTGTTGCTGAAGATGTGCCCTTAATTTGTTGTCCGAGAAGGCTGCAACCGCGAGTTCAGGGTCTTCGAACAAAATGCTGTTTGCACCCCTGTCGATAAGCGCATTGCAGCTATTTACAATTTTGGATGTGCCCGTATTTGTGTCTGCCACCAGTTCTATGTTCGGGCTTATCTCGAACCTCTCGCAGTAACTCTTTAGGTAGGTGTCTCTCTTTTCAACTTTTTCGATGGATTGCACATTCCGGCCCATGTAACCAATGGCTCGTTTGTTGTGCCGGTAAAGGTGCTCAATCAACATATTAATCCCGCTCACAAAGTCATCGGTTACTGAGTGGATGGCGGGGTTCTCAGGCCTGCTGCCGGCAAATACTACAGGGAATCCCTTCCCTTTCCCGGCAGGAGATATGTTATCGGGTGTTTTGCAGAATAATATAAGCAGGCCGTCGGCCCCAAAGTTTTCAAAGTCTTGAATCACAGTGTGGATGTTTGAATCTTCTCTTTGGCCGGTTTCGGGGATTATTTGAAAACCCCGGCTCCTTGCTTCGGGGATGAGATGCTGCAACCACTCTCCGGCTCCAGGGGTATTAAAGGCAGGAGCAATCAAACCGATGACTTTCGATTGACCCGAAAATGAATTTAATATCAGCTTGTTGGGATTGTATTTAAGTTCGCGGGCCGCTTGTTTTACCCGCTCAACGGTGGTCGCTGCAATGTGGTATTGCGTGGCTTTACCATTCAACACCAACGAAGCTGTGGTTTTGGAGACGCCTGCCCGGCGGGCAACGGTATTCAGGGAGACTCGTTTCATTACTAAATTCGTTTAGTATGGCAAATATAGGCTTTTGGGACAACAATATGATGTAACTTAGGGATAAATGGAAAAAATCAGTTCGGTTCGCCTACATCTGGTTTGCATAAGAATTTAGAAACGGTACATACATTCCTGTTTTTAAGAGTTTGCTCTATTGAGTGAGGAGTTTATCCCGTTGTTCGCTTTCATTTTTTATGATTTGGGTTGTTTCCGGGATATGATTAATATCATGGATCAGGATTGTCGTGACACAAAGTGCATTTGTACAGCTACTTACAGTTTAGAGCCTAAATAAAATAAATTTGATAAATTGTTAGCGGATACCAAATTATTCATTAATTTTGATTTCATAAATCGAATCACTAAAAACCAAAGATATGGATGCCAGGTTACAAACATTTATGAATGGAGTCAGGATGAAGAATCCCGGCGAAGATGAATTTTTACAAGCTGTGCTTGAGGTCGTAGAAACTATTTGGGATTTTTATCAGGAGAATCCCCGCTATCAGAAAGCCAAAATACTCGACCGGATGGTGGAGCCCGAGCGGATAATCATTTTTCGGGTTCCCTGGGTGGACGATAAGGGTGAGGTTCATGTGAACCGGGGGTATCGTGTTGAATTTAATTCGGCTATTGGCCCCTATAAGGGTGGCATCCGCTTTCACTCAAGCGTAACGTTAAGCGGTTTAAAGTTTCTGGGATTTGAGCAAACCTTTAAAAACAGCCTTACCTCTTTGCCCATGGGCGGCGGGAAGGGCGGAAGTGATTTCAACCCCAAGGGAAAATCCGATAATGAAATAATGCGCTTTTGCCATGCTTTTATGGCCGAACTGTTTCGTCATATAGGCGCCAATACCGATGTGCCCGCCGGCGACATTGGGGTGGGTGGCCGTGAGATTGGTTATATGTTTGGGATGTATAAAAAGTTGCGTAATGAATTTACCGGTGTCTTTACCGGAAAGGGGCGGGAGTATGGCGGCAGTCTGGTACGTCCACAGGCAACGGGTTTTGGGGCTGTGTATTTTGTGCGCGAAATGCTGGCTCTTAAAAACGATACCCTTAAGGGAAAACGGATAGCTGTTTCAGGATTTGGAAATGTAGCCTGGGGGGCTGCCCTCAAGGCCTCTGAGCTGGGCGCCAAAGTAGTGACCATCTCGGGCCCTGACGGGTACATTTACGACCCGGAGGGCATCTCGGGCAGCAAAATAGATTATATGCTGGAATTGAGAGCCTCTAACCAGGATGTGGTGGAACCTTACGCCACCCGGTTTGAGAGTGCTCAGTTCTTCCCCGGCAAAAAGGCCTGGGAGCAAAAGGTGGATATCGCCATTCCCTGTGCCATACAGAATGAGCTGGACCTTGAGGATGCACAGAGCCTTATAGCCAACGGATGTAAACTTATTGCAGAGGCCTCCAATATGGGGTGTACAGCCGACGCTGCTACTTTTGCCAACGAAAGAATTGCTTTTGCCCCCGGTAAAGCGGTTAATGCCGGCGGAGTGGCCGTTTCGGGACTCGAGATGAGCCAAAACAGTATGCGCATCGACTGGACCAGTGAAGAGGTGGACGCCCGCCTGAATCAGATCATGATTAATATTCACAACACCTGCGTCCGGTTTGGTACCGGGCCTGATGGTAAAATCAACTATGTAAAAGGGGCCAACATCGGGGGGTTTGTTAAAGTAGCTGAGGCTATGATGGCCCAGGGCGTGGTGTAAGTATGATAGATACCCATTCGCATATATATTTAAAGGAGTTCGACGCCGACCGGGAGGCCATTATTAAAAATGCCCAATCGGCCGGCATTCATTCTGTGTTCATGCCCAATATCGATGCGGGCACCATTCAGCCGATGTTGGATGTGGAGGCGGCGTTTCCCGATATATGTCATGCCATGATAGGGCTCCATCCCACCTCGGTAAAAGATGATTATCGCGAACAGCTGGCAACCATGGAACATTGGCTGCACATGAGGCATTTTGCAGCCATTGGAGAAATTGGTTTAGACCTTTACTGGGATAAGTCTCGTCTTAAAGAGCAAAAGGAGGTGTTTCGCGTTCAGCTGGAGTGGGCCAAAGAGACCAATCTTCCGGTGGCCATCCATGTGCGTGAGGCATTCGACGCCGTGTTTGAAGTGTTAGATAAGATGTACGATGAGCGGTTGAAGGGTGTCTTTCACAGTTTTTCAGGTTCTTTCGCGGAAGCTTCAAGGGCACTCTCTTATCCGGGATTTTTCCTGGGAATCAATGGTATTGTCACCTTTCGGAATTCAGGACTCGACACAGTGCTTGGCAGGGTAGGCCCCAAACGGCTGGTTACTGAAACCGATGCACCCTGGCTGGCCCCCGTTCCCTATAGGGGAAAGCGCAACCAACCGGCCTACATGGTTCATACCCTGAAGAAACTGGCTGAAATATTTGATTCAACAACCGTTGAAATGACCACAATCACCACCCAAAATGCACGCACATTGTTTAAATAGGTGTGAAGGTTACGTAATTAACAATATTCCTGGGTTCTAAAGTAAATTTTATGGGATTTGTTTTATACCTTGCAGTTAAATAAAAATACAACTTATGAACTTACAATATATCACTGACACAAAAGGGCATAAAAGCGCCGTGCAGCTTCCTATGAAGGATTGGGAGCAAATACAGAAGGATATCAGGGAGCTGGAGCGCTTAAGAAACAAAAAACTTTTCATGACTGAGCTGGCTGAAGCCGTTGAAGAACTGAAGCAAATAAAGGAAGGCAAAAAACAAGCTCGTAGCGCTGAAGATTTTCTGAATGAGCTTTAGTGTTAAGACCATATCAGTTTTTGAACGACAGGCAAAACGTCTGATGAAAAAATTTCCCTCGCTCAAAAAGGAAATTCAAACGCTTACTAAAGAGTTAAAGGAAGAACCCGAAAAAGGCACTTTCATTGGTCATAACTGCTATAAAATCCCTCTTTCCATTTCCAGCAAGGGCAAAGGTAAATCTGGTGGTGCACGTGTAATAACGCACCTGGTTTTTAAGAATGATATTGTTTTTCTTCTCACCATTTACGATAAATCGGATATTGAAAACCTTACCGATAAAGAAATTCTTCAACTTATAAAGTAATCCCATAAAAGATACTTAGTATGAGTGTTTTAAGCACCTTTACTTAATTTTTGAATTTTGTTTGGATGAACCTTGTAAGAGCCTCCCGAAAACAATATTGGGGCAGGTTCCCCCTTTTTGGGAAGAGGCTTCCCAATTGCGCATTATATTCAGAAGTCCTGTGGAAAAACGAATACTAATAATATATACCGGTGGTACCATCGGCATGGTTGTGGACCCCGAAACCAATGCCCTGGTACCTTTCGACTTTGAGAATATCTCGCGAAAAGTGCCCGAATTGCGAAAGTTCGGGTTTACCGTACGCAGCATCTCCTTCGATCCCATTGTCGATTCGTCGGAGATATCGCCCGACATTTGGTTGGAGTTGGTCCGCATCATCGAAAAAAATTACGACTCTTACGATGGGTTTGTGGTGTTACATGGAACCGATACCATGGCCTATACCGCCAGTGCGCTCAGCTTTATGTTGCACAATCTTCAAAAACCCGTTATCCTAACCGGGAGTCAGTTGCCATTGGGCGCCATTCGCACCGACGGGAAGGAGAATCTGATTACGGCATTGGAAATTGCAGCAGCCTGTGAGGATCATAAATCACTGGTGCCCGAGGTGTGTATTTATTTTCAGGACCAACTTTTTAGAGGCAACCGTACCACAAAATACAATGCCGAGCATTTTGACGCCTTCCGGTCGGACAACTACCCGCCACTGGCGGAGGTGGGTTTGCACATAAAATACAACCACCCCTATATCAGGCATTCGGGAGAGGAGAATGCATTTTGGGCCGCACATAAAATGGATACCAACCTGGCCCTGTTGAAAATATTTCCCGGTATTAACCCTCATGTGGTTCATTCGGTATTGGATACACCAAATATACGGGCCGTGGTGCTCGAAACCTATGGTTCGGGAAATGCACCTACCTCAAAATGGTTCTTAGATGCCCTGGCCAGGGCGGTTAAAAAAGGAATCATAGTGCTGAATGTTACCCAGTGCCCGGCCGGGAGTGTTGAAATGTGGCGTTACCAAACGGGACGACATCTGTTAGACATAGGCGTAATAAGCGGTTACGACATCACCACCGAGAGTGCCATCGCCAAATTAATGTACCTAATGGGTAATTGTCAGTCCGTGGGAGAGATAAAAACGCATTTAAAATGTTCGCTAAAAGGTGAAATTAATTTGTAGCTTCATTGTAATTGCCATTTTTTTTGTAATTTGCGCCAAAAGTAAAAATAATGTGCCCTTACCCCTTGTACAACTAAACTATTGCAATTAAATTTGCAAAACATTTTTTTCTTTGCAAAATTTGAATTATTTTTGAGTAACAACAATCCAATACAAATCAAAATTTCTTACAGATTATGAAAAAGCTATTTGTGTTTTTAGCAGTTTTTGGAATGCTTTCGATGGGCGCAATGTCCATGTTTGCCCAGGATGACCAGTCGGTGTCAGAAGAAGTTACCACAGAACAGGTCACGCAGCAGCCGGCTGCTTCACAGGCGATGGCAGCCGATGAGGCTGAGGCTCCTCAGGGCATTCATAAGCAGATCAAGGCCAAGTTTATTGAAGGAGGCGCCATTTTTATGAGCTTTATTCTCCTGTGTCTCATTTTTGGACTGGCCCTGGCCATTGAAAGGATCATTTATTTGAACCTGGCATCCTCAACCCCTACCAAGAAGCTTTTGGTGAACATTGAGAATGCCCTCAACGAGGGTGGTGTAGAAGCTGCCAAAGAGATTTGCCGCAACACGCGTGGTCCTGTGGCTTCCATCTTTTACCAGGGGCTCGACCGCATCGATGAAGGTGTCGACGTGGTTGAAAAGTCGGTGGTAGCCTATGGTTCCGTTCAAATGGGACTCCTTGAGAAGGGGCTTACCTGGATTTCCTTGTTCATTGCCATTGCTCCTATGCTTGGTTTCATGGGTACGGTAATTGGTATGATCGAAGCCTTCGACAACATCCAGGCTATGGGCGACATCTCGGCCTCTGCTGTGGCAGGTGGTATTAAAGTGGCTCTTATTACAACTGTAACCGGCCTTATCGTGGCCATTATTCTTCAGGTGTTTTACAACTATATCGTATCCAAAATCGACGGTATTGTAAACACTATGGAAGATGCTTCCATCTCGTTGATGGATATTTTGGTTAAGTATAATATTAATAAAAAATAATTGTCGTCATGACCAAACTCTCTAAGATACTTAGTATTGTTTTATATGTTCTCCTGGGTGTGACACTGGTTATGGCAGGCTTGTTCTTTTTCGGGGGAGAGGTAGAGGGTGCTGCTTACCCAACTCCTGTTTATACCGAAACATTTCTGAACTGGGCTAAAATACTGGTAGTTTCAGCTGCTGTTATTGCCATTCTTTTCGAAGTGGTGAGCCTGGTACTTAACCCACGTAACGCAGTGCGAACGTTGCTTTCGATTGCTGCTTTGGGCATTATTGCCCTTATTTCGTACAGCCTGGGAGATGGAACCCCTATGAACCTGATTGGATACAAAGGTACCGATAACGTACCCAGCATGCTGGTGATGTCCGATACCTTTTTGTATTCACTTTATTTCCTCTTTGGTATAGCCCTGTTGGTTATTTTGTACACAGAGTTAATCCGATTGTTCAGGTAACAACCCTAAAATCGGGCTTGCTCTTTCTTAGCATCACGGTTTTTAAAAATATTGATATTCTATGGCTAAAAGAGATATTCAGGAAGTCAATGCGGGGTCGATGGCGGATATTGCCTTCCTCCTCCTCATTTTCTTCCTTATGGCTACCACCATGGATACCGACTCGGGGCTGTCGAGGCTTTTGCCGCAGCCCATTCCCGAAGATGAGCCGGCACCTCCCCCCATCAAGGAGCGGAACGTGTTTGAGGTACTCATTAACTCGAAAAACCAGTTGTTGGTCGAGTCCAGACCCATGCAGTTAAGTGAATTGAAAGATGCAGCAAAGGATTTTATTGCGAACCCATTGAATGAGCCCAATCTACCCGAAAAGGCCGAAAAGGAGGTTCCATACTTTGGTGTTTATCCCATTTCGAAGGGCATAATTTCGCTTCAAAACGACCGCGGAACTCAGTATCAGATGTACCTTTCGGTTCAAAATGAGCTCCAGCGTGCTTACGATGAGTTGCGAAATGAGCTGTCGCGCAGTAAATTCGGAACCACTTTCGACAAGCTGGATGATGAACAACAGAGCGCTGTGCGGGAGATTTATCCGCAACGCATCTCCGAAGCTGAACCTAAAAACATAGGAGGTAAATAAAATGGCAAAATTCAGAAAGAAAAAAAGTGGCCAGTCGCAGGCCATCAATACCGCTTCGCTGCCCGACATTGTTTTTATGCTCCTGTTCTTCTTTATGGTGAGTACTACTATGAAGGAGGTAACGCTTATGGTAAAGATGCAGGTACCGGAGGCCACTGAACTGCAAAAGTTGGAAAAGAAGTCGCTGGTAACTTACATCTATGTAGGGGTGCCCTCAAGGCCTTATCAGAGTACTTTTGGTTCTGAGCCGCGGGTGCAGCTTAACGATCAGTTTGCTACCATATCTGATATTCAGAGTTATATTATTCAGGAACGTGAATCGATGCGTGAAAACGATCGACCCAAGATGACTGTCTCAATTAAAGCCGATTACGACACGCCAATGGGGATCATCACCGATATTAAACAGGCCCTGCGTAGATCGCAGGCTTTGAAAATAAGCTATTCGGCGCGTAAGGTTGACAAATTGCCCCTTTAGTTTATCAGGGTAAATATAATTTTTTAAACGGGGTTGGTCTTTTACAGGTCAACCCCGTTTTTGGTTTCAGGTCATACTTTATATTCATGGGATGAGAGACAAATATAAACACGGATTCTCCGAAACCGCTTTTGAACAGTTGATGCAGCGTCGCATTTACAAGGTGTTGCTTATATGCAGCTCGTACGATGCTTTTATGCTGGAGGAAGACGGACGCATAGAAGAACAGCTTTTTAATGAGTATGTCTCCCTTAATTTGCGGTATCCGCCTCAATTTATCCGGGCTTCATCGGCCCAGGAGGCTCTTGACGTGCTCCTGGAGGAACCCATCGATTTGGTTATTACCATGTTAAGCGTAGGGGGGATGGACCCGTTTTCCCTTTCACAAAAAATAAAGCACGATTATCCGTTTATACCCATCGTGGTGCTTACCCCATTTTCACGCGAGGTGTCGCAAAAGCTGGGACGTGAAGACACCAGTGCCATCGATTACGTGTTTTGCTGGCTGGGAAATGCAAATCTTTTGCTGGCCATTATCAAACTCATCGAAGATGGGATGAATGCCGATCATGATGTGACTCAGGTCGGGGTGCAATGTATTCTGCTGGTCGAAGATTCAGTGCGGTTTTACTCCAGTTACCTGCCCGTGATTTATAAAATTGTATTGCGTCAGTCGAAAAAGTTTATGACCGAAGGGCTGAATGAACATCAAAAGATGATGCGCATGCGCGGTCGTCCCAAGATTTTGCTGGCACGTACCTACGAGGAGGCACTGGAATATTATACCAGGTATCGAAAGAACCTGTTGGGGATTATCTCCGACGTCTCCTTCAGCCATGAGGGGGAAAAGGAACATGGTGCAGGTATTTTGTTGGCTAAAAAGGTGAAGGAAGATAATCCCTTTATGCCCTTTTTACTACAATCGTCCGATCTAAAGATTGGAGAAGTCGCCAGTGAGCTGCGGGTGGGCTTCATTCACAAGCACTCCAAGTTTTTGTTGCAGGAACTTAAGGAGTTTCTTAATACCTACCTGGCATTTGGTGATTTTATTTTTATAAACCCCGATACCGGCAAAGAGTTGGAGCGGGTAAGTAATTTAAAGGAGCTTCAGGACAAACTGCCCGGCATTCCCGATGCGTCGTTGCTCTACCACTTTAAACGCGACCATGTGTCTAAGTGGCTTACTGCCAGGGCTCTATTTGCCATAGCCGATGTGGTGGCTGAATTAAAGGTGGAGGATTTTGACGATTTGGCTTCTACCAAAGCCATGCTCGTGCGCCTTATATCCCAGTTCAGAATGAGCAAAAGCCGGGGAATCATCTCTTCCTTCGAGCGTTCGCGATACGACGAGTATATGACTTTTTCGCGCATTGGTCAGGGCTCTGTGGGAGGTAAAGCACGCGGACTGGCTTTTCTCAACTTCATCAATAAAAAGTACAAAGAGCTGAACCGGTATCCCGATGTAAACATTATGATACCCCGGACCATTGTTTTGGGCATCGATATTTTTGAGAGCTTCATGGAGAGCAATAATCTCTACTCCATCGGACTCTCCGATGCATCGGATGAGGAGATTCTCCGTAGTTTTATCGCGGCCTCTTTGCCCGAACATTTAACCGGCGACCTTCTAAAATTCGTGCAGGTGCTCAAACGGCCCGTGGCCGTGCGCTCGTCAAGCGTTTTAGAGGACAGCCACTATCAGCCTTTTGCCGGGATCTACTCCACCTATATGATTGCCCCCTCCTCTGATAATAACATGGTTCAACAAATGCTCACTGCTATTAAATGCGTGTATGCCTCGGTCTATTTTCATTCGAGTAAAGCATACATGGAGGGCACTATGAACCTGATTGACGAAGAGCGTATGGGTATTGTATTGCAGGAGGTGGTTGGGCAGCAGCATGGCAATCGTTTTTATCCTACCTTCTCGGGGGTGGCCAGGTCGGTTAACTTTTATCCCATTCCGCCCGAAAAGGCCGAGGATGGGATCGTCAACGTGGCGCTGGGATTGGGCAGGCATATCGTGGAAGGGGGTACCTCGTTGCGTTTCTCACCAAAATTTCCAACCAAAATATTGCAACTCTCCACGCCCGATATGGTGATACGCGAAACACAAAAGACTTTTTACGCCCTCGACCTGGATGCCAGCCGGTTTACCCCCTCGCTTAACGATGCCATGAATTTTCAACAAATTGATATTAAAGATGCGGAGAAAGATGGGTCATTAAAATGGCTGGGATCGGTGTTTGATATGCAAAACAATACGATACGCGATGGTATGATGGCCGAAGGAATCAGGCTGATTACTTTTGCCAACATACTGAAGTACGATGCCTTTCCACTGGCAGACATTTGTAAGAGAATATTAGACATTGGACAGGATGAGATGAAACAACCTGTGGAAATTGAGTTCGCGGTTGACCTGCAGGCGCCCGATGGCCATCCGGTATTTTACCTCTTACAGATACGACCCATCGTAGATACCAAAGACCCTACGGGGCCCGATTTAACCAATTTTAGTACCAATCATTGTCTCATCTGTTCAAATTCGGCCCTGGGCAACGGGATTATCGACGATGTATGCGATTTGGTATACGTGAAAACCAACTCCTTTAAACCAGCTCAAAACAGCGAGATAGCCCGTCACATTCAGAAAATAAACGACAATCTGCAACATCAGGGTCGCCCGTACCTCTTATTGGGGCCGGGCAGATGGGGCTCCCAGGACCCCTGGCTGGGAGTTCCGGTGCGCTGGAGTCAAATTTCTGGCGCACGGGTCATTGTAGAGATGGGATTGGAAAATTATCATGTGGAACCCAGTCAGGGCACTCATTTCTTCCAAAATCTTACCTCGCTAAGAGTTGGATATCTCACCATCAACCCATCCATAGGTGAAGGGTCCATTGATATAGCCTGGCTGGACAGTCAGAAGGCTGAAGAGGAGACCACGCTGGTAAGGCATCTTCGTTTCGACCAACCTATTACTACCCTTATGGATGGTAAAAACAGCCGTGGAGTGGTTTTGTTTCCGGGAGAGGTAGCCCCCTCCGGCTCCCCCGAAGGGGGAGGGAAAGGAACGAACGGCGGTATTGAAAATAAATGAAAAGATGGTTGCTGCCAGTCCTTAAATGAAACAAAAATGGAACAACAACGGCAACACGGAAACGCTTTAGGCTAAAAGAACTCATTGGATAACTTAAATTCATCCGATAAGTTTTTTTGAGGCAATTTTTCATCCCCCGTTTACCCTGGCCCGCTTCCTTTAGCCCCCTCCTTGGAGAGCTTGTCCCGCTATTGCGGGAGGGTTGGGGGAGGCTTCTCTTTTAAAATGCAAACAACCTGTATCCCAACGAAAAAGTGAGGTTGTTGTTGATGCGTTCAAGCTTGTTTGAAGCGTCGTTCAGGCCCCAGGAGTAGCGTACATCCAGGTTTAATCGCCAAAACTCCAGACCTCCTCCTGCCTGAAAGCCCCATTGAGCGGTTTTGATCTCTTCACTGTTACTGGGAAGGCTGTTGAATTTATTGTTGTCACTTACACTAAAAGAGGCTACCGGACCTGCCACACCATAGATGTTAAAAACTTTAAGGTCAATTACACGCAGATGTGCCAGCAAAGGTATATCCCAGGTGTAAAAAGTGGTATTGATGGAGCCTAACTGACTTTCGTTGGCACTGAAAGAAGTGGTGCCACCCTTTTTGGCGTAGAGCAATTCGGGTTGAAAGGAGAGGTTTTTAATGAGACGTATGCGGGCGAAGGCACCTAATAGGTAACCATTCTTAGCCTCATCTTTGGCCTGTTGATAGTTGTAGTTTTCATCTCCTCCAATGATCGACCCCGCGTTGTCGGTGCGGAATTTAGAGGAGTTGTATCCGGCTTTCAACCCTAATACAAAGTTGTCCTGAGCCATTACCTGAACCGAAATGGCAGAGCCCAGAATCAAGGCTGTTAAGAAAAGCATTCTCTTTTTCATATCAAATTGTTTTTATTGTTTAAGTAATAAACGAGCAGGGACGTGATAAATTATTTTTTCGTTGGCAAAATGTCATATAGTTAATGAACAGTTGTGTAAACCATCTGTTTAAATTCAGACTCTTTTATTTTATGTTTTGGGTTTATGAACCTGCCTCACGGTACCAAAAAGCATACCAATTGCCGTTTTCTTGACTGATTGGCTTTTATTCTCCATATTTACGGGGCCATACAGAACAGGAAAATGGGTGTGGCTCGAAGAGACGTATCTTTAATTGCAGTGGAATCATCGGTTCCTATTCCCCACAAAAATATTATGAAGCATCTTTTGCTGATTACACTTTTTATACAGCTCGGTTTTAGTTCCCTTGCAATGACCGGTGAAAACCATGAAGGGGATCGGTTTACAGTTAACGGATATGTGAAGGATTCCCAAACGGGTGAGATGCTGGTGGGTGCCACAGTATTGGTTACCGGCACCGGAACGGGCACTATTACCAACGCCTATGGCTTTTTTTCCATTTCGCTTTCCCCTGGTAGTTATGTGTTGCAATTCGATTTTTTGGGATACAAAGCATTCGATAAACGGGTGTCCGGCAGCCAACGGATAACCGTGGAGCTTGAACCGGACGTTCAAACCATCAGTGAGGTGGAGATTGTGGGAGAGGCGGGCAATTCGTCGTCGCGCTTTCCCTTATTAGGCCTCGAAAAGATGGAATCTTCTGCTATTCGTTCCATGCCTGTTCTATTTGGCGAAACCGACCCGTTGAAAGCCATTCAGATGTTGCCCGGAGTTTCGGCTACCAGCGAAGGCTCCAGTAACTTTACGGTGCGTGGGGGAAACCCCGATCAGAATCTGCTGTTGTTAGACGAAGCCATAGTTTACAATGCAGGTCATTTATTGGGTTTTTTCTCAGTGTTTAATAACGATGCCATTAAGGACCTGGAGCTCTATAAAGGTGATCTCCCGGCTTCTGCTGGTGGACGCCTGGCCTCAGTGTTAGATGTGCGCACCCGCGATGGGAATATGAATCGTTTTTCAGGGATTGCAGGGCTGGGGCTCATCTCAAGTCGCTTAACGCTCGAAGGGCCTATTGTAAAAGAAAAAGCATCCTTCCTGGCCAGTGGCAGGCGAACCTATCTCGACCTTTTTCTTCCTCTGTCGGGGAATGAGGACCTTAAGGACAACGCTCTCTTTTTTTATGACCTCAACATGAAATTAAACTGGATAGCCGGGGAAAAGAACCGTTTCTTTTTGGGAGGTTATTTGGGTCGGGATGTCTTTAGAGACGATATTGCCCGGCTCGATTTTGGGAACAACACTTTTACATTCAGGTGGAACAGGCTGTTATCGCCCAAATTATTCGCCAATATCACACTCGTCAACAGTCGTTACGACTACTTTATTGGTACCTCCGAAGAAGATTTTCAGGATATGGAGTGGCGCTCACAACTCAAAGATTATATGGCAGGTCTTGATTTTTCGTGGTACCCGCTTCCGGCAAGCACCGTTCGATTTGGTGCTCAGGTCATTAAACATCAAATTGAGCCGGGATTGGTGTCTGGGGTGGATGAGGCATCCATTTTCAACGAAATAGAACTGCCCACGAGCAATTCCCTTGAATCCGGAATATATTTAAGCAATAGTGTGGAGATATCCCCACGGTTTGTCCTCAGATTGGGGTTAAGGTATTCTCTGTTTCAAAATATGGGTGAGGGAAGGATTTTTGAATTCGATGACGACTATGAGGTGGTGGATACACTGGACTATAAACAGGGTGAAATATTCAATACCTACCACGGCTTAGAACCGCGAGCGGGTCTTTCATGGTTATTGTCTAAACGCACGGCATTGAAAGTAAGTTACTCTAAAACCAGGCAATATATACAATTGGCCAGCAATTCAACTTCATCAACCCCCCTGGATATTTGGTTTTCGGCCTCTCCCAATGTAAAACCTCAGGTTTCGGATCAGGTGTCGATGGGTTTTTTCCATACCACCCGCAACGGGTTGTTTGAGAGCTCGGCGGAGGTGTTTTATAAGAAGATGCAAAATACCATTGACTTTAAAGACCACCCGGATTTGATCCTGAATGAGACACTTGAGCGGGAGCTCCGTCCCGGCAAAGCCAACGCAAAAGGTGTAGAGTTAATGACCCGCTGGAATACGGCTCTGTTTAACGGGTGGATAGGCTATACCTGGTCACGTTCGGAGCGACAATCGGAGGACATTAACAACGGGGTGACCTATCTTTCCCCTTACGACCACACCCACGATTTTTCGGTATTTCTCAATTACCAGCTCTTCCCACGGGTAAGGGTGTCGGCCAACTGGGTGTATTATACCGGTTCCCCGGTGACGCTGCCCGTGGGGCGGTTCGATATTGGGGGCGAGGTAGTGGCACTCTATTCGCAACGAAATGCTGAGCGGATGCCCGACTACCACCGACTGGATTTGTCGATGACCATTGGTTCCAAAAAGCGTTCAGGATGGCAGGGTGAATGGGCCTTTTCGATCTATAATGCTTATGGTCGTAAAAATGCCTGGGCCATTAATTTTGTCGATGATGAGGAAAACAGGTATGGTATAAAAGCGGAAAAGACCTATCTCTTTTCTGTGGTCCCTTCGGTTTCGTACAATATTAAATTTTGATGGAATATTTATGAATGATTTATTTCTCTGAATAAAATGGAACGCATGGTTAAACATATTTTGGTTATGGCCCTGGTTGTTTTTTTGGGCAGTTGCACCGAGGTCATCGACATGGATTTAAAGTCGGTAAATCAAAGATTGGTGGTGGAGGGCACCGTTACCAATGAGATGAAGCTGCACTATGTGAAGCTTTCTAAATCAATACCTTACCTTGAAAATAAGCCCACGCCCGAGGTTTCGGGGGCGGTGGTTACGCTTTCCGACGGTTTTTATTCCATCGGCATGAAAGAATCTCTTGAATTTCCCGGTGTTTATTTTACCCAAAGGGAATTTGCTGGTTCTCCGGGTAGGACTTATACGCTTAAAATTGACGAGGTGGATATTGATGGGGATGGCATCACCGAGCAATACGAGGCCAGTTCGGTGATGCCGTATATTGGTCAGGGTGACTCCATTGGTCTTAGCTACAGCGAGGAATGGGAATTATGGAAGATTCTTCTTTTTGCTCAGGACCCGCCCGATTCCCAGGATTACTATATGTTTAGAGTGTTTAAAAACGGGAAGCTTATCTCAGGTAATATTTCTGAATACAGCATTGTGAGCGATAAATATTTTGATGGTAATTATGCCAGAGGAATTTGGGTGCAATCGCTCGATGCCAGTGAAAGCAGCCGACCCCTCGAGGAGGGGGACATTGTATCGTTGCAGATGGCCGGTATTACGCGGCAGTACTACGAGTTTATTGAAGCCGTTCAGCGCGAAGGGCGTGGCCAATACCCCCTCTTTACGGGGCCACCGGCCAATGTACCCGGGAATATAAGCAATGGAGCCCTGGGCTTTTTTGCGGCATTTGCAGTCACCTACCAATCGGTGCGCATAGGGCCCGGGATCAATAACTTTAAGAAGTAAGGTTTAGTGTAAGTTGGAACTTATAATGTTGAGAAATTCCTGGCGCGTGGCCATGTTGTTCAAAAAGGCACCCGTAAAGTCGGAGGTGGTGGTTACCGAGTGTTGCTTCTGAACGCCGCGCATCTGCATGCACATGTGCTGGGCCTCAACAACTACTGCCACGCCCAGGGGATTCAGTGTTTTATGAATGCACTCCTTAATCTGCGTGGTGAGCCGTTCCTGCACCTGCAAACGTCGTGCAAAGGCCTCTACCACACGGGCTATTTTACTTAAACCGGTGATATGATGTCTGGGAATGTAGGCCACGTGGGCCTTCCCGAAAAAAGGCAGCATGTGATGCTCGCACATGGAGTAGAGTTCAATATCTTTTACCACCACCATTTGCTGATAATTTTCGCGAAACATAGCTGAGCGGAGAATGGCTTCGGGGTCCATGTTATAGCCCTGGGTGAGAAACTGCATGGCTTTGGCTACTCTCAGAGGCGTTTTTTCAATACCTTCGCGCGAGATGTCTTCTCCTAAAAGTGATAGTACCGAACTGTAATTCTCCGCAAGCTCGTGAGTGGTTTTATCGTCGTACGACTCTGTTTTGGAATACCCCTGATCACCATTCAATGTGATTTCCATTGGTTTATTGGTTTTATGTAATGGTTATTTGGAAGAGTAACAAAGGTAGCCATAAAAAGGTTTCCCCCGGCAAGCCCGTTTATACAACTCTGTAAATACTTCCGGGTCGGCTTTTTATCAATCCTTTAAATTCCAGCTCCAAAAGTATGGCAGACAGTTTACTGATGGGCATTTGACATTTGAGCCCCAGAAGATTAAGATTCATCTCCTTCTCTTCCAAAAGGTTTTCAAACACATGTCGTTGCTCTTCATTATCGATGGTGGCAAACAAATCACCCTGGATGGCAGGTGTTCCGGCAGCTTGCGTTTCCCACCCCAGGGTGTATTCCAGGTCTTCAACCGATTCGACAAGAGCTGCTACATTGCTTTTTATCAGATGGTTGCAGCCGCCCGACAAATCGTCACCAGGGCGGCCCGGAAAAGCCAGCACATCGCGGTTGTAGCTTTGGGCCAGATAGGCGGTGATAAGGGCCCCTCCCTTTCGTGCCGACTCTACCACCACCACGGCGTCGGCAAGCCCGGCTATAATGCGGTTGCGTTTTACAAAATTGGGCTTGTCGGGTGTGGTTCCACTTAAAAATTCGGTGAGCAGCGCTCCTTTTTGGGTCATTTCGCGGGCGGTGCTGCGATGAAGGTTGGGATAGATACGGTCCAAGCCATGTGCCAGAATGCCTGCTGTGGGCAGGTTGTTCTTAAGCGCCGCCCGGTGGGCACAAATGTCTATGCCATAGGCCAGTCCGCTGATGATTACGGTGCCGGGATGGCGCAATGCCAGTTCTCCAACCAGTTTTTCGCAATGGTCCAATCCCTGTTGGGTGGGGGTACGGGTGCCTACAATGGCAATCACTTTGGGGCTGTCGTAACTGATCTCTCCTTTTGAATAAACCATCAGAGGACCATCTTCGCAAAAGGAGAGGCGCCGGGGATAACCCGCATCGGCAAAGAAAAGAGGGGTGATGTGGTGGCGGTTCACAAAATCGCACTCCTTTTGGGCACGCGTGAGCAGGGCCTTCCGGTCGATGCTTCGCAGCAGTTGTTCCAGGCCGGTGCCAATACCCGGCACCTTTGCCAGATTGGGTATTTTATTTTCAAACAAAACCGTTTCTGAACCCAGATAGGCCACGAGGTTACGGGCCAGCTTAGGGCCTATGCCCTTTATCAGGCTCAGGGCAATGCGGTATTTGAGCGGGGTGCTGATGGCTGGTTGTGGTTATGTTAATTTACAAGTAAGGACTTCACTTCAAGTGAAATCCTTACGAATATGAGTTGTTGGTTGTTTTTCAAAGTTAGTAAAATCGCTGCTGGTTGACAAAAAAGGCTCCTTTAAGCAGAACCCTTACCGAGCAGTTCTTCCAGCTCCTTTAAAGTGGACCTGCCTACTGCCGACAGCCCCACCCGTGGAAATTTGGCTATCCCACCGCGCATCTCCTGAAAGAGTATCATCCACCTGAACCAGCCGCCAAAACTTTCCTTAATTTCATAATGGTGGAATTGTTTCAAGGGTACCTGCATCGCTTGAAACTTACGCCCCACAGGGAAAAGATTGTAGTATTTTATTTCCAGTACGCTTTCTTTCTTTTCTGCCCGGATAAAGAAAAAACCGCCTGTGTAGAAGATGATCAGAACCAACACCAGCGCGATGATCAAAACCGGTCTGACCCAGGAAGGCAAGGGGCCCGATATGAAGAAGGTGGCTGCAAAGGCTACAATTAAGATCACCCACGACAGAGAAAATATCATTAGGGAACGGCTCGACTCTTTTTTGTTGGTTATCATTTGGTGCATGTTTGAAGGTTTTCAGGGGCAAAGGAGGATTAAAAATAAGCGTATGCGTGTCCTGTTTTATTACATACGAAAAAGAACAGCCGGCGTTACTTTTTTTGATGAGATTCTCAATTTGATCCAACAAAACCAGTCTCGCCGTTGACAAATCGGCTTAAAGTGGAAAATTCACTATTTTTGCAAAATACAAATATACTAATACCATGCAGTTATTACCCACTCGTTCTGCAAAGGTGGCCTTAAGTACCCATCCCGTAAACGATATACAACAGCTCATAGATGAGCTGAAGCCCGATAAGCTCTTTCTGCTGACAGATGAGAATACCCGGCGGCACTGTTTGCCTATATTGGAGGAACTAAAGGGATTGAACACCGATTCTGTCCTGGCAATTAGAGCGGGTGATGCTCATAAAGGGGTGGAGGCGTTGAGTGACGTATGGCAATTTCTCTCACGCGGGGGCGCCACGCGCCACTCGCTGCTCATCAACTTAGGCGGTGGAATGCCCTGCGACCTGGGCGGATTCGCAGCGGCGACCTACAAGCGCGGGATTCCTTTCGTAAACCTGCCCACCACATTGCTGGCTATGGTAGATGCTTCGGTAGGGGGGAAAACCGGGATTAATTTTAATGGTTATAAGAACGAGGTGGGTGCCTTTAAAAACGCCGAAATGGTGCTGATATACACCCCATTCTTAGAAACACTCGATCGTGAAAACCTGTTGTCGGGCTATGCCGAAATGCTGAAGCATGCCCTGATTGATGGCCTTCAAACGCTGGAGGAGTTGCTCCTCCTTAAGCCTGCTGACCTTAATGTGGAAACTCTGGGCGCCCTGGTTGCCGGTTCGGTGCTCATTAAGGATCGTTATGTGCATGCCGACCCCACCGAAAAAGGCCTTCGTAAAGCTTTGAACCTGGGACACACCGTTGGTCATGCCTTCGAGAGCCTCGCCATGATTGAAAACAAACCTCTGCTGCATGGCTACGCGGTGGCTTACGGAATTATCCCCGAGCTGAATCTGTCTGTGATGAAAAGTGGTTTCTCACAGGAGCTTTTCCAAAGGATAAAAAATTATGTGGATGAGGTTTACGGAGCATACAACTTCGAGCCTGAAAGTTTTGATAAGCTTTACGAACTGATGCAACACGACAAGAAGAACCGTGACCGGCGTATTAACTTCACGCTGCTGAGCGAGGTGGGAAAAGTGGAGGTTGATGTGGATTGTAGTAAAGAAGAGATTAAGAACAGCCTCCCCCCTGGCCCCCCTCCGAAGGAGGGGGGAACGGCTTACCTTATTACCCCACCCAATTATAATCCCAGGGAGCTACCCAAGGATTACGGGAAGGCTTTTGCGGGAGGCCATCTCCCCATTTCGGCAGCAGATGGTGAGCCTGCTGGAGGCTCTTACTCCCCTCCTTCGGAGAGCTTGTCCCGCTTTTACGGGAGGTTGGGGGAGGCTGTTCTCCCTCCCTCCAAAAGCATCTGCAACCGCCTCCTCATTCTCAACGCCCTTTCGTACAGCCCCTGGCCGGTACAAAATCTCTCCAACAGCGACGACACCCGTGTGTTGGCCGCTGCACTCAACTCTAACACCAACCTGTTTCATGTTGGGGCAGCCGGTACTTCCATGCGGTTTCTCACCGCCTTTTTGGCACGCATCGTGGGCGAGTGGACCGTTACCGGGAGCGCCCGCATGAAAGAACGCCCCATAAAAGTGCTGGTGGATGCTCTGCGTGAGTTGGGTGCCAAAATAGAATACACCGAAAAAGAGGGTTATCCGCCATTGAAAATCTTCGGTAGTGCCTTGCAGGGCAAAACGCTGCAGCTGCCGGGAAACATCAGCAGTCAGTATATCTCAGCTCTATTGATGATTGCCCCGGTTATAACCGATGGCCTGACGCTGGAGCTCACTGGTTCGATTACGTCACAGCCCTACATAAATCTCACCTTAAAGCTGATGGAGAAATTCGGTGCAAAGAGTCATTGGAAAGGCAACGTGATTACCGTGCCCGAACAGTCCTACACACCGGTTCAGGTAACGGCCGAGGCCGACTGGAGCGCTGCCTCTTACTGGTTTGAGATCATTGCCCTGTCGCAGCCCGGCACCTCTTTGGTAATTAAAGGCCTTCACCGTCAAAGTCTGCAGGGCGATGCCAAAGTAGCGGAGCTCTTTCAACAGTTGGGGGTAACTCATCGTTTCAAGGAGGATGAAGATATTGAAATTATTCAAAATGGGGAGCGAACATCTTGCTTCCGTTACGATTTTGCCGATCAGCCCGACCTGGCGCAAACCTTTGCCGTGACTTGCGCCTGCCTGGGTCTTCCTTTCCATTTCAGCGGACTGCACACCCTCACCATCAAGGAGACCAATCGCATTGAGGCTCTCATCCGTGAAGCTGCTAAACTGGGCTTAACCTTCACCTCCAACGGCGTGGACGACCTGCATTTTGATGGCAGCCGGAAAAAAACAGGCGGCATACCGAATATCGATACCCATCACGACCACCGCATGGCCATGGCTTTTGCACCGGCAGCACTGAAAGTTGGACCAATTGTGATTAATGACCCTGGAGTAGTATCCAAGTCCTATCCCGGGTTTTGGGACGATTTGAGGGAAATAGGATGGGGAGCAGCCCCCTCCGGCTCCCCCGAAGGGGGAGAGAAAATGGTGAGTGAGAGATTGGGATTTTGACAGTTTTTGAGAATCCATTTACCCCACCTGTGCATCATTCACCCCATATATGCACGATTCACCCCAGGATATGGAGATATTCTTTTACTTAAGGTTATTTATATTTGCCCCTCCGGCAGCTGCCGGACCGGTGACATAAGGTCGTGAGCAGTTGCGCTGCCCCCAGCTCGTGATTGGCTTCGCCCTCCCGGCTGGGGGTTATTCAGGTTCGCCCCCGATGTTCATCGGGGACGTGAGGAGGTGCGGGGTTGCTTATCCCACAGCTCGTGATTGGCTTCGCCCTCCAGGCTAGGGGTTATTCACGTTTGCCCTCGGCTATCGCCGGGGACATAAGGAACATCTGCAGTTAAGGCCCCCGGCGGCTGTGGCCGGGGACATAAAAAAGACCAGGGGTGCTTATCCCTGGCTTGTGATTGGCTTTGCTATTTGGGCTGGAGCTTGTCTCGTGTTTGCCCCGTTCGGAAGCTGCCGCACGGGGACATCTGGCAACACTGCAAGTTGATGCCAAAAGTCATGGAATTCCCAGGTACCCTTATGTCCCCGGTCCGGCAGCTGCCGGAGGGGCAAATGTGAATAACCTCCCGATCACCGCCGCGAAGCGCAAGGTGAATCGGGGGTTAGATCGGTAAGGCAGCAGGTCTCCGGTGCACGCCGGAGGCCAATTTCATCGTTTCTTAATCCCACTCTCTTCCATCAACCTGTGATACTCCTCTTTAAAGGTCTCCTTTTTGTGATGCACCTCCTGGTTTTTGATGTAGTTGATGACCCTATCCTTGTCTGCATGACCATAAGTGACTGCACAGTAACCTTCTGCCCAACCTCTGAAGTATGGGAAGATATTATTCTCTTTTAACCAAAGGGAGGAAGAGGTTTTAATATCTCTCATATAATCGGCCAGGCAGACCATGGGATGCAGGTCGGAGGAGAAATGGATGTGCTCATCCAGGCCGTTGATACGGTAAAGATGGCAGTTTTTGGCGTTCACGATACCCCAAATGTATTTGAAGAGCTCCGGGAGCTTCTCTTTGGTCAGGACCTTTTCGCTGCTTTTAGTCCTGAAGATAATGTGATAATAGATCTGACGGTAGGCCATGGCGAAGGGTTTTATTGGGTAAGTTACAATGATAAAATGAGAGAATTGAAAGAAAGAGGGGATTTTTTAATCGGAAGTGATTCAAATTCGCCCCCGGCGGTAGCCGGGGACGTAAGGAGAGCTGTTCAGCACCTCCCCCAGCTCGTGATTGGCTTTGCCATCCCGGCTGGGGGTTATTCACGTTTGCCCCCGATGTTCATCGGGGACGTGAGTAAGTGCGGGGGGTGCTTATCCCTGGCTTGTGATTGGCTTTGCTATTCCGGCTGGAGCTTGTCTCGTGTTTGCCCCGTTCGGAAGTTGCCGCATGGGGTACATCTGGCAATGCCGCCAAGATGATGCCAAAAGTCATGGAATTCCCAGGTACCCTTATGTCCCCGGTGACAGCCGGGGGCAAACATGAATAACCTCCCGATTAAAATGCGGGACAGGCTCCGATCACCGCCTCGAAGCGTAAGGTGAATCGGGGGTTGGATTGCTATGGGGGAACCGGAGGGGGCTGTTTTTGTTAAAACTAACAATCTCTTACACCAAAGGGTTAACCTTTTCGGACAAGCTGCGTAAACAAGCCTTAAAGTGTGGATTTTTTTCTACACCCCTCGCGTTGTTAAATAAAACAGGCAGCTTGTATGGCAGCACTTTTACCAGATCTACAGATTAAAAGGAACTTTCATCTTGTAAGGAACCTCATTCTCGTTAGTCTATTCCTTGTGAGCCTGAGTGAGATTTTTGGGCAGGATTTAACTACCTGTGTGAATGGTTCTCTAACCGGAGATGAATTGTTTGATGCCAGAAGTCCTATTGTGCCAGGAGGACATCGCAATAGTGGAACCTGGAGTAGTTCACCCTCAACATTGAGCTTCTCCCCTAATGCAGACACACCAAACGCCTCTATTTCTGGATTTGTTGAAGGACAGACTTACACGATAACCTGGACATCTTCACCAAGTGGACAAACTTACGATATTATTGTTGCCGCAAGTGGGGTTTTACCTGACAATATTTCGTTTTCTACTTCTACAACCTCTCCAACAGAAATATGTCAAAATAATCTTCCTTCCATTGTTGAGTTGGACATTTCTATCACTGGGGGATCAGGGTCTTATGGGGTTGTAGTAGCGAAAGATGGCACCCCGGTTAGTACAATTTTTATTTCAGCGGATGCCACTAGTTTGGGCAACTCATTCAATGTAAGTGCAACAACCACTTTCTCCATTTCGAATGTTTTTCAGGGGACATGTTCTGTTGACCCATCAGATATTCCTGCTCCGATTACTTTTACGGTACATCCTCCGCCCACCATTCAATCTGTAAACGGAACCAGTGTTTGTGGTGGTTCAGTAAACGATTTTACTTTAACTGGTTCTCAGGCAGGCGTTAGCTATACCTTGAGAAAAGATAATAATGGAGTCATCTCTTACGGTGGATGGTGGACCAGCACCGCCGATGGGCAAACTCATACCTTTGCTCCTTTTTCCGGAGTGGGTACTTACGATGTGGTTGCAACTACAACTGTATGCCCGGATGAAGTACCCATGAATGGCTCAGTAACCATTTATACCCCTCCGGCCGACCAACCCTTTACAACGTCCAGCCCCGCCTGTTTGGGTTCCGACCTTCAACTTGGCGGCTCCGAAGCAGGAGTGGATTACTATCTATTGAAGTACAACAACGCTACGAGCACCTTCGTCCGGACCGGTGCACAAATTTCCGGCACGGGCAATCCCATTACATTTGGCAATTTAAATCAAGCCGGAACCTATAAGGTAGAGGCAGAGCGTGGCCCTTGCACACAGTTACTTACCGGTTCCCTGGTTATTCAACCCAATCCTGTTCAATTTGAGCTTACAGCCAATAAAAATTCCTATTGCTCCGGTTCTTCCCCTACCGGGGTGGATCTTAGCCTTTCCGGCTCTCAACCGGGCATTGATTACCAGTTGCAAAGAGACACAGGAACAGGGTATGTGGATTTCAGATCGCCTGTAAACGGAACCGGAAATTCCATCTCCCCTGCGTGGATAGATATTCCCACCGGACAATATCGTGTGGTGGCTGCTTCAACTGCCGGTTGCTCTGCTACAATGACGGGACGGCCTGTTGTTGTTATGTCCACGCCTCCAACTGCCACAATAACTGCATCCAACCCAAACAGCAAATGTGAAGGCACCGCAGTGGATTTTTATATTAATATCACTCTTACAGGAAACCAGCCTTATAGTTTTGATATTATAAATAATGCCGGAGACCCCGTTATTCATGTTACCGACCTCTATCAGGATTCCTATTCTCTTCAGGTGAATCCCTCCACCAATGTTGTATATACATTAACCAACCTGACCGATGCTTCGTCGTGTGATCCGGTTGCAGGAAGCGGGCAGGCTCAGTTTTTTGTGAGGCCGGCACCGGTATTTACCTTTGGAGCAAGCCCTAATCCGGTTAACACAAACGCTGGAATAGCCTCCACCAGTGTTTGTGCCGGCAGTGATGTAACTTTAGATGTTAATGTTTCTAATACATCCGGTCCGTATATCTATACATGGAACCATTCATTGGGAAACACACAGTCGGTTACATTTACACCCAATGTTACACGAACCTACGATGCTACAGTTAGAAATGAATATGGTTGCGAGACTACCCGCCAGATTGAAGTAATTGTGCATCCTTTGCCCGTGGTGGACTTTGAACCTGAAAACGGCGATTACGAGATTTGTAGTAATGAAGGAGTTATAGAGCTTTCACCTGTGGCACCCAATACAGGTGGTACATTTACAGGTAACGGGGTTACCGGCAATTTTTTAAATCCTGAAACAGCAGGAATTGGCAGGCATCCCATCACCTATACTTTTACGAATACAACTACCGGTTGCGAAAATTCGATAACCAAAGAGATAGATGTAAACCCGGCCCCGACAGTCGAAATCCGTGATTTGCAACCCCACTACTGTGCAGATGCCGGAACAGTTACCATTCATGGAAGACCCAACCGGGGAGTAGGTGTTTGGTCTATTGTGGGTTATAACCCAAATCCAACATGGTTTAGCGATAACGGGGATGGAAGTGCTACTTTTAATGTGGGAAATGCCCTTACTACCGGGAGTGAAAGGGCCTTTGAAATGGTATATACCTATACCGATCCCGACAATGGTTGTCAGGCACAGGTGAGCCAAATAACAGAACTGCACGATGACCTCAGTGCCAATATCAATTTCAAACAGTGGGAATCTATCAGGTGCCAGACTGACCCTGCATTTAATATTGAAGCCTTTTTCATTAACAGCGGTAATTTAATTAACGATGGTTCTTTCTCAGGACCCGGTATCACCAACACCTCTCCGGGCCATGCCGAGTTCGATCCCGGGGTGGCCGGCAATGGCAACCATACCATCACCTACCACTACACCGACCCGGTAACTCTTTGTACCGGTTCTGTATCAAAAAGTGTTCAGATAGGCACCGACCTGGATATTGTAAATCTTGGGCCTCTCTATTGTCCGGAAGATGGAGCTGTTGAGTTGTACGGAGATCCTGCCGGTGGAGTGTTAAACCTTTATCGTACAGGAAATCTTGTTCCTATTTCACATGCCGATCCCAGCTCTTCTGCCAATCCGGTCACATTCAATCCTTCCGTTCTCGGCCCGGGCGCTTATGAAGTGGAATATGTTTATACCGATGCGGGTGGGTGCCTGAACACTACTCGTGAACCTGTTACGGTAGCTGCTGTTATCGATGCCTCTTTTACAACCGCTTCAGGTCAAACTCAGTTTTGCGAATCCGAAACCTATGTTGAGCTCGTACCCAATCAGAGTGCCGGGGTGTTTACCATTACCGGGGGAACCGGTGTTTCAGGTAATGTTTTTAATCCATCTGCGGTTGGCCCAGGTAATTATACCATTACGCATACACTTAGCACAGGAGCCTGTAGTGCCGTTTCCACTCTGGATGTTACGGTAATTCCGTTGCCAACCATAGCCATTGATGCCCCAAAAGACTCCTATTGTGACAATGAAACGGATGTATTTAAATTGGAGGCCAGCAATCAGGGGATTGCAGGAGCAGTTTATACTTTTACCTCCACTACCAATGCTATTGGCAGGTCACCTATTTACACCCTCGATGCAGGTTTAAACCGGGTATATGCCAATACCATAACCGCCGAAGAGGTTTACTTTGACCCGGTTTATGTGGGACAGGGAACTTATGATATCACTTATACTTACGACAATTCAGCCAATAATGGTTGTGTCTCCTCAATTACGCGCACCCTTACGGTGAATGAAGCCCCCGGTGTGAACTTTGGCGGGCCTAATGATCCTATCCAATTTTGCCAGGATGGCCCCGTGATAGGATTAGCCGGAAGTTTTACAAATGGCGGATTTACCGGTTCGGGTAACTTTACCGGGGCAGGTATTGACAATGGAACGGTCGATGATGGACGTGCCGTTTTTGATCCTAAATTGACACCGCCCGGCGATCATCCCATTACTTATACTTATACGCATACCAACGGCTGTAAGTCGGAGCGTACCAAGATATTTGAAGTACAGGCTTCTCCCGTTGTTTATGATATTACCCCAAAAAGTACCATTGCTCATGCAGGAAACTTCTGCGAAGGCGATGCAGGGGTTGTAATTGGTGTTGAATTTACGCAGGGCAGTTGCAATTATCACCTTATTTATAACGGCGATCTCACCAATCCTCGTGAAACGGTGGCCGGCAGGGCGGATGGCGGCTCTATCAGCTTTAGTGTAGTAAATACCCCCGGCAGTTATACCGTGCAGGCCAAATCTACCGCCAGTATGAATTGTACCTCATTGATGAATGGGGTGGTTGAGGTGAAGCAAAATAAAGTAGCGGCTTCCATTGATGTGCAGAACGTTTTATGCAGGGGCGGTAGCGATGGTGAAATTTTAGTTACAGCCTCCGGAGGAAGTTCGCCCTATCAATATTTCCTGAACGATGACGCCGGTAATCCCATTGCATCCAATTCTTCCGGTAATTTTACCGGCCTTGTTGCCGGTAACTATCAGATTGAAGTGGTGGATGCCATTGGGTGTGTTTTGCCCAGTCCGTTGGAGGTGACCATTGGCCAACCGGTTGCAGATCTAAATATTGCCACCACCAGTTCGCCGGTGGGCTGTGCCGGTTGCACCACAGGGGTGGATTGCGAGGGCACCGCTTCGGTTTCTGCCATTTCCGGGGGTACTCCTTTTGCCGATTTGGTAGCCCATCCTTCGGGTTACATACTCTCATGGACGGATGCGTTTGGAAATGGAGTTCCCGCTAGTGCTGATGGACTCTCTATTTCTTTGGTGCCTGCCGGCGACTATACGGTAACCGTTACCGATGCCAACGGTTGTTCGGTTTCGGAGGTGGTAACCATCGAAACCGTACCCGATATTATTTTGTCCGAAAACCTGACGGCTCATGTGGATGTAGTCTGTCATGGAACTTCTACCGGTCAGTTGTCGGTAACTGCTGCCGGCGGAGCTCCGGGAGCTGCCTATCGCTTTTCACTGGACCAAAGCAACTGGTTCAACCCATCCTCCGGTGGAAATGAGCGTACTTTCCAAAATCTGCCGGCCGGAACCTACCAGGTTTATGTGCGCGATGCCAACTATCCCCGGTGTATCTATCAATTGGGTTCAGATATTGTGATTACCCAGCCTGAAGCATTGGTGGTCAGCGAAGTGCTAACCGCCCATACCAACGTGGATTGTAATGGTGCTGCCACCGGTGCCTTTGAAGTTTCAGCAACAGGCGGAAGTGGTAATTATGAGTATTCGGTAAATGGAGGAGCATGGTCTGGTGCTTCAAATTATCCGGGGCTCAGTGCCGGAACTTATTACGTAAGTGTGCGCGATGCCCTGGTGCCCTCATGTGTATCTCCTTCCCTGGAAATTAATATCTCCCAGCCTACGTCATTAAAGATTGATAATTATACTGCCACGCATGTGTCGTGCTATTCGGGCAACGATGGCAGCATTGAGATTACAACCTCAGGAGGGGCCGGTAATTATGTTTACTCCATTACAGCGGGGCCGGAAACCCGACCGGATCAGCCTTCAGCTCTTTTTGAAAATTTACCTTCCGGCACTTATACCGCCACTGTAACCGATGACAACGGCTGCACAGTGGATCAGTCAAATATTGTAATTAACCAGCCATCGGAACTTACTCTTAATGAAGTTGCTGCTCAGCATCAGGATGTACTTTGCCGGGGCGACAACTCCGGTTCCTTCACCGTTGCAGCAGGCGGTGGTTCGGGTAATTACGAGTTTTCGGTGGATGGTGGCGTCAGCTGGTTTTCTAACGGTACGCCGCAATATCAATTCACCAACCTTTCCGCCGGTACCTATACAGCGGATGTTCGCGATGGAAAAGGGTGTATTCAAAATACCTCTATATCAATAAGTCAACCGGCTACCTCTTTTAGCTTATCAGCAAACGTTACTCATGACATCACCTGCATAGGTGGTGATGATGGTGAGATAACTGCAGAGGGCACCGGAGGAACCGCTTCTGCAGGCGTTGATTATGTTTTGTGGAAGCGTATAGCAGGTACCTGGATCAATCAGTCCTCTGCCACGGAACCTGCGGGTGGTGCACATTCATTCCCGAATCTCAATGCCGGCGAGTATCGCGTTACCGCCAATGATGCCAACGGATGTGTGGAGGAGGTTTTAATTACTATGGCAGAACCGGCTTCTAAAGCCGTTATCTCTATTGTTGAAATTATCAATGTCTCAATTCCAGGAGGAAACAACGGAGCCATTGAAATATCAGTGGCAGGTGGAACCGGGCCCTATTCTTCCATCGACTGGAGCGGGGTGAATATGGGCGGTACCGACATTTCTGCATCTTTGACCGATGGTGTTTATCGTCAGGAGAATCTGCCGGCCGGTACCTATTCGGTTCAGGTTACCGATGCTACCGGTTGTGTTTCAGTGTTGGATAATATTGTGGTAAATCAGCCGGGATCGGCTTTGGGATTTAACATCACTGCGTTGAACCCTGGCCCCTGTCATGGTGCCGTTAATGGCAGCATTTCGCTGTCGGCAACGGGTGGGGTTACACCTTATGCTTCTATCACGTTGCGTAATAGTGTGGGAACCGTGTTTGCCAAGGCAACTGCTGGCAATAGTTATGCTACTTACACCGGATTAAGCGCGGGAACTTATATTGCAGAAGTTGTGGATGGTGCCGGTATTTCTTACACCGAAAACATCACGCTAACCACACCCGATGCGCTTTCTCTTACTTTTAACAAAAACAAAGATGCTACCTGCAACGGAGCTTCCGATGGGTCGGTTACTTTTAGCGTTGTGGGTGGAACGCCTTTTGCCGGAGCCACATATAATTACGTCATCATTCCTCAAACGGGTGCATCTGTTTCAGGTACATTGACTCCGGGTGTCAATGAAACCGTTTCCAATTTACCAGCGAACAGTTATGAGCTTCAGATAACCGATGCTTTGGGTTGTTTTGTAACCCGGGACTTTATGATTGAAGAGCCCACACCCATTTCCTTCGATTATACTGCAATAGACCTCTCCTGTTTTGAAAGCGGAAACGGAGAAATTTCCGTGGAGAATGTTCAGGGCGGATGGGGCAATGCCTACCGGTACGATTGGGAGAAATACGATAACCTATCAGGTAATTGGGTGTTGATTAGCGGTAACGGACCTTCTATCCTAGGCAATCTCTCCATTGGGGAGTATCGTGTAACAGTAACGGGACTTCTGAATAATTGCTCAAAAAGCTCGGGTTCCATTTTAATTCGTCAACCGGAACAGCTCAATCTGAATGTATCCAATAAGATGAATGTCACCTCCTGTTTTGGAGATAACACAGGGGAAGTTTTGCTTAAAATTGAAGGTGGTACTCCCGATTATATCATCTCTTATGGAGGAATTACCTCACCTAATTTATCGGGAGCGGATACCTTTAATGCCCAAAACCTGGTGGCAGGTAGTTATTTGTTTGAAGTAGAGGACATCAACGGATGTACCGATGATGTTTTGGTAAACATTACCCAACCTGAAGAGTTGGTGGTTAACAACGTAGCTTACGATATTGCCTGTGAAACCCCCAATTCGGGTACGCTTGATCTGGAAGTGTCCGGAGGCAGAGCCTTGTCGGGTAATTACAGCTACCAGGTTTCACTGGTGCATCAGGCCAGCGGTGCCAACTACGGGCTCACGTTGCCCGGCGCTGCTACTCAGCCAAGGATGGTGAATATTACCAACCTGCCTGCAGGAAACTATACCCTGCGTGTAACCGATCGCAACTCTACAACCCCCGAAGCTTGCCCATTTATTCAAAGTTTCTCACTGGCTAACATAAATGTGAATGCCATTGTGCAGGATGCCACCTGTAAAGGCATCAATACCGGAGGCATCACGCTTTCAGTTACCGGAGGCAGCGGAGATTACAGCTATGATTGGACCAAGACGGAAGATGCTGCCTTTAGCCGCACTACCAAAGACATTGCCACTCTTTCGGCAGGAAATTACAATGTTGAAATTACCGATAATGTAAGAGGTTGCACGCTCAACCGCACTTACCGGGTGAGCAATGCACATACCCTCGTGATTAACGGCGCCGAAAAAGATGTAACCTGTCACGGTGCCGGAGATGGTGCCGTACTGAATGTGTCGGTATCCGATCCCTCATCGGCTGCACTCACTTATTCATGGAGCGGAGGTACTCTAACCCCACCGGTTAATACATCCGATATTTCCGGAGTCGGTCAAGGCACTTATCAGGTCAATGTGACCGATGGAAACGGCTGTGTGGCTACCCGCAGTTTTGTGGTCAACGAACCGGCGTCCATTACCTATGATCTCTCCACCGCTGTGGAGAACTGCGCTCCTTACAGCCGTTCGGTAACCCTGGATAACCTGACAGGAGGAACCGGTACAGCGGCCGATTATCGCTTCTCATGGAGCGGACCGGGCACTACCACTACCACTCAAAATTTGACCGGGCTTACCGTAGGTGGCACTTATCAGGTAACTGTGCGCGATGCCAACGACTGTCCCTCTGTACAAAGCATCGTGGTGCCTGCGCGGATAAGCGTGACTGAAACCGTAAGTCATCTCGATTGCCATGGTGATAACAATGGTTCT
>JACDJA010000473.1_pt1 | contig 46375 bp, 34 predicted proteins | sample 7449241 | NCBI WGS metagenome assembly JACDJA01 (sample SAMN14253289, study PRJNA609438) | sludge metagenome | isolation source: initial anaerobic sludge | collected 2018-12-20 | reverse complement strand
TGGTTCGATACCGCTATGCTGAACCCCTAGTCCGCGAGCAGGGACAACTAAGGCTGGTCATCCCAACTGCCATCGCGCCGCGTTACGGGAACCCGGAGTCCGCCGGCTTGAAGCCCCACCAGATTCCAGGTGTCGACATAGGTGCGAACTATCCATTCACCCTTGCTATCGATGTGCTGGGCGAACTGGCAAAGGGCGATATGTCTTCGCCTTCCCATAACTTGATCATGGCAGCCATCGAACTTGGCATCCGTCTCAGTCTAAAGAAGGGCTGGCTCGATCGGGACTTCATTCTCATGATGGATGGAGCCGGCTATTCAAACATTTCCTGTGTACGGGACGATGAACAATGGGTCGCCATGGCCACCTTCTGCCCTACCATTCCAGATGTCGACACAGATCGCCCACTGTCCTTGCGTTTGGTAATTGACTGCTCCGGTTCAATGGAAGGAGACAGCATCACGCAGGCACGACAGGCGGCAATCAAGGTAATCGAAACCCTGAAGGCCAAAGACGAATTTGACGTCACCCTTTTTGGCTCAAATTATCGTTCGCTCTTTGGGCACATGAGGCCCTCCGACGACTTCCATAAAGGCCGGGCAACCCAAGAACTGATGGGGCTTGAAGCGGACATGGGGGGAACCGAGATGGAGGACGCGCTGCGTGCGACTACAGCCCGCCCTTCCGAGCGGGATGGTGGTGATGTCCTACTGATTACGGACGGCGAAATTTGGCGGATAGATTCGCTGATCGCCATGGCGCAGAAAAGCCATCTCAGATACTTCATCGTAGGAGTGGGTGGCAGCCCGTCCCATGCCACCCTACGTACGCTGGCCGAAGATACCAAGGGCGCGTACGAAGCAGTGTCCCCCAACGAGGATATCGAATCTGTTGTTCTACGGCAGTTCGCGCGCATGCGACAGCCTTGCGCGACGCGTCTGCAGGTGGCCTGGCCTGTTCCCCCTCTTTGGACGACTCTGTTACCCAGGGCAATATTTCATGATGGAACGTTTCATATTTATGCGGGGTTCAGCCAGCCACTTGCGGGCGACATAAAGCTTACCTACTCACTTGATGCGGAGCGCCGTGTTCAAGAGGTAGCGCATGTCTCACCCTGGGAAGGAAAACCGGCGAGCCTGACGCGTATCGCAATTGCAAAGCGGATACAGGAGATGGGTCGCCCCATGCGAATGACAAATGAACAACTTGCAAACCTGGCAGTGCAGTACAACCTGGCGACCGAATACACTCACTACCTGATCGTGCATGAACGGGCCGAAGGGGAAAAAGCTGACGACTTGCCAGAAATCAGGCAAGTGAAGCAGATGCTTGCGGCAGGTTGGGGAGGAAGCGGTACAGTTATGGCGCGCATCGGTGCGAAACCTGCGGTTATGGCGCGCCCCCAACCCTGTGCACAACCCATATTCCGCACAGGATATGACGATGGTGACGATGGGCTTTTCTTTGGCGATGAGATGCCGACCGATGAAGTTCCTAGCGTGATGACATCGCGGCGTGACCGGAAAAAAAACGCCAAAGCACAGAGCAGAGGAACGAGTTCAGAACATGCGAACGCTGACCTTCTATGCTTGCTGAAAAAGCTGATGGAGCTTGTAAATGATGATCTGTTGCATCCGGATGATTTCCCAGAATTCGTTAGCAAGCTCGACAGTGTGTCTGAGCTGAATCCGCTTCGAGACATCGTTAATGCCATTGATAAGCAAGGCATGCACACCAATGAGGTATGGGTTGCACTTATCAGTTGGGCGGCACAGCTGGTTGGTTCAGAATATCAACTGACCCGTCATGCAGCCAGGTCGATTCACTCTCTGTCTGGGGCTATCGCACCTGATCGACTTGCGGGATTGATCGTGCAGTTCAATCAACAGAAAGCACCACTCACATTTGTGCAGGATGAGGAAGCCTGATGAATTCAGAGCAACGCAAACTAATGTACAGAGGCTACGAGATCGTTTCTCGGTGTGAAAGAGGGGCGTGCAAAGGGAAAGCTTGGGCAAAAGAGGTTGGCCAAAACGATCAATCTGTCGATGGGGTAAGCCTTGATGAAGTTGTCGATAAAATATGCAGGCTGATCGACATTGAACTTCAACCAAAAACAGCAGAGTTGCGCAGGACTCTGCCTGAACGCCATCGAGATTACCTCATAAAGTTAGGAAAACCAGACAGAGGATTGAAAGCCGTTTCCATAACGAGGCCTCATAGGGCTTCAGTTTGCTATCAATGCGGGGAACCGGTCGACAATAAGGTGGATTTTGAGTGCGCCGCATGTGAATGGATAGTTTGCAATACCTGCGCAGCATGCGGTTGTGGCCATGATGCACTTTTTAGCCCAAAGACGTAAACAACTTACTATGACATCACCCCTGATAAACCCAGGGGTGACTTATCGTGATTGAGGCGAAACAGCACACCATCGAATCTCTTGGGTTGTCTTTAAGGGCGCGCACTTGCCTGGCTCAAGCGGGTATAAATACCATTGAAGAACTCTTGGCTTGTGCTAAGCATGACCTGATCCGCTTGCCTCATCTCGGTAGAACTACTCTGGCGTCTATAGTCGATCGTCTATCTAGTGCGGGTTTGGCCCTTCATTCTAGTAAGCCAGTTTTGCCACAAGACTACCAACCAAGATTGGGAGTTGACACAACCATGAACTCAAGTCGTGCCTTTGAAATAATCAACATGCTCGCATGCGGTGTTGACCCGATTACTGGAGAGGTGTTTCCAACTGGAAGCGCACTGCAGCACCCGGACATTGTGCGCGCCCTGTTTTTGGCGGCAAATTCCATACGTTCAGTTGGAGCACAATCAGAGCCTTCGTCAGCCACTAGAATGAAAAATGTTCCAGCCAATGCAGGTAAATCCTGGTCAGAAGCAGAAGATCAAGAATTGATATTGGCTTTTGAAATGGGGGACACTGAAAAAAAACTTGCAGCGAAGCATAAACGCACAACAGGCGCTATCCGCTCACGGCTGGTTAAACTCGGCAAGCTGGAGCCTTACGGAATCCCGGCTGTCGCCTTGCAGGAAGCTCCACCTACCGAGTAGCGGATCAACAAAGACTTATGAGATCGTCGAAGCCGATATTTCTAGTCTCGCTACTGATGACGAGCTTGCTTATTGCATGCTCCGAGTAAAGCTAACGACCGGTTTTGAGAGCAGAGTGGACGGAGTCACTCGAAAGGCCAGTGTCGCCTTTGGCCGAACAAGAGTCTGTCGCCCCCCCTTGATGTTGCGCACAATACCGCTTTGAGTTGTTCCCTCTCTCGTCTTGCTCCAATGCAACCGGCAACCCTGCCAAGGGCAGAGCGAAGGCAATTGTTGGCTGGGAGCCCTAGGCCGGAACTATCTGGCAGATGGACGTGAAAAGCCCCAAGTCAGTATGCTCTGAGCATTGGGGCTTGAGGGATTCGCCTAAACGGAAATAATTATCAGACGCGGTGGGGGGTGGAACCGTGGCCGCCGTTCGCCGAATGTTTCCGCTTGCGCAGATGCAAGGCAAACGCCGTGAGACCAGCAGCACCGAGAACCATCACCAAGAGCCCTAGAATAAGTCCAGTGACCAGACTCATGATTCATATCCTTTTTCATCCTGCATGGATTCTAGGACGAAAGCCGTCACTACAAAGGGACCAGAAGGAAAAAAGCGTCGCTCGAAAAGCCGCAAGCATCTGAACCTTTTCAGCCCTCATTGGATTCTCCCCAAGCAATGCAGCTACGCATTATATCCAATGCCCTTGCAAGCCTTGTCACGTGAGCAAGCGTTCCGCGAGATTCGTTTGCCTTTTTAGCCCAAGACGCCTAGTTCGCCGTGGCGGCGACGTCGGTAGCTATCAAGTCCAGAGCGGTGCGATACCAACCTCAGGCTTCTGGTTCGGTCGAGCAACTACCCTTGCTTGTGGAGCTTGCCCTTGAATTTTTGCCTGAAATAGAAATAGAGAATGCAAACTGCCACCAGAGCAATCAAGCCAATCACCAGTGCGACCAATCCTATTGGAGTAAACGCATCCATTCGAAACTCCTACTCCCTGCCAACTTGCATTTGGGCACGCGCGGAACATCCACGAGCCGGAAAATCAGAAGTCTAGATGCGAGAAATCTCGTCGTCCAAATAATTCAGAAAAACCCCCACGTGTTCTGGCGCCCGCATCGTAAACGAGTCATCCCATGACCTAATTCTGGCTACACACAGCACTAGCCAACATGCAGATCTGAAATCGGCCCCAGCACAGCAACCCTACTCGAGAAAAAACCCCGGCAGCATCAGCTGGCCGGGGTCAATCATCCATCCGCTCTGTTTCGGATGAATGAAGAGGCGTCACCTGTCCGCAAAACGGGACGAGGGGCCTGGTGCAGTCGCACCGCACTTATAAAATTCAGCGAGGTAATGGTAACCACCAGGAGGCCACCGGAATGGCGCACCTCCCTCACGTCCAAGCTTTCCTTGTGACCGGGATGGCCACGACCAGATCTCCGTCTGTTTCTTTTACCCAGCTGATTGTTTCAGCCTCTCGTTTGTTGCTTACGGGCAAGCCCGTACACCCGGATCGTTCCGGGACACCATGAGGCGTCGGCCTCGCTCTCGTGCATTTCACACTCCTTTCCGTCATCGCAAAACATAAGAAGTGACGTCCCCTGCCAGGGGGACATCACACGTCACACGCACAACTATCATTAAGTACCACCCCCGGCTTTCGCTCCACCACGCACATCCGTCAGGTCTGCACTGGCCTCAACACATGTCGCCGGGTCTCCCGCTCTTCTGGTCGCCGGGCAGGGTGCCATCCACCGCCCTACCAGGAAGAGCTTCCCGTCTTAGATGGTTGCTACTACAACCTTGAACGCGGCCGCGCTCCGCTACCTACCCGTGGCCCTCTGGGCCTACGCCTTTCGGCTTTCCCCGCTCCGAGATTCCAAAGCAAGTCGGGTACTGGGCAGGCGCATCATCACGCCCTGACTGTCCGGACTGAACCCGGATAGCCGCTTTCAAAGTCTCCGCACAGCCCCCTCAATGGGGGCCGTTACAGGTTTGAGCTGTCCATTGACCCCGGATTTCTCCAGGTGCCGGTGTATCCAGATTTCTCCTCAACACCCTGCCGTGTTTCCACGGCCTCAAAAGCCATCCTCTGCGGCACGCGTCACCCCCTTCCGGCAGGTCCCGCGGGCTGGGCTCTCACCAGCTTTCGCATACCACCAGGTCACGCCGGCATTTCCTCCGACGCGCCGTTTCGACGTCGCCCAATCTCGTTCCCTTCCCAGGGAGCGCGAAGAGATCGAAGGAAGGAGTTACGCCTCCCAGCGCCTCTCGCATGCCGCACCAGCCCCATTACGGGCACGCGGCTTCAGGCAGTACCTGCGGCACCTGTTACCAGGAACGCAGCCCCCTTTCCTGGGGGTGTCTGGCCAGATTGGCAGTCTGGTCAGCAGTGACAGTCGTGCGTGCGGGGCTGGCTCCCCACACTCACTTGTGCGGGTCGACGAGCCCTTTTGCGTGACGTCATCAGCGTCAGCCGTTGCGTGATTTTGTCTAGCCCTAGGAATCTCAATTTGTTCGGTCCAGCTATAACTTTTCTCGTTTAACCCAAGAAGCGCTACAAGATGGTCTGGTCCGTTTGTTTGATCCATCGCCTGGAGAACCGAAATGCCGAAAATTCTGCTGAAAGAAAAGCAAGCCACTGGCCAGTTCCGCTGCACCGTGGACGGTCAGATCCTGTCCAGTCTCGATAAGGCTGTAGTAGCCGCCAAGGAGGCAGGGCTAGTGGTCGACTACCGGGCCGATGTCGAGGCGCTCGTGAAGCGCCTGGCGAAAGCCATCGGTGAGGAAACGGCGAAGCATTCGAATTCCCGGATTCCCAACCAACCTGACTGACAGGCTCGAACATGTTGCTTCCAGATCGCCTGACCATGATGCAGCGCATTCAGGACGCAGCACGCCATGGGTACCATCACTTCACGTCAGGCCAGACATCACCTGAGAAATGGCCAGAGTTACGCAGAAAATTCGACAAACTTTATGCGACCGATCTGAAGAGCTCGACACGCTGCAATTGGCGCAAGCGTGGCGAGGCCGTTTCGTTTGTCTATGGCTACCCTTCTCCCCCATACGAAACTCCGCGCATCGTCAGGTGGGTGCTACTGAGCACCGAAGGGGTCGGCCTCGTGCATGGACGCGAACAACTACTGCACATGCAAGGGGCGCGGCTGGAACTCGACGGCTACGAACTTCTTCACGACGGGAAGTCATGGAGTTGGCGCATGACAAAGAAACGCTTCCAATACTGGCGCGATCGGATCCACGCCGTGGCTGCGCTGCATCCGGAGCGTCGGACCATCGGGGAGGACGCCGCCGGGAAGTTCGACGCCGATGCCGAGGCGATTCAGGATGCGCTATACAACGCACCGGGATTCCGGTTGGTCCGCCGTCAGATTGGCGAGCTAGTGCAATTCCTACGAACGGAATGGAAGCGCCTAAGACCGAACACAGGAATACAGCCTCGTGCTCGAACCTTCCTTCCCTATGTTCAGAGGCTCCCCAATAAGGGGAAAACGGCATAGTCACTGCTCAGCCCAGGTTTAAGCCCACGCTTCGGCCGACGATTAGCCGGCCAAAGCCAATCAGACAACTGGGCTTTAAGTCGGCTTTAGCAGATTTGGAACATCTTGGATTGCCTCTCAAGCTACCCACCCCGTAGCAGCGAGTAGCGCAATGATTAAACAGCTCCATGCAAGCAAGCAATGAGCGGACAAGCGCTCTCTGAGTAATGTAAAAACCTGCCATGTCATGAGGCGCCCATTCTCTCAAGCGGCACACCGGTCTACCGTTGCGTCACCCAGCCCGAGAAGGGCTCCCGGCAGCTGTCCAAACAAGCGCCTACACAGGGTCTGGTGGAAATTTAAGCAATTCCATCACATCCATCTCTAGCGCCATTGCCAACCGTTCCAATCCATCAATCGAAATGTTGGTGACTTGGCGTTCAAGCTGTGAGACGTAGGTCCGATGGAAATCAGCAAGCTCTGCCAGCTGTTCCTGGCTGAGTCCCTTCTCCCTCCGTACCCGGCGCAGGTTTTCAGAAATACGCTGACGCGCCGGAATGTATCGTTTTCTACCCGTGCTGTTCATACGGGAGAGACTGATAGCCTACGGCATTAACATCTACAGAATATCGATCTACTGTTTTTACGTCTCATTTGGGCTATTCTGAGCACTTCCAAATCTCTCGGTGCACATCGAGATCTCGGAAAACGGATTGGAAGCCTGAGGGATACCAGATGAAAACAATCACCTTATTCGAACTGGGCTACCTTGATCTGATCAAGGCCCTGTTCTTCGGCAAGAAGCTCCGAATAGTTCTGGATAAGAATCAGCCAGTTAACAGCGTAGTCGTCAGGGTCGAGTCTCGCGACACCAAGGCTGAAACTACTGATTATTTCAGGCGGGATGTGAATGGATATGATCCGTTAACCAATCCAGATCCAAATTGGCATCCCGGCAAAAACTGGCTTGATCCATATCACCTGAATCCCTTCGCCGAAAATCCGTTCGATCGCGTCTAAACAAATGATACGGTGTCCGATGCAGCACCATGTCCGGCCGAGTTTGTCATTGCCTCGAGCGAAGATCCGCAGTGGCACTGTGCTGCTCGCCGCGAGCACGCTGCTTGTCAGCTGCGCTCAATTCATGGTCCCGACCGAGGTCACCCCGCTCTATACCGCGGCCGAGCGCGACGCGTTCTACTTGATGGTCAATGAGGGTGCCGCCACATCGGCAGCGGGATTGACGTTGTTCTATGTGGTCACCCGAATTGTCGAGCAGCTTCCGTCCGAGCAAACCATGCGGGAAAAGTGGGTGCCCAAGGGCGTGCGCGCCTACGTCGAGGACAGCTACGTCAACAGCGCTGAGGAACGGGAGGCATGGCGATTCCGCGGAATCGCGGTCTACGATGCCGTGTTCGCCCGCAACAACAACCGGCGCCTTTTCCAGCCGGCGGCGAACCTCGCCTATTTCTGCACGGTGTCAGGAGGCAGTTTCCAATTGCAGCACCCTGACAAGACCCCTTTCACCAACCCCTACTCGTTGCGGCCGGCCGAAGGTCAGGAGAACAAGCAATACTGGGCGGACCCTTATTTGAGGGCCGCCGCGCTCTTCCCCGTCGTCGACGCCCAGAAGCACGGTGCCTGGGGCTTGTTCGCGTGCACCATGCCAGATGGCGCTGAAAGCTGGTGGGCGAGGATCATGCCCAGCGAGAACGCGAAGCCCACGTTCGGCTCGGCGCTGTCGATGCCCGTCATAGTGATCGTTCACGAGACCCCGCTGAAGGCGACCCCCAAGGCAGAGTACAAGGCGGTCTATGCCACGCTGAATGCCGTGATGAAGCAGGCCTTCGATTCGTCCGGGACCGTTCGCCGCGACCTGGACGACGTCACCATCGAGGCCTGGCCCGGGGCACGCCGCACGGATCGCTGGGGCTGCCGCGAGATCCTGGGCACCGCCACCTATGGCGACCGGATCATCGCCAACACTCGCAAGGTGTTGTGCTAGCGGATCGCTCCACCTGCCAACCTGTAACCAGCCTAAGTCTTGAGATAACCCTGATGGACTCAGCGAGGAGACAAACATGAACGACGAATTTCTGTTGCTGGCATTTCAATTTATTGTCGTGGCAGTAATCATTGGTGCTGGAGTCATGAGCGTTACCCCGTGGCGACAAGGAACCCGTGCACCGGAGCACGGCGCTGAGCGCGAGGCATTCGGGACAGGCAATGCCCAAACCAATCCGCTATTTGCGGGCTGGGGGTGCAATATTCATACGGACATCGTCAACGATCGGTCATTGTGACCCCCCCTGCAGGCGCGCACACTATGCAAAAAGACGGCGGTCTTACAGCGTGGAAGGGAATTCAATCATGGATGTGTCATATACCATCAACGTGTTACTCAAGGTGATGACATTGACCGGCCTGTCGGCTGGCTTGCTCTTCATCGGCCTGCAATTGCTGATAAGAAAACTGGAGCACTCCATTCGCGCGGGCCATCACCCTTCGGAATGAAGCAGTATTCCACCCGTGCCCAGATTGCCACCTATTGGCATTCAGAGAAGGAGTGGCAACGACTCGGCCAGACAGAAGTTGCAGATACCCAAGGTGACCCATGACAGAATTGATCGTGTTCTACGCACTGCTGTCGATACCTGTCCTTCTGGGACTCGCGTACGGCATTTATAGTTATCGCTAGTTCAAGAGCACGAAACACCGAACGTGAGTTTTCACTCTGACGGGAGGAGAACCGCTCGTTTCCCTTTCCCCTTGCGGGGCCCACCAATCCCCAAGCGCTTTCAGCCGGGCAGCCAATAGTTTCCAGCTAACCTGAGACGTCATTGCTTTTCCCATAGCCGATGATCGGTTGAGGCGCACAGTCACATTTCTTTTCTCGCCGCCCAGTGCACACCCAAGCAATGCCCTCGACCGACTCGGGAACAATTTTCAGAACCAACGGCGATCCGCATGCGGGACACGACGCGTTGGGCTCGTCGGGGATCGCCGTGGTTTCGATCACTTTCATCAGGTCAAAGCCATCGCGAAGACTTATGCCATGTTTCGGGGCTTGCCTTTCGGCTTCCTCACTGAAGACAGTACGGATGCCGAAGATCACGTGGTCGACTTGTTCCTTGTTTGCGAGCTTATTCAGGGTCTCGAGCTGATCCGGATACAACTCATACAACGCCGTTTCGTTGTGCATGTAACGGACGACACAACGCTCCTCCGCATTCCAAATCCTCAGGTAACACTTTTTCGTCCCATCGATTACCTGTACCCGTGCGTGATAACCACCCGCCTGATACGCTCGCACCAAAGTGAGCAATGTCCGCATGTAATCCAGGTTCTTGTGCAGAGCCCATATCGCGCGGAGTTTTTCACGTACGTCACCGTAAACATGCCACCCACCCACACGACGATAAATGTCCTGGATCATGCTCTGCTCCTCGCGTCACTTGATGCCAGTTAGGTTATCGGAATCGCAACTATAATTTTCGCCGTAGCCATGTGTCGGGCGTGCGACGGGTGTTCCTGCTGGAAGGGAGCGGACAACGCATCGCCGGCATCGGGTCGCCCACCAGGTTGGATGAAGCCTCCTGAGCATGGCAGCACATCATGCAGACTTCGAACAGGTCCATGCCTTGACGTCTGTAAAATCCGGCAGACATCAACGAACCCAGATTTACAATGGCCCGAACTCTTCCTGAAGGCTGGCAAGCGCTGGACACCATCGGTGCTGCACAGCGCGAAATCGAAACGCTTGCGCTGCTCGCCCAGGGTCTGCCGGACTCCTACACTGTCTACCATGGCGTGCATTGGACCCGCGTCAATCAAGGGCGCGCGTTCGTAGGCGAGATCGACTTCGTCATCGTCAATCCCGCAGGCAGCCTGCTGCTGATCGAACAGAAATCCGGTTTTCTGACTGAAACGCCGGAAGGCTTGGCCAAGCTTTACGACAAATCCGAAAAGCTTGTGCCCGCCCAAATGACACGTTCGGCGGAGTCCTTGCGCAAGCGGCTTAACCAGTATTGCACTGGTGACAAGCCCGCACTCGACAGCCTGCTTTACTGTCCGGACTACAAGATCAAACAGCCCGGCAGTGCCGGTATCGACCCGGCCCGTATCGTGGATGCGCCAAAGCGCGAGCACCTGGTCCACACCATCCGCACCCTATTGCCCGAGGACGCCCCCGCCAACCCGGTTGCCGAGGAAGTCCATCGTTTCCTGAGGAACGAGCTGCGCCTCGTTGCCGACGTCGCCACCATGGCTGGCCATGCGCAAACCCTCTATACGCGCCTGTCAGGTGGGCTGGCCGAATGGGCGCGCTGCATCGAGTGTGATCCTTTCCGCCTGCGCGTGATCGGCACGGCCGGCTCGGGCAAAACCCAGCTCGCGCTCAACGTGCTTCAGGATGCGGTGGGAGCTGGACGGCGGCCGCTCTACGTCTGCTACAACCGCCCGCTGGCCGACCACATCGCGCTGATCGCACCATCCGGGTCGACGGTCGCCACATATCACCAGCTATGCGACCGCATCCTGCGCTCAACCGGCCAGGTACCGGATTTCTCTAAGCCGGGCACCTTTCAGGCGCTGGAAGACTTCATGGCCAACTACCAGCCGGGCGTCGACTGGCAGTTCGACGAGCTCGTCATCGACGAAGGGCAAGATTTTCAGCCTGCCTGGCGCGACAACCTGCTCAAGCTACTGAATCCAAATGGCCGTGCCTGGTGGCTCGAAGACCCGATGCAAAATCTCTATGGCAGGCCGCTGGTTGAGCTTCCCGGTTGGGTTGTCCTGCGCGCGCAGACCAACTATCGCACGCCCCGTGACATCCTCATTTACTTAGAACGGCTGGTTGGCCCCGAGCAGCCCATCGAGTCCGGCAGTCCGCTCGACGGCTCGGATGTTGAGATCCTCACCTATGACGGCCACGCCGACCTGATGGATAAGACCAAGACCGCGATCACACGGGGGCTGGGCGCTGGCTTCAAGAAAGACATGATCGCGGTGGTGACATACCGCGGCCGCGAGCACTCCAGCTTTACCCCACTCGACAAACTGGGGCCGCATGCCCTAAAGGCCTTCACCGGGCAGTACGACCTGCTTGGCAGCCCGGTCTATTCCGAGGGCGACCTTTTCATTGACTCAGTGCATCGTTTCAAGGGCCAGTCCGCCCCCTGCATCGTGTTCACCGAGATCGACTTCGAGGAACTGGATGAGGCGGCGCTGCGGAAGCTGTTCGTGGGAATGACACGGGCAACGATGAAGCTGGTTCTGGTGATGTCAGAACGAGCGACCGCAGCGATACTGAATCGGTTGGAGGATTGATTCAGTCCTCGCAATCCATTGAGGCCCTGCGGATCTCCAGTTGTTTGATTGCCGCCCACACGGCATGTGCGCGTATGCTCCACTTCGCAGGAAGCGTAAAAACACCATCACTACGTTTCGTGCGCAGACACTCTGACAAATCTTCGTACTACGGGTTAGGCAAGATATTCAATTTCCGGCAACACAAGCCCCCATTCGGGACACCGCACATCCTCACCATCCCTTGCATGTCGCACTAGTACCGTAGCGACACGAACACCCAGGATTTTCCCGGAGGGCGGCTGGAATTTCTGAGCCATACGGGTAACTGCCACCCCATTTTTGTCAGTAATCTCCCACCCCGGCTTGCCATCGCCCCGAGGCCTCAGAGTTAATTCATCACCATAATCGAGTTCCGCAATGGCCTTATGGATGGGCTTACTTGGCGCGAAGTACCCTGGCCACGAGAGCACCACGTGTTCCGGATCGGCAACCCAGGTCCGATGAGCCAGTCTCGGATCCAGGGGCGCCTCAGTCGTGTTGGTTGTCAAACAGAGGTCAGCACAATCTGAGATAAACGCGTGTTGCTGTTTCTGTCGCTCACAAAGCGTAAGCGTTTTCCTCGCCCGAGTCATTGCAACATAAAACAGGCGGCGCTCTTCGTCGTTATTTTCTGCCCAGCCCCCACCGTCCAGGATCAGCACATGGTCAAATTCCAGGCCTTTAGCGCGATGGGCCGTGAGCAGCATCATGGGTCCATTTGCCATGTCTGCCGAGGCACTTTTGCCACCCGCCCCAAACTCATAAAGCTGTTCGATCAAATCAAAAGTCACGCGCTCCGCACCAGGCGCTGCGGATTCAGACTCCCGGATGAATTGGGCCAACGCTGCACGCTGGGGATGCTCAATAAGAGCATCCACTGTTTGGCCGAAGCGCCGACGGAACCATCTGGAGAGCGTCATGCTTCGCAACAGCACCCGGTTTCGGCCAGCATGTCTGTGTTTCCCCCTCAACAACGCAAGCAGCAGATGACCTTCACGGGTGGTATGTAGATCCGGCACATGATCGTCGCGCATCAGACGAACCGGAATCCCTTTGATACGACACGCCGCCGCCATTGGCTCCAGGTGTTCCCACCGGCGCGCAATCACAGCAAAACGACCCCAGTATTTTTGCTCCCCGGTACCCTCCAGGCTGTTCAGTCTCTGCAGTTCCGCCAGGGCGGACTCGACCTCACCAAAGAACTGCTGCGAAACCTTCAGAACATGAACACGTCCTTGCGTAATCGGATCCAGCTTGGCGAAGTCTCCTCCGGGTGGCATATCCCGCCGCGAGTGATTGATCCGGATCGCCTGATCCACCTTCATGCGATTCCGCGCCTTGGAAACAACACGGTTAGAGCAGTCAATAATGTTCGTGGTGGAACGATAGTTTTCAATCAGGTGATACCGCTTGGCATGATAGTCGGCTTCAAACTGCTGGATGAATCGAACACTTGCCCCACCAAATGCATAGATGTTCTGATCGTCATCGCCGACCACCATCAAAGAAAGCTTGTCCTCCTCGCTGTTCAATGTCCGGCCAGAAAGTGCGCTGATCAGATCGTAGTGGTCGCCATTGATGTCCTGATACTCATCGACCAACAGGTAGCGCGAACCGGCAAGGATTCGATCCCGATGAACGGATGGGCCGACGTCATCGCCCTGCTCGGCTTTGCGCAATTGCTCGGTGGCCGTCTTGATAACGGTGTTGAAGTCGATGCTCTCGCCCCGTTCAATGGCTACGGCGTAACTCGTCCCAGTAAGTCGCATCGCCAAGCCATGCAGGGTCTGCACAGTCACACCGCCAGCATCTGGGCCAACCAATGCCCACAGCCGACGGTGAATCTCGATCGCTGCCGATCGGTTGTAGGCCAGTACCATGATCTGCTCCGGCAACACCATGGATTCGCGCAGTAGCCAGGCAACGCGATGTACGACAACCCTCGTTTTTCCGGAACCCGGACCCGCCAGTACCAGATGACTACCGTCCAGGGGGGCCGTTACGATGGCTTGCTGCTCCGGGTTCTGTAGATCCGTCAGAATTTTTCGGTGCGCAGCTTCCGTCGTTGCCATCTCCAATACATCCTTGCGGCCGGCAAAGTACTTTTTGATGAATTCGTCACGATCCTGGCTAAAGTAATCCACGATAAATGACATCGCCGCCTGAATTTTTCCTAGGGCAAGACGTGCGTACTCAGCCATGACATGGACTTGGATGATCTTGTCTTTGTAATGCAGCGCCAGCTCAGCGTAATCGGATTTCTTGAACTGGCGTCGCCGGGCCTCTTCGTTGAGGTGAATATTCATGGCCGCCCGGAAGACCGCTTTGCCTCGGGCCAGGTGTAACACCTGATTGGTATCGAGATATATCAGTGAGGCGGTCAATGCCATGCCCCAGTCTTTGACATCAAGATCACGAATTGTGATGTCTGACTGCATCGCCTGTTCGAGATCACCCTGCTTGCAGGTGACCAACAGGTTGTTGCCCTGACGGTGGCTGACAAAATAATTCACCAATGCTTGCGCCAATAGCATCCTGCGCTCGCGAATGACCTCGATTTCCTGCCAGCTTCGCAGCAACTTGATAAGGCGATTGTCCTGCCCGGCTGGACGGAGAGCAAAAAATCCCCGTTGTCCTGTCCCCTCGCCAAACGGTTCAGCGAAGGACTTGAGCAAGCGGGTCAGCTTCTCAGGATCGAACTCGACATTGGCTTCTCGCCGGAGGGTGTCGCAGAGCCTCCGGATATTCAGAATCTGCCAGTTTTCCTGGTCAGCATCCGGCGCTGCCTCGCGAAGGTTGGCTACCAGTGCATTTTCCAAATGCCGGAGTTCCTCGATTCGGATCGCCGTATCCGGTTCCCGGTAGAGCGTTACCCCGATCTCCATGTCGTTCGACAACAGCTTCAGACGATCGAGATCGCGTAGCATGGCCTGGACGACACGTGACTCCTGGCCTGTGGCCAGCATCAATTCATCAGTGCTAACGCCTTCATCCTCGGCGGCCTGCATGAGGATAGATAGAATCTGGAGGTACGGTTCAATCTTGGTTTCGGAACCCAGTTTTTTCTCAAGCAACGCCCGGGCATCATCGATGCTAGCGACCAGCAAGCTGCCTGGAAATACACGGGTGAGGTTCTCTTGCCGCTCCAGAAGCCGTGCCTCCTCCAGCCAGGCCACTGCGATCCGCACCTTGGTGTCCGCATCTGCCGCATCGGGGTCAATCCGGTGCTGATCTGGAATTTCCAACAGGATTTCGCCACTGGTGACAACGACTGCCCCTTCGCTCCTGTCCTTCCTCTCGATTGACCGAAGCGCCTTGAGAATCGAGTGGATGTCATGCTGGGTTAGGCGCGAATTCCGCAGCAATCGGAACTGCACATCGAGATCTGCATCGTCGTAGAGAAGGATACATCTGGCAGGTTCCTGATCTCGCCCCGCTCTCCCCGCCTCCTGCAGGTAGTTTTCCAGGGAACCCGGGGTATCGAGGTGAATGACCAGTCGAACATCGGCCTTGTCGACCCCCATCCCGAAGGCATTGGTGGCGGCGATGACCCGAAGATCGCCACGGATGAACGATTCCTGGATGGCCCGCTTTTCTTCTGATGGCATGCCGCCATGAAAAAAACCGCAGTCGAGACCAGCCTCCTTCAGGAAGCCCGCCACTTCTTCAACGGTCTTCTGTCGCGCACAAAAAACAATCGCGCCCCCCTCTTCCCGAAGCGCTTCCTGCAACAGGCGAAGCACTTCGGGATATTTAGATTGCATGGGCACGGCACGAACTTCATAGGCAAGATTCTCTCGAGCGACACCGCCCTCAAGGGTTTCCAGAATGACACCCAGCCGCTTTTCGAAGTGTTCGCAGATGTCCTGTACAACATCCGGCTTTGCTGTGGCTGTGAAGCAAAAAACTGGAGAAGGCTTGTCTTTCTGCCGGTTCTTGATGAAGCGGGAAACGTAAAGATAGTCCGGCCTGAAGTCATGTCCCCACTTGGACAGACAATGCGCCTCGTCAAACACCCATGCTCCAACTTCACGGTGCATGAGCGCATTGGCAAAGGCAGTACTACGGAATTGTTCAGGTGCGACAAAGATCAGGCCCAGGTCGCCCAGCCGCAGCTTGTCCAACATGACCCTGCGCTCAAGTGGGTTGAGCAGGCTATTAAGGTAGCCAGCGCAGGTAATACCCCGTGCCTCCAGGTTGTCGACCTGGTCTTTCATCAAGGACTGCAGCGGAGAGATGACGACCGTCAGACTGCCGTTCCGGTAATAGCGGGCAAGTGCTGGCAATTGGAAGCACAGGGATTTGCCTCCGCCCGTTGGCAGAATCGCCAAGCTCGACTTCCCGGCGAAGCCATTCTTAACAATGGCTTCCTGTAATGACTGGCCATCGGGTGTGCTGGGCGTCGGTCTGAAACTGGTGATCCCTGGAAAATATTTGGGGAGTAATTCCAGCAGGTTGTGCTGCTCTTTACACCAGGTGCACTCCGGATCGGCACAGGGCACATCGCGCAGTGTTGCAATCACCTCTCTGGTCTTTGGAAAAGACAGACTGACCCAAGGCGGGAGCACAGAATTGCCACCGGCAACACGAAGCCAAGCCAATGCGTAGGCCAATGGCTTATGCCATTGGGTGTCAGAAAAACAGTTCTCAACCACCCGTTTCTGGCCAACCCGGCACACTTTTCCCTCAGTCGCCCTTAGCCAGGCCGCCTTGGCCTCTCCCGGTGAAGGCCGAAGCGATCGGCGGAGGGTGGCAAAAAAATTGGCAACCCCGTTGCCATTCTCGGGTGCCAGAAGATAGTGCAAGCACAGGGCTTCATCCGGCTGCTCCTCAACCCGCTTTCGCAATGCGTCGCCCTGATCCAGAAACAGCTCGTAGGCAAGCTCGGCATCACGGACCGGATCGTTCTTCGTCGTTGTGCAAAGCTTGTAGTCTTTGACCAGGCGGTGATACGGGTTCTGCGGGAAGGCAACCGGGGAGAGTTCCAGGGTGTCCACAAGAGGCAATCGATGCAGCGCCAAGTCTGGATGCAACATGGCAAGGGCAGGCTGATCGAAGGCCACGACATTGTGACCCAGCACGAAAGCCGCGCCTTGAGTCAGTTGATCCACCCGGCTAACAAGATCCGGTGCCTTTCCGGAAATTCGATCGCGCGCCTCCGTGTCCGGCCTGAATAGGCCAAGCTCCCGAAGAATCATTCGATCCTGTCGGGAGGTTTCGATGTCGAGGCAGAGACACTTGGCGCGTGCCTTTTCAGGCTTATCGGCCATTAAATGCGCAACAGATATGTCATAACCGCGATTTTATACAGGTCGAGTCTCTAAAGTGGGGCCTACCCAGTACTTGCTGTTGGTGACCGGCATGGTCGACAACCTGCGGAGGAGACTTGCACGTATGACCACATCAGATTTTATCGGCCGCTGAGCAAACGTTCTTGAGATCCCCTTTTTCAAGGTCCAGTCCCGCCCTCCAGTGGGCTGATTCGCAAACCATATTGGATTAAGCGGGACGTTACGGTACATTCCAGCAGTCCCGTGACTCAACTGTAATTTTGTAAAGGAAATTATGGCTGCCACCCGGCACGAAAGGGATGGCTCGAGGCAGTTTCGCATGAAGCGGCGCCATGCCGCACTGACAAGCCGCCTGGCCAAAGGTCACAAGAAGAACTCACCATAACGAACGTACGTCTGCCGATGCAGCCACAACAAAATAAGAATCGTCTGATTAGAGGAGCCGCATGAGGATCGTTGGAAACGCAGGCACTGACCGCGTCATTGACCTGTTGCGCCCGCACCTCAAGCCTGGAAGTCGCCTCGATGTGGTGTCCCCCAAGTTCTCCCTGTTCGCTTTTGCCGCGCTATTAGAGTCACTTTCCGGCATAGACAGGGCCCACCTGCTATTGCCCGATGCAGAAACTGACCTGGTATTGTTAGGCGGTGAGGCTGATCGGGCGGCCCGTAACCGTCTTCAGGCGCGCTGGCTCGCACGGCGTTGTGCACAGTGGATCAGCGAGAAAGTCGAGCTTCGTCAAGTATCCGGCAATGTCCCGCAAGGGGCAGCAGTATTGCGCAGTGCCCAAGGTGACGCCGAACAGGCCATCCTTGGATCGTTTGCATTCAGCACGGATGGCCTGGGTATTACACCAGGCAACCCTCTCAACCTGATTCAGGCGTCCGAGACCGCAGGCGAGGCAAGCAAGCTCAGTCAATGGTTTGATATGCAATGGGGGGGACTGGCTGCCCAGCCGGAAGCCCAAGCTGCTTTTGTCGAAGCACTGAAATCCCTAGCGGATCATCATGATCCATTTACGCTTTATGCGCTCATCCTGAAGTACCTTTTCGCCGACAGCGACGGCGAAATGGACGAGGAACGCATCGTCAAGTCCGCGACAGGTATCCGCAACACGCTGGTCTGGAAAAAATTATTCAAATTCCAGCGTGACGGCGTGGTGGGCGCAATCGACAAGCTAAACCGCTTCGGCGGCTGCATCATCGCTGACAGCGTGGGCTTGGGTAAGACCTTCGAAGCCCTTGCCATCATTAAGTACCATGAATTGCGCAACGACCGCGTATTGGTGCTCTGCCCCAAGCGCCTGCGTGACAACTGGACACTCTACAAGACCAACGACAAGCGTAACGTCCTTGCCACGGACCGCTTTAATTATGACGTTCTCAATCACACCGATCTTTCGCGCGATGGCGGAACGTCCGGTGACATTGATTTGGTGCACGTCAACTGGGGCAACTACGATCTCGTTGTCATCGATGAGTCCCACAACTTCCGCAACAAGAAAGCCCCTCGCCAAGGTAGCGAGACTCGCTACGACAGGTTGATGCGCAAGATCATCAAAGAGGGGGTCAAGACCCGCGTCCTGATGCTCTCCGCCACGCCCGTCAATAACCGCCTGGCAGACCTGCGCAATCAGATTGCCTTTGTCACTGAAGGTGACGACACCGCGCTACTGGAGCACGGAATTACCAGCATCGAGGCCACCACCCGAAAGGCGCAAACCCAGTTCAACCGCTGGCTGGACATGGACGAGGCTGAAAAAACTCCAGCAAGGCTGATCGAAATGCTCGGATTTGATTATTTCACCCTGCTCGATCACCTCACCATTGCCCGCTCGCGCCGCCATATCGAAAAGTATTACGGGACTGACGAGACAGGACGCTTCCCTGATCGTCTGCCGCCGATCAACATCAAGGCCGATGTCGACTTGGCTGGTGAATTCCGTGCCATCCGTGACATCAACCTGGAAATCAGGCGGCTCAATCTCGCCAGCTATGCGCCGCTACGCTACGTTCTACCCCACAAACAGGCTGCCTATGACGCCAAGTACAGCACCCAGATTCGTGGTGGTGAGAGCTTCTTTCGCCAGGTTGACCGAGAGGAGAGCCTGATTCACCTCTTGCGCGTCAATGTCCTCAAGCGCATGGAAAGCGCCGTTTCATCCTTCGCTCTCACCGTACAACGTCAACTGCATGACGTCGAGGCCACACTGGCCCATATCGAAGCGCACGACGAAGGAATCGAGGAAATCGACATCGCCGACGTCGACATCGACGACCCCAGCTTTGAACCCCTGCTGGTTGGCCGCAAGGTCAAAGTCTTGTTGGGCGATGTTGACCTTATTCGCTGGAAACAAGACCTTATCGAGGATCGCAATCGCCTCGCCACCCTACTGGCCGCTGCTAAGCAGGTAGATCCGAGCCGGGATGCCAAGCTGGCTGCGCTGCGCGACATGGTCGAACAAAAGTGTCTGAACCCGATCAACCCAGGCAACCGGAAGGTCATCGTTTTCACGGCCTTTGCCGACACTGCCCAATACCTTTACGAACAACTGGCGCCTTGGGCCAAGACAACACTCGGCATCGAAACGGCACTGATGACGGGATCCGGTCGTAATCAGAGCACCTTGCCGGATCTTCGCAAAGACTTGGCCTCGATTCTCACTGCTTTCTCCCCACGGTCCAAGGAACGTCCGAAAGACCTGGATCATGAAGGCGAGCTCGACCTGCTGATCGCCACCGACTGCATATCAGAAGGTCAGAACCTGCAAGACTGCGACTGGCTGATCAACTACGACATTCACTGGAACCCGGTGCGCATCATCCAGCGCTTTGGACGAATCGACCGCATCGGCTCGCCCAATGCGCACATCCAGCTCGTCAACTTCTGGCCCAACATGGAGCTGGAGGAATACATCAACCTGGAACAGCGCGTGAGTGGCCGCATGGTGCTGCTAGACGTGTCCGCGACTGGCGAAGAAAACCTGATCGAGCAGCAATCCGGCGACCCGATGAACGATCTGGAATACCGGCGCAAGCAGCTTTTGAAACTGCAGGATGCGGTTATCGACCTGGAAGACCTGTCCTCCGGGGTTTCCATCACCGATCTCACGCTCACCGACTTCCGTATCGACCTGGCCGAGTATCTGAAAGCCCACCCCGGGAAGCTGGACGCCCTGCCGCTCGGGGCCTGCGCGGTCACAACCAGTATCGACGCTGACATCCAGCCAGGCATCATCTTCTGCTTACGCGCTGAAGGTACTGCCAAGCACAAATCGGCAGACCCCAGCTATCCCCTTTCCCCACACTATCTGGTCCACGTAGGCGACGACGGCAGCGTGCTACTGCCCTACCCCCAGACCAAACGCATCCTCGACCGCCTCAAGCGTCTAGCGCTGGGCCGAGAATTGCCCGATGCCGGTGCCTGCTCCCGTTTTGACAAGGCTACCAAGCAGGGCGAAGACATGCGCCACGCCCAGAAACTGCTTTCCGCAGCCGTGGCCTCGGTCGTCGGCAAGAATGAAGAGCGCGCCGTGGCCAGCCTGTTTTCTCCAGGGGGAACCCACGCCATGCAGGGCGAGTTTGCTGGGAGTAACGACTTCGAGGTGTTGGCCTTCATGGTCGTATTACCCGAGGCAGGCGCATGAATATTGCCGATCTGGTGGCCGCGCTCGGCATGCCTGCCAGCACCCGGGTGGATCAGCGCGTCCCCAAAAAGCTCCTGCTCGAACAGGGAGTTCCGAGCGCCTCCGACAAGCGTCAGATCACTGAAGGCATCGAAGAAATCTACTGGCTGGCCGCGCTGAAAGCCAACACCGTTGGCATTCCGGAATTCCGTGATGAATCGAGGGAATACCTGGAAATCGCCGTGCTGAGCCTCGTCCTGCGCGACGATGCCAAAAGCCAGCGACTGTCCGAACTGATCCACCGTGCGGTGCCCTATCCTGTTTTGCTGCTCGCCAGCAGCGAAAAAGAGCTGGCCTTGTCGCTTGCACACAAACGCTGGGCTCAAAACGAGTCTGGCAAGGTCGTTCTGGATGGCGACGTGATCGACGTGTCATTGCAGAGCCAAGCGCCTACCGGGCCCGTTGAGTCACAATTTATCCAGGCTATGGCATTGGCTAGCCAACCGCGAACCTCGCTTCAGGCGCTGTATCAGGGCTGGATTGACACCGTGCTGGCGCTTCAGGCTGCCCGATTAACAGGAAATTTCACGAATACAGCCACCCCCGAACAGGCCGTGGCCCGCCAGCAGGCCCTGCAGGATTGCCGGCACCTGGAATCCGAACTCATCCGTTTGCGAAATGCTGCCGCAAAGGAAAAACAGCTGGCACGACAGGTTCAGTTGAACCTCGAACTCAAGCACGTTCAGGCTCAATTGGGCACTGCTCGGAAGTCACTTTAGTAATAACTGGAAAACAATGAAAAACCAAAAGCAAACCATCAGAAAAATCGTCGGCTTTCTCAACAATCCCGATGAAGACGGCGGCTTCTGGCTGCCCAACATCCAGCGACCGTTCGTATGGGATGAAGATCAGATTTGCCGCTTGTTTGATTCCATTCTGCGTGAGTATCCGATCAGCACCCTGCTGGTCTGGAAAACCACGAGCGGGATCCGGCGACGCAAGTTCATCGACAACTGGAAAGACACATTGCGCCTCAGCGATTTCTACGTACCAGAAGACAGTAAAAAGAAAAGCCTGGTGCTTGACGGGCAGCAGCGGCTGCAAAGCCTGTTCATTGGTTTATGCGGCAGCTATGAAGGCCGCGAAATGCATTTCGACGTGCTGAGCGGGCAGGTTTCGTCACCCGATGACATCAAATACAAGTTCGAATTCCGGAACGCCAAAACCGCCACTTTCCCCTGGATTCGTTTCAAGGACCTGATTTTCACAACCCGCAAGAAGCGCGAACTCATTGATGACATCAAGGGGAAAGTCGGTAGACCACTTACCTCGGCTGAGGAAGACAAGCTCGGCGACCATCTGGATTTGATTGATCGCACCTTCAAGATGGAGGAAGCCATTACGTATCAAGAGCTCGACAGCATCGACAATCCTAATCTGTACACCGAAGATGACGTCGTCGAGGTGTTCATCCGCGCCAACTCCGGCGGAACCAAGCTTGGCAAATCCGACCTTCTGTTTTCGCTGCTCAGCGCGAGCTGGGAGGTGGCCGACCAAAAGATGGAAGATCTGCTGGATGACCTCAACACCCATGGCTTTGCCTTTGACCGTGACTTTGTCTTGAAAACCTGCCTGGTGTTGCTTGGCCAGGGGGCCCGCTACGAGGTTTCCAAGTTCCGCAAACCGGGCGTCCGTGAAGATATTGAAACCAAGTGGGAAGACATTTCAGCGGCCATTCGGGATGTCGCCGACTTCGTTCGCAGCAAAACCTACATCCAGTGCGACAAAGCCCTGCCCTCTTACCTGACGCTGATTCCCCTGATCTATGTGCGCTACCATTTTTCCGAGGCATGGAAGAAGGCGAACGCGGTCGACAACTATCTGCTGCGCACCCTGCTGGTTGGCGCGTTCAGCGGGCAGTCCGACAACCTGATTGATGCGCTGGTGAAGAAACTCAAGGAACTCAAAGGCTTTGACCTGGAAGAAGCCTTTGCGGTGATCCGGTCGCAGGGACGCAGCCTGGAGCTGACCGAAGATCGGCTCTGGCAAATGGGTTACGGTTCAAAAACCATTCATCTGCTGTTCAATCTCTGGTATCCCACCTTTACGCACGTCCCCGCGTACGACAACAACCTGCCGCAGATCGATCATATCTTCCCGCGAAGCCGACTCGAGCAGATCAGGGTTCTCAATCCGGCTACGGGGCGGCAAGTCATGAAATATCGTGAGGATGCCCGCAATCAACTCGCAAACTGCATGCTGCTCACTCGGGAGGAAAACGGTGCTGGCGGAAAAAGCGACACACCGCCCGCCGATTGGTTTGAGGGCAAGTCCTCGGCATACCTCAGCCTCCATCTCATTCCCAATGACCCTTCGCTGTGGGAAATGGATCGCTACGACGATTTCATCGAAGCGCGCAAGAAGTTGATACACGACCGGTTCAAGTCGCTGCTGGTTTAAGCCCGTCGTGACCCAAGCTCAGGAAATATCCATGCAAAGAATCGACGCGACCAACCCAGACGCCCAATCTGCGGACATCGTGGCTGGCAACATTGACCAGCTCAAGGCCCTGTTCCCCGAAATCCTCACCGAAGGCCCGAACGGCATCGCGGTGAATGTGGATGTGTTCAAGGCGTTGGTGGGCGACAAGACCGTGACGGATGCCGACGAGAAATACGGCCTCAACTGGCACGGCAAGCGCCGCGCCCGGCAACTCGCGCTCACCCCTTCCACCGGCACGCTGCGCCCCTGTCCCGAAGACAGTGTCGACTGGGACACCACCCAGAACCTGATGATCGAAGGCGACAATCTGGAAGTGCTAAAGCTGCTGCAGAAGAGCTACGCCGGCAAGGTAAAGCTCATCTACATCGACCCGCCCTACAACACCGGCAAGGACTTCGTGTACCCGGACGACTTCCGCGACAACATCCAGAATTACCTGGAACTGACCGGTCAGGTCGAAGGTGGACGCAAGATAAGCAGCAACACCGAGGCCAGCGGGCGGTTCCATACCGACTGGCTGAATATGATTCTTCCCAGGTTGAAGCTCGCTCGCGCGCTTCTAAGTAAAAACGGAGTGGTTTTCATATAGATTGACGATCGTGAGTTGCATAACTTACGGTCAGTCGCCAACGAACTGTTCGGCGAGGAGAATTTCGTTGCGACTGTGACCGTTGTTAATAACATGAAGGGCCGCAACGACAAAAAGCACATTGCAGCGTGCCATGAATATGTCGTCATTTATTCTGGACCCGAATTTGTTTCTAATGGTCTACCACTAACGGAAGAGCAACGAGCAGCCTTTAAGCACACCGATGAAAGAGGCAACAAGTATGCGCTGCGCGATCTTCGGAAACGGGGTGGTCCGGATCGACGGGAGGATCGACCAAAAATGTTTTTCCCAATCTACTGGGATGAAGAATCCGGTCGCTGCTCGCTTGAGCGCACGGCAGACACTGATATCGAAATACTCCCCCTGAAAGGCGACGGCTCAGAAGGGCGTTGGCGTTGGGGGGACGACAAGGTCAGGAAGCATTTGGACTGGCTCCACCCGAAACGCTCGGAAAGAACCGGACGGTTGGATGTGGAGCACCGTATATATCTTGATGCATCCGTAGCAGTCGACGATCTGGATGAGGAAGACGAGGACGATGAGGGCACCATTGAGCGCACATCTAAGCCTAAGTCGGTATGGTTTGGCGGAGAGTTTTCCACTGATAGCGGCAAACGGTCGTTGAAGGAATTGATGCCCGGTGACGCTTTCGATTTTCCCAAAGCAATCGACTTTCTCCGCACTTGCATTCTGCTTGGGACCAACGGAACGGACATCGTTCTAGACCTCTACGCCGGGTCTGCGGCAACAGGACAAGCTGTGATGCAGCAGAATGCTCTCGACGGCCAGTCGCGTCGTTACGTGTCGGTGCAGTTTCCAGAACCTCTGGACCCATCAGACAAGAGTCAAAAGGCAGCAGCAGCTGTGTGTGACAAACTGGGCCTAAAACGCAACATTGCCGAATTAACCAAGGAGCGTATGCGCCGCGCCGCTGCCAAGGTCAAAGCGGACAACCCGGACTGGGAAGGCGATACTGGGTTTCGGGTTTTCAAGCTCGACTCCTCCAACATTCGAACTTGGGACCCGGACCGGGACAACCTGGCCCAATCGCTGTTCGACGCTACAGAGCACCTGAAGGCTGACCGTTCAGAAAACGACGTTCTGTTCGAACTGCTGATCAAGCTGGGGCTGGACCTTACCGTTCCGATCGACACGCAAACCATTGCAGACAAGACCGTGCACAGCATCGGCGCGGGCGTGCTGCTGGTCTGCCTGGCCGACAAGATCGCGACCAAGGACGTGGAAGCGCTGGCGCTCGGCATCGCCGCCTGGCACAAGGAACTGGCCCCGGCGGGCGAATCCCAGGTCGTTTTCCGCGACAGCGCCTTTGCGGATGACGTGGCCAAGACAAACTGCACCGCCATCCTTAGCCAGCATGGCCTGACCAATGTGCGGAGTCTGTGAGCATGAAGCTCCACTTTGAGTCTGACCTGGATTACCAATGGGCCGCAGTGGAGTCGGTGTGCGACCTGTTCCGGGGGCAGGAAATCTGCCGCACCGAATTCACGGTAACCATGAAGGCGCCTCCGGCCGGGGCAGATGGGCAGCACCCATCGGGCGTCCCGCAAGCGCAATTGAGTCTGGGGGTAGCGGAATCGGACCTGGGTATCGGCAACCGTCTGACCCTGCTCGACGACCAGCTTACCGACAACCTGCGCGACATCCAGCTGCGCAACGGGTTGCCGCCCTCTGGATCGCTGGCCTCGGGCGACTTCACGGTTGAAATGGAAACCGGCACGGGCAAGACCTATGTCTATCTGCGCACGATTTTCGAACTGAACAAGCGCTACGGCTTCACCAAGTTCGTCATCGTCGTCCCGTCCGTGGCCATCAAGGAAGGCGTGTACAAGTCGCTGCAAATCACCGAGGAGCACTTCCGCGGCCTCTACGCCAACACGCCCTTCGAGTACTTCATCTACGACTCGGCCAAGCTGGGCCAGGTGCGCAACTTCGCCACCAGCCCGAACATCCAGGTGATGGTCATCACCGTGGGTGCCATCAACAAGTTCGGCGACGAGGCTGAGGCAGCCGCAGAAGAGTCCGACGAAGCCAAGCGACGCGAAAAATCCAAGAACGTGATGTATCGCGCCAGCGAAAAGACTGGCGGCGAGAAACCCATCGATCTGATTCGCGCCACCTGCCCCATCTTGATTGTCGACGAGCCGCAAAGTGTCGACGGCGGCTTGGAGGGGCGCGGCAAGAAGGCGCTGGACCGGATGAACCCGCTCTGCACCCTGCGCTACTCCGCCACCCATGTGGACAAGCACCACATGGTCTATCGGCTGGATGCGGTGGACGCTTACGAGAAAAAGCTGGTCAAGCAGATCGAGGTGGCTTCGGCCACGATAGACGGCGCCAACAACAAGCCTTTCGTGCGCCTGCTGTCCGTGAGCAACAAGCGCGGGGTGATTACTGCCAAGGTAGAGCTGGATGTGGAATCCGCCACCGGCGTGCAACGCAAGGAGGTGGCGGTGCAGGATGGTGACGATCTGGAGCAGACCACGCGGCGGGCGATGTATCACGATTGCCGCATCGGCGAGATTCGCGTGGCCAGAGGCAGCGAATTCATGGAACTGCGGGTTCCGGGCGGCGAGTTGTACCTCAAACCTGGGGAGGCCTGGGGCGATGTGGATGCCCTGGCCGTTCAGCGCGAGATGATCCGCCGCACGATCAAGGAACATCTTGATAAAGAAAAACGCCTCCGGCCGCTGGGCATCAAGGTCCTGTCGCTGTTCTTCATCGACGCGGTAGACAAGTATCGCCAGTACGACGCCGAAGGAAACCCAATCAAGGGCGACTACGCGCGGATATTCGAAGAAGAGTATCGGCGCTACGCCAAACACCCGGATTACCAGAGCCTCTTCACCGAGGTGGACTTGTCCCATGCCGCCGAGGACGTCCATAACGGCTACTTCTCCATCGACAAGAAGAAGGTGGCCGGCAAGGCCGTGGAAGTCATCAAGGACACACGCGGCGACACCAAGGCGGACGACGACACCTACAACCTGATCATGCGTCACAAGGAGAAGCTGCTGGGTTTCGAGACGCCGCTGAAGTTCATCTTTTCCCATTCGGCCTTACGCGAGGGCTGGGACAACCCCAACGTGTTCCAGATTTGCACGCTGCGCGACATCCAGACCGAGCGCGAGCGGCGGCAGACCATTGGCCGTGGCTTGCGCCTGTGCGTGAATCAGAACGGCGAACGCCTGCGTGGCTTCGAGGTGAACACCCTGACCGTGATTGCAACGGAGAGCTACCAGGAGTTTGCCGACAACCTGCAGAAGGAGATCGAGCAAGACACGGGCATCCGCTTCGGCATGGTGGAGGCGCACCAGTTTGCGGCCATTGCCGTGAAAGGGGCGGATGGCCAGATCAACCCGCTGGGGTTCGATCAATCCAAGGCGCTATGGCAACACCTGAAGGCTCAGGGCTACATCAATGCCCAGGGCAAGGTGCAGGATGCATTGAAAAAGGCGCTCAAGGAAGGCAAGCTGGTTCTGCCACCCGCTTTTGAAGCCCAGCAGGGCCAGATCACCGAAGTGCTGCGCAAACTATCCGGGCGTCTGGAAATCAAGGATGCTGACGATCGCAAGCAGGTGCGCACCCGCCAGGCGGTATTACAGAGCCCTGAATTCAAGGCGCTGTGGGATCGGATCAAACACCAGACCACTTACCGCGTGCAGTTCGACAACGAAAAGCTGATCAAGGACTGCGCCCGCGCCTTGCAAGAAGCCCCGCCCATCACACGGACGCGCCTGCAATGGCGCAAGGCCGATATTGCCATTGGCAAAGCGGGCGTCGAGGCAACCGAGCGGGCTGGCGCTGCCACGATCACGCTGAATGAAGGTGACATTGAGTTGCCGGACCTACTCAGCGACCTGCAGGATCGCACCCAGCTCACCCGCAAGAGCATCGTGCGCATCCTGACCAACAGCGGACGGCTGGATGACTTCAAGCTGAATCCCCAGCAGTTCATCGAATTGGCCGGCGAGGCCATCAACCGATCCAAGCGCATGGCCTTGGTGGATGGCATCAAGTACGAGAGACTGGGAGATGACCGGTTCTATGCCCAGGAGCTGTTCAACCAAGAGGAGCTCACCGGCTACCTGAAGAACATGCTGATGGACGCCACCAAGTCGGTCTATGAGCACGTGGTGTATGACTCGAACACAGAACGCGACTTTGCAGATGCGCTAGAGAAAAACGACGCCATCAAGGTCTACGCCAAGCTGCCTGGCTGGTTCAAGGTCCCTACCCCGCTTGGAAGCTACAACCCAGATTGGGCTGTGCTGGTGGAGCAGGACGGTGCTGAGCGACTGTACTTCGTGGTGGAAACCAAAAGCAGCCTGTTTGCAGACGACCTACGTGATAAAGAGTGGGCGAAGATCAACTGCGGCAAGGCGCATTTCAAGGCCTTGGCGGTCGGCGAATCCCCCGCGCATTATGAAGTCGCGCGCTCGCTGGATGAACTGCTGGCGAAAGCCCAGTCTTTATGAAAGGCAAAAAATGGATAGTGATGCCTTTGTTGGCGAATGAATACGGAGATGCACCATGAGCCAGCCAGCGATTGAGCAAGCGTTCGACACCTTTGCGACGGCGCAGGACTCGCAGCAACGTTATCAGGCATTGAGCGATTTGATGACGTTAAAAGCTGTGCCAAAACAGGCGGATGACCCCCGTTTTGGACAGGGCCTCATGAACTGGCAAGCCCTCTTGGGAAATGAGTCTGCAACGGATGCGGATCGTTTGTTGGCGATTGCCGAGCTGATTCGTGCCGGCCAAACGATAAAGAAGCTTCAGCCTAAGCTTGGGAAAATGATTGCGCCTGCCTTCGCCAAGCCGCTTCCGCCCGCCAGCCTTTTGAAAGAGGCAACTGACCGTCTCAACCTTGCGCGCGCCTGTTCGCTGATGCCCGCGGATTGGATGCCGGCCTATCTCGCTCAAAGCGTTGCGGAAGAAGAAACAGGCGAAAAGCCGCGCGCTGAAGCAATGAACATCCTCATGGACCGGGTAGGTTCAGTCGCCGACCTTTTGTCTTTGCTGGCGGACGCCTTTGCCAATTTGCGCATCCAGACCGAATCCCCGGCGGATTCCATTGGCCGACGGCTGACACGGACCTTGGCGGTCATGCGCCCGGTTCTCATCGCCTCGTTTATCGAAGTGGGAGAGGCAACCGGTGCCCGGCTGGAAGCGCTTCTGCGAACTGCCCTGCGCAGTACGGGACGCCCTCAAGAGGAAAGAGTCCGGCTTGAGTTGACCCGCGAGGTTGCGCTGACGATACACGATCTTGTACGTACCCACTTCTCAATCTCAACTGAGTCCGAGACCTTCTCCGCCCTGAAATATTGCCGTGGTTTCTTCACCGGAATTTCCTGGCCGTCTGAAGTGCGGGAGCCGATGGCGTTCCTGGTGCAGGACGTGTCCGAGGCCCTCATCATGCTTGGCCGCCAGGACGTTCCCAACCAGGGGATGCTGGATCAGCTCGAGGTGGTTTGCGGCAACAAGGACCGTGCACGCGGCGTGTCGACCGAACTCGCCGCCAAACACACCGAGCTTCCGGAGCGCATTCGGGATTGGCTCAAACGGGGCCGGCTGGCCCAGACCATTTCGGCAAGCGACACCCTGGAGGACTCGCTGCTGCGCGCGACCGAGCCTTATATCGGCCTGGCACTCATCGAGGCACGCCGCCTGAAGGACCAAGAAGACACGGCCACGCGCATAGTCAGCACCCTGGAAATTTTCGACCCCACCTTGGCCCCGGGTGCGCAGGGTTATGTAGCGCAGACGACAGCGACCATTGCGGCTGTTGAAGAAGTAGCCAAGCGTCGGGAGATTGATTTGTTAGGTGCATTGGGTGAAGAAATCGAGTTCACGCCCAAGTACTTCGAACCGATTGGGCCGATAAGCGGGCGCAGAGCCACAGTACGCCGACCGGCAATCGTGCGACGCAGCGTTGCGGGCGCGCCGAGCGAAGTGATCCTCAAGGGTTTGGTTGAATAACTTAAACAAGAAAACAGGGGAGTGCGACATGGATAAGGAACAGGTTCTGGTTTGGCTCGAACACTTTATCGAGCGTATCGAGGCCGACCAGGGCACGGGGAAATGGCGCCTACAAGGCCCCATTTCCAGCCGTGAGAAGCAAGCAATTGAACAGGCGCTCTTGATGCTTGGAACACCGGCCGCCGCCACCGTCCAGGGCGATAGCGACCCCCAGCCCTCTCCCGGCCCGGTGGTTCAGGAAGTCGCGCCGGAAACCAGCCCGGTTGAACCCCAAACGCAAGCCCCCTCACCAGCACCAAGCGTTACGCTGGATGTCCGATCTCTGGAACTGGTCTCGCCCCAGAATCCTGAAATCACACTGTGCCTCGATTTCGGAACTGCGATGTCCAAGGCATTCGCGATGCGTGGCTATAAACGACCGGTTGAATTAGCACTTGGGAAACGCGCAGGCGCCGCGGGCTACGCAGTGGATTCATCACTGTTCATCGCAGACGATGGCACCCTCTTTTTTGGACCACAAGCGGTCTCCAGGGGCATCGATGCAGCGGAATCCGGACGCGAACCGTTCGACTCCCCCAAAGCGCGGCTAAGCATGGGCAAGCAGGGGGATCTTGACCGGATCAATCTTAATGAGAAGCTCAATCCAACCGGCCTTCCCGTGTCCGAGGGCGAGATGATCACGCTGTTCCTCGCGTATCTCACGGATTTGGCGACGTCCGAGCTTGAAGCGCTAGGGCACTCCCGCTATAGCTTGCGCCGATTTGCGCGGCCCTGCTGGCCGGAAGAGCGAAACAAATGGGCCGAGCCGCTGTTGAGAAAAATGCTTGCACAGGCGCAAATACTCGCAGACACGTTCCACGATCGCTGGACGGAGGGTATTCCGCTTGCGGAAGCGAAAGCGGCTTTGAGCAAGGTTAAGGAGCTGGCAGTGGCACCTGAATACTTGCTCGATCAGGGTATTCCCGAGCCTGTGGCTGCTGCGGCCAGTTTGATGGTGAACGAGGATGAGGAAGGTCAGCGTGAGCTTTTCCTTGTCGTCGATGTCGGTGCCGGAACCACAGATTTCGGGCTATTCCTGCTGCAAAACAATCCGATCACCGGCGTGTGCCAGGTCCGCATTGTCCCAGGAAGCATCGAGTACTTGCCGCAAGCCGGCAATCGGGTCGACGATCTGTTGAAGTTCTATGTTCTCGACTCAGACGGAATCGACCCTGCCAGCCCTGAAGGCCGGCACAACCTCGCCTACCTGCAGAGCACAATCAGGATGCACAAAGAGACCCTGTTCAGGGATGGCATCGTTGAAGTCGGCCTGGCGAATCACACGCGTGTGGTCGTTGAACGCGAGGCCTTCATGGCAAGCGACCGGGTGAAAAACTTCACCAAACAACTGGAAGAGAAAGTCGCTGCAATACTGGACTCCGTTGGCGAGGGCTATCTCGGACTCATGCCAGACGGGGTTCTCAAGGTCGTGCTGACTGGCGGCGGCGCAACGCTCCCGATGGTGACGCAACTGGCATCCGGTGTAGTCACTGCCCATGGGCACAATATTTTGCGCAAGGCGACCCCGCAAGTTCCAGCATGGATCGACGAAGGCTACCCACAATTCGCGCCTCAGTACCCGCAGCTTGCAGTTGCAATTGGCGGTGCGAACCCGGATCTTCCGGTGATGGGCGAGAGCTTCTCTGATTTCAAGGGCCTGCGCGGGCCAACCTACGTCGCCTGATTCAGCGCGCATTAAGGGGCGTTGCGTTGCTCTCCCCCTCCCTAATGTAACCAGCCCCTGCTGGCTCAACCTACTTGTCTGTCAGGGGCTGGCTGCTGACGTGGCCAGCTCAAGGTTCACCCCTATCAGTCCTGCCTCAAGACGGTGGGGTTGATAGGCGGCGTCACCAATAGCCTCCTGCGCAACCTCCAGCAAATGCTCGTGGTGCGTCAAGAACAGCACTTGGGTTCGCCGCGACAAATCAGCCAACACCTTGAAGGTGGCTGCCGCAGACTCGTCGTCGAACTGGACGAGGATGTCATCAACGATAACCGGCAGAGGCTCATTATTGTCGAGGTGCCCTTCGATGGCAGCCAGCCGTAACGCAAGAAAGAGCTGGTCGCGACGGCCAGTGCTCAACTGTTCCATGCCCAGACGCTCATCATCGGCACGGACCGCCTTCAAAACTTGCCGCTCTTCGTCATAATCGATGACTACGCCTTTGTAACGATCGCAGGTAATGACGGCAAATCGCGCCGATGCCCGCTCGATGAGGGGTCCCTGATTACGCTTTTGATAAGTTTCAATGACTTGAGCAAGCACCGCAGACGCAATTCGCGATGCAGCATAATCCGCGCCAAGCTCGGCAATCCGGGCAGCCAGCTGCGCGTTCCTTTGCTGTGCTTCCGCAGCCAACGTAGAACCGTCCATCCTCTCGAATGCCTGGCGGGCGGCAATGTATGATTCATGCCCCGCCTGTACTTGGTTAGAGGCCTGCTCAATGCATTGAGCGTTCTGGGCAATTGCTGCTGCAATGGCGTCCGGGTTCTGGCCCTCGGCCTGCTTAAGCGCTTCAGCGAGCGGTAAGCCGGATGACCGCACGAGCCGAGACTCGATGTCTTGAATCTCGGCTTCCTTCTCTGCCCTTTGCGCGCTCTCCGCTTCGACCAGTTCGAGATTTTCCGGGGTAGTACAGCCTGCTTGGGTCATCAGTCGATCGATGATCGCCGACGCATCTGCGGCCACTTGTCGCGCTTCATCCACGGCCATCTGATCATCTGCTACCTGCTGGGTAAGCGCATTCTTTCTCTCCTGCTGTTCGCGATTTGACGTCAACTCTCGATACAGCACGTCAGAGAGGGCGTCGTGGCTGCGCCCATCGCTTGGAAGCGATTGGTTGTAGACACGCTGCCACGTCCTCTCCAGACGGGACTGATAGTCGCTGATAAGTTGCTGAACGTTTCGCTGCTCTGTGCAGAAATTTTCGAGGTCGGCGTGAGCTGCCGTGAGTTCAGAGAATTGTTCCAAACGGGCAGTTGCCTCTTCCTCGCTGGCGTCGCCAGCAAGACGGATCGCTGTCATAGCCTTTGACCACTGCGCCTTCCAGTCCTCTAAGTCATGACGGCTAGCTGCTTCTGCAGCCTCGGCGTGCTTTAGTGCGGCGTCGGCTTTCGAGCGGTGCGTCTTTTTGAGTTGTCGCTCGGTTAGTTGACTGGCGTGGCGCCTGGCAATGCTACGCGCCCTCCCGAGCACTTCGGAGAGCTGTTCGGCGGGCGCTGGGCTTGGCAGGCCCATTTGCTCGTAGATTTCCGCCAACCTTGCGCGAATCTCTTTCGCCTGCGCGAAGTTCCTCTGTGCTTCTTGACGCTTGGACAGGTTTCCATCGAAGCGCAGCAGGAAGGCTTCCCGCTTTGAAATCCACTGTGCAGCCTCACCAATTTTCAAAGCGGGAAGGCCGTGCATTGTGAGAAGATCAGCCCACTGCTGCTCGAGTTCTTCGCGCTCATTCTCTAGCGATGCTGCGCGCGCTTCCTCCAATTCGAGTGCGCGTTGCATCTGGGATTCTCGCACCCGGAACTCAGCATAGCGGGTCGCTCGCTCTGCATCGGAAAACAAACTGTCGGCGGCACTGTCGGCGCTGGTGACGGCACTCTCAAAATACTCGGCTGACGGCGGCGATTCCGCCGGAACGGGTTCATCCGGCGCCGGCATGAAATAGTGGCGAATAGCCCGCCAGAGTGCATCGCGCTTGCCACGCTCTTCCGCAACCGCTTCCTTGGTTGGCACATCACCACGCACTTCCAGGCCCTTGATTTCGGCCTGCAACTTGGCGAGGTCATCCTCAAGCTTTTTAATCGACTCGCGGATCGAGCGTGACCGCCGGCGCAATTCTTCATCTTGGGCCTCGAAGGAACGCACTTCGGCATCGAGCGGGACCGTCGTCTCGGCCACCGAATCTGCCGAGTCCATCTTCAGTGCCCGGGCCTCGACATCGAGCCTCGCTTCCGACGCAGCGATCTCCTCTTCCAGTTGCTGTGCCCGCGTTTCTGGATCGCCAATGTCAGCGATCGAGTCAAGGTAGCCGCTCAAATGATCAGAGCAGACTTCCTGTCCAAGGCTCAGTATTTCGGCATCGAGTTGTTCAATCGCGAGCGCTTTTTCGTTGAGTGTCTTGAAAGATGCTTGGTGTATAGCCTTGAGCGTCGCGCCAGCCGTGATTAAGGCGCGAATTTTCGCTACCCGAGTCGGATCGGGAACCCATTTCAGAGGATCTTCTGGGATTTCATCACCAGCGATCTGCTTCAGAACCGAGTCAAATTTACTTTGCGCAGCCTCGATACTGCCGCCGATTTTGACGGACTGGATACTTGCTTCACGGAAGGTACTGGTCGCATGGCGAATCGCCTCAATGGATTCGGAATCCGCCAGCATGGCCTCGTTAAGCTGTATGGCCTCCAGCTCTGTCTGGCGGTGCTGCAAGCGTTGCATCGCGCTTCGCTCAGCGGCGATGGCGTCGTTCTTTTTCGTGACGGCAGCGACCCGCTCGCCAGGCGCTGAGGGGGAAAGCAAGGGCACGTTGGACAGTTCTGCGAGACGCTTCTGCGTATGTTCGAGTGCGGCCACATCCGGGAGAACCGCCGCAAGTCGCTCCAATCTGCGCGCTTCCAGCTGCAATCTAGCCTGTTCTCTTCTGGCTGATTCGTATTCCTCGCTTGCCGTCTCCATCGCGGTCTTGGCCGAGGTCCATTCCGCAGGGCGGACCGTGGCCTCCTTGGCCTGCTTCCGTGTTGCGTCATATTCAGACAGCGCACGGTAGATGGCCGAAGTGGATGCGCGTGGCTTGAACAAGGTCTCTGCTTCTCGATCGAGCTTTGCTCGCAAAGAGCGGATCGAGGCGAGCCCGGCTCCCGCCTCGAAAAGACTTTCTCCCGCCTCTCCCTTCCCTTGCACTAGCGCTTCACCGCCGCGCACCAGGGCTTCGTGGTCGAGACTGAACATCGCAAGAAAAAGCCCCTGGCTCAACCCGCCAAGCCACCCATGCAGAACTCCTTCCGGGACCGTTGCTGCGGACTCCTCACCAGTTGCCGGATCGTAGCTAAGGAGAGTATTGATCCGGCCTTTGCGGCGCATCACGTTCAGGGATTTTCCCGGCTCTTCCGTCAGGGCAAGTCCAATACGGAGCTTTTTGGCGTCATGGAGAAACGCATCTTGCGTGCGTTCTGGAATGCCAAACAGCGCTCCGTTAATGGCCCTCCACAAGGTGGTTTTACCCGCTTCGTTCGGCCCGCATACGACATGGAAATTGGTGCCCCCACTCAGCACCAATGACTGATTGGTGAAGTGACCATATGCCTTGAGATCGATCCGGGCGATTTTCATGACGCGTCCTCTGCTGCGACCGCTGCAAGCAGACGTTCCTTGGCACTGGCAAGAGCGGCCGCAAGGGAATCGGGGGAGTCCAACACCCAGGCGCCTTCTCCCTTCCGCAATTCCGGAGGAAGCTTTTGCGCAAGCTCATTCAGGATGGGATCGGCCAGCTCCTTGAGTGCTGCCGGATCCATTTCAAGGGATTCGAGCGAGCGAATCAGCAAACCGATCGGGTCATCGCGCTCGGCTAGGAGTAAAAGGTCTAGCGGAGCCCTCACGTCGATTCTTACCTTTTCCAGCCATGCCATGTCGAAAGAGGCTTCGCCCACGGAAGCCGAAAGCTGAGCACGAAGCGATTCCCGATTCGACACGATGGCGCCATGAAGGGGGCCGCTTCCCATCAGTGTAAGGCGCAGGGCGAGAATGCGATCTTCGGCCAGCGTTTGTGCCGCGCGAACCTCTGTCTGAACGGCCTCATGGAGCGCCTCCTCGGACAAGAGATCGCCGATGTCGATACTAATGTGATGCCAGCGGGCAACGTCGGTTGGAACGAACTCGACTGTGCTAATGCCTATGCCAGGCTCTGCCTCAACAATCACGCACCCCTTTGGCCCCGTCTCTCGGGCATGCCTTCCTTGCGTATTACCAGGGAAAACAATCCAAGGATTTTCGCGCACGATCTCTCTCGTGTGAACGTGGCCGAGTGCCCAGTAATCGTAGCCCTTGTCGACCAGTCTTTCCGCTGTTGTGGGCGCGTAGGGTTGGTGCCCCTCTCGCCCCGACAAGGCAGTATGCAAGACACCAATATTTAACAGGCCACTTCTCGGTTCGGGATAGGCTGCAGAAAGATCCGCGGTTACTGCCTCGGACGCGAAGCTCTGACCATGGACCGCCACACCGAGCGATTCGATCACCTCCGTGACGGCCCGATTCGCAGGAAAGCAGAAGACGTTTTTCGGAAGCGGCACCGATTTTGTCAACTTGCTAACAGCATCATGATTTCCATACGCCATGAAGACCCGTATGTCCGCCTCGGCAAGCCGGCGTAACTGGGCTGCAAAATAAAGGCCAGTGTTGAAATCCGGCCAGTCGCCATCGAAGATGTCACCGGCAATCAAAACAAAGTCGGCCGCGCGGTCGATGGCGAGATCGATGACGTTTGCAAAAGCACGCCGCGTAGCAAGGCGCATTTCTTCGGCAGGCGCGCCGTCATAGAGCTCAAGGCCACGCAGTGGGCTATCAAGATGAATATCAGCGCAGTGAATGAAGCGCATGCCCCCTCCTTCTAAGGTTATTTAGGCTCGCGGCTTCCCTTACGTAGGACAGAGAATGAGACGCCTGCCTAAATTGTCATTAGACAAGTACTGTTAGGACTCGAAGATTAACAGGCCAGGTAGCTCATTGCATGAGCCATGGCAAGACTGACAGCTCAGGCGTAACGCCCAACTGCCTGCCGGAGCTGATCATTCACGCGCTTGCGGAGGCTAGCCGGGCCAAGCACCTCGACATCCGGCCCGTATTTGAGGATGTCCATCATCAGCTCACGGTCGTCGGCGTATGGGATTTCGAGCAGGTAGCTGCCGTCGGCCTCCTCCGAGCCCCTCTGCCTCGGATGCCACTGCTCATGGGCAACCCACCGCGCGCGCTCGGGCGTGAAGCGCAGCTTCGCCCATTCTACCTTGCTGCCGGCAAAGATGCCGTAGCCGGCGCCCAGCACCTCGTCGGTGGTTTTCTCCGACACTTCCCGCGCAGGTTTTTCCAAAATCTCGGCCTTCTGGATCGCGTCGACCGAGAAGTTGCGCAGCGCTTTGCGCAGGTGGCACCAGGCGTCGAGGTACCAGTTCTCGCGGTAGTGGACCAGGCGCTGCGGCGAGACCTCGCGCTCGGTGACCTCGTCGGTCCCGCGTGCGTGGTAGGTGATCATCAGGCGCTTGCGGCGCAACAGCGCCGAGCCAACTGTCTCGAAGTGGGACAGGTGCATTCGCCGCGCGGCCGCGCCGATGATGAGCACCCGCTTCCTGACTTCCTCGGCGGTGTTATCCGCCGTGCCCAGGAGACCGTTCAGACGTGCCATGAGCGGCTGAATATGGGGCGACAACAGCCCTCCCTTGTCGAGGTTGGCCATCAGGTGCTGCATGGTCAACAGGGCGTGGATCTCGGAGGCGTTGAACCACAGGCCGGGCAATTCGAACTGGCTGCCGGGGTGGGCGGCGCCGCTCTCGTAACGGTAGCCGCGCGCCTCGGGATCCCAAATCAGCGGGGCGTTGAGGCGGTCGCGCAGGTACTGGATGTCGCGCTTGAGCGTCGCAGGGGAGACTTCCAGGGCTTCCTGCATCTCTGCGAAGGTCACGACCTTGCGTTCGCTGATAAGTTGGTCGATCTTGTAGAAGCGTTCGGTGCGGTCCATGTGCCCTATCCCTGTGATCTTCTTTTGTTTCCCCTACCAGGCGGAGATTCAAACGAGCAGGGGTGAGCCTAGCAGCTTTGCAGGCTCACGTCATGAGCCTGCAGCCCCTCTGGTGGCACAGGGGGCACGGTGAAAAACGTATACGCCTCAGAGGATAAGTGAAGGCTGACGATGCGGTCCCTATGCGTAGCTTCGAAACTCAAGCAATGCTGCTTGATAGCGGTCCGCAAGCTTTTCCGGAACATGTCCTTCAAAAACTTGGTTGTATAAGGATTCGAACTTGTTTAGCTGCGTGGCGTGATCTTGTTTGGTGAAAGTGCTCGTCGAATGGCCTTTAGCCAGCAAGCGGTTCATGTCACGCATGTTGGATGTCTTGTCCGCACAGGAGAGTGCACGCACGTTGCCTTCTGCGGTTTTGAGACGTTCAAGATAGCCCTGATTTCGAACTTCCCAGCTCAACTTCTCACCGGTTTGCGGGTCGACTTTGTCTTCGGAAACCCATTTCACCATCGCAGCCACATGATCGTTCCCGATTTCTTGCGCGAGTTGCGCCTGGCTGTAACCACAGTCTTCGATAATGTCGTGCAGAAAACCGGCGGCGACGGTTTCAGGGCCTAGGCCAGCATCTTGGAGCATCCAAGCCACTTCGGCCAGATGAATGAAATACGCAGGCCGATCTTCACCATCGGGCGCTTTGCGGTGATGTGGGCCTTCCTTGCGCGTTCGATGCGCGCGCTCGGCAAGTCGCATTGCATCCAGCACTAGGGTTTCCAGCTGTGCTTTGTTTTCCATGCACATCTCCCTCTATCTTTCTTCCCTAACGAATTTTCGCACAGCCCTCCCTAGGCTGCCTTGCCGACGAGGCTTACAACCTGGCCGTTAGCCACCCCATAGGGTACGTGACCGGTTGCCACATGCTGGCGCGCGGACTCGCAGTGCCCCTGCTGGTCGTCGAAGAAGATATCTGCGCCGAACGCCTTTAGGAACTCACCCTTGGGCATGCCGCCGAGGAACAGGGCCTCGTCGATGCGGATATTCCACGCTCGGAGCGTTCGGATAACGCGCTCGTGCGCCGGCGCGGCGCGCGCAGTGAAGAGCGCCGTGCGGATGGGCGACGCCTCGCTCGGATACCAGGACTGGATCTGGTGCAGCACGGTCAGGAACTTCCTAAAGGGCCCGCCAGCGAGCGGCTGGTGCGCGGCCTCGCGTTCGTTCCGCTCGAACGCGCCGAGCCCGTCGCGCTTGAAGATCTGCTCGGACTCGTCGGAGAACAGGACGGCGTCCCCGTCGAAGGCGATCCTGAGCTGGCCTGAGGTGTTCAGGTTAACCGGCGACGGCAGGATGGTGGCCGCAGCACAGCCCGCCTCGAGCGCCTTGCGCACGTCATCCTGGCTGGCCGAAAGATACAGGTGCGCGCCGAACGCGCTAATGTAGCGGTGGGGGCTCTCACCTCGGGTGAAGGCCGCCCGAGTGATCTTGAGGCCGTGATGGCGAATCGAGTTGAACACACGCAGCCCCGTGTCAGCACTATTTCGCGAGAGAAGGATCACCTCGACCTTCGCCCCACCTGTGTCCGCGTTGTTCAGGGCGAGCAGCTTCTTCACGAGCGGAAACGCGATCCCCGGCGCCAGCACGTCATCCTCGTGCTCGATCTGGTAGCGGCAGTAGGCGTCGACCCCCTCCTCGACAAATACCCGATGGCTGGCGTCGAGGTCGAACAAGGCGCGGGAGGAAATTGCGATGACCAGCTTGTCGTTGATGGGTGATGACATGGCGCACTCCGGAAATGACTGATAAGAGCATTTTCATGGATAGGGTGGCTCACGAAGTGAGCCACCATGTCATGCACTATTGGCAAAGCGAGGCTTGAGCGGGACCGCCCCGGCCTCGCGACGCTATTTGTCGCGTCGGTAAATAAGCTGCATTCACCTTCATTCAGGAACGGAACTGCCCATGCCAGATGGAACCTCGCCCGCCGACGTCGTTAACGAATCGCTCGAGTTCACGATCCGGGTTGCCTGCGAATGCTATTGCAACCCGGATCTCGTACGGGAGGCTCTGCGCCAGCAGCCCGTCATGAATGGCTGCCTGGTTTGGGATGCACCGTACATCCCCGACTCGGATGAGATCGCTAGCGACGCCGAGATCGTCCTGATCGTGGCGGACAGAGACGCTCTGCCAGCAGCCCTCGATCGAGCCTCACGGTACAAACAGCAGGGGCAGCAGGCTCCCTCTCATCTCCTCGTTTATCTCCAGGATGAGGGGGAAGTGCCAACTGATGAGATATCGGGACTGATCCTGCGCCGCACACAATTGACCGCAGGCTTGTCCAGGCTGACCCGGGCGGTTTTTGAGCCCGTCATCCCGCATGGCCTGGTGTGCGTCGACTGGGCCGACACCTGCCACATCCTGGATATGGAGGGACAGGTCGCGATCGAGGAGGCATCCGGCAGTCGGCTTGAGGATGCTATCGAGTCGGTGATGGCCCAATTACGGCAGCGCGCCGCCGGACGTACCGCCCTGGGGATGCAGGCCTCGATCATCTGCGATCCGTCCAGGCTTGCCATACGGTACGTCCATAACTTGCTGTCCGCTTGCAGGCAGGAGACGGATGAAGACGCGACCCTCATCATCGCCGCCCCCCTGGTGGACCGGCCTGGCCGGGATGATTACGAAGTGCCGCTGTTTGCCCGGATCGAGTGCGCCTGATAGCCATGGACGTAGGGCACTCTCACGCCAAGGCGGCATGGCGCGTCGAGGATCTTTTCCCTCACCTCGACACATTCATCCGGTCGGCACGGCTGGTGACGTCTGAAAATGCGGGTCGGATTTGGGTGCGGGTCTGGCCGGGGATTGCCTTCTGTGCCATCCACGCAGAGCGCGAGCTACTACCAGGTGGCACTTGTCTTCGGAGGCCGCTGAGCTCCGCGCAGGCCTGGGCCGCTTTTCTCGACGCCAATGACGGCAATGATGAATTACTAGAGCCGTTGAGAAGGCTGCGCCCCGCTTCCGGGCCGACCCTGCCTGCCGATCTGACCGGTGGTGACTATCTGCTCGACGATCCCGAAGTGGCCATGTACCTGCCCCATGGTTGCGGATTCGCGCAGGCTGAGTCTGCGGTATTCGGGTATCTGGACACGGCATTGCAGGAGCTGAACCAGCGGATTGTGACGGCGCTGGGCATCGACAGCTGGGGGAGCCAGGCAGAAGCACTCTTGCGCCAGCTGGGGCTGGATGCTCCCGACATGGCTGCGCACGATCACGATCGCCTGGTTTCGGCCATTTCCTCGCAATGGAACCTGGTCGCCCCCTATCTGGCAAATGCCACGTCGGCCGATGACAAAACCTCGGGGCCCGCCATGTTGTATTTGATCGCCATGTGCTCCGCATGCGCAGAGCGTCAGTCGTCCATGTCGGCTGACCACGCGTGGGCGAACGCAATGCTAGACGGTACTGCGTCAAGTCCGCATGCGCGTCTTCTGCAGGCGATCTCGCGCGCCGGCCACAGGCAATCGATTGCCCGCACTGCCTCAAGGCTTGGCGGGCGGACGGTCCGCATTCTGGCGAGAACCCATGAGCCGCGCCGCACCTTCAAACATTGCCTCGATGGGCTGCGCTCGTTAGGCAAAACAGGAAGCGCATTCGACGAAACCTGCCTGCGCGACATCGATACTGCCGAGCCCCGCTGGCGGCACTGGCCCGCCAGGATCCTGCGTCTGGCCATTTCCCAGGCGATGACGAGACGAGGAAGCGCCGATTACGAAAAGCTGTTGCTCGAGGAGTTCCCCTGCGTCGGTGACGCGCTGGCAAGCGGTGAGTTCGACCTGGAACGCCTCCCATCCAATGCCGGCTGGCCCAGTCTGGTGTCGCAGGCTAGCCATGTGGAATGGGACAGCGAACTGTCCGCTTACTGTGACAGCGGCTACGAAGTATGGCCTCTGCTCGACTCCACCGAGCTACAAGACGAAGGGAAAGCTATGCAGAGCTGCGTCAAAGCATATGACCTGCTCTGCGCGGGCGAGATCGCACGTGTTTTCTCGATACGGGATTGCGCCTCAATGAACCGCATTGCCACGGCGCTCATCATGAGGGAGGGAGCGGAGATGCGATGGCAGTTGACCGAGGTCAAAGGCCCGCTGAATGCCCCTGCCGCGCCTCCAATCGAGGAGGTGGCCGGCCGCATTGCCCGCTTCTACAGCCTGAACGAGGGGATCGCCGATTCCCTTGACCGGCTCGGCATTATGGACAAGGCTGCCGCCAGACAGACCCAAATGTCGACTGGAGCCACGGTCAATGGATAGTCGGCGGCATGTGCCGCGACGCATTTTGTCGCGCCCTTCTTTAAGGTGTCGACTGAAGCGCAGCCGATAGAATCGGTTGAATATCTAGAACAAGCATCAGGGAGATCAGATGAAACCGTACCGGCTGTCCAAATCCAAGATCCTCGCCGGCCTTCAGTGCCCGAAGCGTCTCTATCTGCAGACCCACCACCCCGAGCTCGCCGAGGAGTCCGGCTCGGCCCAGGCCCGGTTCGCACAGGGGAACCTGCTCGGCGAGGTGGCGCGCACGCTTCATGAAGGCGGTATCCTGATCGGGCACGACGATGCGCTCGGCCTCGCGCTGGCCCAGACCCGCGAGGTTCTGGCCAGCGAGTCGGCCAGGACCGTATTCGAAGCGACGTTCGAGCACGGCGGCGTGCTGATACGGGCCGATGTCCTCGAGCGCGACGAAGATGGCCGGTTCCGCATGGTGGAGGTCAAGTCGTCCACCACGGTCAAGCCTTACCATTTGCAGGACTGCGCAGTTCAGGCCTGGGTGGTGAATGGCGCCGGCTACCCTCTCAAGCGGGTCGAGCTCGCTCACGTGAACAACGGCTTCGTTTACCCGGGTGGCGGCGACTACCAGGGATTGCTGACCCACAACGACGTGACCGACGACATCCTGCCCCTGATGGAGCAGGTGCCGCTCTGGATCCAGTCGTTCCAGGAGATGCTTGCCGGTCCGATGCCGCCGATCGCCGCAGGCGAGCAGTGCACGTCTCCTTACGAATGCCCCTTCCTCAATCACTGCGCCCTGCCCCAGGCCGAATATCCGGTCACCATGCTCCCCTATGCGGGTAACCTGCCCCGCCAACTCGAAGAATCCGGGATACGCGACGTGCGCGACATCCCCGAGGGGAAACTCGTGAAGGACGTTCATCAGCGCATCCGCCGCGCGACGATTCGCAATACGCACGAGCTGGACGACGAAGCGCGGCAGAAGGTGGCCGCGCTGCCCTACCCCCGCTACTACCTCGACTACGAAACCATCCAGTTCGTCGTTCCGGAGTGGGTCGGGACACGCCCCTACGAGCAACTGCCGTTCCAGTGGTCGTGCCACGTCGAGCACGCGGACGGCACATTGGCACACCGGGAGTTTCTGGACACGAGCGGCAAGTCGCCCTTGCGCGCCTTCGCAGAATCGCTCATCGAGGCCGTCGGCGATTCCGGCCCGATCCTGGTCTACAGCATCGGCTTCGAAAGGAGCCGCACCCTGGAACTGGCTGTGCGTTTTCCGGACTTGGCCGAAAAACTGGATGCCATCGCGAGTCGCATGGTCGACCTGCTCCCGATCGCCAGGCAGCACTACTATCACCCCGCCATGAAAGGCTCCTGGTCGATCAAGGCCGTGCTGCCAACCATCGCCCCCGAGCTCGACTACAAGCAGCTCGACGAAGTGCAGGACGGTGGCATGGCCCAAGCCGCCTATCTGGAGATGGTCCACCCGGAAGCTCCGGCGGAGCGACGCACCCAACTGGCGTCCTCGCTGCTCGAATACTGCAAGCTCGACACGCTTGCGATGGTTCGCGTCGCGAGGTTTTTCGAGGGGCGGACTGCCTGACATTCCCCGCTCCCCTTATCTAGACAAACGCACATGCCGCAACTCATCGAACATATCGACGCCATCGCCCGCAAGAAGCAGCGGGACGTCCTGTCCATACGCTTCTACACTCCCGAGACCGTTCGCGCATACGACTACAGGAAGGATCCCGAGCGCCAACGCGTCACTCGATGGCTGGACGAGCGCGGCGTTGACTGGCAACCGTGCGGCGCGGTCGCAAGTGAATATGCGATGCAGCCTTATCGGGGAGACGTGTATGTTGACGTGCCCTACGACGTTTCCGATGCGCAGTTCCAGGCGCTGCAAGCGTACCTGGAAAACCCGGATGGGACGATGCGGCATCCGTCGGTCACGTTCGAATACTATCCGCTGGCTTTGGCAATGAAAAACGCCCATCACGACGAAACGGGATTCTGGGATCGCTGGGCCGAACGATTCTGATCCCCCTTCAACGCCACAATCAAAGACAAGGAAATATCAGCTATGACATTTACCTCGGAAGAAAAAAAAGAAAGAAGAATGCTGCGCCTAGCACAGCTTATCCACGATCACTGGGAAGAAGGTTCGGGCATGGATACGAGGTTTTTTGCAGAGCCCTTGATCCACAACACAATGGTGACAATAGGAAAGTCGACTCGGGGAGATTCCTATTGCGAACACATTGTGCCGCGTGCGTACATCCGGGATGAATGCGTGAAAATGTATGAAAACGGCGCCTCTGTGGAACAGGTCAAGGATCAACTCAAGGCCAATTTGTGGATCGCGTTCATTTCACCAGACGAAGCCGAGACCCTGAACAAGACGCATAAGACGACGATGCCTGACGGATGGGTTTTTGGGGAAAGCGACCCACTGGAGCGACTCAAAATCGCAAACATCAAGCTGGTGCAGGAACTTGGATCGCAGTGAATATACGCGCTGTACCGAAGCAATCGACCTGGCCGACGGCCTGCTGATCACTGCAGGCGCCGGAATGGGCGTCGACTCCGGCCTGCCCGACTTTCGCGGGACAGAGGGTTTCTGGCAGGCATATCCCGCGCTACAGCAGGCCGGCATCCGCTTTTCGACCATCGCCAGTCCCGCGACGTTTCGCAAAGCCCCCCGGCTTGCCTGGGGATTCTATGGACACCGCCTGAATCTGTACCGGAAAACGGAACCTCATGAGGGGTTCGCCATTTTGCGGGATCTCGGCCGCCATATGGACCACGGCACGTTCGTCTTCACGAGCAACGTCGACGGTCAGTTCCAGAAGGCCGGCTTCTCATCCGGTCAGGTTGTCGAATGCCACGGCTCGATCCACCACCTGCAATGTCTGGATGGCTGCATGCCCGAGATCTGGCCGGCCGACAGCTTCGAACCGCACGTGGACGAAGCCCATTGCCACCTTGTGAACGAGCCTCCCCGGTGCCCATGGTGCGGAGGCGTCGCACGCCCCAATATTCTGATGTTTGGGGATGATGAATGGATCGAGCGCCGTACCCAGATGCAGGGGGTGAATCTCCAGCAATGGCTCAGCAGGGTCCAGCGGCTTGTGATCCTGGAAATCGGCGCCGGCACGGCAATTCCTTCCGTCCGACATTTCGGCGAGTCTCAGGAAGGCTTTCTGATCCGCATTAATTCCAGGGAGCCGGAATTGCCTGCCCATCGACGGGGAGCCAGCCTCGCGATGACTGCGCTGGAGGCTTTGCGGAGCATCCACGCAAGTTGATGTCTTGCAGATCAGGCGTGCGTATCCACCTGAGGTCAGTCGCCAGTTCCACACCAATCCGACCAGCCATTCAGGGAGTCCCGCCACTGTCTTCGTCAAAGTGCGTGACGCCTAAGCGGGCATTGACGCAGCCAAACCTTACGTCCGGTGCTCGGCCTTAGCTGACCTTGAAGCCAATTTGATTTGACGTCAGCAATGTGTCGGATAGCTGACTTTAGAGGCGTTGAACGTCTGCGGCCCAACACTAACGAACTCACACTATCGACTCAAATCAGAGCTTATTTTTTATGTTCGGGTTGTGCTTCTATTTAGATTTTAGATTGACATTGACGGCCCCACAGCTGCATCGAAGCTGCTCGGACGCGCCTTTACGGGGGGTGAGATAAGGATAACCGCCACACTTCACGTTTTGGCAGCGGATGTGATCAAGCAACGCCTTGAATGCGTCGGCGACTTCCTTGAATTCGATCTTCGCGAAGTTCTCCCACTCATTGAAATGCACCGACTTGTTGATCGCCCACTGTTCGGCGCTGCTCTTATTAATCAGTGTTTCGGCTTCGGCGAGCTTTGCCTCCAGCGCCACTTTGTCATGGCTATGCCCCCAATGTTCTGCCGATTTGATGCCTTTTTTCAGCCGATCCTTCCACCGGGTGAGTGTTGGCGGGAGCAAGTCGCCAAGGTCATAGCTGGCGTCGCCCCGATATTCAACCTGCGCCCGCAAATTGTCGGCGAGGACGGCGGAAATGTATTCCAGATAGCGACGCAATAGCGCGGCGGCGCGCGGCACATCATCAATGCCGAGAGCTTCCTGGATCTCGGTCCAGATGTCCGTGTCATCCCAGATGCGTGGCCCCGTTTCGACATTCCAGCCGCCGAAGAACTGGCCATTCTGAATCAGTCCCTCGGTCTTCATGTATTGCAGCCACACACGATCATGGGTGGTCAAGACGAACTGCGTGTTAGGGAATTTCGTCTTGAGCAATCGGCATACTTCGCGCCGGTGGCCGGTATCGACGGACATCAGGACATCATCAAGCACCGCGAAGGTGAACTTGTCGGCGAGCGTGTGCTTCATCAGGGCCAGGTAAAGGCACAAACCCATA
>JACDJA010000471.1_pt1 | contig 46565 bp, 48 predicted proteins | sample 7449241 | NCBI WGS metagenome assembly JACDJA01 (sample SAMN14253289, study PRJNA609438) | sludge metagenome | isolation source: initial anaerobic sludge | collected 2018-12-20 | reverse complement strand
ATGGACGATGCCGATCAGAAACTGGAGCCTGACAATCTCTCAACTAGCCATCCACTTTGAAGGACGGCTTGATGATGCGTTAGAGTTATGATACAATTTTAGGATTATCCGATGCTGACACAGAATATTGAACAGTCCCTACTTTTTTATACTTATATGGGAAAATGAAACTATTTTTATATTGATGATGTCTTGTCAGTCTCTAACGAGACTTCCATTGCTCAATCGATGGTGCTTTCAGATCAATCTTATCTGCACCACTTCGGCTAAAGCCTCCGTAGATGCAGAAATTGATCCTCAGACCATCTCTTCGCAAACGACGTGGAGAAGAAGTGAAGATGAAGTGTGTAGCATCGAACTTTACAACTTACTCCATTTTAGTATGTGTACGCATTATACATACCACCGCCTAGAGGAGTTATAATTGTATTCTTTCCTCTCATATCTCTCAATTGTTTATTGAAACTATCAAGACTTCGTTGCAGCTCTGCACTTTCCTGTGCTTTTCTCGCTTGTTGTAGTCTTTGTCTTTCTAGGGCTATCATTTGGCGTTGATAGTTCTGTGTCGCAATTTCTTGTCGTGTAAGGCCTTGTCTATTTCTTCCATTTTTATCGAAGCCGAACTTGTCATAACCATTTTTGTTGTATCCATGTTTGTTATAACCATATTTGTTATAACCATGTCTATCAAATTGTGTTCCTGTGTATCTATTTATAGTACCATTGTAATTGAAGCCTTCTTTGTTATAACCTTTTTTATCGTAGCCTGATCTGTTATAACCTTTTTTATCGTAGCCTTCTTTGTTATAGCCATACCTATCATAACCTTGTTTATTCAGTCCTTGTTTATTGAAACCTTTTGCGTCATAACCATTTTTATTGAAACCATCTTTGTCGTAGCCATATTCGTTATAGATAGTTTTTGTGAAATCTCCCGATCTTTCTTTCGATGGAGTACATGTCATTAGATTGTGATGATATTTATATGGATATTGATGTTTTCTGTAGCAATCATCAGGAGAGCTCACAACATTTGAACTACTTTTATTTTTGTAACAATAGACGCTACCATCGTGAAATATATATGGATAATATCCACGTTTGTAACATTCGGATGGAGAAGAAGAGCTTGACTTAAATCCCCCTGAATAGTTGCTTGAAGCACATCCACTAAGTAGAACAATTGCCAATATAGCATAAGCTAAAACTATTTTTTTATTAACGAACTTCATTTCTTTTTCCCTTTTTTTTAATATTGAAGTATTATTTAACTTTAGAAATTTTAAATGTATACGACAAGTCATCTGAGCATCTACGAGGGTACGCAATAAGGTAATAAGTACCAGCACTTAATGTTGGCTGTGCTCCAAAATTAAAATCCGATTCATGATCCAGCGTAGAATTATATATTGATGTATTCATCCAAGTTCCATCAGAGTTTAGAGTAGTGGTTTCAGACAATGAAAATTTATAAATCTGTGTTTCTCGTTCCGGAACAGTATATGTGCTGCCAAAGCTTAAAGTGTCTGGCTGTATGCTTGAAGATGTATGAAAATAAACTCCTTTAGAGCGTGTTCGTTTTGTATAAAGTTCAACAGATTGTATTGAGTACCTCCCTTCATCTAAATATTCATCAATAATAAAATTGTTAGCAATTGAATCTCCATACTCATCGTAAAGAGTTGGAGTACTACAAGCACTTCTAATTAGTACTCTGGATGGACTTTTCAATTCAAAATCCTTAGTCTCTCCTGTAGTAAATTGTAAACTATTAGAATCACTTCCGCTATCACTGCTACCGCTACCGCCACAACCTATAAGCAATAGAACCAATATAGAGCTTGCTATTATTTTTTTCATTAACTTCCCTTTTTTCACAAGAAAAAAATTATACCATTTATCAGGGTTTGCATCCTTAAAACACTATGATTAAAGCTACTTTCCAAAAGTGGTGAACCCCTATAAAGAAGTTAAGAAACTACTAAAAGATATTTACCATCGACTCACAATGCACCATATCATAATTCAGTATGAGTTCATTAAGAGCATTCACCACAGATTTTAACTTGATACCCGCCCCACATCTTCTCAAAAACTACTAAAGTTGTCCCCACCTTTCCAAGACTCCCTATGCACTTCAGTAGATTCAGCATACTGTTTTGATGATATGGGCTTTAGCTCAATACATATCAAGGAGCAGTAATGTTACAAGTGTTTATCACAGACCTTCAGAGCTACAACGAAGGTGATCTAGTCGGAAGATGGATACAGCTACCTGATGATCCATCCAACATCTCACAGGCACTCTCAGAGGTCTTAAAGGAGGGTGAAATTATCAGTGGTAGTGCAAACCACGAAGAGTACTTCATTACTGATTATGAATGGGTAGATGTATCCCTATTCAAAGTTGAAGAGTATAGCAATCCATTTGAGCTAAATTCAGCCATACAAGCCCTTGAAACCCTAGAGGTATACCAACACAAGGCTGTAGCTTTTTTGATGGCTGAAGGGCTTGCTAGCGATATCTATGATGCTATCGAAAAGGTAGATGATGTACAGATATATGAGAACCAAAGTATGGTGGATATCGCTTACTCTCTTATCGAAGATTGCTACAGCTTGGAGAAGATACCTTCATTGATCGCTAACCATATTGACTATGAGGGTATCGCTAGGGATTTGGAACTTGAAGGGAACTACTATCGTGTAGATCAAGATGTATATGAGTATATCGGCTAAGGCTGGTATGCTTTTATTTTTTTGTTTTTTTTCGCATCAAGCCAAGGTCTTGATACTCAGTTCAGAGCCTTGGTCTCTTCTCGATGGTTTTTTGTTTTGTTTGTAGGTATGCTGATGCAGGATGACGTACCGTCATAGTTTTCAAGCGGTAAAGTAGGCAAGCTCAGCAAAGTATTAAAGCTCACATCAAAGATGATGACCATTAAGACTTTACTTCATTAGACATAACAGGATTTATCTCAACCAAGTTTTTCTTTCAGACCGTTTCACTAAAACTGACTTTAGATAAATCGAAGTTATGTTAACCCTTCGGGCTTTTGCCTACTACATTATTAAGATGAAAAAAGATAAAGTAGTAAATAAGTTCAAAAAAGGGGAAATTGTGAAAAGTTTGTTATTTAGTTTATTACTTTCTTCTAGTATGTTTTTAAATGCAGAAACAATTCATTTATATGGAGGTACTTCTCATGAAGATTATCTAGGTTGCATTAATTGTAGTGAATTTGATTCAAATTCGATTTGTAATGAATTTGGTACATATGGGAACTCTTTTAGTACAGAAAGTATATGGAATGAGTTTTCACAATATGGTAATGAGTTTAGTGCTGAAAGCCCATGGAATGAATTTTCATCTACAGCGCCAGTAATCGTCGATAAGAATGGAGGTTTTTACGGATATTTCACTATAAATGAATTTCACAGAAAACGTACCAATTTAGAACTACTTGTTTATTTTTTAGATAACTTTAAAAAATTTGATAGTAGAGAAAAAGCACAAAAGTGGTTATGTGAACAGTTAAATTAAGGAAATAGAAAAATTGTTTCTGTCAATATGCGATATTTATAGAGAGTGATAGCAAACTTGTGTTACCATTTTATTACCATTTTGATGGTTCTTTAAAGTAGTAGAAAATAAGTGAATTAGAAAATAGAGAAGTACGTTATATAGGGCTTTGTAGCCCCATACAACCGAAGTAGAGTAGAGCTTACGCTTCTACTGCTACTTCTACTTCAGTACCTTCCCAGATACCGTGTTTAGTACAGTAACCATGTGCAACAAGTCTAAGTTTTTTACCTGTTGGGATGATTGTAAATGTAGTTGTGTTGTGTGCTTTGATGTTTCCAAGAGTTCCTGGTACATATGTAGCTTGGGCAAGTTTAGTTTCGCCGTTAAAAAGTGTGATAGACTCGATGTAGTGATCAAAATCATCCGGGTGAGAGTATTCGTTACCCATTTTAACTGTTACTTCAAACGGTTCACCAGCTGTTGCTGTGTCTGCACAGGTAATGAACGGTGAGTGTCTGTCGATAAGGTCTTTTTTTGCTTCTCTTTCTACTTCGCTGATGTCTACGTACTTGTTAATTTTTGGCATATTGTTTCCTTTTTTATGTTTTGTAGTCGCATTATAACACAAATAAGATTAAATAGGATAATTTTTGTCCTCTTTAACTAATTTTCTTCTTTTATGTTACTTTGTGCCCATTTTCTGATGCTTGTTCTTTGTGCTTTTGTCAGCTTAGCCTCTTCATGTAAACTTAGATACATGGGAATTGGCATACTTAAACTTATGCTTTCTGCTATGCCTTTATAAAGCTTTTGCTTTTTCTCTTCATCATAACTTTCCCATTTTTGAAAATTCAGCCAGGATCTGCCTTGTTTAATATGGCTTCTTACTTCCCACGACATTGGGGCAACATTTCCATACCAGGGCATTTGGGTTGCATAAGAGTGACAGTCATAACAAGAGGTTTTTAGCATTGTCATGATCTCTTCGGGTGCCTGAATCGCTTCTTTGGGGTCTATGGCTTCAGGTTTGGGTATATCGATCTGAATGGCTTGAAGTAATAAAAGGGCGCCAAAAAACCATATGAGTATTGTTTTGAACATAAATGAGATTCCTAATGTTGTTTTTTGCATTATAGTCAAATAGTTTGAAGGGAGTATAAAATACTAAAATAGTGTCTGTTAAAGTTTCATCAAAGCGTCATGCATGTCAAAATATGCGATAAAAAATTCAAACATAACTCTCCAAAATATCTCCATACAGAAAAAACAAATAATAAAAGCAGCATATACAATGAATCGTTGTTTGGCCGTAGTGTGTGCTTGTATTTTTGCTTTAATGCTTGTGGATATTCCCAAAAAATAAGATATTTTAATCCATTTCGCAAGATACCAACTTGCTATTGGTATGAGTATAGCTCCCATATAGTAGATAAATATAAGAAGGATAGGAGTGATAAAAGCTTGGAAAGTCAGAAAGTCTCTCATGTCTGCTCCAAATGGTTAAATATGCCTTTCCAACCCAGAAGGGATGGAACAAGAGTAGAAAAATCTCTACGCTGTAAGGTGTGTAGCTTTTTGCACGTGATACTTAAGGCCGATCTCTTTTTCCGTGCATCCAAGTGCAATCGCAACCATTTGGGGCATATGAAGAACAGGCAGAGCAATGTCCCGGCCGAGTTGTTTTCCGGCACTCTCTTGCTTAATATCCAAATTAAGGTGGCAAAGCGGGCAGGGTGTAACCATCATATCTGCATTGTGATCAATCGCATCTAGGAGTGCATTTCCTGTAAGTGCATTGCTTGTGAGTGGTGCTTGAAGGTCTGCATGGAAACCGCAACATTTGTTTTTGCTCTCATAGTCAACCGGGTGTCCTTCAAGTGCATCGATAAGTTCGTCAAGTGAAGTAGGGTTGTATGGGTTTTCTCCGCCATTGCTTTTATTTTGGAGTGCTGATGGTCTGATATTGTGACATCCGTAAAAAGGAGCAATATTGAACTTGCTAAGCGGTGTGACTACCTTGCTTTTGATATTTTCAAGACCATATTCGTCTATCAGTGCATAAAGGAAATGTTTGACCTGGGAAGTGCCTTTATATTCAAGTCCTACTTCGGCTAGTTTCTCATTGACTCTGGCTTTATATTGGGGATCATCATCCAGTTTCTGCTTTGTTAAGGCAGAGTTGATCTGACATGTGTTGCAAATGGTGATCATCGTCAAGCCCAATTTTTCCGCGTAGCAAATATTTCTAGCATTAAGAACATGTGAAAGAAATGGATCAAAGTCTTGCAAGTGGCTCGCACCACAGCAACTTGCTTCTTCAAGTATAGTGATCTTTATCCCTAACTTTTCAGCTACTGCAAGTGTAGATGACAGTAATTCGGGTGTTGATTCTTTTGCGGTGCACCCTGTGTAAAGTGCATAGTGTAATGTACTCATCGTCTCTCCTTATAGTTTACTGGTTTGTGAAATTTTAATGAGTTTTTGAATTTCATCAAGATTTTTAGCTTTTGGCATATTATCAACGAATGGTAGCTGGTCAATAAAATGAATTTTTCCTGCGTTCATCATCTTTATAGCGTCTTTGGTATGTTTAAGTACGCCAATAGGCCCTTCTGAATACTTTACGATCTCTGCTTCATCGAGCAAGCCGTGTTTTTTGATGCTTCTAGCAAACCCTTCAGCGTGTCTTGTTGCGATATTACTTCTTGCAATGCCCTGTTCAAACTGCATGTTATGAAGTTTAGTGATCTTCTCCATAGGGTTGATATGTTTAGGACACGCTTCTGTACATTCAAAACATTTTACACAGTCCCAAACGCCAGGACCCATCTGGGCAGTTATTTCAAGACGTTCCTGGCCTGCATTGTCTCTGGTATCTATAGCAAACCTATATGCGGCAACAAAAGCAGCCGGACCGAAAAACTCTGCATTCACTTCGAGTGCCGGACATGAATAGTGACAGGCACCACACTGTATGCACAAGTCAGAATCCAGGAATCTATTAGACTCTTCAATACTCTGTTTTGTCTCATGCTCGGGATGCGGATCTATATCTGCAACAATATAAGGCTTCATAGCAGCATGCTTGTCCCAAAAATCTTTTTTGTCGATGATCATATCTTTCATCGCGCGTTTTTTACTTTGTGGCTCAAAAACAAGTTCATTATCAAAGAGGTCTAGCAACTCCATGGCATTTTGCTTACAGGCAAGAACTGCTTTACCGTTTACCTTGATCGCACAGGCACCACAAATACCGTGACGACACGAACGTCTGTAAGAGAAAGAACCGTCATGTTCCCATTTGATTCTGTTTAACAGGTCAAGGATTAATTCATCTTTGCCTACTTCCATTTCATAGTTTTTGTAGTATGGAAGATAGTCTGTCTCAGCATTAAATCTGAACGCTTTAAGCGTTACTTTTCTTTTATCACTCATCATGGCTCCTTAATATGTTCTTTCTTCTGGTTCAAATTTACCAAGTACAACTTCGCCCCATTCGGAAGTAATATTGAAATCTTTGTCCATATAAGCGTAGGTGTGTTTTAAGAAGTTTTCATCATCCCTTTTTGGGAAATCTTCTCTGTAGTGGCCGCCACGGCTCTCTTCTCTGTTAAGCGCACCGTTTACGATGAACTTAGAATACTCTAACATATGGCCAAGCTCTACGGCTTCTTGAAGGTCTGTGTTAAATGTATTTGATTTATCATCAATACGGATATTATTAAATCTTTTGAGTAGTTTGTCTATCAGTTTAGTTTGCTTTTCTAAAGATTCTTTGGTTCTAAATACGCCTGCATTGGCAGTCATACCATCTTGTAGTTCAACCCTAAGCTCAGGTACACGCTCATTACCGTTTGAAGTTTTGATTTTATTGAGTTCAGCAAGCATTGTGTCAGCATCAGAAACAGAAGCTTTACGCAATGCAATCCCTTCGTCAAGCTGTTTTACCATATTTTGTCCTGCATGGCGGCCAAAAAGAAGGGCTTCAAGTACAGAGTTTGCTCCAAGACGATTTGCACCGTGAACAGATACACATGAGCACTCACCAGCAGCGTAGAAACCTTCTACCAACTCTGTTGGTGATTTACGTACCTGGCAGTTGATGTTCGTAGGAATTCCACCCATAGAGTAGTGCGCTGTTGCTGAAATATGGATAGGCTCTTTAAGCATGTCTTGTCCTTGAAACGTAATAGCAAGCTCGCGGAGTTCAGGAAGTCTTGTAAGAATGATCTGTGGATCCAAGTGTGTTAGGTCAAGATTGACTGACTGGCCATCTCTGCCTACACCTCTACCTTGGCGAACCTCTTCCATGATAGCACGGGAAACAACGTCTCGTGAAGCAAGTTCCATAGCATGCGGTGCATACTTTGTCATAAATCTCTCACCTTCGGAGTTAAAGAGCCGACCCCCTTCACCACGCGCTGCCTCAGAGATAAGGATACCTGAACCGCCCAGGCCGCTTGGGTGAAACTGTACAAACTCCATATCTTCGAGTGGAAGGCCGTGGCGCGCTACGAGAGAAAGTGAGTCACCGGTGTTCGCATGTGCATTTGAGTTAAATCTATATGCTCTTCCATATCCGCCTGTTGCGAACATCGTTACTTTTGCATTAAAGATAGCCGGTTTTGAGTCGCGGATATCATAGGCTACAACACCAGATACTTTTCCGTCTTCATAAAGAAGGTCAGCAGCATACCACTCGTCAAATACTTCAATACCTGCTCTGTAGGCTTGTTCATAAATAGCTTGAAGTAAAGCAAGGCCGGTTCTGTCTTTTGCATAACATGCTCTGGGTTTGGACTGTCCGCCAAAAGGTCTTATGGCGATGTCACCATTTTCATCTCTTGAGAACACGGTTCCCATTCTCTCTGCCCACCTAACGGTTTCTGGTGCTTTGGTACACATAAGTTCTACACAATCCTGATCTGCAAGGTAGTCAGAACCTTTTACTGTATCAAATTCATGAAGTTCTGTAGAGTCATCTTTTCCTAGTGCTGCATTAATACCGCCTTGTGCTGCACCCGAGTGAGATCTTAATGGGTGGAGTTTTGTAATAATCGCCGTTTTCTTTCCTGCTTTTGTCAACTCTTTAGCCGCGGCCAAACCAGCCAAGCCAGCACCAACGATTACAGCATCGTATTCGTAGATTTTAACATCTGGGTTAATATTCATAGTAGCTCTTCCTTATATTGCAATTTACATTGATTATAGCTATTTGTGAATTAATTTTAGTTATACCATGAGATGATTTTTTTAAAAAAATAAAAGGTGTTACGGTTTTTCATACCTGTAGTCTATAACGTGTCTGTTATTCTAAAATGGGCATTCAAGAATAACAGACAATTTTCTCTTACAATTCTAAATTATTTAGCAGCCATTTCTCTGATATAAATAGTTTCTCTATGTTTGTGCTCAACTGCTTCTATTAGATCCATAAAATCTTCAGCAGAAATAAGATCCATCTCTATGTCTCTGCCAATGGTTTTTTCTATATTGGCAAAATGCTTTTTAAACATGTCCAATACTTCTTTCTCTTCTACTATGAGCACCTGTGCACCAGAATCCAGCGCATCCAGCAGGGTAGCCCCCGCTTTTTTGTACGCCAATTGGGGATTGTCTTCAAGAAGAGAAAGGCCGGAGAGTTTATTTGCTCTGGGAAATGATACTAATTTTTCAATTTTTTGATGCATACTGTCTGCTTTTGCGGTGACTGCTCCTGCATAATAGGCGATATGTTTCCCTTCTATATTTACAGAAGTCATTGCTTCTTCTTTGCTCAGAAAATTGGATTTTTTCTGAGCAAAACGGGCACTAAGTCTATCTATAAAAGAAGCTGTTTTGGGAGGCTTGACCATTCTTTTGAGTTCTTTTATAGCAGCTGTATGGTTTTGCGCTTCGAAAAGGTTGTTTTCGTATTCACAGTCAAGCAGCCCGGAGTGGGGAGAGGTGATGGCTTCAAGTATCTCTTCTTTGTGCTTTGAACCTTCACTTATCATCTTGTGAGCAAGCAAAAGTATGGCGTCACCTATATAGTCATGGTCAAATTTCTCTGTCTCAGATGCATAATGCACGTTATAAAGTGTTTTATAATACTCCAAATCTTCATTTGAAGCAAAAGGTCTCAAAATCTCATAGCTTTTCATAAAATCAGTATCATTGATATTAAGTCCATTGTCAGAGCGGTAAGTATTTACGGGGTCTATTTGAAGTGAAGTTCCCAATCTCTCAACCACTTCACTCATACTTTGTTCTGCGTCAACGACCAAACCATTGATCTTGAACAGAAGATTTTCTTCAGGGTAGGCAAAGTTCTCATTTTGTTCCTGTATCAAGACCAAAATATCTTTAGTCTTCATATCTTCTGCCAATTCAATACGAAATTGTTTATAATAAGGGAGGTAGTCTGTTTTGGCATTAAAAAAGAATGCTTTTATTTCTAGGATTGGCTGCATCTTATATTCCTTAAGTGTTATGAGAAGGATTATAACGAAGGTTTAATATTTGTTTGATAATCTTAGTATGATTAGAAGTATATAGGGTGAAATATGTTACAATCTCTGCCATGAATAAACCAGATAGAGAACAGTATCTCATAGATAAACTAGCCTCAAAATACATTGGTGACGATGCTGCTATAGTGGGAGATACTCTTTATAGTATGGACGCTTTCTTTGAAGATGTGCATTTCAAACGAAAATGGATGAGTATGGCGCAGATAGGGCGAAAAGCGATGCTTGTCAACCTCTCAGATGCTATCGCTATGAATGCACAGCCAAAATTCGCCCTTGTAACAGTCTCTTTACCAAAAGATATTTCAAATGCACAGATAGATGAGCTAACCCAAGGTTTAGAATCAACAGCAAAGCAATATGGTTGTGAAATCATCGGAGGTGATACTATAGGAGGAGATAAGCTTCATCTTTCTATTGCTGTCATTTCAAAGAGTGATGATCCTCTTTTGCGTACAGGGCTAAAAGAGGGGGATTTGCTTGCTTTTACCGGTACTTTAGGTGAAAGTAAAGAAAACCTAAATGCTCTTCTTAGAGGAGAGCAGATTAGTGATCATGCACGATTTTTTGAGCCGACTTTAAGAGCAGAGTTTATAGCCAGGGCAAGACCGCTTTTACGCGTTGGCATGGACATTTCAGACGGGCTCTATTGTGATACCAATAAGTTGTTGAATATTAACAAATATGGTTTTAACATATTAAAAACTATCAGCGATGAGGAAGGCTTTAGCGGAGAAGAGTATGAAATGCTTGTCGGGTTTGACCCCCAAGCATTAACACAGTTACAAGAGATAGCAGAAGAGTTAAATATGCCTTTAACTGTCTTTGCAGAAGTCGCCAAAAATAATAGACGATTCGAGTGTAAAAGTCACCACTTTCTATAGCCTTATTTAATGTTTGTTTGAGACATTCCTGTGCGCTAAAGAAATAGGGTAATCGCGCGCTAGGCAAAGAGACTCGGCACAGTTTGAAATATCATCTTCAGTCACATTTGCTACATATCCCAAATCTCTTTTCCCCTGAACCTGACTATCGACATAACCCAACTGTATGAACTGTGCGCTAATGGCATCTATCATATCTAACACTGAAGAGACTTTGACTATCTCACATCTCGCATAATGTTCAATAGGAAAAGAAACCTCTGCTACGTGCAATGTAGGGTCATCTCCGGGGATTTGCTGTGCACCAAAGAGTGGTTTTGAACCTACCTGTGCACGGGAGAACCCGGGTATAAACTTCGATAAGTGTTTAATGGCACTTTGAGTACGTTTTTTAGTCTCATCTTCACACCAGTCTTTTTCAATTTTTTCTATAAAGTCTTGACGAAGTTGCGGTTGACAACTTACCATCGTATTTGCCACTAATCCATCTTCATAAAGCGTAATATTTTTCGTCATTCCATGAAGCTGAAAGTATCCGCCAGGGTAGGGCGTAAACTGACCCATACCTTGCGGCGTTCCGCGTTCTCCGTGAAAGACGATTTCAGGAAACTGTGTATCATTACAGCCATCCCAGTGACTCACATAGTGCTTCTATCTCTTCTTTCGTATAGGCACAGTAGTAGTTTTCTGGTTTACCCAAAACTTCATTTTGACTGTCCTTGGCTACGTGCGCTGCATACTCATCTGTCAGTAGTTTAAGACGTGGGAGCAGTACTTGCGGGGTAGAGCTGTCACTTGTAGGCAACACGATGACAGTAGGACGGTAATCTACCACAAAAGGGTAAAAACGTAAAAAATCGATCGATTATTTCAGTAAACTTACACACTGAGCATCGGAGATTTCACGATAAAGGTTTCCTCCTGCGTGCAAATGGCACCATTGAGGTCCGCTTATAAGGCTTGCATTTTTTTCAAAAAGTGTCACATTTAACCCAAGTTGACCAAAATAAAGTGCACCGCTGGCACCTGCAACACCCCGACTATGATGGCTATTTTCGCATTTGTGTCTATCATAATAGCTCCTGTAAAGCCGCAAAGTCATCTATAATAATATCTGGATTATACATACCGATATCTTCTCCATAGTTATATCCGTAAGTGACACCTACACTTTGCATACCAGAGGCATGGGCCGCTAAAATATCATTTTTGGAGTCACCCACCATCACACACTCTTTTGTTTCTACTGCAAATACTTCACAGACATGCAAAAGTGGAGCAGGGTCGGGCTTCTTTTGGGCCAGACTGTCTCCGCCTAAAATAAGTTCAAAAAGGTCATTTAGCCCCAGGCCGTCCAATATCGGCTCCACAAACCCAAAAGGTTTATTGGTTACGATAGCCAAACGGTAGCCTTTTTCTTTTAGATTTCGCAGGGTACCGGGTACATTATCATAGGTGGCGGTAGAAACACAGAGGTTATTGGCATAAAAGCCCATAAATATCTCTAAGGCATTTGAAACAACTGCTTCATCTAAGTTCTTGTCTATGCTGCTTTGTCCTGATAGTGCTCTTTTTACAAGTGTCAAAGCACCATTGCCTACCCAGCCGTGTATGGTCTCTTCAGAAAATGTCTCTTTTTTTAAATCTTTTAACATATGATTCACAGCCAATGTCAAATCTGGCACACTGTTGATGAGTGTGCCATCCATGTCAAAGAGTATGACCTTTTTATTATCAAATTTCAAATCAAAACCTTACTATTATTACGTATACATACCTTATGCATATCATTGAATGTGATTATACATTTTTTAACTAAAAGAGCTGAATTTAAAATTTAAAATAAACCAGCACAAACAATGTCTGTTTATTTTCAAACATAGGACAATTTGACACACTTTTAGCGCAATATTAGGAATTCCATTGGAGAAGTTATCAAAAGAAGTAAAGGATGAGATGAAAGGGCAAACTCTACGTTGCCCTTTTTCGGTGTTTATCTGCGCTCTTTGAGTAAATCGCGTATTTCAGTTAGCAATACCTCTTCAGCCTTAGGTGCAGGTGGAGCTTTCGGGGCTTCTTCTTCTTTTCTTTTAAGTGAATTGATTACCTTTATAACGATAAATATGGCAAAAGCGATAATGGTGAAGTCTATGAGGGTTTGAATAAATTTCCCATAACTGATCATGACAGCTGGTAACTCACCAGAAGGCTCTTTTATGGTAAACGCCAAATTTGTGAAATCAACTCCGCCTAAAAGCACTCCGATCGGAGGCATAATGACATCGCCGACAAAAGATGAGACGATCTTTCCAAACGCAGCACCGATAATGATACCCACAGCCATATCGACAACATTGCCCTTTACTGCAAACTCTTTGAACTCTTTCATAAAACCCATGATATCCTCCTTCGGTAGATTAAAAACCTTTTTACCACAACAAATTACAGCTAATTTTAAGTTTCAATGATAGCACACTTGATGTTAAGCCGACCACACGCTATCATACGTTTAGCGTTGTGCTCTTCTGCTTGCGCAATATCTATGTTAAAATATTAACAAAAAAAATTAAGGAAATCTTTGCTTTTTCACACCATAGACATAACTTCGCACCCTGATTTTAACTTGGCTTGGGCTCTTTATGAGAGGGCATTTCCTACTGTTGAAAGACGCACAAAACAAGAACAAGAACAAGAGATAATCTTAAAAAAAGAAGCTTACTCTTTTATGGCTTGTTATGAAGAGGATGCTTTTATTGGGATTTTGGGATTTTGGGAGATTGATAGCTATGTATTTATAGAGCATTTTGCTATAGATGATGCACTTAGAGGAGAAAAATATGGCTCAAAAATATTAACTGATTTTTTACAACACCATAAAAATATTTTTTTAGAGATAGATTTGCCTGTATGCGATACCTCTAAACGGCGTTTAAAATTTTATGAAAATCTAGGATTTGTACAAAATGATATCAAACATTTTCAAGTACCTTTTAGAAAAAATAATGTTTTACTCCCTCTAGCGATTCTCACATGGAAAACCCCGCTTAAAAAAAAGGTCTATAAAACCCTCTATAAAAAGATGTACCATCTTTTACCCACTCTTTGACATGTCACTTTCACTCCCAGGTGATTATCCGTTACCATTGAGTTGCTATATTTCTTTTTAAAGCAGAGATCCATTCACAGAAGATTGTATCTAAATTCAATACGTATAACCTCATAGACCAATATCTTCATTCCACAGTTTGGGGTTGTTTTTTATAAATGTTTCCATAAGTTGACGACATTCTGGATTATCAACAATGACAACTTCTACCCCTTGAGATTTTACATAATTCTCAGGTCCGCGAAATGTGCTATTTTCCCCGATAACCAGCTTAGGGATTTTGTAAAGCAGTACCGCACCACTACACATATCACAAGGGGACAGCGTTGAGTATAATGTTGCCCGACTATAATCAGCTGCAGTAAGCCGTCCCGCATTTTCCAAACAATCTATTTCAGCGTGCAGTACCGCACTTCCTTTTTGTACTCGTTTGTTGTGACCCCGCCCAACTATTTTGTCATCAATAACGAGTACCGCCCCAATAGGTATACCACCCTCGCTCAACCCTTTTTTCGCTTCTTCAATGGCTGCTTCTAAATATTTATCCATACTATATTCCTTGTATAATGGTATACCGTATTTTTATTTAGCGGTATACCCTCCATCTATAACTAACTCACTGCCAGTAAGAAATTTAGATTCGTCAGAGGCAAGGTACAAAACACCATAGGCAATATCATCTGGCTCACCGATATGTCCAATGGGATGCAGACTGTCTAAATGCTCTCTAAATGCTTTAGCTCCTATGGGTGATCTTTCTGCTAGTTCTTCTACGAGAGGCGTCCAGATGAAGCCCGGATGTACTGAATTGACTCTGATATTTTCTTTTGCGTAAAGCAGAGCATCGTTTTTACTCATTAGCCTAACAGCACCTTTAGACGCATGATACGGTGGGAGATCTCCAGCGCCTCTAAGACCATAAATAGAAGACATGTTAATAATACTTCCACCACCATTCTTCTGCATGTATGGGATCACATGTTTGGTACAGAAGAAAACACCTTTAACGTTAACGTTTATGACTTTATCCCATTCCTCTTCAGTTATCTCATGGGTAGGTTTGTCCACTCCGGAGATACCTGCATTGTTAACAAGTATATCAATCTTGCCAAATTCACGGGCAATATCAGCAAAAACATTTATGATCTCTTTTTCATTTGTGGTATCAAAATGCCAGAATTTTGCTATGCCGCCCAAAGCTTTAATTTCATCTATCACATTTTGGCCTTCTTCATCTTTGATGTCCAACACGGCCACCTTTGCGCCTTCTTTTGCCAATAGCAGTGCAGTCGCCCGACCAATTCCTAAAACGCCACCTGTTACAACAGCTACTTTACCTTCTACTCTTTTCATGGTTATCTCCTTTTATTATTAATTGTTAACTATCTATACAGGAACATTATATACCAGTTTACTTATAGAACCCAAAATATGACAACTTGATACACTCTTAGCAAAATATTAAGAATTTATTAGGATTATAACTGTAAATAACGTTTGACTTAATAAATATAAAAATCGCTTAAGCTAAGGTAGTACCAGCTTTAATGAGAGGGTTTAAATATAGGTTTTTTATCTTCTGCTAAAAGGATTGGTTCCATAAATGGGGCTACTTTTAACAAGAAATTCAACATTGAAAGTACAGGGGAGCCATAAAAAAATTGTAAATTAGGGTTAGACACCCAAAGTTGGTCAAGATAGAGATACTTTTTATAGGGGCTATCGCCAATATTGTCTTTGTTTATATCAAATCCCTCATAATCATCCCAGTAGTTGTACTCTATCTCATTTTCATTAGTCATGCCGCTATAACTATCGGACATTATATTGTCCATGTTACCAAATAGTTCATTTCTTTTTATAACATTTCTTACACTCTCATTTTGAAAATTCAAGCCTCTTGTATTGTAGATGATTTTATTGTCTACAATAAAGTTTTTGGTATCGCGCATTTTTGGAGAGTTATCAATGTGCAAAGCCTGATTGCATTGCAAAACGTTATTTGACTCTACATGTACGTTTGATGCTCCCTTAAAAAGAATTCCCATATTTGTTTGAGTGCCATAACGCCCAACTATAGTGTTGTTTGTTATATTTATATCATGGCTCGCCTCTAGAAGTATGCTTACAGCGCTCTGTTTGATGGTGTTGCTTTGTATGGTGATATCTTTTGAATACTCTGCAAATATGGCATATCTGCACTCTTCTATATAGTTATTTAAAAGAGTATTGTTATTTGAGCGCATCAAAACGATATCTCTTGACTTTATAATCGAGTTGTCTTTTATGAGGTTATTATGGCTAAACCAAAGACGAAGCGCATCACCTCTAAATCCTACATCTTCATTATTTGACGAAATCTTATTGTCTAAAATAAAAGAGTTGCTGACATTATCCATAAAAATACCATAAAGAGACTCTTCAATCACACACTTTTGGATAGTTACTTTTTGAGCGTTGTTTATAAAAATAGCAGCGTCCATAGCATCTATTCTGTTACCGCTTTTAATGATTTTTAGATTTTCTAATTTTACAGATGAGCTTTTGATGGTGATGACATTTTGCTTGCCAGATCCTTCTATAATAACGCCATCCTCTATGCCTAAAATAGTAATAGGCTTTTCTATAACAATGTTGCCTTTGTAAACCCCAGCAGAGAGTTTTAAGGTAGAACCAATAGGAGCAGAGTCAATGGCCTCTTGAAGTGGACTAGCATTTGCACTTACTACAAAAATAAAACAGAAAAAAAGAAGTGTTTTAAACATTAAAATCCTAAATATCAACAAAATTTTGATTTTGTATTATGCCATATTTTAAAATAAATAAAATGTAATTTTGGAAATAGAGGTCAAAGAGTATGACTTTTTTATTATCAAATTTCAAATGGTTAACCTTGTTATTATTAGGTATGTCACAACCTGTTGTGTATGGAGTAATTAAGAGGAGCAGGAAGTGAGTTATTATTATCACCCAACCCTTATACCTCATATGATAAATTTTGGCTGAGACGAGTGTATTTTTTCGCAGTCTTTGGGAGCTTTGGGACGAGAATAATTCAGTAGATTTGCTTGTCCTCTTTCGTATCCCATTGCTCAAAAATCTCCACGCACGCTTCATAATCGATCTGCTTGAGCACCACATCACTGTTTTGCTCCTTTATCATCTCGTAAAAACGTGCATCATCGAAGCCGCCCTTGGCGGCATCCAGTTTAGTCGTACCGTAATAAACCGTCTCTATGCGTGCCCAGAAGATAGCCCCGAGGCACATGGGGCAAGGTTGCGTGGTGGCGTACAGGGTGCATCCAGAGAGATCGTAAGTGCCGAGTACCTGAGAGGCTCCCCTGATGGCGGCCATTTCGGCATGAGCAGTGGGGTCGTTTGTCGCCAGTACACGGTTGTGGGCTTTTGCAAGAATCTCACCGTCTTTGACAATAACGGCACCAAAGGGCCCACCTTCGTTGGTATTCATCCCTTTTAGCGCTTCATCATAGGCTATCTGCATCCATCTGTTCATAGTTAGGATTATAGCATGTTTGTCATGGGAGCGGATTATTTTATTCTCGTGACGACGGTTTCCGTCGTCATGCATAACCAACATCATGACATAATGGAAATTTTACAGTAATTTCATGTGATGTATGCATTACCACAGACACCGTGGTAATAAGGGAGACGAGTGTATTTTTTCGAAGTCTCTGGGAGCTTGGGGACGAGAAAAAACTGATATAAGGTATCACCTGTCTCTTAGGCACTCTCTTCAACCTGGACTGAGCTTATGGTGGAGAGACTAGCGTAGCGAAAGACCAAGCTTGCAAAGAGTCCCAAGAGAGCAAAACCTGCAACAAGGGGAAGAATAGTACCCTCGTAAAAGCGGCCGATAAGAATCCCCAGAGGAATAGAAATAAAGGTCGAGAGCGACCCCACCACGGCTGCACCAGTGCCGGCGATATGGCCCAGAGGTTCCATCGCCATGGCATTGAGATTACCGAAGAGCAGTCCCATACAGAAGAAAGTTACGAAGCCGTAGAGCATAAAGCTGTAAAAGGGTGGCAGTCCGTTACGCATCCATGCAAAGATAAAAAAGAGCGTTGAAACAACTGTGAGTATGACGAGCGCATGGCCGCTTATCTTACGCATACCGTAACGCATCACGAGCCGTGTGTTGAGAAAAGAGGCGAACCCTATAGCAATGGAGAGCAGGCCGAAGTAGAGAGCAAAAGCCTCTCCGGTCTTGTAAGCGTCCTGGAAGATCTGCTGTGCCGAACTCAGGTAGCCCAGAAAGGCGCCGAAGATGATCCCCATGACAATGGTGTAACTAAAGGCGGTACGATTGAGGCAAGTCTCTTTGACACTTCTGTAGATATGGCGCAGTGAGAAGGGAACGCGCGCACTGCGAGGAAGCGTCTCTTCTTGTCGCAGGCCGAACCAGACAAAGGCGAGTGTGGCGATGAGGAGAAAGCTGACAAAGATCGCTTCCCACTCCCATAGAAAAAGCATCCCCTCTCCAAAGGCAGGGGCAACAGCCGGTACGAAGATAAAGACGGTCATGATAAAGGACATTATCCTGGCCATCTCCCGACCCTCGTACCTGTCGCGGATAAGTGCCATGGTAACGATACGTGGACTCGCAGCACCGAACCCCTGCAGAAATCGCCCGATCAGCATGGTGGTGAGATCATTGCTAAAAATGGAGAGAATGCAGCCAATGATGAAGATAGAAATACCGATATAGATACTGTTTTTTCGCCCGATAGTATCGGAAAGTGGACCGTAGATGATCTGGCCAAGAGCCATACCGGCAAAGAGAAGGGAGATGATAAGCTGGTTGTTATTGCTCTGAGTGATATTGAGGTCATGGCCTATGTCAACCAGTGCGGGAAGGACGGCATCTGTAGAAAGTGCTGTCATGGCGGTTAGAAGAGCCATCAGCGAGACAAATTCGATAAAAGATACTTTGGACGGCTGTGACGTCATATAAAACCTTTGTGTTGTGTCGTAGAGGAAAAAGAGGAGTCGATCTCCCAGAAAGAAGTACACGTGCATAACAGAAGATCGACCTGGTCTGATTTTTGCCATTATAGCATATGAAGTGTCGCACTTGGCCAACCTCCACCAAAGGAGTATCTCTTATCTTGTGATGGAGATGAATCTAGTGGCATATTTCAGCAAACACTCCGTTGACAAGTTTTAACAGGTCATCGGGATATAATTCTATATCGAGTCCTCTACGGCCAGCACTGACATAAATTGTGAAATGATTTTTAGCGGATGAGTCAATGATGGTTTTAAGCTGCTTTTTTTGCCCTAGCGGGCTTACGCCACCCAGTACATAACCAATAGAACGTTCAACATCAAACAGAGTAGCCTACAGCAAGTTCTTTACTGTCGATGATAACCCACAATGTTTTAAATACTCTAGCCTCATGCACGCCCAACTTCTCAGCAGCCTCCAACCCATGAGCTGCTTGATGAGTCATGAATATACTCATGTACTGCATAAGTAATCTTAGAATATGAATATGAGAATATGGGGTCAGGTGATAATGATAATCTAATCATATTTACAGTATAATACACAACAAGAGGAGTATAAATGCCAAGAAGACCACGCATAGAATTACCTGGTTACTACCATATTGTCAATAGAGGGGTAGAGCAAAGAGTTATCTTTAAAGAAACTGATGATTATGCGTATTTTGAAGAGCTGATGTGCTTTTATATGAAAAGTTATCATATCACGCTACATAACTACTGCCTCATGTCTAATCACTATCATCTACTTATTGAAATTACAGAAGAGAATCTCTCAAAGTTTATGAGACAACTCAATATGAATTACGCCATCTATTTCAATAAAAAATATAAAAGAGTAGGACACTTATGGCAAGGACGCTTTAAATCCTGGTACGTGACGGATGAAGCTTACCTCTATACACTTATGCTCTATATAGAACAAAACCCACTAAAAGCGACTATCGTCAAAAATCTAGAAGAATATCCCTACAGCTCATATCACTACTTTTTAGATATTGAAAATATTCCTGAGTGTTTAAAAGACGCATTGATAGTACAAAACCATGGCAGAGACACAGAAGCTATCAAAGCAATGTTAAATAGCGATGTAGATAGTAGCGTACTCCAAGAGCTCAAAAAAGCATCAAGTCTACTTGAAGCTCCCAATACAGATAAAAAGCCGGATGAAACAAAACTAAAGAAACAGCTCTTAAAAACAAAAGATATAAAAGAGAGAAATGAGCAGATAGTCAACGCATATCAAGAAGGTTACTCTCAGCACTTGATTGCTAAAGTATTGGGTATATCACAACCTGCTGTGTATGGGGTGATTAAGAGGAGTAGGAAGTGAGTTATCGTTATCACCTGACCCCTTTGACTTTAAGAGTTCGTTATAGTACAATATACATTCAAATATTAATAATAAATTTCAGTCTTGATCAGTTCATGTTTAAGATGTATTGTTATATAACATAAATATCTTTTTGAAGAAAAAACTAATGAATAATGAATACAAAAATGAATCAGTACTAGTTATTGTTCTCTGTGAGACAAGAGCATATCAACATACATTTGAATTATTTAAAAAAAACATGCTTGATATAGTACATGCTGATTTATGTCTTTGTGTAGCAAATAATAGTAGAGAAGATAAGGATAATCCATTTTATCAACATGCAAAATATATATGGGCATATGAGGAACCTGATGATTGGGGTAAGGCCTTTGATTTTATTCAGAAACAAAAAGGTTTACAAGAAGATTGGCGGAAATTACTCCAAATTAAGGATCAATGGCTTGGCGGAATTAAAGGTTCTCATGAGCATCCTGGATCTGCAGGAATACTTTTGTTTTTCAGATGGTTTTTAAAATATTCTCTCATTAAAAATAATATTATTGATAAATATGAACGTTTTATTATTACAAGATCTGATTTTATACACAAAATCCCACATGTCCCTTTAAAGTTTTTAGATTCAAAGAAAATTTGGATTCCTTATGGAGAAGATTATGGAGGTTATACAGATCGGCATATTGTTGTTTCTAATAATGAAATTTTAAATGTATTATCTATTACTGACAAAATAATGACAAATCCAAATGAATTATACTCTGAAATGACTTTTTCAACCACATGGAATTTAGAAAAATATATAAAGTTCTCTTTTAATCAACTTAATCTTCTTAAGAAAGTTAAACGTTTTCCTTATACTATGTACACTGTAAGAGCAGCTGATGGTCATACACGCTGGAGTAGCGGAACCTTTAATCAAAAACTTGGGTATTTCATTAAATATGAAAGCGAATTTAAAAGCTACAAGCTTGCATCTAAATTCGTTAAGAAAAGAGAAGACTGGAGTAAAATAAAACTCTATATACTTATGATAATAAGCTATTTTATTAACAATAAGTCAATTAAGAGGAGATTAGTAAAGTTTCATATAAATAAAATATACTATAAAATTATTGATATATAAATTCAATTGAACAGGAGATAAAATTTTGAAAAAAGCTTTAGTATGTGGTGCAGGTGGATTTATTGGTACCCATTTAGTTAAAAGATTAAAAAGCGAAGGTTATTGGGTTCGTGGGGTAGACCTAAAATTTCCAGAGTATAGTGAAACACATGCTGATGATTTCGTTATAGGTGACTTAAGAGATCGAAGTTTTTGCGAGCGAATTATAGATGGGAAATATGATGAAGTTTATCAGTTGGCAGCTGATATGGGTGGTGCAGGATTTATATTTACTGGTGATAATGATGCAGAAATCATGTATAATTCCGCGGCAATAAACTTGAATATATTAGATGTCTGTCACAAACGAAACATTAAAAGAATATTTTATTCATCATCAGCCTGTGTATATCCACAATACAATCAACTCGATCCAGATAACCCGAAATGTTCGGAAGACTCCGTTTATCCTGCTGATCCAGATAGTGAATATGGATGGGAAAAATTATTCAGCGAAAGATTATATTTAGCTTATGGTAGAAATCATGGGATAGATGTTAGAGTTGCCCGTTATCATAATATTTTTGGTCCAGAAGGAACATGGACCGGAGGACGAGAAAAAGCTCCCGCAGCATTTTGTAGAAAGGTTGCAATGCATAATGATGGTGATACAATTGAGATGTGGGGTGATGGCAAACAAACAAGATCATTCTTGTATATTGATGAATGCATAGAAGCCACTATTAGATTGATGCGTTCAGATTTCACAGGTCCGGTAAATATTGGTTCAGAAGAAATGGTAACTATTAATAAGTTAGCTGAAATAACTATGCAGGTTGCAAAAAAAAATCTAAGTATCAAACATATTCCCGGTCCTGGAGGTGTCAGAGGACGAAACTCAGACAATAATTTAATAAGAAAAAAATTAGGTTGGAGCCCTTCATTTGAGTTAAAAAGAGGTATCGAAATAACTTATAAATGGATTGAAGGCCAGGCATTAAATGCTGGCTTAATAAGAGAAACAAAAAAAATATATTTGGAATCTTCCCAACTTCGATAGTGTTTTGGAGCAATTGGAAAAATTAGAGCTATAATCACATCACCTTTTACAGTTTTTCTGCCTTCTTCAAACCCAGGACAAAATGCAACTTGTCCTGCATTAGCACAATATTAAAAAATTCCTTAGATATATAACTTAATAACCTTTCAGCTAAAATATCAAAACGCCAAATCTAAATTTGTTAGGCATCTGGCTTGACGCCGTAGGACTTTTTCCTGTTATTTAACCACCACAAACCTGCAAACAGTACAAACCATACTACGGTTCGTAAAGTCATAGCACGGAGACTGTCAATAGCAATTGTGCTGCCTTTTGTGTACAAAAAGTAAATTGCTGCCAGCACGAAAAGGTTAAGAATAAATATACCTGCTGCCACATACATACCTTGTTTGAGATTGCGCCGAGCGATAATACCAGCGGCGAGGTACACGACACCCATTACAGTGTTATAAATTAACAGTGGTTGGAAAACAATATATCCCGGGTCGGAGCCAAGAAGAACACGAGTGCCTGCGATAATTGTTACTAGACCAAATAACGCTGCTACGAGCACCAATACACTTTGAATGATTTTCATATATTTTTCCATCGTTTTATATTTTTCTTCATAAAGTTATATAACGCCGCCATAAACCGCGCGAGCTTGTGAGCGTCGGACGACCAAAGGAAGCGAATTTAATGGCCTTGTTAGGTTTTATCACGGCAGTAATTGAATTCCAAATTGGCGGACTACGAAAGCAAAGATGACAAAACAAAATATGGTAATACCTATACTCGTCAGCATCGTGAGCCAAAATCCGAGACGTGGAAGTAATAGAGGAAACGCAAGGAACATAGGCAAGGTAGGAATTACGTACCAGAAAGTGTACCAAGCATGATTAGAAATTTTTTCTATTGGTTGTTTTTCGACGTAGAGCCATATAAGCGCAAGAAAAGTAACTAATGGCAGTGCCGCAATAAGCCCACCGAGTTTGTCGCTGCGTTTTGCGGCCTCGGAGATTAATACCACAACTGCTGCGGTGAGCATGTACTTGGTAATCAGCCAACTCATAAATAACCTCCAAAAAGACCTAACTATTTATTCAAGGAACATTATATCCCAGTTTACTTATAAAATTCAAAATATGTCAATTTGCACCCCAAGGGCACTTCCTCCTTTTAGTCAGGGCGCATACTTTTAGCACAATATCAAGAATTTCATTAGAATTATAATTGTAAATAATGTCCTTTTGGCACTGATATTGCCGTTATTTGGACAAAAAGTTCTGTTATTTGTTAAATAATCCATTAAAAGGACATTATGTCCTATGTGCGAGGAGTAGGAGATGGAAGTAAAAAAGAAACTTTTAGACATCGTTCGAGATAAGGTTAGATTTAAACATTACAGTTTATCAACAGAAAAAACGTATATCTATTGGATAAAACACTATATCTTTTTTCATAATAAAAATCATCCTATAGAAATGGGCAAAGAAGAGATAGAAGCATTTTTAACCTATCTTGCTGTAGAAAAAAAAGTATCTCCAACAACACAGAACCAAGCTTTTTCAGCCATATTGTTTCTATATAAAGAAGTACTTGGAGTTGATATGAGTAATTGGAATATACAAGCTCTACGTGCACATGAGAGAAAACACATACCTCGGATTCTAACGAAAGAGGAAATAAGGAGAGTGATAGAAAATTGAACTGGAATCTATCAGCTATTTGTGAACTATTCAAGAGCTATTAGTTTACAAAAGCGTGCAGACCACTATGGTGTATACGCATGTAGTCGCTGAGATGAATACAGGAAAAATATCTAGTCCATTAGATATGTAACTTAATAACCTTTCAGCTAAAATATCAAAATCTAAAACACAAAGAAACTTCATGAACCCAATCTACCCGCTCAATGTCAAAAATGAATTTGTATTTAACTCCTCTCCTAGAGACTTTACTGTTGAAGAGATACCTCTTTATGAGTTTACGGGGGAGGGTGAACACCTTGTCCTTAAAGTACGTAAAAAAGAGATGACTACCTGGGAAATGCTTGATGTCATCTCTAACCATGTGGGTATCCGTCGTCGTGACATGGGGTATGCGGGGCTTAAAGACAAACATGCCATGACCATACAGTATGTTTCCATTTTGGCGGTACATGAAGAGAAGCTTAAAGCATTTACTCATGACAAGATCAAAATTTTAGAGACCATACGCCACAACAACAAGATACGTGTAGGGCACCTTAAGGGCAACCACTTTAGCATCCGTCTTAAAAAAGTGCTGGGCGTACAAAAAGACAAACTCGACTCCGTATTAAAGTGGATAAAAGCCAACGGTGTACCAAACTACTTTGGAAACCAGCGTTTTGGAACTGATGGTAACAACTGGGAAGATGGGAAAAAACTCATAGAGGGTACGCTTAAAATACGTGACAGAAAAACCAAAGAGTTCCTTATGGGTGCTTACCAGAGTTACCTTTTTAACAACTGGCTCTCTAAGCGTATGGAGCTTAACCATTTGATTGAAAAGTTCACTGAATCCGAAACAGAAGAGATAATGAAATTACCTGAAGGTTCGCTCAAAGGTACGAAAGCACAGCCAAACTTCTTTAAACTTGTTGAGGGTGATGTCATGATGCACTATCCTCATGGGCGTCTTTTCAATGCAGAAGATCTTGAAGAAGAAGCAAAACGTTTTCAAAATAAAGACACTGCACCTGCTGGGCTGCTTCCCGGCGCCAAAGCTAAAAGAGCAGAGGGTGTTGCTGGGATTATAGAAGCACCTTATGCCGAAGAGTTACAGTTGAACGGTACTCGTCGTTATGCCTGGATACAAGTGACGGACATAAAGAAACATTATGTCGAAGAGAAAGCCCATTATGAACTGAGCTTTTCTCTGCCTAAAGGATGTTATGCAACAAACGTGCTGGATGTACTAAGAGGTACAAACTTAGACTGAACACTCTGAAAAGCAGAATGATTCAGAGGAGTCTATGCTTTTTGCTCTTTTTTCCTGATTATGTCTGCACCCAATCCGGAGAGTTTCCCTTCTAAGTCATCATAACCACGGTCCAGGTGGTAGATACGGCGTATGTTTGTGGTGCCCTCCGCAACTAAAGCAGCAAGGACAAGTGCCGAAGAGGCTCTAAGGTCTGTAGCCATAACATCTGCACCGTAAAGTTTGTCTACTCCTTTTACTGCTGCAACACTGCCTTTTAGCCATATGTCTGCACCTAAACGGTTAAGCTCACTCACGTGCATGAAACGGTTTTCAAAAAGACGTTCTTCTATAATGCTTTCTCCCTCTGACATCACCGCTACAGCCATGAACTGTGCTTGCATATCTGTAGGAAAACCCGGATACTCCATGGTAGTCAAATTCACAGGACGAAGTGTTTTTGGAGGGTGGATAGTCATTGTATCTTTCCGTATATCAAATGTACAGCCCATGGATTCGAGTTTATCTGTTGAAGCTCTGATGTGCTGAGGGTTTACTTTATTGAGCGTAATAGAAGAGTGGGTAATTGCCCCTGCACAGAGGTATGTCCCCGCTTCAATACGGTCAGGGATAATCTCAACGGTTTTAAAGTGAAGAGGTTCTTTGTTTGTCCCGTGGATAGTCAATTCATTGGTGCCAATACCTTCTATTTTAACGCCCGTATCAGCTATCATTTCACAAAGTTGTACAACCTCAGGTTCCTGCGCAGCATTGATGATGGTTGTTATACCTTTTGCAAGGGCAGCTGCCATTACGATGTTTTCAGTACCCCCAACGGTGATTTTATCGAAGATAATGTTAGCACCGTGAAGCCCTTCTGGAGCCACGGCATGGACATAACCACCTTTTATCTCGATTTTTGCACCCATGGATTCGAGTGCTTTGAGATGCAGGTCAATAGGGCGTTGACCAATCGCACAGCCTCCGGGCAAACTCACTTCACACTCGCCAAATCTTGCAAGCAGTGGTCCCAGTACTAAAATAGATGCTCTCATCTGAGAAACGATCTCATAGACAGCTTTGGTAGAAGTGATGGATCCATTGTTGATCTTTGCTACCGTTTTGTCATGTTCTACAGTTCCGCCAAGCATTGTGAGAAGTTTGAGCAGGGTACGGATATCTACAACATCGGGTAAATTTGTAAGTGTGACTTCTTTGTCACTCAATATAGTTGCGGCAATAATGGGCAGCGCAGCATTTTTCGCACCACTTATGGTAACGCTTCCGCTTAATTTCTTTCCACCTTGTATCTCTAAATAATCCATCTCTTCTTCCTCATATATATATTGAAAAGGATTTTATCTAAAGAAAGATTAAGGGCACGCGTAGCTAATAATATACTAAACAATATAAACGAGCACCTCTTTTTACATTAAAAAATAGAAGAATTGATATTATTCACTATAATTTAAAGGAACTGTTATTGAAAGTAGTGTACTATATTTTCTAATATACATTTTAGGGAGGGGCTTTAAGCCCCATATAAAGGGAAATGATGTCTAGTAGTTTAGATAAACTTAAAGCACTTAGCAGTCGTTTGGAAGAGAAGTTAGAAAAAAAAGAGGGGTCATTTAAAACGGTTGTTAAAGAGGTTAGGGTAAGTGAAAAAGTACCCGTAGCTATACCTGTAAAAATAGACTCAGAGGGTAAAATAAATGTAGGTTTCGAGCAAGTTCGTAAAGAGAATAAAAAACGGGTAGAAATACTTTACGAAAAACTCAAAATCTTTGAAAAATCTCCAGACTTTAGCAATGTTTTTATCTATAAAGCAATGAACCTTTCAGGTATCGGTTTGAAAGAAGAAGATTTTGGTGAAGTGCGTGAAGGTAAATATATACAAATCATTGCTATTACGTATGAACCTGATAAAAATGGTAAAAAGAAAGCAAAAAATATCTCTTTGGGGTACTTTGGTAAAGCAGAATCTTTAGATAGTGAACTAAAAAATGAGATCATCGAATTTGTTTTACGGTGGCGTTATGAAAAAGCATTCCAAAACGTTGAACACTATAAAGATCTTATCGCAAAAGTAGATAAACCTACCCAAACACTTTTCTAGTCCTAATGATGAGGGGGAATCCCCTCATTAAATCCCTCTCATCTCTAACCTAAAATTTGCTACAATCGACTTCTTATTTCACACATTAGGACATTACATGCAACTTGACTTAACACCAGAAGCACTTTTAGCACAACTTGGCTACTCACACAATGAACATTCTCTTGATCAAATAAAAAAGATCATCGCTAACACAGAAGGGTTTGGCAATTTTTCTCAACACATACTCTCTTTTAATGACGCCTTGGCAGTTGAAAAAGGGTTTATTGCCATGTCAAATTCTGAAGATTATTTTAAAATAAAATGTGACGCAGACACCTCTGCAGATAACCTCTCAGCTTTTAACCAACGGGTACAAAACTGGGCAGACAAATACAAAGTAGAACTTAAAAAAGTAGACAATAAAAATACATACTATATTATCGGTCAAAAATAATTGCCCCTTAGTACCCTCAATGAAGATCAGTTAAGTGCAGCTACTGCGCCTTTAGGACACAATCTTATTATCGCCTCTGCGGGTACGGGTAAAACCTCTACTATCGTAGGGCGTATCGCCCATCTGCTGCATAAAGGGATGGACCCCTCTAAAATCTTACTTCTTACCTTTACCAATAAAGCAGCAGGAGAAATGATAGCCCGTCTTGAACGCTATTTCCCCAAAAAAATTGTCTCAAAAATAGAGTCTGGCACGTTTCATGCAGTGAGTTACAGATGGCTTAAAGAGTTGCATCCTCATCTTGCCCTTAAGCAGCCTTCTGAACTTAAAACGCTCTTTAGAAGCATCTACGAGAAGCGAAATTTTGGGAGAATGAACCTCTCTATGGCTCCTTTTTCTGCAACCTATCTCTATGAAATGTACAGTCTTTACCAGAATGCTTCTTTGGAGAGTTTTGATATATGGTTTTTGGAAAAGTATCCGGATCATGAACTACTCATGGATGCCTATATGGGCATTGCAGAAGAGTTTGAACAAGAGAAAATAGAGTATGGTTTTGCATCGTTTAATGACCTTCTTTTACGTATGAAAGATCATCTAGAAGAACATATTATCGACTTTGATGAGGTACTTGTAGATGAGTATCAAGATACCAATACCCTGCAAGGTGCACTCATAGATGCACTTAAACCCCGTTCACTCTTTTGTGTAGGAGATTATGATCAGAGTATTTATGCTTTTAATGGTGCAAATATAGAAAACATCGCTACATACTCTAAACGTTATATCGATGCCAAAGTATTTACGCTTAAAATCAATTACCGTTCTACTGCTCCCATACTCTCTTTGGCAAACCGTGTCATAGAACGAAATGAGCGTATTTATCCTAAAAAGCTTGAAGTAGGGCGCATAGGAAAAACGCATCCACCTAGACTGTTGATGTACAATGATCTTTTTGAACAGTACCAGTCCATAGCACAGAGCATTAAAACGACACATATTCCTAACGACAGCATCGCTGTAATTTTTAGAAATAATTCTTCCGCAGATGGTATAGAAGCCTGTTTACGTGAAGTTGGTATTCCGTGTAAACGTAAAGGGGGAACAAGCTTTTTTGATGCAAAAGAGATAAAATTCTTACTAGATCTTCTCGCACTCCTGGTCAACCCTAAAGATATGATGGCATTCATTCATGTCTTTGAGTATGCTTCAGGGGTGGGTTCTGCTCTTTCAAAAGAGTTTTTTCAGTGTTTCTTGCACTTTGGAAGCGGAAGTTTCATACAAGGGGTACTCTACCCAAAAGTCTATGACTTGCCTAAACTAAATCCTAACAAGAATGTGCAACTCGGGCTTTTTGACGATGACCATGAGATAGGCTCTGCTACAAGATTTAAACATCTTGACCTGCCTCATGAGATATATGCGCACCCCTTACTCAAGCATCCAAAAGTGATACAAGATGGTGTGAAATTTTTTAAAGAGTTTTATCTCTTTATACATTCTGTAAAAGATGTACAAAATCCCTCCCAGGTACTGCGCACAGCCATTTCATCCAAACTCTATGAAGGTATCGTGGAGATGCTCTCTACCCAAAGAGGAAGACTCAAATCAGGGGAGGTCGACAGTGAAAAGAAAAAACAAGCCAAAGAACGCATACAGCGTAAAGCCAGACTTTTACTCGATCTCTCCGCTCAATACAAAGAGTTAAGACGTTTCGTCAATGCCATGGTCCTAGGCGGCGGAGAACTGAGTGAAGGTGAGGGGGTGAATTTACTCACAGTACATGCCAGCAAAGGGTTGGAATTTCCAGAAGTCTATGTGGTTGACCTTGTGGATGGTAGATTTCCAAACAGAAAGATGATGAGTTCAGTGGAAGAAGAACGCCGACTGTTTTATGTGGCTGTTACACGGGCACAAGACAGACTCTATCTCTCTTTGGCAAAATATGACAAGATGAAAAAAGTGGATTATAAACCATCACAGTTTTTACATGAAGCAGGGTTGATTAAAGAAGAATTTGTAGAGCCTGAACCTAGCCGTAAGTCACAAAAACAAATATCTCCATCCCCGACTTGCGCCTAAGGGCATTTTCGGGGATGACAGGGCATCTTAATTTCCAAACCTTTTATCTCGTATACTCATTTGCTTACTCTCTTCATCCAGATAGATATCAAAAAGGTCTATTTCGCTGATAAGGTTACTGAGTTTTTTGTATCCAAAGTTAATAGGCGAGAAAGAAGAGCTGTTGTTGATATATTGTCCTATATTAGCAAGGTTTGCCCAGCCGTCTTCATCCATAGTTTGATCAACAGCGTTTCTTAGAAGATTGACAAGCCACGTGTCAGCACGCAACATTTTTCCACTTTTTCGTATAGGTGCTTGTGTCACATCACAGGAGATGCTGTCGGGTGACTCGGTGTCGTTTACCATAAGTTTTTCTGTAAAGATAAACTGAGAACATGCAGCCATGAAAGGCTTAGGAGTTTTTTTCTCGCCAAAACCATACACTTTGATGCCTTCTGTCTGTATACGCATTACCACAGGCGTAAAATCACTGTCACTTGTTGCTAGGGCAAAGGCATCTATATCTTTTGTATGCAATAAGTCTATAGCATCAATAGTCATAAGTATGTCAGTGGCATTTTTGTTGCGTGAGTAGTCAAACTGCTGTATGGGTTTGATGGCAAACTCCAGGAGCTTGTCTTCCCAGTTTTTAAGGTTGTCTTTTGTCCAGTTTCCATAGGCTTGGCGTATATTTACGACACCGTACTTACTAAGTTCATTGATGATACCCTCTATAGCTTTATGTGAAATGTTGTCGCAGTCTATAAACAGTGCGATGTGATCTTCTTTTTTTGCCATTTTGTGATTATTCCTTTCTCTTTGGTTGATAATACGTCATACTGCTGCGACCGAATTTTTTGCGTTTCACAAACTCCAATGCGCCGATATTTTCAGGCATATCAAGGTTTGTCATATGCTCTACGATAACCATTTGGGCAACTTGTGGTTCTATACTCTCTATAAGCGCAATGGTTTTATCGTATATTTCATCCATTCCTTCACGTGTAGAAAAGGGCGGGTCAAAATAGAAGTAAGTTTTTTGGGGAGATTTTTTGACCATTTCATACACCAGTGCAAATTTTTCAAAGCTGTCTCCCATAAAAAGGTGACAGTGGCTTGGGTCAAGTTTTTTGACATTGGATTCAAGTATACGAAAGGCTGTTTTATTGTACTCTATAAAGTAGCACTCTCCCGCGCCTCTGCTTAATGCCTCAAGTCCTATGGAACCACTTCCGCTAAATACTTCAACAAAGTTTTTATCTATAATGTCAAATTGCAGTGTGTTGAACAATGACTCTTTCAAAATACCTTTAGAGCTTCTTGTGGTGTTGATAGCGGGGATCTCTATGCTTTTCCCTTTAAATTTTCCTGCACTGATAGTTGTTGTAAATATTTTAATTTTTTCTTTTGTACGATTAGGCAATGAGTGCCTCCCTGTATGGCTTTTTAATGCTTATTGCATAAGGTGATTTTACCTTAATGTCCGTAAAAGTGAGATTGGCCATACAGAAGTTAAAAATTGATTATGGTTTTAAGCGTATTGATGAGCTTACTGGTCTCTTTTATATCGGGACGCTCTTTGCCTGGTTCGGTTGTAGTGATGATAGTACGACCCGTAATGAGCTTGCTACCATCATTTTTACGGATACCCCAGTACGTATGCATGATGACGGGTTCTCCTTTGTATTCTCCCAAATAAAGTACGATGTGTCCGGGAACATGAAGAAGCGAACGAAATGGCTCCGCCTCTTTGATGATCTTCTGCTTTTTGGCACTTTTTTGTAACCCTTGGATGGTGATGGATTTCCCGTCTTTAGCCTGTTTAGAGGAGTTTCGACGCAAAAAAATACCAAAAGCTCCCAAAAAGTCTCTGGTAGTAGCTGAACAGTCACGACACTCATAATTTCCGCCCCAGCCATAGGGTTCACCATAGAATTCGCGTGCCAACATTGCTACATTTTCGGATGTAAAAGGTAAAGGTTTTTTAGCGATCACTTTTGGGTTTTCTACTTTTACTTTATGAATACGGGCGTGACCTTTGAAATTACGTTGCGCCATTAAATAACTTTGCCCATCTTTGCTTATGGGAAAGAGGGCTCCTAGTTTGACTATGGAAGAGGGCTTGTTTTTGTCATTATATAGTCTTAGGTTGTCTTTGATCGTCATGGCATAATTATCGTTTTTAAAGTCTTTAATGAAATCATTGGTTACCAGTGCCAGATCAGTTATTTTTATCCAGCCAAAAGCGTATGATGCCCTTACAAATGCCCATCGTTTGTCTTTAGAAAAGTGTGAAATGTAAAGTGGCACATTAATGTGTAAAGATGAGTTTTGGTTATAATCAAAAGGAAAACCTTCACCTACACGCTTGGGGTCCCTGTAGAATGCAGCAGAAGTTGGGAGTGCCTTCATATCGGTACTCCTGATGGTAATAGCTTTATATTTATTATCATCCATTTTATCCATCTGTGCATTTCTTATCCATTTTTCATATACATAAGAGGGTATGACTTTTCCATTAACTCTATAGATGGGACTTTTTGTCACAAATCGCACTTCCCAACCAAAATCTTCTTTGGGGATATCAAGTTGTGTTAAACTCCAAGGCTTGAAATATTTTTTGTTAAATTCGTTATCTAGTTCTTTTTGTTTTGATGTAGAAAATGGTTTGATCTGATTCACATAAAAAGCAGGGTCTTGAGGGATATTTTTCATATCTGCCACATTATTTTTTGGCAAGTGATCTATCTTACTTTTGGTTCGTTCGCTTTCTTTAAGTGTGTAGTCTGCATTCACACATGAGAAAGAAAAAAAGATCAAGGTAGCAATAGCTATTTTTTTATGCATGTCGGGTTCTTTTATTTTTTATGTAATTTTAATGTATATTGATTAATGGAGGGTATATGGGTGGGTTACTGCATCTCTCATACTTCTCTTAATGAACCAGAAGGAGCAAGAGAAGTATTTGTAAACATAAGAAAGCACTTTGGGTATTTATTTTTTATTTTATATCTGCGTGTACATACAATTGATATTTATTTTCTTTTATATTCAGTCTTGCATAAAGCTCTTCAATAATTTCCTCTTTTGAAATACCTGTGTGTGTTTTACTTGTTGACCAGCCGCACATATGCCTTTCCTGATTGACAAGTAATGTCATTCCATTCGACTCATCGGCCCATAAACCCAATTTTTTATCTTTGGCATATTTCATAGCCATTGTCATTCGCATTTCTAAAGCATGAAGAAGGCTTGGGTCTTCAGTATTTACAACCGCATAGCCGTCTCTGACCATTTTGTAATTTAGTTCATGATCTTGTATCCATACTTTTTCTACACCATTATCGTCTCTATCAAGAACACTATACTTGATGATATCATCACCTTCTAGCGTTTTTTTCATATAAGCTATGGTCTTCTTTTGAAGTGCATCACGTTTTTCATAATTAACTTCATTGGTATTATTATTTGCTTTTGCAAAAAGTTCTATCCCTGAAAGATGTATCCTTTTCATTTTTCCATTTTGTTCAACTTTGATGATATTTTCACTGACAATATCAATAAGTTTTCCGCTATCTGCCAAAACCACCGTTACGAGCAAGGATGCACATAAAATTATTTTTTTCATTTTTCCACCTTTTTAATTAATATCTAATGATAAAGTATTAGTGTTAATTAATTGTTAAAGTTTTTTATATGTATATAAAGATAGCAAATGATTTAAATATGGTTCACATAATTAATATAAATTTCCCGCCAAATATCCACTGGCAAACGACCATTGAAGATTATATCCGCCACACGGGCCATCAAGGTTCATCACCTCACCACAGAAGTAAAGGCCATTTATTTTTTTGCTTTGCATAGTATTGGGGTTTATCTCTTTGAGGCTAATGCCTCCCCTTGTGATCATTGCCATTTTGAAGCCGTCGTGTCCATTGATGGTAAGAGGTGTCCAGGCGAGGAGCTTGATGAGTTTATCTCGTGAGGGCCCTGAAAGTTTATTAAACCCAACAGTAGGATCTGCATCTGCCAATTTGCAAAGTTCAAGGCTTACAGAATTGGGAAGGAGGGTTTGAAGGAGTTGTGCAGCTGTGTGATGAGGGTTTTTGGCTATTTCATTTTTTAAATGTGTGTGTATTTGTTCCTCATTCATACCTTTGGTAAGATTCATGAGTAGGGGAACTTCTTTGTACTCGCTCAAAAGTGGTGTAATTTCACGAGAAAAATCCAATACCACAGGTCCTCGTATACCCTCTTTGGTAAAGATGAGATCTCCTGTGGCACACAGTTTTTTATATTTTTTCATATTAACACGAAGTTCGACTTTTGCAATGGTGTCTGCTCTACACTCAGCGCCCCATTTTTCTTTCGTTTTGAGCGGCATCATAGCAGGAAAAAGTTCTGTAACTGAATGTCCTGCAAACTTGGCCAAAAGATAGCCGTCACCCTCTGCTCCAAGTACAGGATACCCCAAACCGCCCGTGGCTATGACGATGTTTTCACCCATGAATGTATTTGTTAGTGTATGCACACCTGTAACTTTCACTCCATCATGCTCCAAAGTTTCTACCTTTTGGGAACACAGTACTTCTACACCCAGGGTATGCATCTCCTTTTGCAGGGCATCAATAATAGTCAAGGAGCTGTGTGTCACAGGAAATACTCTAAACCCATCAGGTGCGTGACTCTCTACACCGATCTCTTTAAAAAATGACATCAAATCTGTATGGTCAAATGCCTCCAAAGCAGGGGTCATGAAACGTCCATCACGACCAAAGTGAGCCATAAAGTCTTCATTGGAGAGTGTGTTGGTCAGGTTGCAGCGTCCGCCGCCAGTAGCTTTAAGCTTTGCGCCTATCTTAGAAAGTTTCTCTAACAGCAGTACTGATTTTCCAGAGCGCGCAGCAGTTATGGCTGCCATCATGCCAGCAGCACCGGAACCTACGACGATAAGATCATGATTTGACACTATGGGTTCCTTTATGTATATTTGCATAGAATGATATCTAAAAGTTGTAAAAGTAAAAAAGTTTATATTTGGTTCACATTAGACAGCTATAATGACTGATCATCCTTCCTAATGAATGTGTTTATCTCCTGTAATTATAAAACATTCTCCCTCCCTTTTAGCATTAGGGGGGATGATTAAAAGCACAAAATAGACTACGCCTCAATAATACAATATACCCTTAACTAGAATAGTCATATAATACTGAACTTATCTCATACACTCAAAGAGGTTAATCCTTAAGATGAAAATACAAAACGAATTTTCCCAAAATGCCAAAGCATATAATAGTTTCAATGTTATCCAAACCAAAGTAGCAAAAGAACTTATGTGCACCATCACTGATAAACCAGCATCTGTTTTGGACATTGGTTGTGGAAGAGGGGGAATGTATAAATCCATCTTTTGGCCATTAAAAATTTTTGTCGGTATTGATTTTGCAGAAGGAATGATAAAACTGCATCCTAAAGAGACAAATATTGAATTATTTATCAAAGATTTTAATGACACAACATGTTTCCAAAACTTGCAAACGTATTCATTTGACAGAATAATATCATCCTCAGCGTTACAATGGGCAAATGATCTTGATAAAACATTTGAGAATATTGCAACTTTAAATACCCCTGTTACTCTTGCTATTTTTACATCCGGTACTTTCATGACTCTGCATGAAACTGCGTCCATTCCCCCACTGCTTCGCTCAACAAAAGAGGTAATGGAACTTTCAAAAAAATATTTTAATGCAGAGTACAAAGTTTTGAAATATACTTTAGAATTTAATTCCGTACGTGATATGTTTCGATATATGAAAAAAAGTGGTGTAGGGGGTGCAAGAAATATCTTGAGCTACAAACAAATGAAGAGTCTTATGAAAAACTATCCCTTTAACTATTTGGAATACGAAATCCTTATGATCCATGAAAAAACCAAAGGCCTTCGATGACATTCACGAATCATACCATGCAGGAGATACTTCCCCTACTGCAAAATGCACTCAAAACAGATAGATCTGTCTCTTTTAATGTACTCAATCCAGATTTAGGTGAAGGGTATGCAGGTAATCCTATAACTATAGAAGAGATGCCTTACCTTTACAGAGGTTACAAAGCATGGACAGATTTGGCAGAGTTACTTATGTGTAAAATGCTCACACCAAAAGAGAGCATCTATCCGCTTGTCACTCTTTGTTTTCAAAAGTTAGAAACCCAAAGTTCTTTTCATTTAGATACTCAGTGCCCAAAAGAAGAGAAGTACGGAACGAAATCTCATTTCTTTGAAATAAACAAGATGGAAGAACCAGCCTTTTTTTATTATTATAACCAAGCACTTTCAAATGTAAATATAGAAAATAAAACTCGTATTTTGAATCTTGGTATTAATAGGGGAGATGAATTTGGAGTTATTAAAAACAAATTAGATGCCAATAAATATAAAAATATAAAATTTGTAGGTATAGACCATAGTAAAACAGCCATTGAGTATGCCAAAACATTGTTTCCTGAGAAAAATGTTCAGTTTTGCACAGAAGATATCAACGATGTAAATACTTTAAATCTGGGAAAGTTTGATCTACTCATCAGTATAGGCACGCTTCAAAGTCCAAGTATCAACTTCAAACCGTTTTTTATGTCATTGGTTCAAAATTTCTTGGAAAAAGATGGAGCTGTTATTTTGGGATTTCCAAATTCAAGATGGGTAGGAGGAGAGATGATCTACGGTGCAAAAGCACCCAATTATGCGATGAGCGAAATGTCTTTACTCTATAATGATGTTATATTTTGTAAAAAATATCTGCAGCAACACAAATACAGGGTAACACTTACTGGAAAACAGTATCTGTTTCTTACTGCTACCAAGATAGTTTAAGATAGTTTAGTCATAATGCTAAAGAATAAAAATTATTATTAAGGATAAACATGAAAAAAAGTTTACTTGCTATTGCTATTGCTATAGCATTACCATTGAGTCTTTTTGCTGCAGATATGGATGCAAATGGAATCGTCACAAAGAAGAGCGACACTGATGTGAAAACCACTATTGATAGAGTTGAAATGATGGTTAAGGAAAAAGGTTTGACACTTTTTAACAGGATCAATCATAAAGAAAATGCTAAAAAAGCAGGCGGACCAGATCTTGATGATGCAGAACTCATTATCTTTGGAAATCCAAAAGTTGGTTTAAACCTGATGACAAAAGATCCAAAATCAGGACTTGACTTGCCTTTAAAAATGCTAGCCTACAAAGCAAAAGACGGTAATGTGTATCTCTCATACAGAGATGTGAAGTTTTATGAAAAAATATATGACTTAACAGATTGTAAAGCACATAACAAAATGAGCGAAATGTTAGATGCGTTTAGCCAAAACGCAACTTTATCTCCAGAAGCATTTAAAGAATTATCTCAAAAAAATAAAGAAGCAGCCAAATAAGAAAACATTTTAAGCTGTCTGTTATGCAGACAGCTTAAAAAACATGAATAACCACAATGGGTCCGCACATCCCTTCCAAAAATTATCTAGACTATACATATCTCATTTACTTTATTGCTGTCATTAAAAAAACTGTAAAATCAGCGTGTGGTTTACTAATGGTGCTGGCTAAGCTGAAAGTAACCTCTTTAAATCCTGCCTCCTGAGCATACTTTGCGAGTAAATGGCGATCAAAACCATAGTGAAACACACCAGTAGTGTCACTATGAAAACTTCCATCTTCACTATCCAAGTCTGCAATGGCTACAAATCCGCCAACATTGAGCATACCATAGAGTGTAGAAAGCAGGGCAGCTATATCTTCCAAGTGATGGATGGTCATAGAGGAGATGATGCCATCAAATTTTCTATCCAGTGTCTCTACACTTAAATCTTTTTTTATAATTTCAGTCTCACAAGAGAACTCATCACATTTGTTTTCAAACTCAACAAGCATAGAATGAGAGTTGTCTACTGCAACTATCTTTTTTACAAAAGGTGCTACAAAATAACTTAAAAGTCCTGTCCCGGCACCAAAATCCATTAGTTCCATAGATTTATTTAAAGTAATATTATTTACTATTAATTCTGCAATCCCTTTTGCATTTTGTACTCTTTTTGAACTCATATCCCATGATTTTGATTTGAGGGCAAAGTGATCCACGTTCTTTCTCATCTATATTCCTTAATATGATAATTTAATAATTCTTAATATTTTTTAGCATTATATCTAAAAAAGAGTATCTTGTTTCTCAATTTTAATATTTTCCCAAAAGTAATCCACGTGCTTTTCAAACAATGAAACCACTGAAGAGGTCGATTTTTTATCTAATTTTAGCAAAGAAACCTGCATTTGATAGAAAAACAGAGGGGAAAAGAATTCATTTGCCAGCATAAGGGGATCTGAAGACTTGATCATATCATCTTGCATCATCGCAAAGAAAAGTCCTGAGAGCTTTTTAACGTTCTCCTGGTAAAAATACTCATTATATATCTCTCTTATGCGTTCATTGTTGTATATCTCCTGCATTAACAGCTTAAAAAGCGCCTCATTTTGGCTGTCAAAGCCTATAAGCTTGAAAGTAGTGGCAATGGACATCAACAGTGCCTTTCCTTGTTTATGAAGCTCCTGGGATGCTTTATCGTCAAATATAGTAACTATGGCTGAAGAGGTTAGGTTGCTAATAAGTGTTTCAAGTATTTCATCTTTATTTTTAAAATGGTTATATAAAGCACTTTGTTTGATACCTATAGCTCCGGCAATGTCTCTGACTGTGGTTGCCTTATATCCTTTGAATGAAAAGAGTTTGAGGGCATGCTTGAGTATTTTATCTTTGGTTTTACTTCCTTTGGATGGGGTAGAAGTGACGCTCTGCTCGTTCATAGTAGCTCCTTTTCTGATATTATAGTGAACAAGTGTTCATTTGTCAAGTATATTATTTTGGATGATATGAACAACTGTTCCTTAAAGCAAATCTATTATTTTGACTGTATGAACAATTGTTCATACAATTTGTTTACAGAGATATATTAAATGAACAAACGTTCACTTAATAGGCCATAGAGCCCCACCCACAAGGCTCTATGGCCTGATTTTAAAATTTTATATACTCTGGAGTCAAAAAACAGTATCAAAGCAGTGGATATAATACTAATAAATATCATATTCGCTGTGCAAAATCTATATATGTATTTTAAACAGAAAGTAGAATACATATAAAATGAGAGATTAATGGTCTAAAAATAAAGTTCACGATATATGCTAATTTTTTGGATCAAATTGAACAAAGCTATAATAAGAATGGAAATAGTAACAGGCGTAAAAAAGACAGATTTATGAATTCTAAAAGAACATATATATTTGAGAAGTACTGTGAGAATTGTATTTACACCTATATTTTTTTAGATAATTATCATTTAGGAACACTAGAACTCTAATACAAATATATACGAAAGAGGAGATATGCTTTTTTGATAGAATTTATATTATGTTAACCAAGGTATATTAATAACTGATTATTGTCAATAGTTGGGAAATTCACCCAACTATTGGAGTATTTGAAGTATTCATTTTTGCAACAGTAATTAACTGTTTTAAAATTGTTTCATTTAAAGGTTTTTGTTTGATCTTAGAAACCATATCTACCAAATGCGCATATGAGTCAAGATGAATATTGTGTCTATAAAGAGCTGCAGTACTTAAATACTCTAAAACTTCTTCTTTGCTAAGACTGCTACATTCATTTATAAGGTTTTCAATCATAAGAGCAAAAAGTTCGTCTTCTTGATCTATAAGGTCGTTGGAGATTACTTGGGCCGCATCTTCATCAAGTCCTCTTTTGTGCAAAATGGAAGCAATACTTGAAGAAACTGTAATTTGTTCTATTGGGCTGTCTGTATTTGTATGAGGTTGTTGTGCAACCACTGGATTGAATGCTAATGCCGATATTAAGAGTGTAACACGTATCAAATTTCGTTTTTCCATTTTCAAATCCTTTAACCAAATAATAACTTGGGTTTAATAATCATAGACTAATAAGGTTAATAAAATGTTAAATAAGATGAGTTGCCCTGAAATTTTTTAAAATCGCAAAATTCTAGGTATGATATGAACATCATTTAAGGAGAAACATTATGCAACATAGATACATAGGAAAAACAGGTCTTCGTGTCTCCCCTCTTTGTATGGGGACGATGACTTTTGGGACACAGTGTGATAAAAAAGAGGCTTTTAAGATCATGGATAAAGCTTATGATCATGGCATAAATTTTTACGATACTGCAGAGCTTTATCCTGTACCACCTAGTGGAAAACTTGCAGGCATTACTGAAGAATGGGTCGGAGAATGGATGCGAACCAAAGCTCGCGACTCTCTCATCGTTGCAACTAAAGTTGCAGGTGCTGCAAATGGTTGGTTTGTTCCCCCTGTTCGTCATGGATTGACAGCCATAGACAGATTTCACATTGAACGTGCCGTAGAAGGAAGTTTGAAGCGGCTTCAAACAGACTACATTGATCTTTATCAGATGCATTGGCCAGGCGCACACCTTTAGATTCGGCAAATATGTATCCCATGTAAAGCCCTAAAACACGGAAAACCAGATTTTTGACAAGATACATAAAATACTTGAAAAAATGTATGCTAATTGATAACTTTTAATACATATTTTACACGATAATTTTATTGCCAAAAAAGAATAAAATTATTCTCTTTTTATATATTAATTCATAAGTAGCTACAATTGAATACTTATCTCAAAACTCATCTATGAAAAATCACCTTCTTCTGCTTTTTTACTGTTGTATTTAACTATAGTTTTTAAATATTTCTTCTATCTCTTTGAGCATATTTTCTTTAGACTCTTCAGCCATACCAGAGAAATCTAAATCTATTTTTGCACCCGTACCTGCAGCATTTTGTTTGATTTTGTAGAGTGAGAAATCTTTCGTGTGCGAAAGTTTTTCATCTTTAGAAATATTTCTTAATTCCCCTCTGTCTATTTTTTTAGATATGAAATCAAAATATGTTATCACTTGCTTCATTGGATCTTTAATCTTTTGGATCTGATATAGTGATTCTAAATCGCTTGTACTGTTGTTTCTCTCCAGATCCGCAATAATCTCATCTTCTAGCTTTAGTACTTTTAATAGCTTGCTTATGTGTGATTGAGATTTTCCCAGAACTATTGCAAGTTCCGTATTATTCCTATAGAGCTTTTTATCTAGTGCTTTTCTGAGAGAAAGAGCCAGTTCCAGAGGATTCAAATCATCTCTTTGAATATTTTCCAAAACACCTATCTCGAAAAGTGCTTTATCAGTCTCTTTTTTAGGTAGTATAGTTTCTTCCTGGACAATTGCTTTAATCTTTTTAAGCCCCAGTTCTTTATGTGCAAGCCATCTTCTCTGCCCTGCTTTGAGTATGTATTCATCCTCCCCTGTCTTAATGACCGCTATAGGCTGTATAAGACCGTGAAGTTTGATAGACTTCGCAAGATCCCTTAGTTCAACTTCAGCTATGTGCAGACGTGGCTGCATAGGATTATTTTTGATCATATCTATATCAATCTCCAAAAACTGCTCACCATCAATTTTTGTGTTCGAAACTTTTTCTTGATTTATTTGATGCCTAATATCATGAGCGGCAAGTATCATTGCTGCGTTAATTTTTCTCTTTGCCACTTTATACACCTTATTTTTTTATTCATTCCTTGTATACTAAAATTATACTCAAAAAATGAGCATAAGTTAAGAAAAAAGCCTTAAAATATAAAGATATTTTTATTATTTTTTAGTGATATAATGCATTATAAAGTGAACTTTATCTATACGCGATTAGACTGCAAAGCAGTGTTTTGAAAAAATGGAAAAAGAGTTAAAAATAAGCATAGAAATATATTTCTCTAAAATAATACACTAATTCAAAACCTCAGAAAGTTATATATTTTATAAGGTTTTTTATCATGTTTCTTGCCTTTAAAAACTTGTGCCATATTATATTGGAACTGACAGGAGCCTTTTGAATTAAACGCTAAATTTTTAAATGATGTTGACACCAGTTACAAGTTTCATTTAGAATAAGTACTAGGAGTAGGAAATCCACCTCGAATAACAACTACGACGATTGCTATTGTAGCTTGACCAGATTTGTGAGCAAAGACCTCAATATCATCCTCTACAACACCAACTGGTGCATATTTTTGTGAGGATTCGAGAATGGATAATACACCCACTCGCTTACCTAGTCCAACTGCATAGGCAGCTGTTTGATTAAAAAAATTATCGAAATCCTTTGGGTACAAAACCTTGCTCTTCTCAATTTTCAGTTCAATAGGTATGTCTCTGAATGTGAGATCAGTAAACCCACCTGCAGCTACAGGGTGACCTTGCAAGTGTTCACCAATATCTCTTCGGTTTCGAAGCATTTCAGTGACTTTGTCTTGGAATGGTGACTCTAATGTACCAGTTTCAAACAAGTTTTCCTTTAGAGCTTGTGCAGCGATATTGCCTAATCCTCCAAGTACTATCATTGTGTTGGCAATATCTTCTGAATGTAAACCGGGGAAAGCTCTCAACTTGTCACGAACAGTAAGGAGATGCCGATCAACGTTTGCAAAGCCAGTTAAAGGATTTGAAGCAACATCACTACCCTCCAGGAGTAGACGACGATGTCCTACAACTGCAACATTCTGACTATTGCTCGTGTCGTTAAATTCAGCTGCATAAAGGAACTCATATGGTCTTGAACCGAATGAATTAGCTACTTCTAGAACCGCCCGACCTGTGCCAGTAAGAATGAATGGCCCATCACCTGCAGGCTTTTCAAACCTGAAACTGGGTAGCCAGTCTCTCTCTCGGCTATCGATCGTTACTGGCATCAACGAGAGTACACTCTCATCTCCAGGCCAATTTGAAACTCTTACTTCTATTGTAAGGTCGTAGGCTGTCCCAGGTTTGAGATAGTTATACTGTTCGGCCGGTTCCCCGTCGATGTCAAATTTTAAAAATGCTACGGTCGTATCGAGTCTTTCAGGTTCTTTTGTACTTCCATTGTAGACAGGAGTGTGAGGTCCTCGAAAACTTTTATCTAGAACATTTGCAAATAAAAGAAGCGGTAATGTCCACGATTTCAACTGATCCTGTATTGCGTTTAATTCGTCCACACTCTCTAGTGATTCAACTTGAACTAAAAATGCATTCAGGCCGTTATCAGCAGTGAAACTTAAAGATTTGTCAAGTTCAGATGCTTTTAGCTTCGCTGAACTGAAGAACCTTTGGGCATCTTGTTCAGCATTGCGTATGGCATGCTTCCAGTCAGCTAAAAGCACAAAGATAGCAATTGCTGTATGATATGCACGGTACTGATCCTCTACATCACCTTTACCAAGATCATCGATTATTGCTTCAAGTTCCTGAGAAGCCTTTTTTAAGCGCTCAAGTTCATGAGGCGAAGGCTTGAGAGCCTCTACAAGTGCTTCAGCAATCTCAACTCTCAAATAGAAAGCTTGGTGGAAAATCCCGAAGTTTATTTCTTTTCTCATTCTCTTTCTCCAAATTTGATAGAAGGTTTTTCCATTGTTTGATCAACTCGACAAACTCTTTTCCTTCTCCTATTGCATGTTCTATCCCTGAAGCGGTAGCAACTAATTCGGCTTCAAGTCTCCAACGTTCATGTCGATCCTCTGCCGGAATGCTTGCTATAAGTTCCTTAAAACAGCTACTTGCAGTTGCATGCTTTCCGGCTTTGGTCAATGCAGCAGCATATAGAAGTGCCTCAGTAAAGTCTTCAGGCTTGAATGGCTTGAGTGTCAAAAATGCTTTTTGAATGTCGTCTATAGAGTTTTGAAGCTCATTTTGTGGAGCTCTTAATATCGCGGACATACAGTCATCAATAGAAATAGAACGAGTATAGTCATCTTGAATTGCCTTCAGAGCCACTTTTATAAAGCCAGATACATCCTGAAAACCAAGGTGCAGCCGATCAACTGCACGATACAGGGCATCTCCTTCTAGGCCGAGTAATGTATTTGAAAGTAGCTGTCCAAGTTTTCCTTTTCTTTCTTCAGGCGAAAGACACAGAAATGCATATGTGTCAATGCAATCAACAATGAAGTCATCTTTTTTACTTTCATTGGAGTAAACAACAATTAGATTCAGGAGCCTGTTTCTTATGAGATCTCGTTTCTCTTCAGGAAAGGACCTTCGCCTCAGTGAACGAACAGCTGACTTATGAACAATAACAAATGGGTCCGTTAACAAGAGAGAAAATGCTTCAAAGAAGAGATTGGGGAAATTCTTCACTAAATCGTATGGTACATTTTCCCATGCTTGCACGGCACTGGCACGAACCAGGGTACTCTCATCCATAAGGGCACTATACCAATCTGAGAGCACTAATGTAAGACTTTCGACTCCAGTCAATAATTTCGAAATATGAATTATCATATTCCCACGCATTTGCGTTTGATACATGGGTAGTTTTCGATACAGTTCAAGGAACCCTTTAATACCTTTACCCGCATTAGATTTTGCTCCAATTGCAGCCCATTCGATTAATGCGCTCTGTAAGTTGTCTATCGATGTACGCTTGTTGCTTTTTTCCATTTGTGTGAGTGCATCTTTAGGCAGCTCCAAGCTAGGTTTTGCGTCAACTTGCACATATTTTTCACCCAGTGTAGCCGCTGCACCAATCAAATCACCAAAATGCTCGACCGCAAGCTGAGCAAACTCATCCCTAGAGTGTCTGAAGAAATCACTAGCTCTGTTATCATAGTCATTCGGGTTTTCTATAGCTGCCCAAAGCAGTCGTTTAAATGCTATCCTCTGTGCTGTATCTATTTGTACTTTTTCCCTATATTTATGCTTTAGTACCGATCTATATATTTCATGAGCTTCTTTTATTCCTGTATTATCGCTGCCAATGAGGTACGATTGTATGATCTTGTCTGTCTCATCGGGAAAGCGTTTGAAGCTCTTCGATGCTGCTTCCTGAAGATAGTAGAGCACATTGCTGTCTTGTCGTTCTTCCTGAAGCAGTATTCGCCTGCGTATCAGCTTCGCAATAATAGTTTTAGTATGTTTTGAAAGTAGCTCATTATCATTCGTTGTGAGGATAACTTCAACGGCAGCCCGTATTTTTTGTGGGTTTTTGTCATGGATAAGTTTATCTACAATCGCATGTATGTCAATAGATCTTTTTTGGAATAGTGTGCGAATTGGTGCAGCATCAAGATTTATCCTCTTGCCCCCTCCAAAATGTAGTGCACTAGGTGGTGGTCCTAAGGCCATAGATACAAAACGGAGCAAAATTTTTGTTAAGTCTTTCTCTGAAAGCTTATCAGCATCTGATAGTAGTATGTCAATAGTCCTTGGCGATTTTTCATAGTTGTCTACCAGGTACACTGCCACAGAGAGCTTTTCTTCTGGCTTCAGCGGTGCCCTAAGCAGTGCTTTTGCGGCAGGTATTGCATATGGTAGGTACTCGTTAAGCACAGCTGGTAAAAGGTGTTCGATTACCTTTCTGGTAAATGTCTCAGGAGCAAGATTAGCAAGTTGCTCTAGACGTGGATCATCACTTGTTATGTCTTCCTGATCAATCTCATCTAAAAGATCAAGTACGAATGTTTCTTCCAGAGAAAGTTCAAAGCGAAGTTGTACCCGTTCCTTCCTCCTATCATTCTGCTTCCGCTTTTTCTCTCTTGCTTGTTTTTCACGCTCTATTTTTCTCTCTTCGGCGGTCTTTTCCCTTGGACCAACAAAATCCATTATGTTGGGAATTCCTACAGGAACCCGTTCTGTACAATTCTTACAGTTGTTCTGATAGAAGTCGTAAACTGCATCCTCCAGCAACCAAGTTAACATCGAGTTTTTCTTTGAAAACTTACATTGTGCGCCCATGTGTCCAATAGGGAGACCCGTTGCAGCTTCAATCATTCCTCTGCCTGGAGATCTTGTGAACTCAGCATGAAAACACCAATTACTTAAAAGATTTTTTGCTCTGAGATTGCGCTCTCCAGCTTCTACTGCTTTTTTATAATCATCTTCAAATTCATAGTCGTCCATTTTAACCAACCTCTATCTATATAGTTTTAGGAATGCTAAATGAGGATTAAGTATAGTATGCAACAGTGTGGAGTAATGATACTGTTTCATTACAATATTCCTTTAAAATGATCTTATGCATTTACAAATATCAACTAAAATGGAGAAAGCGGGATTCCCTTTTGTATTTAGATAGTATATACTAATTTATCTAAACATGTTCAAGAGAGGCTATTTGAAATACTATTTATTTGATGTCAGTTCCAATAAATAACCCTAAAATCCAATAGAATATGCTACAAATTTTATCGATATTATGTAGCAAGCGCACAAATTAGCTTTTTAAGAAGCTCTTGCTTCTCGTACTCTTCCAGATTGTCAAACTCATCGCCCATAGTAAAACCTCTCTTTTTGTATATATTTTACAATGCTAAATGCCTCTTATTTCT
>JACDJA010000468.1_pt1 | contig 46671 bp, 44 predicted proteins | sample 7449241 | NCBI WGS metagenome assembly JACDJA01 (sample SAMN14253289, study PRJNA609438) | sludge metagenome | isolation source: initial anaerobic sludge | collected 2018-12-20 | reverse complement strand
TTGTCTGACGACCATAGCGGCTTGGAACCACCTGATCCCATCCCGAACTCAGAAGTGAAACAGGCCAGCGCCGATGGTAGTGTGGCATTTGCCCATGTGAGAGTAGGTCATCGTCAGACTCTTAAATAAAACAACCCCAGCGGGTAACTGCTGGGGTTTTTTTATTTAAGATACAATCACCTGCTGTCCGCTACAAAGGCCCCATGTGACCAGCTTGCTAACGGCAAGCGCAGGACGCGGGAGCGCAACGACGGCGGGCCCGACAGGCCTGAGCTGGGCAATCCAGGTCATCGTCTGACGCTGCTACGGAAGCCAGATCTCAAACACTCCACCACCAAGCTGCCCTCCATTGTGGAGTTTGATATAGCCGGAGCGTTCTCCTTCGCTGTGAAGATCCGCCACCGCTGAAACAAAGAACAGGCCAAGGCTTGTACTGCCGGTGTTGAAGTCCAGGGATTTAAAACTCAGCGGTCCCGTATGCTGCATATTCTCCGGATACCCTTCGCCATCGTCTTCTACCCCGATTACAAAATAACCCTCGTGTTCTCTGGCCGTTAGCCTGATTCGGCTCTTTGTATAGCGAATCGCATTGTTGATCGTGTTGTTCAGCGCACCAGTAAGCAGGTCAGCATCGAAAAATCCGTTTATATCCTCAGCCTCTATCGAACATTCGATCCCCAGACCTTCAAGGAGTGGCGTGTGTCGGGCCAGATGTTCTGCGAGAAAATCCGGGGCGAAATGCTCTTCCATGTGCGCGGACAGGTTATTTTCGCCAAGTCTGTAGATTCCCAGAAGCTGTACCAGATCATTATGTATTCGCTCTGCTTCATACTGGAGCGTGTTGAATCTGGAAGAGTCGTTGAGCTTGTCTTCGTGTTCGGCTCTGAGTTCGTCTAAAGAGTTGAGCAACATCCCCAGCGAATTTTTCATATCATGTACGGCCAGCGCCAGAACCATGGAGAAGTCGATATTCCGGTGTTTCATTGGCGCTGTCCCTTCAGTTTACGCTGTAGTGCCAAATAGCGTCTGTATTGCCCATGTTGTTCGGGTAGGTCAGCCAAACGGTCCAGGTGGTGTTGGCAGAGTTCCATCAAATTCCCGGTTTCTGTTGTGTTCTCATGTTCTTTCATTAGCACCTGGACCTGATTGAGGTTGAGTGCGGGGTGATCGGGTATAATCTTGAGCGCCTTGTCGAAGATGAGGCGGGCTTCTTTCAGGTTGCCCGATTCAAAGGCTGCTATTCCCTCCCGATTAAGGCGGCGGGCTTTGATCTTCGTGCGAAAACCAACGGGCTCATCGAGCAGGTTGTCGATTTTTCTGAGGGCAGCGGGATCACTGCTGTATTTTTCTGCCAACTCCGCAAGTAACTCTTTTGCCTCTCCGGCGTGGTTAAGGCGGAATAGGGTTTTAGCGTAGTCCAGTTCTGTATCCAGCCCCACCTGGCTGGTGTTTTCCAGTTTCGTCCGGATCTGCTCCAGTGTGGCTTCAGCATCCTTGGTGTTTTCCTGGCCAGCGTGGACGCGGCACTGGATAATCTGGCTACGAAGCTCGAGAGCCTCCTGGCCCGAAAACCGTTTTTCCATGGTGGCAAGCGTTTTTAAGGCTTCGCCGGCAAGCGCTTGGCCCTCGCTAGCCGTTGTACCCTCACTCAGGTCACAAAGGGTGTTGGCCAGAGCAAGATAATGCTTTGGGCTGTCATGAATGGAGTGCATTCCAAGGCTGACCGTATGTCGCCACGCGTCTGCGGCTTTTTCCATATCCTGATTGGATTCCGCCAGCTCGGCCAGGTGCTTCTGGCGCCGTAGTGCATTGGGAGAGTGGTTGATGGCTTGTTCCAGAACCCGCTGGGCCTGGCCCGGTCGATTCTGGCGCTCTAGTCCTTCGGCCAGGAGGTCGTAAGCCTCCATATAGTCTGGATGTTTTTCGATCAGTCGTTGCAGGCTCTCAACGGCATCATCGTAACGCTGGTTGGCAAGCAGAACCTTGCAGCGCCCGAAACTGGCCCAGGAAAGCTCGCGCTTTGCAAGCACCTCGTCGTAGATCTTGATGGAATGGGAGAGATCCCCCAGAAGAAAATAAAGCTCCCCGAGGGTTTTCATCAGCCAGGTTTTGTAGCGTGGCAGTCGGGTAAGAGCTTCGAGACAGAGAGAGGTGGCTTCCGGATAGTTTTCCCGATCGATCTCACGGTTGATGGGAAGCAAAGCGTTGCGTTGACTGATCAAACTGCCAAGGCGTTTTTCCAGCATGGCCCGATTGATGGGTTTTGTCAGATAGGCGTCGGGCTGGTATTCCCGGGCGCCCATGACTATCTCCCGGGATGTTTCCGAGGTGACCATCAAAAACAGTGACGATCTTTTCAGTAGCTTCTTGTAGCGCAGTTCTTCCAGTATATGCTGGCCGTTTCTGCCTTCACCCAGGTTGTAATCGCAGAGTACAACATCGACGTGATTGTAGGTGCAATATTGAACGGCAGACCTGGCGTTGGCCACCAGCTCAATGTTGTCGGCACCGCAACTGCGAAGCATGTGGCGCATGGAGATCCGGAAATTCTCAAAGTCGTCTACTACAAGGTATGCGAGCTTACTGAATCCTCCTGCACCGGGCAGGGTGTTTTCTGGGGGGCTGTTCATGAGCGTTTCTGTTTCAGGAATTTGTTGACCATCGCTCTCAGGGCAGCGGGCTTAACCGGCTTATAGAGGATCTGATAACCTCGCGCAATGGCATCGTCACGAACTTCAGGCGCCATGTACCCCGTTATAAGGATTCCCGGAATGTTGCGCCCGACTGAGTCGCGTATCGCATCCATTGCATCCAGACCATTTTTGTCGTCATCAAGCTGGTAGTCTGCAAGTATAATGTCCGGTTGCCTGCCCGCCAGTTCATCCAACGCATGCTGCAAGCTTTCCGCAGCGATAACTTCGCACTTCCAGTTCCCCAGAAGAGCGACCATTCCCTGCAAAATGGCGGGGTCGTTGTCGATGCATAGCACGCTCAAGCCACCGAGGCTGGAAACGCGTCTGGAGCTTGCTGCAGCTGATGTCTCCTTGGCTTTGTAAGCCTGATCCCTGGGGGCAAGTGGTACTGTTATGCTGAAAACACTGCCTTTACCCTGAACGGACTGAACACCGACAGGGTGGTTCAGCATGCCGCTGATCCGGTCGACGATTGCCAACCCAAGCCCCAGCCCTTTCTTGTCCCCTCCCTGTTGAAAGCGCCGGAATTCTTCAAAAATAAACGTTAGCTGGTCGTCTGGTATACCGGGGCCCGTATCCCACACTTCAATGCGCAGATACCCTTTAAGGCGACGACAACCCAGCAATATTTTACCTTCCGTGGTGTAGCGTATGGCGTTGGACAGAAAATTCTGAATCACACGACGAAGAAGTTTGGCGTCCGAATGAACCCACGCGCCACTCGGAACCACATGGAGCTTGAGCCCCTGATCCTCAGCGATAGCCGTAAAATCCGTAGCCAGGTGCCGCATAATATCATTGATCGGAAACACGCCAAGATCAGGCTCCAGTGCTCCTGCGTCGAGCTTGGAAATATCGAGAAGGGTGCTTATGATTTCTTCAGCTGCTCCGAGTGAGCTGTCGATATGGTCAACAAGATCTTTGGTCTCGGAGTTGCTGGCTTTCCCGGCAAGAGCCGAGGTAAACAGGCGCGCGGCGTTGAGGGGCTGCAGCAAATCATGACTGGCAGAGGCCAGGAAACGGGTTTTACTCTGGTTGGCCTGTTCGGCAACAGACTTGGCTTTGAGCATCTGCTCGTTGATAACCTGAAGCTCCTGGGTCCGCTCTTTAACCCTCTGTTCGAGGTAGATATTGGTTTCTTTAAGTGCCTGCTCTGTTCGGCGCATCGCTGTAATGTCCTGGAAGGTGGTCACGTAGCCACCACCGGGAATCGGGCTGCCATCGACACGAACAATGGTGCCGTCGGGCCTCTGGCGCTCGTATGAAATCCGCTCACCCTGGCGCATGCTTGCGTAGTGGTTGGAAATAATTTCATCAATGCGTCGTGCTGGCAGGTTAGCGTTAGTCAGGTTATAGCGCATCAGGTCTTCTGCAGGGCGCCCGACTCGCACAAATCCCTTGGGGTAGGTGAACAGTTCCAGGTAGCGATGGTTCCAGACTACCAACTGTTGCTGCTGGTTAACCACTGAAACACCGAGACTGATGTTCTCAATCGCGGACTGCAGGAGCTCGCGGCTGAATGTCATGGCCTGTGAGGCTTCATCAACAATGCTGACCACGTCCTCAATCTGCATGTCGCGACCGGTCAGGGTGGATTCCAGAACCACCCGGGCGGTAGAGGCACCAATTACCGAGGCCAGTTGACGTTCTATGTATTTCATCAGATGAGATGAAGCAGGGCGATGGGGGTGCAGTCTTATGGCATTGCGGCGCCCGTAATTACGGAAAATGATTTCAGAGCGTTCCTCGCCCATGAACCTGTCGGTGAGCGCCTGCAGATCTGATGTCAGTATTTCCCCCTGCCAACTTTGATGCTGGACCGTGTCACCTTTTGGATGAGGGTCATGAAAAAACGACGCAATCTGGATTTTCTCACGGACTCGTTGACGCGTGACCAGAGAAAGAACGACGTAAACCAGGGTGTTGATGCCCAGACTCCAGATAATTCCATGGCTGGTTTGGTCGAGCTCAAGCCCGAAGAGGGCGGTTGGTCTTGTCCAGCCGAGGCCCCACAGACCTTTGTTGATCAGCGAATCGGTAAGCCAGCCTGTAGAAGCCAGAGCAGGAAGCAGCAGGGTGTAGCACCACAGGAGGAAGCCGAGTGCCAGTCCCCAGGTTGCGCCAGTCGCGTTACCCCGACGCCAGAGGATACCTCCCACCAGAGCCGGGCCAAACTGTGCGACTGCAGCAAACGACAGCAGACCGAACGAGGTCAGGCTGTAATCTTCTCCTGCCATCCGGTAAAAGCCATAGGCAATCAGCAACACCACAAAAATAGCGACTCTGCGGATGCCCAGTAGCAAGGAGCTGAGGTCAGCCTGGCGGTTCATTCTTGGCCGGAAAAATCTGAGCAGTGCGGGCATGATGATTTCATTACTGACCATTGTGGCAATGGCGACCGAGCAGACAATTACCATGGCGGCAGCCGCTGATCCGCCACCAAGAAATGCAAGAATTGCCAGCCATTCCTTACCGGCCATAATGGGCAGTTGCAGTATGAGTATATCGGGGTTGCCGGCTGTGACTTCCGGGCTCAGAAGCCCGGCGGCGGCAATGGGCAGAACGAAGGCGCTGGCGACAATCAGATAAACAGGCATGGCCCAGCGTGCGACTTCGAAATCCCGGTGGTCGGCATTTTCTACCACCATAACGTGGAACTGACGTGGCAGGCAGATGATCGCAAGCATGGCAATGAGGGTCTGGGTAATAAATGCCGGCGCTTCAATGGCGTCTGTTGTCAGGATGCCGGTCAGGTTTGCCTGCTTTACTGTTGCCAGCAAATCGCCAAAGCCATTGTAAAGCCCGTATGCCACAAACAACCCGACGGCAACAAAGGCGATGAGCTTGATCAGCGATTCAAAAGCTACAGCCTGAATCATACCGCGATGGTGCTCGGTGGATTCCAGGTGGCGGGTACCGAATAGCACGGTAAACACAGTTAAAGCCAGGGTGATGTACCAGGCAGCGTCGCTCCACGCAGCAGTGCTCAGCTCCTGTGTGCCTGCGCCTGTATCAGATAATACGCTGAAGCCCATGGCAATTGCCTTCAGCTGCAGGGCAATGTAGGGCACGCTGCCAATCAGCGCAAAGGTTGCGATCATTGCGGCCAGAAGCTGGGATTTGCCGTAGCGGGAGGCAATGAAGTCTGCAATGGATGTGCTGTTGTTGCGTTTGCTGATGTAGATAATCCGGCGCAGCAACGGGGCGCCAAAGATAAAAACCAGCAGAGGGCCCAGATAGATGGGTACAAAGCCCAGCCCCTCCTGTGTAGCGCGGCCCACTGCGCCGTAGAATGTCCAGGAGGTGAAGTAGACTGCCAGTGATAATGAGTAAACGTGCGTCCTGGCCAGGCGCCTGCGATAGAGCCCCGGATGTTTATCCCCCGCCCAGGCAATGATAAACAGTATCGAGATGTAGGTGATGGAAATTAAAACCAGCAGCCAGACACTAATCATATTTCTGCATTTCCGTCAGGTAGGGCGGGTTACCTGGCCTGGTTACCAGAATATCAACGGGAACATACCGTTGAATAAAGCATGTCGCGCTGCTCCAGAACCTTCAGGTTGTCTATCCGGGGCGTTCCATCCGAGCCGATGGGAACAAGCTCGCGGGATGCGCAGTTAATGATATGAACCCGGTGTGAGACCGCATCCGTTATCTTTTGTTCGAAGCGATAGAGTGTAAACCGGATTATATCCGGATTACTCGTGTCCCGCGCGATGCTGTTGGTATCCACAACGGAGAACGCGGTTACGTAAGGATAAACCAGGGACCAGGGGCGCCAGAAAATCCCGTTGCGCTCGGTGCTTACTACGACTGCCTCCTCCGGCAGGCGCGACTGCTTATGATCGTACCATGAGTACTCTCCGTATATGAGGTAACCAAGCATGCCCAAGCCAGCGAACACGGGGATGATCCATTTAGGTGCCCTGTTGCGGGTGGCGGCCCGGATTCCGAGAGCGATGCCAGCGGCGCCCAGCCCGCAGAATACGGTGGCAACGAGTGTCCAGAACATATTATGTGTTTCCTTAAAAAAGAACGGGCTCCCTCAAAGAGGAAGCCCGTCCAGTAACAGCCTATCAACTCAATGAGTCAAACAGGCCAGGTTGTTGCTTAATGGTCCTGAGCCTGTCCGGCACCGCGCGGGTAGCGAACACTTTCAACCAACTCCTGAATCTCAACGGGCGGTTCTTCAGTTGCATTGGACACAGCGAAGGCTACCGCAAAATTGACTATGGCACCAATCGCACCGATAGAAAGCGGAGAGATGCCAAATACCCAGTTTTCGGGAGTGTCGGCGAGGTTGGCCGTGCCAGGAATGAAGAGCCATCCTTTGTACACGAAAATGTACGAAAGGGTGAACACCAAGCCGCACAACATGCCTGCAATAGCGCCGGTATTGTTAACGCGCTTGGAGAAAATACCCATCATCAGGGCCGGGAACAGCGAGGCGGCTGCGATACCAAAGGCCAGCGCCACAACTTGAGCCGCAAATCCCGGCGGATTGGCGCCAAGATAGGTCGCCAAAATAATCGCAACGGCCATCGATATACGGGCTGCCACCAGTTCGCCTTTTTCCGTAATACCCGGATTGATCGCGCCTTTGATCAGGTCGTGACTGATTGCCGAGGAGATTGCAAGTAACAGGCCTGCCGCTGTCGACAAGGCTGCTGCCAGACCCCCTGCGGCGATAAGACCGATAACCCAGCCGGGGAGATTGGCAATTTCGGGGTTGGCCAGTACCAGAATATCGCGATTATAGGTGAACTCATTGCCGTCCCAGCCACGAGCTTCTGCCTCTGGTTGGAACGCTTTGGCTGCTTCGGACGAGCCATCGTTATACATCTGGATCCGGCCATCTCCGTTTTTGTCCTCAAACTGGATCAGACCCGTGATTTCCCACTCTTTGATCCACTGCGGGCGGTCAGCGTACCGAATCGGTTCAGCGGCGGTGCCATCCGGGTAAATGGTAGTCATCAGGTTAAGGCGAGCCATGGATGCAACTGCCGGTGCTGTGAGGTACAGCAGGGCGATGAAGACCAGAGCCCAGCCCGCAGACCAGCGAGCGTCAGCCACCTTGGGAACGGTGAAAAAGCGGATGATGACGTGAGGAAGGCCAGCAGTACCAATCATCAGAGTCAGGGTGAACAGCACCATATTCAGGTGGCTGTCAACGTCTGCCGAATACTCAGTGAAGCCTACATCGGTGATTACCTGGTTGAGCTTGTCGAGAATCGGCATTCCGGAATCGATGTGAGTGGAGAACAGACCCAGCGCCGGAATCGGGTTACCGGTCAGCTGCAGTGAGATGAACACAGCAGGAATGGTATAGGCAATGATCAGCACGCAGTACTGGGCAACCTGTGTGTAGGTGATACCTTTCATCCCGCCAAGCACCGAGTAGATAAAGATAACGACAGCGGCGATGATCAGGCCCACTGTGGAATCAACTTCAAGGAAGCGAGAGAAAGCTACACCCGCACCGGCCATCTGGCCGATTACGTAAGTCAGCGATGCCACAATGAGGCAGATTACGGCAACCATTCGAGCTTGCTTGCTGTAGAAGCGGTCACCGATAAACTCCGGAACCGTGAACTTGCCGAACTTGCGCAGGTAGGGGGCCAGCAGCATGGCCAGAAGAACGTAGCCACCGGTCCAGCCCATCAGGTAAGCGGAGCTTGCGTAACCACTGGCAGCAATAATACCTGCCATGGAAATAAAGGATGCAGCGGACATCCAGTCGGCACCAATGGCCATGCCGTTGGTGATGGGGTGAACACCGCCGCCGGCAACGTAGAAGTCCTTCGTGCTTCCGGCCTTGGCCCAGATAGCGATGAGGATGTAGAGCAGGAATGACCCACCTACAAAAATGATGTTAATCGCAAATTGGCTCATCCGCTTACTCCTCTTCCACGCCGAATTTTTCGTCGATTTTGTTCATGCGCCACGCGTAGTGGAAGATAAGTGCAATGAACGTGAGAATAGAGCCCTGTTGAGCGAACCAGAAACCCAGATCCGTGCCGCCGATGGGGATGCCCGAAAGCATGGGGCGTAGAACGATTCCAAAGCCGTAAGAAACCAGGGCCCAGATGACCAGGCTCCCGAATATAAGGCGAAGATTCGCCTTCCAGTACTTTTCAGCATCGTAGCTATGACCTGACATAGGATTACTCCTGTCTTGTTGTTGTTTATCTGCAGTGGTTTTTCGGTGAGCTGAGTGAGCCAGAGAATTTATTATTCATATTAGTACTTCCCCTACTTGTTCTCCTCTTCGACTTTACCGGTCAAGCAATTTATAGATATTGGCAAAAAGTCTAATTCTGAATTATTTGCTGTGACAGGCGTCTATTTCTGCGGAGTTTCAGGTGCTTGAATCACATGCGGTGCATGTTTTTGAGCCGGCGCTGGTATCGCAGTTTGTCGTGCAATTCCCTGAGGGTTTTCAGGCCGTTCTTTCGGGCTTTATTCAAGGCAATCAGTGTCAGTTCGGCGGTTGCCAGTGCATCGGAAGCGGCATGGTGTCTTGCGCTGACCTCCAGACCAAAATGGTCGGCCCAGTGATCCAGGCCTTTTCCGCCCGTCTGGGCGTCAGGGAAGAAGGCAGGCAAGAGCTCTGCCACATCTATCCAGGTATGGTTCCGGGTATAGCCAAGTTCCGCTTTCAGGGTTTTCTCAAGGAACTTCTGATCAAATGCCGTGTGATAGGCCAGTATCGGGTCGCCGTTCATCCATTCCAGAAGAAACAGAAGGGCATCTTCCAGTTCATGGCCCCGGGTAAGGGCCTCTGGTCCGATGCCGTGGATCAGTACCGTCTGGGTGATATCCAGCTCCGGGCGCTTCAGAATCAGGTCGAACTGATCGCTGAGATCGATGGCGCCGCCGGTAATGGCGACGGCCCCCACGGCGATGACTTCATCTTTGCTGGCATTCAGGCCGGTGGTCTCCAGATCCAGCACAATCAGGCGGCATTCGGATAGCAGCTGGTCCCCGGCGGTTTTGGGGGTCGGCGTGTTCTCTGGCGCAATGTTACCTGTCCGGCCTTTGCGGCGACGTTCAATCCATTGTCTGATCTGTTCCAACATGGGGCAGCAGCCTGGATTCAGAGTTGGTAGGTAACTTCGAGTTTCTGTTGCAGGCGCTGGGCCTGCCGGAACGACTCACGGAGAATCCGTCTGTCCAGCTGGTTCAGATCGTCGGGATCTATGTAGTTGGTAAGCTCTTCGCCCCGCTCCAGCATTTCCTGATGTGCGCGCATGCGTATGGCCTGTATGAGGCTGTAGGCATCCTTCCAGGCATTGGCATCCTTGGCATCAAAAACGCCCTTGCGAACCAGTTCATCCATTCTCTCAAGTGTGTTGGCATTTTCCACTCCATTGGCCAGCGCAAACACGCGCACGGCCTCTACGAAAGGGGCCAGACCCTGACGTTTGAGGTCCAGATTGCGCTTTTTGCCATCGCTTACATAGCGGAAGTTGCGGAACATGGTCAGCGGCGGTTTTCTCTGGAGCGCATTGCCTGCCAGCATCTTCTGGAACAGGGCGTTCTTGCGGATTCTTGTGAGCACTTTTTCAAGGAGTTCGTGTAAAGAGTCCGTGGGCCCGAATACCGCTCTCATATCAAGAAAGATGGAAGAGTAAACAAGGTTCTGCGGAGTGGATGCGTCGATGAAGCGGATAAACCAGTCATCCCACTCGCGGTCGCTCAGGCACAGCTTCGGGTTGCTGGCCATGATATTGCCTTTGCACAGGGTAAAGCCGCAATCGGCAAGCTCGTCATTGACTGTGCGGGCGAATGGCAGCAGCTTTTCCCGTACCTGGTCTTCCGTCATGCCTTCGGGAGTCTGGAAAAGAATGCCGTTATCCTGGTCCGTCAGCAGAGTCTGCTCTTGCCGTCCTTCGCTTCCGAATGTGAGCCAGGTAAATGGAATGCCCGGGTCGTTTTTCTTGATGTTCAGCTCAAGCACGCGTCGCACCGTTACATCGTTCAGTGTCGTGATCATCTTGACGATTTGGCCCGAATCGGCACCGTGTGCCAGCATCGCATCCACAAGTCTGGATACATCAGTGCGCAGACTAACCAGGGTTCGCAAGTGAGTTGCAGTGCTTATAGTGCGGGCAAGGTTGACGAGATCGACCCGTTGCAGGGAAAACAGGTCGCTCTCCGATACCATGCCAATCAGCCGGTTTTCTTCGTCCACCACGCACAGGTGTGCGAAGTGGTTTTCCGCCATCAGCATGGCTGCTTCAAACGCATCGGCCTGGGCTGTCAGAGAGCGGGGGTCCCGTGTCATGAGTTGACGTACGGGTGTGTCCAGAGTCCCGGTATCTTTCGCAATCATGGTGCGCAGATCGCGGAGCGTGAAAATTCCGATGGGATGCCGGCTTTCATCGGTTATGACAATGCTGCCGACATTGTTTTCATGCATGCGAGCGACGGCTTTGCGCACGGGCAGGTCCGGAGAACAGACGATGGGATTACGAAGAGCATAGCGTTCGAGGGGTGTGCTCAGGGAAAAACTGGAACTCATGGACGCCATGGCGCCGGTTTGTATGCGCTGGTTGACCTGGTCCAGCAGGCTGCTGACCCCGCGCATACAGAAATCACGGAACGGTTCACTTTCGGAAATAAGGGTGACAAAGGCATCCTGCTCTATGCTGAGACAGAAAGTGTCCCCGACGGCGCGGTGCAGTGTCCGGGTGGGGCGCTCGCCGATGATCGCGGCCAGTGGGAAGCACTCACCCCGGCTGATCTCGAACGTGGTTTCGGTTTTGTCAGCTTTCTCATTGTGGCGCTCGCCACGAATCCGCCCCTGTTTAACAACGTAAAACCTGTTAACAACACCATCTTCCGGGGACAGTACAACATCGCCGTCGGCATAAAACCGTAGTGTGGCATGCTCTGCAAAGTGGGCGAGATGGTCTTCGTCCATGCTTGAGAAGGGGGCGTGTGCCTGCAGAAAAACCATAATGGAGCGGGTATTCTGCGGGCGGGAATTGTCCTGATTTGCTGCTGCCATAACCGGTTCTGCTCGTTCATTATTGTTGTGAGTCTACAGTGTAGAACACTGGAGCGGGTGTTCACTCTAAGATTTTGGTCGCACCTGCAACCATTTTGGACCGCATGGCATAAATTTACGCAATCGTCGGGGTTTCTTTATGGAACGCGTACCGGGTGGTAAGGTTCCTCTATTCAGCAGGTTATTGTCAGCGGGTTATTGAAAGCACGGCCATGATTACCAAAAAGGATCGCCTCAGTTTTCTTGAGGAAATGAAAGATGTCCGGCGCATCCGAAAACCCAACCGCGCCGAGATCGCAGCGCCCCGTGAACTGACTCCGGGCCATCTGGAGCGTCAGCGTGCGGCCGTGGCCAATCCGCTCAAGGATGCGAATCCGTTGACCTCCGATATTGTTGAGCCTCTGACTGCACACGACATCCTCTGCTGGCAGCGCCCCGGCATACAGCACGGGGTCTTTCGCAAGCTCAGGCTCGGGCAATATCCCATTGAAGCAAGGCTGGACCTCCATCGCATGACTGTTGAACAGGCGCGTCGCGAAGTGTTCCGGTTTGTCAGCGATTGCGTCCGTTACGGTTTGCGATCCGTCATCATCCTCCACGGCAAGGGAGAGCGTAATCCCGATGGCATAGCTCAGCTCAAGAGCTATCTGGCCAAGTGGTTGCCGGAGCTTTCGGATGTGCTGGCGTTCCATTCGGCCCAGAAACACCATGGTGGAACCGGTGCTGTTTATGTCATGGTCCGCAAGGGTGACAGGGACAAGCAGCACAATCGTGAATTGCATGGATCACGTTAATACACCGGAAGAATGAATTACGCCATGATCAGCAAATCGAATTGAGGAGGTCGTTTTGAAGAAAGCTGCATTGTTGATATTTGCCGTTTTGGCCCTGGTGGGGTGCAAAGACCGCGTCATCTGGGATGATAAGGGCAAGCTTGAAGAAACTACCCGGAACCGGGAAGTCTGGGATTCCAACGGAAAACTGAATACCGGTGAGCGCGATGTCTGGGTAAACAAAGACGGCGAGAAAGTTGTGAAATAAAAAAACAGTAAGCCCGGCAAACAGACCCGGGGCAAAGCACAGGGGAGAGCAGGCATGGCATTGAGCCTTACGGTTAACGGCGAACGGCGCTCGCTGGATATTGAGGGTGATACCCCGCTGTTGTGGGTGTTGCGTGACGAACTGGGGCTCAAGGGCACCAAGTTTGGTTGTGGTGTGGGGCTTTGTGGTGCCTGCACGGTGCATCTGAACGGGCAGCCGGTGCGATCCTGCTCGACCCCCGTAGAATCCGCAGCCGGTGGTGAGGTGACCACCATCGAAGGGCTGGCAGAGGATGGGCAATTGCACCCTCTGCAAAAGGCATGGATTGCAGAAGGTGTGCCACAGTGTGGTTACTGCCAGTCTGGCCAGATCATGAGTGCGGCTCACCTGCTGGCAACCAACCCGGCGCCTGCCCGGGACGATATCGTGGCGGCCATGACTGGCAACCTGTGCCGCTGTGGCACCTACTCCCGCATCATTGCCGCTGTTGAATCAGTCGCTGGAAAATCGCTGGCGTACGATGCGCAAGCGGCCGGGGAGGAACGCTGACATGGCGATGAACAGACGTGATTTTCTCAAGGTAAGTGCCGGTGCCTCCGGCTCTCTGATGCTGTCCCTCTCGCTCCCCGGCTGTTCCGGGATACCCACCGGTTACACGGAAGAAACCGGTGAATGGAAGCCGGATGCCTGGCTTGAGATAACAAGGAACGACAAGATTCACTTTACCCTGGCCCGGGTTGAAATGGGCCAGGGTACCTATACCGGGCTTACCACGCTGATTGCCGAAGAGCTGGAGGTCGATCCTGAAGCAATTACACCCAGGTTTGCACCGGTGGCGCCGGAATATCGTAACCCTTTGTACAAACTGCAGCTCACAGGTGGCAGCACCAGTATTGCGACCAGTTGGGAGCCTCTGCGCACGGCAGGGGCGTCGGCGCGACAAATGCTCATTATGGCAGCGGCAGACGTGTGGCAGGTGGATGCAGCCGAATGCTCCGCGCGCCAGGGCCGTGTGGTTCATCCCAATGGTCTGGATTCCATGCGCTACGGGCAGTTGGTGGAGTTGGCGTCCAAACAAGTCATCCGTGGTGATATTCCACTGAAACCGGCCCGCGAGTGGAAGTACATTGGCAAACAGCGGGGCAGGCTGGATGCTCACGCCAAGTCCACCGGCACCGCAGTTTACGGTATCGATGTTGAACTCCCCGGCATGGTGTACAGCGTGGTAAGCCGTCCACCCAGATACGGTGCCCGGGTCAAGTCCTTTAATAAGAGCGAAGTGCTCGCCATGCCGGGTGTTCTCGATGTGTTTGAAATCGAGCGCGGCGTGGCGATTGTTGCCGACAAGTACTGGCGCGCCCGGAAAGCTCAGGATGCCCTGAAAGCAGAATGGGATAACGCGGAGGCCCTGTCCCTTTCCACCGGTGAGGTGTTTGCTTCGTACCGCAAGGCCGCCGATGAGGATCGCGGTGAGTCTGAGCGCAGCGAAGGCGATTACGAGAATGCTGTCGAAAAAGCAGGGCAGGTATTTGAAGCGGAATACAGCCAGCCCTATCTGGCCCACTCGACTCTGGAACCCATGAACGCTACGGCGTGGTACCGGGATAACAGTATTGAAGTCTGGGCGCCCACTCAGGCTCCGGATCTTGGCCGCATTGCCGCAGCCCGGGTAACCGACCTTTCTCCGGGCGATGTCACGATCAATACTACCTTTCTTGGTGGCGGGTTTGGTCGCCGTCTGACTCAGGATTACATCGAAGAAGCTGCTGCAGTTTCCTACCGGGTGAGAAAACCGGTGAAGCTGATCTGGTCGCGGGAAGAAGATACGCAGCACGACCTGTATCGCCCGGCCATGCTGCACCGTATGCAGGCCGGCCTTGAGGGCAACCGGCTGACCGGCTGGCATCACCAGATTGTCGGCCCCCAGTTGCTGGACTGGTATGTGCGCAACGCGGCACCTGCCCAGTATCCCTGGGCGCCCAAGTTCATGTACGACACCCTGGGTAAAGTTGGCTTGCTTGCCGAAGGCATTGCAACGCCAAAGGACATGTCGGCCATTGAAGGCGCCATAGAGTACCCCTACAACGTGGATAATATAGACATCCGCCATACCCATACCGACCCGGGTGTGCCGGTCACATTCTGGCGCTCGGTGGGCTACTCCCACAACGGCTTTGCCGTTGAAACCTTTATGGATGAGCTGGCTTACGAAGCCGGTGAAGATCCCTACCAGTTCCGCCGCAAACTGCTGGCGGGCCAGCCCCGGCATCTGGAAGTGCTCGACAGGGCCGTGCAACTGTCCAAGTGGAATACCCCCGTTCTTGAAGGGCGTGGCCGGGGCCTGGCGCTGTTCAAGAGCTTTGGTACTTTCGTGGCCCAGGTGGTTGAAGCTGGTGTGGAGAACGGAAATATCCGGGTATACAAGGTTGCCTGTGCCGTGGATTGCGGCCAGGTGGTCAACCCGCGCATTGTGGAAGACCAGATTGAAGGCGGGATTATCTTCGGGCTGACCGCAGCAATCTACGGCGAGATAACGTTTGATGAGGGTCAGCCCCAGCAGAGCAACTTCCACGATTATCAGTTGATGCGGCAGACTGAACTGCCTGAAGTGACAGTGGATATTGTTCAGAGCACCGAAGCTCCCACAGGCGTTGGTGAGCCGGGGGTGCCTCCGGTTATCCCGGCCCTGGGCAATGCGCTGTTCGCGCTGACCGGCAAGCGTCAGCGCAGCTTGCCCCTGAAAGCCGATGCCTGACACGCCCGCGCCACCGATCGCCGGCGGCCACGAGGCGGTCATCAGAGATGCTCTGTCATGGCTTGAACAAGGCAGGCGAGCGTGGTTATGCACCATTGTGGAAACCTGGGGCTCATCGCCCCGGCCTGCGGGCTCGTGGCTGGCGGTGAGTGATTCTGGGCACTGGAGCGGCTCAGTGTCGGGTGGCTGTCTGGAAGAAGACCTCCTTCGCCGCACCATTGACGATGGTGCGGACTACCCGGTGATCATCGACTATGGCATCAGCGACAGCGACCGTGATGATTTCCGGCTGCCCTGTGGTGGTCGAATCCGGCTGCTGGTGGAGCCGTTGGGTAACCCGTCCGATCAAAATAACACTGCAATTGCACATCTGCAGCGGCTGGCGGAGGCTATGACCCGGCGGGTGCCCGTGGCGCGCCGGGTCAGCTTGCAGGGTGCCATGGAGTTGGAGCCTGCGGCCCCTTCGGCCGGCCCGGGCGTTGTATTCGATGGAGAAGAACTGCTTCACCTGCTGCAGCCGGAGTGCAGATTGCTGCTGATCGGGGCAGGCGAGGTAGCGCGTTACGTGGCTGAATTTGCCACTGCTGCTGATTTTACCGTTACTCTTTGTGAACCGCGCGAAGCCTTTGCCTCTGGCTGGAGCCACCGGTATCTGCCACTTGCCCGTTGCTTGCCGGACGATCTGATAGCCGCGTCTTTTAACGATACCTGGTGCGGTGTGCTGGCGCTGGCCCACGATCCGAGAATAGACGATATGGGTTTGCTGGCAGCACTGCAGTCGCGGGCATTTTACGTGGGCGCCATGGGCTCAAAACGGACATCCGAGGCCCGGCGGGAGCGGCTCGCCTCGCTGGGGCTTGAGGAGGCAGCGTTACAGCGTTTACGGGCACCGATTGGCATTGACATTCCCAGCAAAACACCCGCAGAAATTGCCATTTCCGTTGTTGCCGATCTGATTGCTGCGCGGCATCATTTGCGAACAATCCATGAGCCAGGCTCTTCACATTCCGGAATGTAAAACCGTGTTTGATGTAAACCAATACGCAGTAGTTGCCGAATCCATAGTGAATGCGGGCCGCTTCCTTTACGGGCGGGGCTGGTCTCCGGCCACAAGCAGTAACTATTCCGCCCGCATAGACAGCGGGCACATTGCCATTACAGTGTCCGGCCGCCACAAGGGGCAGTTGGCTGCGGGTGATGTCATGGTGATCGATCTTCAGGGCCGCCCGGTGCAGAGTGAGTGCCGCGCCTCTGCAGAAACCTTGCTGCACACCGCACTGTACCAGGAGTTTCCGGATGTCGGTGCAGTTCTTCACACGCACTCGGTGAACGCAACGGTGCTGAGCCGGCTTGTACCGGCGGGGGAACTTCTTGCGTTTGAAGGCTATGAACTGCAAAAAGCCTTCGACGGCGTGGAAACCCATGAGTCAGTAGTGACAATTCCGGTTTTTGAGAATACCCAGAACATTGAAACCCTGGCTGAGGAAACCCGGGAGTGGTTTATGGAACACCCTGCGCAGCCGGGTTATCTGATTCGGGGGCACGGCCTGTATACCTGGGGTAAAACCATGGCGGATTGCCTGCGGCATGTGGAAGCCCTGGAATTTCTTTTCGAATGTGAGCTTGTAACCATGAGGGTTCGCCCATGACGACCTTGAGCATTTTTGACGCACACAACCCGGAAGCTACTCCGACAGTAACCCGTGAAGCCGGCGAAATCAGCCGGTTGCTGCAAGCCAGGGGAGTCCGCTTTGAGCGCTGGCCAACCCGGGAACTGCCGGCAGATGCAGCTCCGGAACAGATTCTGGAAACCTACAGCGCCGAGATCGCAAAGCTGAAGGCCGAGAGTGGCTTCCAGACTGCCGATGTAGTCAGCCTGAATCCGGACAACCCCCAGAAGGAGACTTTCCGGAAAAAGTTTCTGGATGAGCACACCCACAGCGAAGACGAGGTGCGCTTTTTCGTGCGCGGCCAGGGCATATTCTACCTGCACCTTGGTGATCAGGTGTTTGCGGTTCAGTGCAGGAAAAACGATCTGATCAGCGTGCCTCAGGGCACACGGCACTGGTTTGACATGGGGCCGGAACCGGAGTTTACCTGCATTCGCCTGTTTACCAATCCGGAAGGCTGGGTGGCCGATTTTACCGGAGAGGAGATTGCCGCGCGCCTGCCGCGCTTTGAGGAGCTGGAAGGAGCAGCAGTATGATCCGGGTAATTCTTACCGATATTGAGGGCACAACCAGCTCAATCTCCTTCGTACACGATGTGCTGTTTCCCTACGCGGCCAAGCATCTGCCCGGATTTATCCGTGAACATCGGGATAATCCGGACGTGTCGGAACAGCTGGATCGGGTGGCAGAAGAGTCCGGGGCAGACCGTGAGGATGCCGAGGCGCTGATCGAAACCCTGCAGGAGTGGATGCGTGAAGATCGTAAGGTAACGCCGCTTAAAGCACTTCAGGGCATGGTCTGGGAGCAGGGGTATCAGCAGGGCGAGCTTAAAGGCCATATTTACGAAGATGCCGCACAGTATCTGCAGCAGTGGCACGATCGTGGCCTGCGTTTATATGTTTATTCGTCCGGTTCGGTGAAAGCCCAGAAACTGATTTTTGGTTTTACCACGGCGGGCGATTTTACACCGTTTTTTTCCGGTTATTTTGACACCCGGATCGGTGGCAAGAAGGAACCCGGATCGTATCGCAATATTCTCGATGAGCTTGGTGTAGAGGCTGCGACGATCCTGTTTCTCTCCGATGTGGAAGCGGAACTGGAGGCTGCCGAGGCCGCCGGTATGCAAACCGCATGGCTGATCCGGGACGGTGAATTGCCGGAAACCGAGCGTTTTGTCGCCCGGAACTTTGCGGAAGTGGACGCTGCCCTGCTGCAAAAGCGCTAGTCCTTTAACATTGGGCCTGGCTTTAGCGAGGAGGTGAACATGCCAGCAATCCGCTTTGCCAGAGCGCTTGCCTGCGCCCTGCTGGTGTTGTTGCTGGCGGGGTGCAATCCCTTCTCTGAAGCCCGACCCATGATGGACGAGTACGTAGAGCGTGTTGGCCGGGTGCTGGAAACCGAGCCAGCGCTTTCGGAGATCCCTCCGTCCGAGCAGATGCCGAGGCGCCGTAACCGCGTGTTGCCAATGCCCGAGCTGGAACTGGGTATGCTGGACTTCCTGTCGTTATACGGCTGTGAACTGCAGTACGTGGTGGGGGAGAAAAACTCCGTCATGGGCAGGGTAATGCAGCCCCTGAATCGCCTGCGTTACGAGATCCGTTTTATCCGTGCCGCCGGCGAGTGCCTGGACACAGTAGAAGACGAAGAGCTTCAGGATGTTTTGGAACAGGCTATTGCCAGCAAGCGTGAATCACTGCCAATTGCCATCTGGAACGCGACCTGGGGCGTGGAAGAAGTGGAAACCCTGTTTACCCTTGCCAAGGGTGAGTACCCGGTTGAAACCAAGGACCCGCTTTCTGATCTTGCCCGGGACGCCCGCCAGTTGAACAAAGCCGTGGCAGCGCTTCTTGAACAGAATCTTGAGGTGGATCTTGGCTTCTGGGGTGGGGTGCATCAACGCTGGCAGGCGGAATACCGGGCCGGTCAGCTCATTAATAGCGCCCGGCTGGTCACTACCCGTCTTTTGGATGCCAGTCGCCTTATCCAGCAGCGGCTGAATACTCGGCCACTATGCCTCAACGGCAAGCCCAATAATCAATCTGATATTGTCCAGAGTATGTTCTTCAGTGTTTACATTGGCAAAATACAGCCGTACCTCGCAGACTTGCGACGTGCCCGTACGGATTTGATTGAGCCACTTTCTGAACTGGCGACCATGCAGGAGGAGGCGATGCCGGAAGAGTTTCAGGAATGGAGCCGTTTTGCATTGGCCTTGCAGGGGCCGGAAAGTGTGTGGGCCAACCTGGATAGTGCGGTTGAACGCCATACCAAAGCCTGGCAAACGCTGCTTGAACAGTGTGGATTACGGCCGGGAGCCTGACCGCAAGGTGACTGGCCTGTTCACCTTGAGATGAACCATGGCCAGGGTGAACAGCAGGAACGTGAGTACTGTGAGAACCACCGGGCCGGGTGCGCCCTGGCTTAGCCAGGCAGAGACAACCGACTGGGTGAAGTAAAAGATTACCGCAAAGGCCAGCCAGATATAGCCCCGATTGTTGCCCCGAAACACTGGTACTGCGAGGGCCAGCAAGGGGACAAGCTTGACCGATAGCATCAGCGTTATGGAGACGCCTTCAACCGGCGCCGGGTAAAAAGTGGTAACCAGCAAGGTTGCCAGCACGGCCAGGTACAGAAACTGGGTTGCCCGCGCAGTATACCGGGCCTTGGGGTTATGAAGCATTGTCTGGTTCCGTAAATTGGTTAAAGAGCTTTACGTCAGGCAGCTGTGCTGGTGTCAATCCCAGAGCCTGAGCGCCAGTTTTGCCAGACGTTCGCCAAAGAGCTGGCACAGCGCTTTTTCATGGTCGCTCAACGGTTGCTGCTCGGCGGCTCCGGCCCAGTGTGATGGACCATAGGGTGTGCCGCCGGTTGTGGTTTCACTCAGATTTTTATCTGTATAGGGCAGGCCGCACAGAACCATGCCGTGGTGAAGCAGAGGTACCATCATGGTCAGCAACGTGGCCTCCTGACCTCCGTGCAGGCTCCCGGTTGAGGTGAAAGCACCTGCCGGTTTCCCAACCAGGTCGCCGCCGAGCCAGAGATCACCCGTAGTATCCAGAAAGTGTTTGAGCGGCGCGGCCATGTTGCCGAACCGGGTTGGGCTGCCAATCGCCAGGCCGGCACAGTTGGCGAGGTCGGATTTGCTGGCGTAGGGTGCACCCGCATCCGGAACCGCTGGTAAAGATGCTTGTGTATCCGGCGAGACCGGAGGAACGGAGCGCAATCTTGCCTCAATGCCGGTCACCCTTGCGACCCCGCGGCCTATCTGGCTTGCCAGCTCCGCAGTCTGCCCGTTGCGGCTGTAGTAGAGAATCAGGACGTAAGGCAGTTGCTCGGGCACTTTGGCTTCCTTTTGCTACAGTGGTGCAGTCAGAGAATCGCGAGAACGTTTTCCGGCGGCCTGCCTACTTCGGCTTTGCCGTTGGCAAGTACAATGGGCCGTTCGATCAGTTTCGGGTTTGCCACCATAGCAGCAATCAGTTGTCCGTGACTCAGATCCGGGTTGTCCAGGCCCAGTTCCTTGTATTCTTTTTCGCCGGTGCGCATCAGTTCACGGGGCTCGCGATTAAGGGTTTTCAGAATATTGGTAAGTTCCTGCTCTGTTGGCGGTGTTTCCAGGTAGCGTATAATCTCCGGTTCAATGCCCTGCTCTTTGAGCAGTTCCAGAGTCTGGCGGGATTTTGAACAGCGCGGGTTGTGGAAAATCCGGATGGGTTCTGTCATGTTCATGCCTGTTTGATTTAATGGATCTGCATTTGTTTGTGGCGAGCAGTCTAACAGGAGGTTTTCCCTTGCAGAACCCTGTCGTCTACAGGTGGCCCCGGAGAAAAGCCATTGCAGTAGTGCTGTTTTTAACGGCTTTACTGGCGGGCTGCCAAAAAGTTGAGCTGGAACGGGCGGAAGGCCCGAAGCTGGCATGGGATGACCTGCGCGGTCAGTGGGTACTGGTGAACTACTGGGCAGAATGGTGCAAGCCTTGTCTGGAGGAAATTCCGGAACTGAACGAGCTGGACAAGGCGCCCGACATTACCGTACTCGGGGTGAATTTTGACGATGTGCAGGGTGAAGCCCTGGTAGCGCTTGGAAAGCGTATGGGCATCGAATACACCATGCTTGTACAGGACCCGGGCCCCGAGTTCGGCTGGAAACTCCCGGTTGCCTTGCCGGCCACCTTTGTTGTGAATCCCGACGGGGATCTCCTGGAGGCCCGTTTTGGACCCCAGACAGAAGAAGATATACGGGCATTGATTGGTGGCTGAGTGCCGCAGGCTCTATCAAGGCATCCAATGAAAACACATGCAGGAACGACCTGACGATATGTCGCAGACTTTTGTACACCTTCGCGTGCACTCCGAATACTCCATGGTGGATGGCCTTGTTCGTGTCAAACCACTGGTGAAACGCGTTGTGGAACTGGGCATGCCCGCCGTGGGCCTTACCGAACAATCCAACATGTGCTCGCTGGTGCGGTTTTACAAGGAGACAACAGGCGCGGGTGTGAAGCCGGTCATAGGGGCAGATCTCTGGCTGGAGAATCCCGATGAGCCGGAAAACCCGTTCCGGTTGACACTGCTGGCTCGGGATAACAAGGGCTACCTGAACCTCACGGAGATTATTTCACTCGGGTACACCGAGGGGCAGCGGCACGGCAAACCGATTATTCAGCGCGATTGGCTTGAAAGCAGGGCCAATGGCCTGATTGCCTTGTCCGGCGCAAAAATGGGCGATGTGGGCAAGGCATTGCTTGCGGGTAAACCCGACCTGGCAAAAGCCCGGGCCGAGTACTGGATGAATCTTTACCCCGGCTCTTACTATCTTGAGCTACAACGAACTGGCCGCCCCGGTGATGAAGACTGTCTGCACCTGAGCGTCGAACTGGCACAGGGTCTCGGGTTGCCGGTGGTTGCCACCAACGATGTGCATTTTCTGGAAGCCGAAGACTTCGAGGCCCACGAAGCCCGGGTATGCATTGGTGAAAGCCGGACGCTGGACGACCCCCGGCGGGACCGCCGTTTCAGCGACCAGCAGTATCTCCGCAGTGCGGAGGAAATGATTGAACTGTTCAGCGATATTCCCGAGGCCGTAGAAAACACCCTGGAGATTGCGCGCCGCTGCTCGGTAACCGTGCGTATGGGTGAGTATTTCCTGCCCAACTATCCGATTCCCGCTGGTATGACCATCGACGAATACTTCCGGAAGGTCTCGGAAGAAGGGCTGGAAGATCGCCTCGCGAAAACCCTGAGCAAAGATGATCCCGAATACGAAAGCAAGCGGGAGGCTTATTACAAGCGCCTGAATTTCGAGCTGGATATTATTATCCAGATGGGGTTCCCGGGTTACTTCCTGATCGTAATGGATTTTATCAAATGGGCCAAACAGAACGGAGTGCCCGTTGGCCCGGGGCGGGGGTCCGGTGCCGGTTCGCTGGTGGCCTATGCCCAGCTTATTACTGATCTGGACCCGCTGGAATACGACCTGCTGTTCGAGCGTTTCCTGAACCCCGAACGGGTATCCATGCCCGACTTCGACGTCGACTTCTGCATGGAAGGGCGGGACCGGGTTATTGCTTACGTGGCCGAAAAATACGGTCGGGAAGCGGTTTCGCAGATTATTACTTTCGGAACCATGGCGGCAAAAGCTGTGGTGCGGGACGTTGCCCGGGTTCAGGGCAAGTCCTATGGCCTGGCCGACAAGCTTTCGAAAATGATTCCTTTTGAAGTGGGCATGACTCTGGGTAAGGCCATCGAACAGGAGCCAACGCTTCAGGAATTCCTTGAGCAGGACGAAGAGGCCCAGGAAATCTGGGAAATGGCCCTGAAGCTTGAGGGTGTGTGCCGGAACGCCGGCAAACACGCCGGCGGTGTGGTGATTGCGCCCACCAAAATCACCGATTTCTCGCCGCTTTACTGTGATGATGAAGGTGGCAGCCTGGTGACCCAGTTCGACAAGAATGATGTGGAAGACGCCGGGCTGGTGAAGTTCGACTTCCTCGGCCTGCGCACGCTGACCATCATCGACTGGGCGCTGAAGATGATCAACCCGCGGCGCGAGAGCCGTGGCCTGGAGCCACTGGATATCAACGAAATTCCGCTGGATGATCCGGCTTCGTTCACCATGCTGAAAAAGGCGGAAACCACAGCAGTGTTCCAGCTGGAATCCCGCGGCATGAAGGATCTGATCCGCCGCCTGCAGCCGGACTCGCTGGAAGACATGATCGCCCTGGTGGCGCTGTTCCGCCCCGGCCCCCTGCAATCGGGCATGGTTGACGACTTTATTGACCGTAAGCATGGCAGGCAGCCCATGTCTTTCCCGCATCCGGATTATCAGTACGAAGGCCTGAGGCCGGTTCTGGAGCCTACCTACGGGGTTATCCTTTACCAGGAGCAGGTTATGCAGATTGCTCAGGTAATGGCAGGTTACACCCTGGGCAACGCCGACATGCTACGCCGCGCCATGGGTAAGAAAAAACCCGAGGAAATGGCCAAGCAGAAGCAGTTTTTCCTGGACGGCTGCGAAAAGAATGGTATTGACAAAACCCTGGCGGAAAACATCTTCGACCTGGTGGAGAAGTTTGCCGGTTACGGTTTTAACAAGTCCCACTCTGCCGCCTACGCGCTGGTGTCTTATCAGACCCTCTGGCTGAAGGCCCATTACACCGCCGAGTTTATGGCTGCGGTACTGACCGCGGACATGCAGAACACAGATAAAGTCGTCACGCTGGTGGAAGAGTGCCGCAACCTCAAGCTGGATCTGGTACTGCCGGACGTAAGCCGCTCGGAATATACGTTTACCGTTAATGATGAAGGCCAGATTGTTTATGGTCTCGGCGCTATCAAGGGGCTGGGCGAGGGGCCGATCCAGGCCATTGTGGAAGGTCGCGCCAGCGGCGAGCCCTACCAGGATATTTTCGACTTCTGCCGCCGGGTCGACCTGAAAAAAATCAACAAGCGCGCCATGGAAGCCCTGATCCGTTCGGGCGCCATGGACAAGCTGGGTGCCAGCCGGGCCCAGTTGATGGCCAGTATCCCGAAAGCCGTTCAGCAGGCGGATCAGCAGTCACGCAACGAATCCGTGGGTATGATGGATATGTTCGGCGACATGCTGGAAGCCGGTGATGACGGTGATCCGTACGCAGACGTTGCCGATGTGCGTGAGTGGCCCGAGAAACAGCGCCTCAAAGGCGAGAAAGACACGCTGGGTCTGTATCTGACAGGGCACCCGTTTGATGAGTACGAGCAGGAAGTGCGGCAGTTTGTGCGCTCGTCCATTTCCGATCTCAAGCCCAGCAAGTCACCACAACGGGTGGCAGGGCTGGTGATTGCGCAGCGAACCATGAAAACCCGCACCGGCTCAACCATGTGCTTTATCACCCTGGACGACCGCAGCGCGCGAATTGAAGCCACGCTGTTTTCCGAAGCCTTCTTCGAGAACCGGGAGCTGTTGCAGTCAGACCAGGTGATTGTGGTTGAGGGCCAGGTAAGCCACGATGACTACTCGGGCCAGATGAAGATGCGCGTGAGTTCGGTTATGGATGTGCCCAGTGCCCGTAAGCAGTTCAGTAAAGGCCTTAAGCTGAACCTCCACGCCGATCAGTTGCAGAATGGTCTGCTGGACAAGATTGACAGTACCCTCAGACCGTTTCGCTGCGAGGGCAGCCCGGTCTGGATCGAATACAGCAGTCCGGAAGCCAGTACCCGAATTGAACTGGGTGAAGCCTGGCGTGTTCAGCCGGAAGACGACTTGTTGCTGGAGCTGAAGTACCTGGTGGGCGACCAGTGCGTGGAACTGGTCTATGATTGAGTGAGTAAGGCAAGGAATTGCCCGGGGCGTTAAATATTTGTCAGATTGCGGACTCATACCTTTGTCCGCTTCAGCCATAGCCCGGGCACTGTTATCTTTGTCCCAAATTCTGAGTTGGCGGCGCCCTGTTCCGCCTGGCGATAAAAATGATGGAACATCATGAACCCTAATTACCTCGATTTCGAACAGCCGATTGCCGACCTTGAAGCCAAGATCGAAGAGCTTCGCATGGTAGGCAACGACACCGACATCAATATTTCCGACGAGATTAACAGGCTGAAAAAGAAAAGCGTCAGCCTGACAGAGAGTATTTTTTCGGATCTTCATCCGTGGGATGTTGCCCGCCTTGCGCGGCACCCCCGCCGGCCTTATACCCTTGATTACATCGAGTTGATTTTTGAAGATTTCGATGAGCTCCACGGAGATCGCCGTTATGCAGACGACCACGCTATTGTGGGCGGTACAGCTCGGCTGAACGACAAGCCGGTGATGGTTATCGGGCACCAGAAGGGCCGGGAGGTGCGGGATAAGGTGAAGCGCAACTTTGGCATGCCGCGCCCCGAAGGTTATCGTAAGGCCTTGCGCCTGATGGAAATGGCGGAACGCTTCAGAATGCCCATTCTCACATTTATAGACACTCCCGGTGCCTATCCCGGAATCGGCGCTGAGGAGCGTGGTCAGAGTGAGGCGATTGCGCTTAACCTGGCGGTGATGTCCCGGCTCAAAACTCCGATCATCTCTACCGTGATCGGTGAAGGCGGCTCGGGAGGCGCGCTGGCCATAGGCGTATGTGATCAGCTGAATATGTTGCAGTATTCCACCTATGCCGTGATATCGCCGGAAGGCTGTGCTTCCATTCTGTGGAAAAGCGCGGAGTATGCGTCCCTGGCCGCAGAGGCCATGGGAGTGACTGCGGATCGCCTGAAGGACCTCGGGCTGGCGGACAACGTTATCTCCGAGCCCCTGGGTGGCGCGCACCGTAACCCCAGGAAAATGGCAGAAGCCCTGCGTGAAACCCTTGAAAACGGCATGGCAGAACTAAGCCGCCTGCCTCTGGATGAACTGGTTTCCCGGCGGTATGAGCGGTTAACCCGCTATGACACCGGGCGTTAGGCCTGCCCCCGGGTACGCTTTTCCGGAGACTCTGCTTGCGCCGGTGAAGTCCGTTTGTGGCTACCGGCGGCTTTGGGTTGCTCTCAGTGGCGGCCTGGATTCCACCCTGCTTTTGCACCTTGCCGTGCTCTGTCATCCGGGAGTGCGGGCGGTGCATATCAACCATCAGTTACAGGCCAATGCCGGTGAAACAGAAATCTTCTGCCGGGATCTGTGTGCCGGGCTGGGCGTGCCGCTTGAAATCCGGCCGGTTTCGGTCACGCTGGGCGACGGCCCGGGTGAAGGCCTTGAGGAAGCAGCACGCGAGGCCCGGTATGGAGTGTTTGAAGCGCTGCTTGAGCCTGGTGATGTGTTGCTGATGGCCCACCATGGTGATGATCAGGCCGAAACTGTGCTGTTCCGGATGTTCCGTGGCAGTGGCGTTGCGGGCCTTGCCGGCATGCCCAAAAGCCGCTCCCTGGGAGCAGGCCGCCTGGCCCGGCCACTGCTGGGTATTGAGCGATCCGAACTGGAGCACCACGCTCATCAGGCCGGGCTGTCATGGAGGGATGATCCGAGCAATACAGATCAGAAATTCGACCGGAATTTTCTGCGTCTCACCATTCTGCCGGCCTTGAAAAAACGCTGGCCCGGCCTTAATCAGCGCTTGCAACATACCGCTGGTGCCTGTTCAGAAAGCAACTTTTTAAACCAGCGGCTGGCGGAACTGCAGTGGAAATCAATGGGGCAGCGCGCGCGCCGCCTGCCCGTTGCAGGGCTGAGCGCACTTTCTTTGCCTGAGCAAAAAAATCTTCTGCGCTGGTGGATCGGGCGGGCTGGTTACTCCGCCCCTTCGCTCAGCGATTGGTCCCAGGTGCTTGACGATTTGTTGCAGGCCGCGGACGACCGGTCTCCGGAGTTGCGGGCAGATGGCTACACTCTGCGACGTTTTCAGAGAGAGCTCTACCTGGTTCCTGAGGAGCCGGCTTTGCCCGACGAGCCGGTAGAGCTTCAATCCAATCAAACGGTGCATTGGGGCGAGTGGGTGATCAGGCTGAGCCCCACCGGTACTTCCAAAGGCCACAGGGCGCCAATACGAATATGTACGAGGCAGGGCGGCGAGCGCCTTCGGTTTCATCCTGAAGGCCCCTCGAAATCCCTGAAAAAATGGCTTCAGGAACGGGCTGTTCCGCCCTGGGAAAGGCGTCGCCTGCCCCTGATTTTCAGGGGGTTGAAGGGGGAAGAAGAGCTGATTGCGATTGGCGATCTGTGGTGTTCTGAACAATACTGCGGAAGCGCTCCTGTTGCAGGCTGGCGGCTGATTGTAGAGCGGGATTGTAATTGAGTCGTTAAAGGCTTTCTGGTAGTCTGGCGTCCCATCTTGAGATGACAATCTCCCTCCTTCACAGAACCTGATAATCGTGGAATCTGCATGACGCGTTATATTTTCGTCACCGGCGGTGTTGTGTCTTCACTGGGCAAAGGAATTGCATCAGCCTCCCTGGCTGCGATCCTTGAAGCACGCGGCCTTAAGGTTACTATTCTCAAGCTGGACCCATACATTAATGTGGACCCGGGCACCATGAGCCCGTTCCAGCATGGTGAGGTTTTCGTGACCGAAGACGGTGCTGAAACTGACCTGGATCTTGGTCACTACGAACGCTTCATTCGCACCCCGATGAGCCGTCGCAATAACTTCACAACGGGCCGCGTTTACGAGGAAGTTATTCGCAAGGAGCGCCGGGGTGATTACCTTGGTGGAACTGTGCAGGTTATTCCCCATATAACCGACGAAATCAAGCGCCGTGTTGTGGAAGGGGCAGCCGGTGCAGAGGTGGCCCTGGTTGAGGTGGGCGGAACCGTGGGTGATATTGAATCCCTGCCGTTCCTTGAGGCTTGCCGCCAACTGAAGGTTGAGGTGGGTTCCTCCCGGGCTCTGTTCATGCACCTTACACTGGTTCCCTACATAGCGACTGCCGGCGAAATCAAAACCAAGCCAACACAGCATTCTGTGAAGGAAATGCGCTCCATTGGCCTGCAGCCGGACATCCTGCTGTGTCGTTCCGAACACGAAGTAGATGTGAGTTCCCGCCGGAAAATCGCGCTGTTCACCAACGTGGAAGAGCGCGCTGTTATCCCGATGCGCGATGCCAAGTCCATTTATGCGATTCCCCGCATGCTGCACGAACACGGGCTGGACCAACTGGTTATTGAGCGTTTCAATCTCGAGGCCCGGGAGGCCGATCTGAGTGAATGGGATGGCGTTATAGAAGCGCTGATGAATCCCGAGCACGAAGTGACGATTGCCATGGTTGGCAAATACATGGAACTGCTCGATGCATACAAGTCCCTGATTGAGTCACTACTGCATGCAGGTATCAAGACCCGCACCAAGGTAAAGATCAATTACATTGATTCTGAGGATATTGAGCGTGAGGGTACTCAGGTTCTTGAGAGTGCAGATGCCATTCTGGTTCCTGGCGGTTTTGGCGAGCGCGGTGTCGAGGGCAAGATCCGTACCGTGCAGTATGCTCGTGAGAACAAAGTGCCCTATATGGGGATCTGCCTGGGCATGCAGGTAGCTGTTATCGAATACGCCCGCAACAAGGCCGGCCTGGTGGACGCCCACAGCACCGAGTTCCGTGAGCATACGCCGGAGCCGGTCGTTGGTCTGATCACCGAGTGGCTGGATGCAACCGGTGAGCGCGAGGAGCGTACTGATGATTCCGACCTCGGCGGCACCATGCGCCTGGGCGCTCAGGACTGCGTGCTTACCGAAGGCTCAACCATCGCCAATTGCTACGGCAGAAAAACCATTCGCGAACGCCACCGCCACCGTTACGAGGTGAATAACCACTTCCTGCCACAACTGGAAGCCGCTGGACTGCTGGTTTCCGGGCGTTCCACCGATGGCAAGCTCGTTGAAGTGGTGGAAGTGGCCGACCACCCCTGGTTTGTTGCCTGCCAGTTCCATCCGGAATTTACCTCCACGCCACGGGATGGCCACCCGCTGTTCAAGGGGTTTGTGGAAGCCGCGCTGGCGAATCGTAAGGAATCCTGATCATGGCTCAGAGTACCGTTACGGTTGCTGATATCGACATCGCCAACGACAAGCCTTTTGTACTGTTTGGCGGTATGAACGTGCTGGAATCCCGGGATTTGGCGTTTGAAGTTGCTGAAAACTACGTTGAGGTGTGCCGTAAGCTGGGCATTCCTTATGTTTTCAAAGCCTCTTTTGATAAGGCCAACCGGTCATCGGTTAAATCTTTCCGGGGCCCGGGGCTCGATAAAGGCTTGCAGATACTGGCCGATATCAAGAGCAAATACGGTGTTCCGATTATTTCTGATGTCCATGAACCGGCCCAGGCAGCCCCTGCAGCTGAGGTGTGTGACATTATCCAGTTACCGGCTTTCCTGAGCCGCCAGACGGACCTGGTGGTTGCCATGGCAAAAACCGGCGCGGCGATCAACATCAAAAAGGCCCAGTTTCTTGCGCCACAGGAAATGAAGCACATCATCAACAAGTGCGCAGAAGCCGGAAACGACCGGGTTATTCTGTGTGAGCGGGGCAGCAGCTTCGGGTATAACAACCTTGTGGTGGATATGCTCGGTTTTGGCATCATGAAGGCCATGAATGTGCCGGTGATGTTCGATGTGACCCACTCGCTGCAGATGCCGGGCGGCCGTGCCGATTCAGCCGGTGGTCGCCGCGCCCAGGTGACTGATCTGGCGTTGGCTGGCATGTCTCAGGGGTTGGCTGGTCTGTTTCTTGAAGCCCATCCTAACCCGGACGAGGCCAAGTGCGACGGCCCCTGCGCCTTGCGACTCAGCCAGCTGGCGCCGTTCCTGCAGCGTGTGAAGGCTGTAGATGACCTTGTGAAGAGCTTTAAACCCATCGATACCGCCTGATTGGCGGTTTTCGCGTTATGGGTACAAATTATGAGAGAGAGCGGGGCACGTCTTTACGAAAATGTGCGGAGCCATGGATGGCGGCGCCAAGCGCACATGGATGTGCTTGTAGCGGTTTTCGTAAAGACGTGCCCCGCTCTCTCTTGCACCAGATTTTGTTAATGACCTTTGAAATTGAAAACCTGGAGACTTTCTAGAATGACCAAAATTGCCAACATTAAAGCCCGTGAGGTTCTGGACTCCCGTGGTAACCCTACTGTCGAAGCAGACGTAATTCTGAAAGACGGCACTCTTGGCCGTGCCTGTGCGCCGTCTGGTGCCTCTACAGGTTCCCGCGAAGCGCTGGAACTGCGAGATGGTGATGCGTCACGTTATCTGGGTAAGGGCGTTCTGAAGGCAGTTGCGGCCATTAATGGCAAGATCAATGATGCGCTGAAAGGTAAAGATGCTGCAGATCAGCGCGGGCTGGATAATATCATGTTGGAACTGGATGGTACTGAGAACAAGGCCAATCTGGGTGCCAACGCTATTCTGGCAGTGTCGCTGGCAGCTGCTAAAGCCGCCGCAGCGTCTCTGGGCAAGCCACTTTATGAGCACATTGCAGACATCAACGGCACCTCTGGCAAGTTCAGCATGCCAGTGCCGATGATGAATATTCTGAACGGCGGTGAGCATGCGGATAACAACGTTGATATTCAGGAGTTCATGATTCAGCCGGTTGCGGCCAGGAACTTTGCAGAGGCTCTGCGCATTGGTGCGGAGATTTTCCACAATCTGAAAAAAGTGCTGAAGGCTCAGGGCCTGAACACGGCGGTAGGCGATGAGGGTGGCTTTGCGCCCAACCTGCCGTCTAACGAGGCAGCGCTGGCGGTTATCAAGGAAGCCATTGAGAAGGCAGGTTACGAGCTGGGTACTGATATTACCCTGGCTCTGGACTGTGCTGCATCCGAGTTCTACAAAGATGGGCAGTATAATTTGTCTGGCGAAGGAAAGAGCTTTGATTCTGAAGGCTTTGCCGATTACCTGGCTGGTCTGGCTGAGCGTTATCCGATTGTGTCCATTGAAGATGGCATGGATGAGAGTGACTGGGACGGCTGGAAGGTGTTGACCGACAAGATCGGCGACAAAGTACAGTTGGTGGGTGACGATCTGTTTGTTACCAACACCCAAATTCTGAAGCGTGGTATTGATAACGGCGTGGGCAATTCCATCCTGATCAAGTTCAACCAGATTGGCAGCCTTAGCGAAACCCTGGATGCCATCAAGATGGCACAGGATGCCGGCTTTACGGCGGTTATTTCGCACCGTTCCGGGGAAACCGAAGATACGACGATTGCGGACCTTGCCGTTGCTACCTGTGCTGGCCAGATCAAGACCGGTTCACTTTGCCGTTCTGACCGGGTTGCCAAGTACAATCAGTTGTTGCGCATCGAGGAGGCGTTGGAAGGTAAGGCGCCTTATCGCGGCCTGAGTGAAATCAAGGGGCAGGGCTGAGATAAGGCACGATGGCCTTTTTGACCAATCAGTTAGAAGAATTTGTTGTTAATCTACTCTAAGGTCTATACTCAGCGTCTGATGTTGTTTTTTTGATCGGTTGTATCCTTGACGGAATCGGTATTGATGAAGTTGCTCTGGGCTATCATGGTTGTTCTTATTCTCCTGTTGCAGGTGCGTCTGTGGGTCGGGGAGGGCAGCTTTGCGCAGGTATGGGCGCTGGAGAAATCGATTGCCGAACAACGTGAGGAAAATGCCGAGCTTTCCACGCGCAATGAGCGTCTGTATGCGGAGGTGCGTAACCTTCGTAATGAGCAGGGTGCGGTTGAGGAGCGGGCGCGGATGAACCTTGGGTTGATTCGTGACGATGAGACGTTTTTTCTTGTTGTTGAGCAGTGATTTCCGGGCTTGGAGCATGGAGCGGCGAGTAGGCCGTTTCCGGGAAACGCTACGAGCACATCCATGTGCGCTTGACGGTGGCCATCCCTGGCCACCGACATTCCCGGAAAATGCCTGCTCGCCGCTCTCCAGCCATCGTACGAAAACTCTATGACTTCTCCAAAACTCTGGTTGATTGTTCCCGCCGCTGGCATCGGTCGGCGCATGCAGACGGAATGTCCCAAGCAATATCTTCGGATAAATAACCGCTTTATTCTGGATATCACACTTTCGCGTCTGCTGGACTCCGGGCTTTTTGCCGGTTGTATGGTTCCCCTGAATGCTGCCGATCATTGGTGGCCAGAGTCTGATGCCAGCAGCGATGATCGTGTTCAGACCTGCGGCGGAGGCGCGGAACGGGCGGATTCTGTGCTTTCGGCACTGCACGCACTGCAAGAGCAGGTTGCAGCAGACGACTGGGTGCTGGTTCATGATGCGGCCCGTCCCTGCATTCATTCAACCGATCTTGAGAACCTCGTTTCAACACTGTCTGATCATCCTGTCGGCGGTCTTCTGGCAGCGCCGGTTGCGGACACGCTTAAAAAGGCGGAACCCGGTCGTTTACCCGAGGTTATTGGCACAGTGGATCGTAGCCGGTTGTGGCGGGCGCTCACGCCTCAGATGTTCCGGTATTCCATGTTGGTTAAAGCATTGGAAATGGCGCTCAAGGAGGGGCAGCCGGTTACGGATGAGTCCTCGGCAATGGAGCTTTCCGGTAATATGCCGGTTCTTGTGGAAGGTCGGTCGGACAATATCAAGATTACGGTTCCCGCCGACCTGGGTCTCGCCGGTTTTATTCTGAGCCGGTTTTGAGTTTTCTGAATTTTCCCGGAGTTGTTTATGCGAATCGGTCAGGGCTTTGACGTTCATGCTTTTGGCGAAGGCGACGCGGTTATTCTCGGTGGTGTTTCCATACCGTTCAGCAAGGGGCTGAAAGCCCATTCGGACGGTGATGTGTTGCTTCATGCGCTGGCAGATGCATTGCTGGGCGCGGTTGCGCTGGGCGATATTGGTCATCTGTTTCCGGATAGCAGTGCCGAGTGGGCGGGCGCAGACAGTCGCGATCTGTTGCGTCGGGTTATGACGCGGGTGTCAGAGGAAGGCTTTGGCGTAGTTAATGTGGATACGACGATCATTGCACAGGCACCTAAAATGGCGCCACACATTGAGGCGATGCGCCTGAACATAGCAGAGGATCTTGGAGTTCCTGCCAGCCGTGTGAGTGTCAAGGCGACAACGAGTGAGAACCTGGGGTTTACCGGCCGTGGCGAGGGGATTGCCTGCCAGGCTGTGTGCCTGCTTGAACCGGTGGCATCGTGAGCGAAGCAGAAGCTGGTGCGAAGCGTTGGCGGCTGGACTGGCCGGTATCCGGTGGCGAAAGGCTTGCCAGAGCCCGGTTGAAAACGACACCGGAAGATTTCCGGGTAAGCGAGGTGCTTGAGGATTTTCCTGAACCATCCGGTACGCCAGGCGTTACCGGCGAGGGTGAGCACCTGTGTTTGTTCATTGAGAAAACCGGTGACAATACGGAGTTTTTGGCGGGCGAGTTGGCCGCACTCGCGGGCTGCCGGCCTTTTGATGTGGGGTTTTGCGGGCTTAAAGATCGTCATGCGGTAACCAGCCAATGGTTCAGTCTCTATCGTCCCGGTATGATGGACGATGACAGGGCGCTTATCGGTCTGATTTCGCAGCGCTGGCGGGTAAAATCGGCTCATCGCAGTGTGCGTAAGCTGCGCCGTGGTGATCACCAGGGCAACCGTTTTGTGATCAGGCTCAGGCAGGTAAGCGCCGATCGCCAGTCAGTTGAACCGGCGCTTGAACGCCTGAAGGATCAGGGCGCGCCCAATTATTTTGGCCCACAGCGTTTCGGCTTTGCCGGTGGAAATCTTGATCGTGCTGTACATATTGATCCCTCGATGCTGAATCGCCGAAGGGGGCACGGTAGGCACAGGGGGCGGGGCAAGCTCCGCAGTGGCAGAGATGACCGGAAAAACGTATTGTATTTTTCAGCCGCTCGCTCCTGGTTGTTCAATGAGGTGCTTGCTTCCCGGGTGGCTGAGGGTAGCTGGCGCTTGCCGTTGCCGGGTGAGCCGGAGGATAACGCCACCGGCCCCCTGTGGGGCGATGGCGGCACCTGCGCCCGTGGTGAGGCAGAGCAGCGTGAGCGTGACATAGTCGCAAAAACACCGGAACTGGCTTCCCTGTTTCTTGCAACACGCATGAAGCCTGAGCGCCGGCCTCTGGTTGCCAGGCCGGTAGGCTTGGAGTGGCAATGGCTGGGCGCGGGCGTTCTGGAACTGTCGTTCTTTCTTGAGCCAGGGCAGTACGCCACCACAATTTTAAGTGATATTTTTGAGCTTGAGGATATGAGCCTCAGCCAATATGAAAAACAGCACGGCTAACCGGGACGCGGTCCGCTACTTGTTGCATATTATGTATCTGTAGTTTTTAGGCGTTAATTTTTACAGACGTCACTTTATGTGGACGTTGCTTTTTTGGAGAGTACTGTGCGTATTCTTTTGTCAAACGACGACGGTGTGCATTCACCGGGACTTGTCGCTCTGTATGAAGGCCTGAAAGGCCTCGGGGATCTGGAAGTGGTCGCGCCGGACAGGGATCACAGCGGCGCCAGTAATGCTTTGACGCTGAATCGTCCGCTGACGGTCGAGCAGCATCCCAACGGCTTCCGTTCTGTTGATGGCACGCCTACAGACTGCGTTCATCTGGCGGTAAACGGATTGTTTGATGAGCCATTTGACCGGGTTGTTTCCGGTATCAATACCCACGCCAATCTCGGTGACGACATTATCTATTCCGGCACCGTGGCAGCGGCGACCGAAGGCCGCCATCTGGGGTTGCCAGCTATTGCTGTCTCTCTGGTGAGCGAAGGGCGCAATCACTACGACACGGCCGCCAGAGTGGTACGCACACTGCTTGAAAGTAAAAGCCCTCTTGTACTGGGGCGGCGCTCCATTCTCAATGTGAACGTACCGGATCTCCCCTGGAAGGAACTGGCTGGGTTCCGCGTCACCCGGCTGGGTGACCGGGAGCGCGCCGAAGGTGCGGTACCCATGACATGCCCCAGGGGCAAGGAGCGTTACTGGATCGGGGCCGCAGGCAAGGGCGGCGATGCCGGCCCGGGTACAGATTTTCATGCGGTTGCCCAGGGGTACGTTTCGCTAACACCTGTGCACATCGACATGACCCGCCACGAAGCGCTTGTGTCGCTAAGAAGCTGGGCAGATTCACTGCAGCTTTCCATGGGGGGCGATGCGTGACCGGAGAGCTGCAAGGTATAGGGATGACATCAAGGCGCACTCGTATGCGTCTGGTGCAACGCCTCAAGGATTCGGGTATCCAGTCGGATCGAGTGCTGGAGGTCATGGGGCAGGTGCCACGGCATATTTTTCTGGACGAGGCGCTGGCGCATCGGGCCTATGAGGACACATCCCTGCCTATTGGCTACGGCCAGACCCTGTCACAGCCGTATATAGTCGCGCGAATGACTGAGCTTTTGCTCAGCCATGAACCCGCCAGAGTGCTGGAGCTGGGCACCGGATCCGGTTACCAGACAGCTGTGTTGTCTCACCTGTTCGACCAGATTTACAGTGTCGAGCGAATCAAGCCTCTGCAGGATCGTGCCCGGGAGCGACTGCGCCAACTCAGTATCCGCAATGTTATGCTCAAGCATGCTGATGGTGGTATGGGGTGGCCTGAAAGAGGCCCGTTCGATGGCATTATCGTTACCGCTGCGCCGATGGAGGTGCCGCCCGAGCTCCTGGATCAGCTTGCCGATGGAGGTGTACTGGTGGCGCCGGTTGGCGAGGAGAACCAGGTACTGGTTGAGATAATCCGCAAAGGAGACCGGTTTGAACGGCACGAACTTGAGCCGGTTCGTTTCGTACCTTTGCTGGGCGGAGTTGTCCGTTGAGCGATCGACCACAGGAAGTTACTTCGCAAAGCAACGCCCGTGTACAGCATTCCGCCTCAGTGTTCCTGAGGGGGATGGCGATGGGGGCAGCTGATATTGTACCGGGCGTTTCAGGCGGCACCATCGCGTTTATAACCGGTATCTATTTCCGGCTTCTGGAGGCGATTAACGCGATTCCCGGGGCGGTATTCAGACACCTGTTCCGGGGCAATCCGAGAGCGTTCTGGCAGGCCTGCGATGCAACCTTTCTCAGTACTTTGCTGGCGGGGATTCTCGCCAGTATCGTGACTCTGGCTACTGTAATCAGCTTTATGCTTACGGAATATCCGATTCTTATCTGGAGTTTTTTCTTCGGGCTGATACTGGCGTCTGTCTGGCATGTTGGGCGCCAGGCACTGAATTACCGGCTGACGTTACTCATTCCCCTGATTATTGGCGTTGCGGTCGCATGGTGGATTACAACCCTCTCTGCGGTGCAGCTGAATCCTTCAGCTGCGATGTTTTTTGCCGCCGGCGCTGTAGCAATATGCGCCATGATTCTGCCTGGGATATCGGGCAGTTTTATTCTGGTTATCCTGGGTATGTACGGCCCGGTTCTGGCAGCGATCAAATCCTTTGATATCGCTTTGTTACTATTGTTTATGGCGGGCTGCCTGGCAGGGCTCCTGTCCGTTGCGAGGCTGATTACCTGGGCATTTCACAGGTACCACGATCCGGTTATCGCCCTGCTAACCGGCTTCATGATTGGCGCCCTGAACAAGGTCTGGCCCTGGAAGGAAACCCTGAGCTGGCGAACCAACAGTTCCGGTGAACAGGTGCCGTTGACTGAAATCAGCATAAGCCCGGGTGCGTTTTCGGATCTTACCGGCCATGATCCGCAGGTTCTCATGGCGGTTATTATGGCCATTACCGGTGTTGCTCTTGTTTTGCTGGTTGAGTGGCTTGGAGGCACAGGCCCGGCAGAGCGCCGCTCTTGAAAGAGGGGCCTGATAATCCGGTGTTACCTTTTCAGTCATGTTCCTGTTTCTACCCGTAACAAAAAACAGGATGGGTAACAGGAGTGGCGGGTCAGTAACTTGGATTTGGCGCTAAAATGTGCAATAAATTAGCGGGTTACTTTTAAAACTTCAGGATCTTCTTTGACCAGACTCAGAGCCTGTACAGATTACCTATAGCCGGGCCGGTGTTATTCCTGTGAGATCGTTGCGTGGGTCACTTCAAGCTGTTTATTCCGCTTCCCCGAGGTTCCTGTCCGGTACCCGGCGTCCCCCATGGGCTTTTGAAACCGTTAAAGCCGGGGTCTTCTTCAGCATAATACTGCTTCTCTCCGGGGCCCTGAGTGGTTGTAACACCCGTGCGCTGCATCAGGACGATCTCTACAACCCTCCGGTGTATTGGGGGCGCCATGTGGTTCGTGAGGGCGAGACGTTGTATGGCATTGCCTGGAATTATGGCCGGGATTACCGGGAGCTGGGTAGTGCCAATGGTATCGGGCCGCCATGGACGATCCGGGCCGGGCAGGTGCTCAGGCTGGATCTTCGCGGCAAGGTGCCGTCTGGCAGTAATGGTCATGCAGCAGCACAGAGATCAAGACCGGTCGCAAGCACCTCCGCCCGACCGGCACGCGCCAAACCTCCTGTAGTAACTCCGTCAAATACCCCGAAACCTGCGGTCACTCGCAAGTCCGACACCTCTGCCCCTCTGGCTTCCCGTACCCAGACAGTTGCCGGTATACCCTGGCGCTGGCCACACCCTGGCACCGTAATTGCAGGCTATTCAGCATCCGGAAAAGTCAATAAAGGCGTTGATATTGCCGGAAAAGCCGGGGATGCTGTAAGGGCTGCGGCGGAAGGAAATGTGGTCTATGCCGGCAACGGTTTGCTCGGGTACGGTAATTTGATTATCGTGAACCATAACGAGCATTATCTTAGTGCTTACGCTCACAACCGGAGGATTCTGGTCGCGGAGGGAGAGAAAGTAAAAGCCGGGCAGGTTATAGCCGAGCTTGGCAGCAGTGGTGCAGGTAGGCCCATGTTACATTTTGAAATACGGAAAAATGGAAACCCGGTCGATCCGGCTCACTATTTGCCACCACGTTAATGGCAGATGAGTAGTACAGAAGAAGAAAAAATGATGGCGGCCACAGGCCGGCTGTTGAAGTAGTCCTGAATCGAAGTGAAATACCCAATGCCCGCAATAAAAAGAAGTATCGGGCAAAATCCAGGATTGTTGAAAGGCGGGGCAAGAGATATGTCAGCAGAACAAGAAGAAATGATTGTTGATCGCATAACAGATGTTGATGATTCTACCAACCTTGATGACTCTACAGACTCTGCAGTAGTTGATGACGCTGAGAACCAGTTGCTCGCAGAAGAAAAAGCCGGAAAAAGCGCTTCCGGAGCAGTTGAATCCGATGGAGGGTTTTCTGCCCAGGGGCGTTATTACACCAATTCAAAGCAACTGGATGCAACACAGCTTTACCTGAATGAAATCGGTTTTTCTCCACTCCTGACGCCGGAAGAAGAAGTCTACTTTGCACGCCTGGCGCGCAAAGGTGAGGAGTCCGGGCGTAAACGAATGATCGAGAGCAATTTGCGGCTGGTGGTGAAAATTGCACGACGCTATGTGAACCGCGGCCTGACCTTGCTGGATTTGATCGAAGAGGGCAATCTGGGCCTGATCCGGGCTGTCGAAAAGTTTGATCCGGAACGCGGTTTCCGCTTTTCTACTTACGCCACCTGGTGGATCCGTCAGACAATAGAACGGGCCATCATGAATCAGACCCGCACCATACGTCTGCCCATTCATGTTGTAAAAGAGCTTAACCTGTATTTGCGGGCCGCCCGTGAGCTGACTCAAAAGCTTGATCACGAGCCGTCAGCGGAAGAAATCGCCAGGATGGTGGATAAGCCTGTCAACGATGTGAAGCGTATGCTCGGGCTTAACGAGCGGGTGGCCTCCATGGATACGCCCATTGGGACTGGTGGCGAGAAATCATTGCTGGACACAGTGGCTGATGAGGGGGCGTCGGACCCGGCCGATGTGCTTCAGGATAACAACATGAGCGCCTGCCTTGGAAACTGGATAGATCAGCTTAGTGAAAAACAGCAGGAGGTGTTGTCCCGCCGTTTTGGTCTGCGGGGCTATCCGGTCAGCACACTCGAGGAGGTAGGGCAAGAGATTGGCCTTACCCGTGAGCGGGTTCGCCAGATTCAGGTTGAGGCGTTGCGGCGCCTGCGTGAAATTCTGGAAAAGGAGGGCCTGACTGGCAATCTGCTCTTCCAGTAGAGCTTTGTTTGACAGGCTCTCCATAACGCCGGCCATGCCTCTCATGGCTGGCGTTTCTGTGTCAGCAACCGTGCAAATGAGAACCAGGTGGCGATTCGCGGCTTCCGGACATTGTTAGAATAGCCCCACCGGGGCCGCAAGTGGGGACCTGGCGACGAATGAACTCTCATAACAATGACGGAAAAGGAAAGCACTATGAAGAAGGCATTTTTGGCGGGCTTTGCATCGCTGATGCTGATAACCACCCTGTCGGCGCCCGCCTTGGCGGCAAATGTGGGTGGTGTCGATATTCCCGATACCTATACTGCAGGTAACACCGAGCTTCAATTGAACGGTGCAGGTACCCGTTCCAAATTTTTCATGGATCTGTACGTTGGCAGCTTGTATGTGCCCCGGGTTCAGAAGGATGGTAATGCGGTGGTTGAAGCCGATGAACCCCAGGCGATTACATTGCACATTACCTCCGGCATGATCACCAGCGACCGTATGACTGAGGCGACCATGGAGGGGTTTGAGGCCTCCACAGGCGGCGATATGTCCGCGGTGAAAGCAGATATCGACCAGTTTATGTCGGTGTTCAAGGAAGAAATCAAGGAAGGCGATGTGTTTGACCTTGTTTACCTTCCCGGTCAGGGGGTGAAGGTGCTGAAAAATGGCGAGGAAAAAGACACGGTTGGCGATCTTGAGTTCAAAAAGGCCCTGTTTGGTATCTGGCTGTCTGATGACCCGGCCCAAAAAAGCCTGAAGAAAGACATGCTGGGGCTTTAACCCTGTAAACGTTCAGTGGCATGGTTAGGGCAATAGCCACCAAAAAGCAGTCATAAGTCGGCTTTGCTGGCTACTGTCCTACCACTTACAAATAATCGCTCTTCTGTTTGAACTCGCACAGGTCCTCGATAATGCAGGCGCCACACCTGGGTTTTCGTGCAACACAGGTGTAACGCCCGTGCAGAATCAACCAGTGGTGGGCATCCAGAAGAAACTCCCTGGGCACCAGCCGCATCAGGCGCTTCTCGACTTCCAGTACGTTCTTGCCCGGAGCAATCCCGGTACGGTTTGATACCCGGAAAATATGGGTGTCCACGGCCATTGTCGGTTGCCCGAACGCGGTATTCAGAACCACGTTGGCAGTTTTGCGCCCGACTCCGGGCAGAGCTTCAAGGTCTTCCCGGTTGTCAGGAACAACGCCGTCGTGCTTTTCAACCAGGATCCGGCAGGTCTTGATCACGTTCTCTGCCTTGCTATTGAACAGCCCGATGGTTTTGATATAGCTTTTCAGGCCATCCACGCCCAATGCAAGTATGGCCTCAGGTGTGTTGGCCACAGGAAACAGCTTGTCGGTAGCCTTGTTGACGCCTACATCGGTTGCCTGTGCAGAGAGAATAACTGCAATCAGCAGCTCGAACGGAGTGCTGTAATTCAGCTCGGTTTTCGGGTTGGGGTTGGCTTCCCGAAAACGGGAGAATATTTCAATACGTTTGGCTTTATTCATGGCGTTTTTGGAAAACTCTGGCGGCGGATCATGAGGCGCTCCCGGTAACACGTACGCGCTTGCTGCCCGGCACGACCGCTGGTTGAGCCTCCTTCTGGCGGTCTTTGAGGCGGCTGTCGATGCCGTTTTTCAGGGCAATGAGTAAACCCAGGCCCACGAATGCGCCGGGGGGCAATACCATGAAGAGCATGTCCGGGTAGTTGGCGAAGGGCTCCATGACCCAGTCCGCAGCCATGGGGCCGAACAGCAGATGCATATCAACAAACAGCGTGCCCTGGCCAATCAGTTCCCGCATGCCGCCGAGTATCAACAGTACAATAAAGAAGCCGGTGCCCATCATGGCACCGTCAAGAAGTGCAGGGCCGGGAGCGTTACGCGAAGCAAATGCATCCGCACGGCCCAGAATGGCGCAGTTGGTGACAATGAGCGGGATGAAAATACCGAGAATCTGATACAGCTCGTAAGTGTATGCCTGCATTAGCAGCTCGGCACAGGTTACGAAGGACGCAATAATCATCACAAATGCCGGCAGGCGCACAGACTCGCTGACAAAGTTCCGGATCAGCGACACTGCAAGGTTCGAGCCCATTAGTACCATCAGGGTTGCCAGCCCCAGGCCTATTGCGTTGACCACCGTGCTGGTAACCGCAAGAAGGGGGCATAGCCCCAGTACCTGAACCAGGGCCGGGTTATTACTCCAAAGCCCGTCGCGGATGATGTCACCCGATGTTTTCGTCGCCATAATCAGGATTGCTCCAGGTTCGGGGATTCGTCTGTCAGATCTCCGGGTGTCAACTCAGGGCCTTCCCCTGAAGGTGTCCGGTTTAACCGGGCCCGGATGACTCTCTGGTTTTTCCGAAAATAAATCAGAGATTTCTGTACTGCTTTAACAACGGCCCTTGGTGTGATGGTGGCGCCGGTAAACTGGTCAAAAACGCCGCCGTTCTTTTTTACATTCCACTCCCGGGGCTTCGGATTGCCGAGAGAACGACCGTCAAAAGCATAAATCCAGTCCGACTTTCTGGTTTCAATCCGGTCTCCCAGCCCAGGAGTCTCTTTGTGGCTGATAACCCTCACACCCAGAACAGTACCGCCCGGATCAATACCCACCAGCAGCTTTATGGTGCCAGAATAGCCGTCCGGCGCAATGGCTGGCATGATCATGCCTACCGGTTGCCCGTCCTGGCGCGCTACCCAGGCAGTAACCGGCCCTTCGGTCGCAAGCCGGTCACTGGCCGGCAGAACCACGGTGTCTCTGAGCATGTCATTGTTATGGGCTGTTTCGGGAATGATTTCAAACAGGGCTTTGGCTTCCGCTCTTGCCGCCTGTTCTGCGATGCGTTCCTTGGTCAGAGCCTGGGTTACGGCAATGGTTCCGCCGGTTATTACAGCAAATATGCCGAGGCCGATGGCGCTGCGCCGAATGGATTGGGTCATGGTTGCCATGGTCAGCTCCTGCCCCCACCGGGCAGACCCCGCCGGGCTTTGTGATGACCGTAGGTCCGTGGCGGTGTGTAGTAATCAATAAATGGTACTGCAAAGTTCATGAGCAAAACGCTGAACGCCACCGCATCCGGATAGTTACCCCAGCTCCGGATCAGGTAGACCAGTATCCCTATACCAGCCCCGTAAATCAGCTTTCCCTGGTGGCTGGTCGCAGCCGATACCGGATCGGTGGCAATGAAAAATGCCCCCAGCATGGTAGCTCCGGCCAACAGGTGTAATGACAGCGGGGCGTACTGGTCTGCATTGCTTCCGAAGGCCAGGCTCATGGCCGCGAGGGCGGCCAGAAACGCCACAGGAATATGCCAGGTGATTATCCGCAGGCCAATCAGCAAAAGCCCACCGGCCAGGAAGGCTGCGTTAACCCACTCCCAGCCTTTTGCAACTCCATCTCCAAAGGTAGGGTGGGCGAGTACTTCGACCGCGGTATGGTTGGCAATCTTGTGCTTGTATTCGTCCAGCGGCGTGGCCATAGTCCAGCCGTCGACCGCTGTTTGCTGGCCGGAGGCGATTGCCGCCAGTGTATCCGCGAAACCGGGAGCCTTGCCCCAGAGTAACGCCGGCTCCGCCCAGTTGGTGGTCATGGCTACCGGGAACGAAATCAGCACCAGCGCGTAGCCCACCATGGCAGGGTTGAAAGGGTTGGATCCCAGGCCGCCATACAGCTGCTTGGCTATCACTATGGCCGAGATGACCGCTACGGCGGATACCCACCAGGGCGCAAACTGCGGCAACGACAGCCCGAGCAATAACCCGGTTACAGCGGCGGTATTGTCCCGGAGAAAAAACGCCACCGGTTTGCTGCGCAGTTTGAGTATGGCTGCTTCCGAGGCCAAGGCAATGGCGATACACCAGACCACGTTGATCAGGTTGCCCCAGCCAAAAAACAGGGTTTGCACCAGCAGGCCCGGCAAGGATGCAAGAATGACCCAGAGCATCACCTTGGATGTCGGTCGCGCATTGTGAGCATGAGGTGAGGACTGTTGAACAAACGCCATGAAAGTCGGGCCTGATTCAGGTTATTTTATGGACTGGGTTTCGGATTGGGTTTCGCGCTGGTCTTCCTGCAGCTTTCGGGCATCTGCCAGGGCGGCTTCTGCACGCTTCACCCGGTCATGGTTCTTGGCCACCGCACGTTCCAGCTTGTCTACATTGTCGGCTTGCTGGGCCTTGGCATCTTCAAGCATGGTTTGCATGGTTTCCAGTTTGGACTGGGCCTGGGCAAACTGCTTTTCCAGCGTTTCAATGTCGGGCTCCTCCCGGGCTGGCCGGCCAGGGGCGACCGTTTGTGACTGCGGATCAGGCGTCTGGCTGGCATTATTGCTGGTAGTGGCGCTGGTAGCGGTGCTGGCTTTTTTCCGCGCCAGAGCCTGCTCAACAAGAGCGGACCTTGCCGCCCGTTCGTCTACAGCGTCTCCATTGGCGGCAATTTTTTCGGCCTCTGCTTTCTTTTTGGCCTGGGCTTCTGCAGCAGCCCTGGCGCGCTCTTTACGACGCAGTTCTTTCTCCTGCTGTTCGCGTTCAAGCCTCTGCTGACGGGCCTCAAAGCGCTCCCGTGCACGATCGGCCTTGAGCTGCTCTGCACGCTGAACCCGGATCTCACCCTTGGCATAACGGTAGTACTGCACGAGCGGGATGGAGCTCGGGCAAACGTACGAGCAGGCACCACACTCTATGCAGTCGAACAGATTCAGGTGCTCGGCTTTCTCGAATTCCGTGGCCTTTGCGTGCCAGAACAGTTGCTGCGGCAAAAGCTCCATGGGGCAGACCTCAGCACACTGGCCGCAGCGGATGCAGGGTTGCTCCGGTGGCGGTGCAGGCAGTTCACTGGCAGATGCTGCAATGATGCAGTTAGTTGTCTTGATAACCGGTACCGCTGTGGTGGTCAGGGTATACCCCATCATGGGTCCGCCGAGAACCAGGCGGCTGGCACGATCTGCCTGCAGGCCCGCCTGTTCCAGGAGATAGTCCACGGGCGTACCCACAAGCACATCGAAATTGCCCGGGTTTTTTACTGCCTCACCGGTAACCGTAACAACCCGACTGATTAGCGGTGAGCCTTCAAACACCGCCCGGGCCACGGCAACGGCGGTTCCAATGTTCTGGCACATCACTCCAATATCTGCCGGGATGCCACCACTGGGCACTTCCATGCCGGTGAGAATCCGGATCAGCTGTTTTTCACCACCGGACGGGTATTTGGTCGGGATAACAGCGATTTCAATCTGTGTTCCCTGAATGGCTTCGCGCAGCGCCGCTGCAGCCTCCGGCTTGTTGTCCTCAATGCCGATCACGCAGCGCTCGGGGCGCAGAATCCAGGCCATCACTTTGAGCCCGGCAACAACCTCGTCGGCGCGCTCACGCATGGTCATGTCATCAGCGGTTATGTAGGGCTCACATTCGGCGCCGTTAAGAATCAGCGTGTCGACCTTGCGATCCCGGCGTGGTTTCAGCTTGATGTAGGTTGGAAAGCCAGCGCCACCCATGCCGGAGATGCCAGCCGAGTGAATTATGTCCAGAACCTCGTCCCTGTCGAGTTTGCGATAATCGCTGATGGGATAGCGGTCACACCATTGATCCTTGCCGTCCGGCTTCATAACGATGCACTTGTCGGCCATGCCGGAGGGGTGTGGTACCGGGTAGTCGCCGATGCTCTCAATCACACCGGATGTTGGTGCGTGAACCGGAACGCCCATGCCATGACTGACGTCGGCTATTTTCTGGCCTTTAAGAACACAATCGCCAACTGCCACTATAGGCTCCGCAGGCTCACCGATATGCTGTTGCAGTGGCAGCACCAGTTGCCCGGGAATCCCTGCGGCTTGAATCGGCCGGCTAGTTGAAAGCTGTTTGTTTTCTGCCGGGTGGATGCCGCCGCTAAAATCCCAAAGCTTGATAGGTGAGTGCATCAGGAATTGGCCTCCTGCCGGTCTGTGGCGATAATGCCGGGCGCAGGTGGAGACCAGGTCCAGCCACGGATGTCCGGCTCAACAGTAACCATGTCGATGCAGTCAACGGGGCAGGGCTCCACACACAGGTCGCAGCCTGTGCACTCACTTTCAATGACCGTGTGCATGTGTTTTGCTGCCCCCAGAATGGCGTCCACCGGGCAGGCCTGGATGCACTTGGTGCAGCCTATGCACTCATCTTCGCGTATCACCGCAACACGTTTGGCCTGCTCCACACCGTGCTCGGCATCCAGTGGCTGGGGTTCCACATCAAGAAGGTCAGCCAGAGCCTTAATGGTGGATTCCCCGCCCGGGGGGCATTTATTGATGGCACCGCCTTCAGCAATGGATTCGGCATAGGGCCGGCAACCGGGATAACCGCACTGGCCGCACTGGGTCTGTGGCAGCAAGGCATCAATCTGTTCCACCAGCGGATTGCCTTCAACCCGGAAGCGCTCGGAGGCAAAGCCCAGCAACCCCCCAAATACCAGGGCAAGGCCAAGGAGAACCAGAACGGCGATAATAATGCCTGTCCACATAAAAACGCGTCTCCGCTAAACGCCAACCAGGCCGGTAAAGCCCAGGAACGCCAGTGACATCAACCCTGCGGTGACCATACCAATGGCCGCACCCCGGAAGGAAGCGGGGACATCGGCCACAGCAATGCGCTCGCGCATTGCGGCGAACAGCACCAGCACCAGCGAAAAGCCGGCAGCGGCGCCAAAACCGTAGAGTACTGATTCAACGAAGTTGTTGTTTTTATTCAGGTTAAGAAGTGCTACGCCAAGTACAGCGCAGTTGGTGGTAATCAGCGGCAGGAAGATACCCAATACGCGATAGAGCAGAGGGCTGGTTTTGCGCACGACCATTTCGGTGAACTGAACCACCACCGCAATAACCAGAATGAAGGTGATGGTTTTCAGAAAGGCCAGATCCAGAGGGGCTAAAAGGTAGGTATAGGCAAGATAGCTGCACACTGATGACAGGGTCAGCACAAAGGTGGTGGCCAGGGACATGCCCATGGCCGTTTCCAGTTTGCCTGATACCCCCATGAAGGGGCACAGGCCAAGAAACTGAACCAGCACGAAGTTGTTCACCAGGATGGTGCTGACCAAAATCAGTAAATACTCTGTCATTAGTGCGTCATCGTTGCGTCATCGGGACGCTCTGCCTCGATTTCTGTTTACATAACTCGCATGCCGGGGGTTGCACCCGAATCCGGAGACAGGATGAAGATATCCTTGCCCCCCGGCCCCGCTGCCAGAACCATACCTTCGGACATGCCGAACTTCATCTTCCGGGGTTTGAGGTTGGCCACCATCACCGTAAGGCGGCCCTCAAGATCCTCGGGCTTGTAGGCAGACTTGATACCAGCAAACACGTTGCGTTCGCCATGCCCCAAGTCAAGAGTGAGACGAAGAAGCTTGTCTGCCCCTTCCACGTGCTCGGCTTTGACGATTTTAACCACTCGCAGATCTACCTTGGCAAAGTCATCAAACTCTATTTCATCGGCAATAGCTTGGTCTTTCCCGGATTCGGCGGGCTTGGCCGGTTTGCCGGTCGCTGCCGGCATTTCCTCTTTTGAGGCATCCAGCATTTTT
>JACDJA010000467.1_pt1 | contig 46675 bp, 35 predicted proteins | sample 7449241 | NCBI WGS metagenome assembly JACDJA01 (sample SAMN14253289, study PRJNA609438) | sludge metagenome | isolation source: initial anaerobic sludge | collected 2018-12-20 | reverse complement strand
GCTGACCATAGCCTGGTTCGATCAGCTTGGACTGCCCCGGCTCTCATGACCTCAACTACTCGAACCGCCCGGTGCGGACCCGCATGCCGGGTGGTGTGGGAGGGGAGCGGTCAGATAAGCTGACCTCCCCTATCCCGATTGTGCGCCCGGCACGGGCGCGCTCTTGGAGATGAAAATCCTCCCGTAAGTTGATCACAGCGAATGAAGCGACGCGCCACTGCAGGAGTGGTGACTGATTGTGGAGCGAAATTGTCAACCGATGACGCAGAACCGGAGAGAAGGCGTTGCCGCGCGGATGAGCGGACGAAATTCCGCGCCATTCTCGTACTCAAGGTGACAGGCGCAAGTGCGGCAGCCGTGCAATGACCGGTCGAAGGCAATGGCGGACGCCCCCGCCTCGCGCGCTGCCTTCACGAGCGTACCGCGGCGCTACAGGTAGGTTGCGCTTTGCCAGGGCGACTTTGCCGTGTGGATGAGAATCCGACGCTGAAAATCGGCGCACGAAATCAGCAGAATCTGCAATGGTGGCCAGCAAGAAACGAACAGGCGAACAGGCAGAAATGTTCGAGGCTATGCCGATGTTGTCCACAACGCATCACTGCGTAAGCCGATGGACGGGTGCTGCCGTCACGCGTCATCCTGCCAGCGACAAGCGATATGCTCCACGCCTATAGGGCTGGCACTGCCGCAAGCCGTCCTGCGAGCGGAACGCTGCAGCCAGCGTGGACATAGATCAAAGCTGACAAAGCCGCGGTGGATGGGGCAGTTTGAATATCGACCAGGCCCGATGTCAGCTTGTCATGGCGTGACCCCCTGCTCCACGAGACATGCTGGCCCAGCCGGTGGTGCGGCGGACTCGACCTCCGAAACCGGACGAGGACGTGCGTGGCCTCGGCATCCGCACGGTCAGAACCTACTGAATCGACAAACTTGGCTTACCCGGCGCCCCTGCCCCAACCGTCCGAACGGGCCGTGTGAACCCGCGTGCGGATGGGTGGAAGGCATTGATCAGCTGACTGGCCGCCGCCATCTCAGTGGCGTTGTACGCTTTCCGCACGTAGATGGCTGGATTTACGGTACAATACCCCGCGCGATTTTCGCGCGCTGCCGCTTGCGGCCTCCGCCGCCAGCAGGGTGCGCGCCTCCGGAACGCTCAAGTTTTCCTGCGGCACGTCCGTAGTCCGATAGAGAGGGGTGTGCGCTTGATGTTGCTGCATCGGGCATCAGCATTTGGCTCCTCCGCTCCGGGAACTCCCGGGAGCGCGACGCGTCAATCGCGTGCGCCGAATGGAACTGAAAGGAGTAGGCTCTTGAAGATGATACCGCTGAACCATGCGCTCGCAGGGGCGCTTCTTGCCGCTGTCGCCCTACCGGTCTTTGCGGATGATCCCCCTGTCTCCCCCTCTTGCCAAGTCGAACCCAAATATACTGTTATCGCAGAAGGTCAGGCTATCGAGTTGACCGCAAGCTGCACCGTGGCGATCACCGGGTTTACGTGGAAGCTTGACGACAAGCCTCTCGAAAACGGGATAACCGCAAACATTCTGCCGGGAACCACCATCAAATTCGTGACTCCTGCAGCCCTTGGTGTAGGCGATTGGCCGTTCACCTTCGAGGCCACCCATTCAGGCCCAGAGCCCAATTTGATTGCCACTGCCGAGGTCCAGGTTGGCAGTTCGAACGCGCTCGCGATCGTGACGAACGCGAATGCCCAGAACAAGGCTCAGTTTGGCGTGGCCGATGGCACGTGCGGTGACGCGGCCGGCGGTTCAGCGACGGCGATGCCGAGCGGCGCGGATCAGTGTACCGCGGGTACACCAAGCCTTATGATCACCAACCCGACCCAGTTCACTTGGACCTGCGCCGGCACGGCTGGCGGCACCGACGCCAGTTGCTATGCGATCAAAGGCTTCACCGTTACGGCAACCGCCGGTTCGCATGGCACGGTTTCTCCCGCGACGCAACCGGTGGCGGCGGGTGCTACGGCGACCATCAGCGTGAACCCGGACCAGGGTTACTCGGCTTCTGCGAGTGGTTGTGGCGGATCGCTTTCCGGTGGCGTCTTCACGACGGGTCCGATTACTTCGAACTGTTCGGTCACTGCGAGCTTCAATAATCTGCCGGTGAACGGCCAGTGCGGTAATGCTTCAAGTACGACGCCGGTGACTGATACCCCGACGGCAAATCTCTGTAATACCGGCAGTGCCACCGCGGTCAGTCTCGTGACAGGCACGTATCAATGGACCTGTAGCGGCGCCAATGGTGGTCAGGCCAGTGCCGTATGTTCGGTTCCGCGCGGTTATTCCGTGACGGCCGTGGCCAACGATACGAACGGAAGCGTGTCGGCGCCGGGTAGTCTGGTAGCGCACGGCGCTCCGGCAACGATAGCGATCACCAGCACGGCGGGGTTTGTGCCGAGCATTGGGCCCGCATCGACCTGTCCCGCAGGATCACTGTCCGGTTCCGGGACGAACTGGAGCTACGTGACTGGTGCACTCACCGGAGCCTGCGACGTACGTGTGAATTTCGCGCCGGCACCAACGGGCATCAGTTGTAACGGTGTCAGCATGCCGGGTGCCGTCGAGGAGCTTGGCACACCGCTTCCGGGAGCAAGTGTTGCCAGGGTGATGCACTCTCCGGTGAGCGGCAACGACGTGTTTGCATTCAAGCTGGTCGTTCCCGCCGACTTCACGGCGCAGTCGGTACGTACCCTGGCAGTCACGAAAACTACAGCCACCAGTGCCGGCAAGCGCGTCACGATCTCCGAGTGCCGGGGAGACTACGAGCCGGCGGACAAATCGCGAGGCTGTACCGGCATGGGCACGGAAGTCACCAGCCTCAACTACGCGATCAACTATTCGACGAGCGTGGCGCCAACGACGAGATACTGTCACCTGACACCGGGCAAGACCTATTGGGTGAATGTCTCGTCGCGTGCCGACGCAGCGGCAGCCCCGAACTGCTCGAGTGCGGCGAACTGCAAGTTTTACTTCGAAAGCAACTGACAATTTTTTGGAAGCCGGCCCCAGCCAGAACGGCTGGGGCTTTTTTTGAATCCGTAACGGAGGTTCGGTACGTATGAGACTGTTCGCTTGCGCAGCGGTTATATTTTTTGCAAGCATGGGTTCCGCCGCCGGTGCGCCAACGACTGAAGCGGCCCGTGAAATCATTCGCCATGGCACGGTGTCGGTAACGGAGCAAAACCTCCGTGACTACGTGCGAATGGCCGTTCCACCCGAGCAGCAGGCCGCGGTTTGGCAAAACAGGAAAAAACTCGAGGAGTATGTCTTTGGTCTTTTCGCCACCAACGAACTCGCCGAACAGGCGCGAGCGCGCAGACTTACCGCGCGCGAGCAACGCATCATGGACGATGCGGAAAACCGCCTGCTCTCGCGGCTGCAGATCGATTATCTCTATGAGAACGCGAAAAAACCAGATTTTGAAAAACTTGCTCGTGAAATCTACAAGATCAGACAAGAAGAGTTTATTCGCCCCGAGCAGGTGAGCGTCGAGCATATTCTTATCGGAGCGAAAGGTCGTCCGGATGACGAGGCGAGGGAGAGGGCCGAACAGGTGCTCCAGCTCGTCAAGGCGGGCACCAAATCTTTTGCAGATCTGGTCGCGGAATATTCCGATGATCCCTCTGCGGAAAAAAACAAGGGTGAGCTCGGATTTTTTGCTAGGGGCCGGATGGTGAAATCTTTCGAGGATGCCGCTTTCGCACTTGAAAAGCCAGGTGATGTTGCGGGTCCGGTGAAGACCAATTACGGCTATCATGTACTCCGTCTGATCGAACGTCGGGCGGCTGCGCCCATTCCTTTCGAAGAGGTGCGAGACCGGTTGGTGAAGGCCGAGATCGACCGATTTCGTAAAGACATGGTCGATGACGAGCTCGGCAGACTGAAAAATCTCGACGGTGTGGAATTCGATCGGGATGCCTTCGAACGCCTGATCGAAAACGCCGAAATCGAGACCCGATAGCCTGGCGCCATCCAGCCGAATGCGGCGGGTGTACGTGTTATGACCCGATGCTCGAGCTGATTTCCGTTCACGTCTCCAAATGTGCTGGCAGTTCGTTTCTGCGTGCGCTTCGGGAGGCATATGGCGCCCAATGCGTGTTCGCCGATTACAGCGACCGCCCCGGGGATCCAGCCGCGCCGATGAATCTGGATCCGGCGGGCTTTGTCGCCGCAGATCACCGGCTTCCGATGGGTATCCGCGCCGTACATGGCCACTTTCATGTGGACAAGTACCGCAGTTATCCGGATTCCGTGCCGCGTGTGGCTTTTTTGCGCCATCCGGTCGAGCGAACGCTGTCGCATTATCATTACTGGATGCAGTTACCCAGCGTCGGTCACCGGCTCCACGATTATGTACTGGCGCGGCAGTTGGACCTAGTGGCCTTCGCCCGGTTGCCTTTTATCCGGCGTTTCTATTCTGGCGTGATGTTTCGTGATGTCTGGATGGAGCGCTTCCATTTCATCGGCCACTTCGAAATGATTCGCGGCGATGTGGAGGAGCTTGGCCGGTTGCTTGGCCGAACTCTCGAACTTGGCACGGAGAATGCGGGGGCACCACGCGATGAATTGGCTCTCGCCACACGTGTCGAGCTCGAGGAAATCCTGCGTGAGGATATCGACTTTTACCGCCGTTGGGCCGGCTGGCGATGTTGGCGGGCTGGTGCCTCCCAGAGATGATGGAGCCAGAGCTTGCGGTAAGGGTGGACCGCCTGGCCAAGTGCTATCAGATCTACAATCGGCCTGGCGATCGCCTGTTGCAGTCTTTTCTGAGGCGGCGTCTGTATCGGGAATTCTGGGCGCTTACCGATCTGTCGCTCGACATTCGTCGCGGCGAGGTTGTGGGCGTGCTGGGGCGTAACGGCTCCGGTAAATCGACATTGCTGCAGATTCTTGCAGGCACGCTCGAAGCGACTACGGGCACGGTGAATGTCGACGGACGTGTGGCGGCTCTGCTGGAATTGGGTGCCGGGTTCAATCCGGAGTTCACCGGTCTGGAAAATGTTTATCTGAATGCTGCCATCCTCGGACTGAGCCGCGAGGAAACCGAGAGGCGGCTGGACGACATTCTTGCGTTTGCGGATATAGGCGCGTTTGTGCAGCAGCCTGTGAAGCATTATTCCAGCGGGATGTACGTGCGCTTGGCCTTTGCCGTCGCGGCGTGTGTCGATCCGGATGTCCTGTTGGTGGACGAGGCGCTGGCGGTGGGTGACGTGCGTTTTCAGAGCAAGTGCTTCCGCCATTTCCGCAAACTGGTCGATGCCGGCAAGACGATTGTCCTGGTGACGCATTCCACCGAGCAGGTCGTCAGACACTGCAGCCGTGCGATCATGCTGGACGGGGGGCGGCTGTTGGCGGACGGCGAACCACGTGCGATCGTGAACCGCTATCTGAGCCTGATGTTGGGAGCGGAAGCGGCAGACGGGACCAGGCACAAAGTGAGTGTCGGTGGCAAGCTCCCGCACGTGGGGGCAAACTTGAGCGAATTGGGCTTGGGTGGACGCTTCGAGGATCGTCCTGGCTATTGCAACACGGAACATCGCTGGGGTCGGGGCGGGGCGCGGATTCTGGATTTTTTCGTTCACGGCTTTGGAGAGGATGAGCACCGCATGAATTTTTTCCAGGGCGAGCGTATGGAGATTGATTTCCTGGTTGAATTCGAACGTGCTTGCCGGCAGCCGGTGTTCGGGTTGTTCGTGAAGACGCCCGATGGCGTCACGGTTTATGGCAACAGCAGCATGAACATGAGCGAGGCGGTCCTTGTCACGGGTGCCGCTGCCCGGGAATTGGTGGCCGTGTCGTTCCACTGTGAGTTGAATGTGGGACCAGGAAGCTATTTGCTGGGTCTGGGGGTGACGTGCGAAGAAGGAGGTGAGAATGCCCCTCTGGATCGTCGGTATGATGCGATTCGGATCGAGGTGGTTGGTACCACAGGCTCGGTGGGGCTGGCGGATCTGAAACTCGATTGCGGCGCGCGAAAGGTGCAAGGGAGATGAGCAGTATGCAAAGCGATGCCACGGATATTGGCCCAACTTATCATGATTTCAGTTGGCTCGGCCTGCCGACACAGCAGATCGAGGGCATTTACGCACCGAATCAACGTGCCAAGGCTCCGGTGATTGCCGCCTATATTCTCCTGGCGTTTTCCCGGTTGCGCTGCGCGGACCGACGGGACATCAGCTTTGCCGAATTGTTTTGTGCCGACGGCTTTTATGCCATGTTCGCTGCCAAATTCGGTGCGACGATGGCGGTGGGTTTCGACGACGATCGTGACGGACATCTGGCCAAGGGCGAACGCATTCGCAACTGGCTTGGACTCGAATCAGTGTCATTTGAAAAGATCGACGTGGCGGCGATCCCGCCAGTGCGGAAATTTGCCGTGGTGGCCAATGTGGGCGGGTTGTACCATGTCGATGATCCGGTGCGGGTGCTGCAGCAGTCCTATGACATGGCGACGGATTATTTGATCGTCCAGACCGTGGTCTCGCTGGTGAGGACGGAGGATGACTATTTTGAGCGTCCTGCACCGAACTGGACGTGGGGCAACCGCTATTCACGGGCTTCATTCGATCGACTGATCCGGGAACGGGGCTGGCGTGTGGTCGATCAAAGTTTCAATGTCCTTGGCGGAAATGCGCGTCCGGAAGACCAGGGCAGCGTGTATTACCTGATCGAAAAGCCTGCATGATGACCATGGGAATCATTGCAGGTGCAAGGCCTGGACCGTGCCGCATCGGGGACGGGACGTTTTGAGCCACACCTGGGTGTTTTCCGGAAACGGGCCTTATCGGCTCGATGGGGCGAGTGGTTGCTGGCTGCCCGCGGACGGCGTACCGCAGTTCAACTACACGGACGGCGCGGAGATCGAGCGACGACTGCTGGAAGTCATGCGAGGTGCACGCGATCGATCGGTTCTGTCGGAGGAATTGCGCGCCGCCATCACCGACTGGCCGTCACGTTATCACCTGAGCCCAAGACGGGCAAATCTGTTGCGACCGGTCGAGACCGTGCTCGAGGGGCGGAAGGTTCTGGAAGTAGGTGCCGGGTGTGGCGCCATCAGCCGTTATCTTGGAGAGTGCGGCGCCGAGGTGCTGGCGCTGGAGGGGAGCCTGGCTCGCGCGAGGATTGCGGCGATCCGCTGCTGCGAACTCGCTAACGTCAAGGTGCTCGTCGAGCAATTCCACATCCTTCCTGCGGTCGCCGAATTCGATGTGGTGTGCTTGGTTGGCGTGCTGGAGTATGCGCGGCTTTTCTTCCCGGGAGTGGAAGGCGACGCGGTGGATGCCATGCTGGCGCATGCGGTGAAGTTCTTGCGTCCCGGTGGCCGCTTGCTGCTGGCCATCGAGAATCAACTGGGCCTGAAATATTTCGCGGGCTATCGAGAGGATCATGTCGGCCAGGCCATGTTTGGTATTGAGGATTTGTACACGCATGACGGCGTGGTGACTTTCGGTCGCAGGGAACTCGCGCGACGGTTGCATGCCGCGGGCCTTGCCGAACTGGAATGGCTTTACCCTTTTCCCGACTACAAGTTGCCCGTGTCGGTGCTGACCGAATCCGGCGTGGCGTGTGTCACACCGGATCTCGCGCCGATCTTGAGCGGTTCGGTGGTAGCGGATCCACAGGAAGCCGAGTATTTCCGTTTTTCGCTGGAGCAGGCCTGGCAGACGGTATATCGCAACGGTCTGGCGGGTGAATTGGCCAATTCCTTTCTCGTCATTGCCTCTGCAGGGGCCGGCGCAGCCGTCTCTGACACGACACTCGTCTATCACTATGCATGCGAGCGTCGACGCGCGTTCAATAAAGCTGTCCACATCATCGCCGACGGGACGGGCGCCAGAGTCCGTGGCCTGTCGCTTGAAGTGAAAGAAACGCCATCCATAGGGCCGCTACACCTTCGCCTGGATGAAGAGCCTTTTGTCGAAGGCGTCCTTTGGCAAGTGGAACTGTTTCGCCGCGTCAATCGGCCGGACTGGCAGGTTGCGGACATCGGAAACTGGGTGGAAGCGTGGTTGGCGGCGGTGGCAGATCAGGCTGCGTTACCCGTCACTGCCCTGCATCCTGAAACCCCCATCCGGGGCCGCCTGGTCGATGCCGTACCGCGAAATCTGATCATGGGAGTTGACGGGCCGGAGTTCATCGACCTCGAGTGGGTGCTCGATCATGACATCGAATTCGGCCATTTGCTGTTCAGGGGTCTGATCGGTTCGCTGTTGTCAGTCAGCAGCGTCGCCCGCCCCGCGCCGGGCACGCCACGGGAACTGCTCAGCCTGGTCGTCGCTGTGGCGCGCAATGCGGGCGTGAACTATCCCGAAACACGTCTTGCAAGAGATTTTGCTTTTGAAGCCGAATTTCAGATCCTTGCGGCCGGGTCGTGCTGGGCCGGGCTCGATGCGCTGGCGCGCTATCAGCTGCCGACGCGCCCGGAACTGCGGCCCCGCGAGGCGGGTGGGTCAGAAGACGAGCGCAAGCAGCCGGGAAATATCTGGCATTGGAGAGTGAGCAAATGGCTTCGCCGCGCGGTGCCGCGTTTTTAGACGGTTTCCGCGAAGATGCCAGCCATCTGCCGGCATTGACCGGAATTCGTGGCTGGGCCGCACTGTGGGTGTTTCTGTTCCACGCCTGGCTCATTTCCGGGCCGCGCCGTCTGGTCGGGACGGTGGGTGGGATCACGATCGATTTCACGCCCTTCGTCAGCATCGGGTGGGCGGGGGTACCCATCTTTTTCGTGTTGTCGGGATTTTTGCTTGGATTGCCGTTCGCCCGATGGCAGGCTGGGCAGCGTGAGCGTCCCGATCCGCGACGATACCTGCTGCGCAGGGTCATGCGTGTGTTTCCCGCCTATTATGCGCAGCTGCTTTTGTTGCTCATGCTGGCCACCTGGCTGTCTTATCCGCTGATTGATCTGGATGGGCGCGCCTTGTTGAAGCATCTGCTCATGTTGTTCGTGCCGCCGCCAGTGGGCGTCGAGCCCCTCGTGGCGGTCTGGTGGACGTTGCCGGTTGAACTTTCCTTCTATCTTGTGCTGCCAGGGCTCGCGTTCATGCTGGTACCCGGGCGCTGGGGGTGGCTGCTGGCTTTCAGCCTTGTTACCATGTGGACGTGGCGGCACGGCATGGCTGTCTGGCTCGCTGATGCCCCAACCAACCAGCGAGTCGTGGCTACTTCACAGCTTCCCGGCTCGCTCGACACGTTCGGTCTCGGCCTTTTGGCCGCATGTGCGCATGTCCACCGCAAGCGTTTCCCGGATGCCGTACAGAACGCGTTGGGCGGTGGCGTGGCCACGGTTCTCGCGCTGCTGACGGTGGTGGCGGTGATTTATGTCATGCACATGGGTTATCGCCAATACTGGTCGGACCATCTGATCTTTTATGTCTGGACGCCCGTGTTTGGTTCGGCCGTCGCAGTCTTGATGTTGGCCGCGACCGGGGGCTGCAAGCTGGCGACATGGCTGTTCGGGAATCGAATCATCGTTTTTGTCGGTGTGATCAGCTATAGCCTTTATCTGTGGCATCTCCCCATTCTGATCTGGTTCTCCCAGTCCCATTTTTTTGGTGCCATTCCTTCATATCGTTTCCCTTGGGTATTGCTGATATTACTGCCAGTGATTCTGCTTGTGGCTGCGGCGTCATATGTATTCGTCGAGCGGCCTTTTTTGCGGTTGCGCCTATCTCGCGACAAGGCAGTGAACGCTTCATGATCGGATGCGCAGCGTGAATGGAGTGGCGAATGGGTTGGACAAACCGAGGAACCCGGACTCGGTCGTCGTGCAGCCGAGCGGCTGCGCCATTGATATTGTGATCCCGGTCTATCGGGGGTTGGAAACCACACGCCTGTGCATCGAAAGCGTGCTGGCAAGCCCTTTGCATACCACTTGCGAGCTTGTCGTGGTCGACGACGCTTGCCCTGAACCGGCGCTGTCGACATATCTCGATACGCTGGCGGCGCACGGACGCATCACCCTGCTTCGCAACAAACAGAACGTGGGATTTGTGGAATCGGCGAACCGCGGCATGCGGCATCACCCCGACCGCGATGTCGTTCTTCTGAATAGCGATACCGAGGTGGCCAATGACTGGCTCGACCGGTTGCGTGCCTGCGCATACCGTGATCCGCGGATAGCGACGGTGACACCATTTTCCAACAATGCCACGATTTGCAGCTATCCGATTTTCTGCGCAGAAAATGCGCTGCCAGATGGCGTTGACGTGGCTACGCTGGATGACGTTTTTCGCAGAGTGAATGCCGGGAAGTCGCTGGAGATTCCGACCGCAGTCGGATTTTGTATGTACATCCGGCGCACCTGTCTGAATGAACTCGGTTTGTTCGATGCCGAGCGATTCGGGCGTGGCTATGGTGAGGAAAACGACTTCAGCAGGCGTGCGGTGCGGGCAGGTTGGCGCAATGTGCTCTGTGGGGATGTCTTTGTCTTCCATGCCGGCGGTGTCAGCTTTCAGGCTGAGCGGGAGTCACTTGTTGTCCGTGCCGACGCGGTCCTGAGGAAGCTGCATCCGGGTTATTTTGACGAAGTCCGGCGTTTCATTCGCCAGGACCCGGTGGCGCCGCTGCGTCGGGCGGTGGAGATTGGACGCGCACGAGAGCGTCTGTACGGTGGATCTGGTGCACTCGAAGCCACACCCCGTGAGGTTGGTGCGGAGACCGGGTGCGATGCGCGTGCCGTGCAACTGCATGTGGTACATGACCTGGGTGGGGGGATTCAGCGCTGGTATGAGGATTTTTGTCGGGCAGATACAACCCGCAGGAATCTCATTCTCAAACCTTTCTGCCATGGCCCGATCTTCGGAAGCGGGCTCATGCTGTTTGCCGATGCGAAGGCTGTGCGGCCAATCGGTTTCTGGCGGTTTGAAGAGGGCATCGATGTAACTGCGGTCTTTCATTCTGAATACAAATCTGTCCTCGAAGAAATTGTCCTTAACCATGGGGTTGACGCCATTCTGGTGTCTTCGCTCATTGGGCATTCGCTGGACGTCCTGGATACCGGCCTTCCCACAGTGGTGGTTCTGCATGATTTTTTCCCACTGTGTCCGGCGATCAATCTTTATTTCGATGGGGTCTGTACGCATTGTGATGATGGCCGACTCACCGACTGCGTGGAGGGAAACCCCGACTTCAACCCGTTCAAAAGTTTTCCTGCGGAGCAACGGATTGCGGTGCGCCAGCACTACCTCGAATGTTTGTGCGCCAAGAATGTTGCCGTGGTGGCCCCGTGTCGCGCAGCATGGGCACACATGCTTTCCATTGCGCCAGTGCTCCGAAAAGTGCCAATTGCGGTTATTCCCCATGGTTATGCCGCGGATCTGAAAGTGCACAATCCAGTACGGCGCGAGCCCAAGGATAGACTTCGAATCATGGTGCTGGGTATGCTGTCGGTCAGCAAGGGGGTACGCATTCTCGAAGCGGCCCTGCCGCAACTGACGCAGTTTGCGGACATCTATCTTGTCGGTGCAAAAGAAGTGGGTGAGCGCTTTCTGGAGCAGACAGGCGTGCATGTCCTCGACGAATACGCCATCGACGATCTTTCCGGCATCGTGGAAGACATCGGACCGCATGCCGGGCTGTTGTTGAGTATCTGGCCTGAGACCTTCAGCTACACCTTGTCGGAATTGTTTCTACTGGGCGTTCCACCGGTGGCAACCCGACTAGGTGGATTCGCTGACCGCATTATCGAGGGTGAAACTGGTTTTCTCGTAGATCCGGACGCAGCGTCATTAGTCGCGAGCCTGCGTAAGCTCGACGCCGATCGAACGATGTTTGACCGTGTGCGGGAAAATCTGCGTGATCTCCCGCGACGATGTGCGAAAGAAATGGTTGCCGATTACCATTCCTTGCTGCCGCTGCCCGTAATTTCAGTGGGGGGCGTACCGGTATGCCGTGATGAGTGGCAAGAAAAGTCTTACGCTGCCGAGCTGGATTTGGCCCTCAAGCTGGCGAATGACTGGAAAAGGATGAAAAGCCTCCATCTGAGACTGGATATCCGCGCGGCACGTTTGAAAGAACAGACTGACCACCTCCAGCATTTGAACGAGGAACTCACTACCTGTCATGACAATGTTCGCGTCTTGACGAGAGAGCACGAGTCGTTGCTCGGACGTCTGGTGTTTCATGAGAGCCAGCTCAGTGAGATTTATGCTTCGACTAGTTGGCGAGTTTCGTGGCCGGTTCGTTGGTTGGGACGGCGGCTACGGCAGGTGCGGATTCTGTACCGAGGTTTGAAGGCCCTGTCGTGCCGGCCGGCGGGGCTGCCCAGCTTGGCAAAGGATTTGTCGGTCGCCTGGATGCGGGAAGGCGGTAGCGGTATGAAGCGAACGTTTCTGGATGCCGCTTTCCCGGAACCTGTGTCTGTCTTCCCCACAGAGGAGGCGGTCCCCTCGGCTTCAGTCCAAACTCCCGAGGACTGGCGGCAAGAGAGATTTCGCCGTTATCGGGAAACGCTTGCTTTGCAACGTCCGACGCTGTTGGCAAGTATCGAAGACATGCAAAAGCCTCCACTTGTTTCAGTACTGGTGCCGACGTTCAACTCGCCGGAGACGATGCTGAGAGAAATGTTGGATTCGGTTTGTTCTCAACTCTATCCACACTGGGAATTGTGTATTGCGGATGACAACTCTACAGAATCGCATGTGAAATCGATACTCAAAGAATATGCGGATCGCGACACACGCATCCAGCTCGATTTCGCGGAAGAGAATGGTGGTGTGGCGCGCGCCACCAACCGCGCGCTGGCGCTGGCCGAGGGCGATTTCGTGGTGCTGCTGGATCACGACGACGTGCTGGAAGAGCAGGCACTGTTCCGGGTGGCGGAGGCCGTTCTGGCGGATGCTCCGGACATGCTCTATTCGGACGAGGTACTGGTGGGCGAGGATGGACGAACGGTGCAACACTTCATTTTTCGGCCGATGTTTTCGCCGGAGTATCTGCGTGCGCATCCCTACATCGTCCATCTGATCGGATTCCGTACCGGCTTCCTGAAAGAGCTCGGCGGCCTCGACGAGTCGTTGCGCATTTCCCAGGATTACGACCTGGTCCTGCGTGCCAGCGAGCGGGCGCAAAGAATCGTGCACATACCGGAAATGCTCTACCGCTGGCGCATCCATGGCGCCTCGGCGGGGCATGCGATGATCGACGAGGTCATGGAAACATCGGGCGGGATCCTGCAGCGCCATCTGCAACGCTGCGGCGAAGCCGGAGAAGTGACCGCGGGAGCGAGTTTCAATTTCTTCGACGTGCGCTACCCGCTGGTCCCGGGGCTCAAGGTGGCGATCGTCATTCCGACGAAGAATCATGCGGAGCTCGTGCGCGCCTGCATCGAGAGCATCGAGCGCACCGCCGGCGACGTTGCGCATGAGATCGTGCTGGTCGATCACGAATCCGACGACCCCGTTGCGCTCGCCTGTTTCGACAGCCTGCGCGCGCGGGTGACGCTGCTGCGCTACCAGGGGCCGTTCAATTTCGCGGCGATCAACAACTGGGCGGTGGCCCGGCTCGACGGCAGCCACACCCATTATCTGTTCTGCAACAACGACGTCGAGGCCATCGAGCCGGGCTGGCTCAGACGCATGCTGGAACTGGGCCAGAAGCCCGATGTGGGCGTGGTCGGTGCGAAGCTGTATTACCCCGGCCGCAGGACGATCCAGCATGCCGGTGTCGTCGTGGCCTGCTGCGGCGTGGCGGAAAACCTCGCACGCTTTCGCGAGGCGCCGGATGGCGAACTTGACCTGGGTTATATCGGTTCGCTGGTATGCAACCGCGAGGTGTCGGCGGTGACGGGCGCGTGCATGCTGGTGCGCCGGGACGCGTTCGAGGAGATCGGCGGATTCGACGAGACGATCGCCGTCGGCTACGGCGACGTCGACCTCTGCCTGCGGGCGGGACAGCGCGGCTATCGCACCTTGTTTTGCGCGCACGCCACGCTGCTGCACCATGAGTCGTACACCCGCGGCCGCATGGCGGAAGACCCGCATCCGGAAGACAGCGCGCGCTTTCTGGCAAAATGGCGGGCAATGTTCGCCGCCGGCGACCCGTATTTCAATCCCAACCTATCGTCGCACAGTCCGAACTGGCAGGTGGCGGACCCGCTGACCGTCAGAATGGACGTGCCGTCCAGGCTGTTCGTGCGGGCGCACCCGCTGGTAAACGCGAAACGAGAGTGATCGGGTCGTCATGCCGAGGCCCGAATGCCCGTTCCGGCTCAATTGACGTGTCATCCGATTCATCATGCATGCGTTCTCAGGCTCAATCATAGAAAACGGTCGGGAAGGAAAATTGATTTCCTTCGAACCCATGGAGGATACGGAAAATTTTCCGCTGGTATCCTGCCTGATGGTTTCGCGAGGCAAGCTGTTTCCAGCACGATTCGCCATCGCATGCTTCCAGTCCCAGACCTACGGAAATCGCGAACTGGTCATCGTGATCGACGATCCGGCCTGCGAACTGGTATCCCATGTCGCCAGTCTGAACGATCCCAGAATTCGTCTCGTGGAGGCACCCGTTGCGGCGCAAACACTTGGGGCGCTGAGGAACGTGTCGGTGGTCGAGGCGCGTGGTGAATATGTCTGCCAGTGGGACGACGACGATCTTTATGCGCCGGAACGCATCCAGACGCAACTGGCGGCGCTGTGCTCGGCACAGGTGGCGGCGTGCGTGTTGCGCCGTTGGATGCTGTGGTGGCCCGCGACCGAAAGGCTGGCGATTTCGGGAGCACGAAGTTGGGAGGGCTCCATCCTTGCCCTGCGGCAGGCCATGCTGCCTTATCCCGGACTGGGTCGCGGCGAAGACAGCGAAATGCTGGCCGCCATGATGCAACGCGAACGCATTCTCTGTCTCGAAGCGCCGCATTTGTATCTGTATGCGCATCACGGCAACAATACATTCAGTGAACAGCATTTTTCGGGTATCTATGGTTTTTCCCGGCAGCGCTGGGTGAGAGACGCCTACTGGAAGAGGCTGGCGGATCTCTCGCGGATATTTCCCGTCCGGGAATATCTGCATGCGCTCTCTCCCGTGAATCACGATACCGAGCTCAGCCCGCCGCCAGCGTTTCCGCTGGTATCCATCATCGTGCGCAGCATGGGGCGTCCCGAACTGCGTTTGGCGCTGGAGTCACTGGCGGCCCAGGACTATCCGGCGTTGGAAGTCATCGTCGTGGATGCCACGGGCGGCGCTCATCCGCCACTTCCTGACATTGCCTGGCGGCCAAGCCATGGCGTTCGCCTGCTTGCAGGCAACCGGCGCCTGCTTCGGCCCCACGCCGCAAATGCTGGTCTCGATGCGATAGAAGGCGAATGGTTTGGGTTCCTCGACGATGATGACAGCTTCGATGCCGATCATGTCTCGGTGCTGATGAAGGCGGCAGTGTCGACGGACAGGCTCGTGGTCTATGGCATGAGCAGGCTTGTCGACGGCGGCGGTGAAACACGGTTGATGGCTGGCTTGCCATTCAACCGTTCAAATATGTTTTATGGCCCGATCCTGTGGTTTCCCACTGCGCTGATGCGGCGCCGGGTACGCGATCTGGGCTGTCGATTCGATGAAAGATTCGAGATATGCGAGGATCGGGATTTTTTCTGGCAGATTGCCGAACATTCCGATTTCGAGCACGTGCGCCACGTGAGCTTCAACTACGCCTTCGAACTGGGAACTTCCGGAACGGCGCATGGCAATAACCGGGATGTGGTCAGATCTGCCTGGTTCGATCAGTTGCTGCGCCACAAATGGCTTGGCGTCGGAGGTTATCATTCTGCCCGCGCATTGGCTGCGTGCAGAAAGGCTGTCGCGCTCCATGTCCGCGGGAATGTGGTGGAAGCACGTGAGATTTTCTATTCCGTATTGCAAGAATATGCAGACGATTCGAATGCTCTTAATGGATTGGGTTATATTGCCCTGATGACCGGTGCGCTCGACGATGCCGAGAAAATGCTGCGGCGGGCGATCGAAGTGAATCCGGCGGCATCGGAATCCCGGTTCCACCTCGCGACCGTCCTGGCGCGCATCGGCGCAACTTCCGGTGCGCGACAACAGGCATGGCTGGCAACTGCCGATCCTGCATTGCGCGATGTGGCACTGCAATTGCTCTCCAGGCTGGGAGGTCCACCGCCGCAAGCTGAACGGCAGCCGTTTTCTCGCGAGATTCCAAAGAACCAGCCGTCCCGTGTCGCCGCCTGCCCCTGTGGCAGTGGCAAGCGCTACAAACACTGTTGCGGCCGGCATGCGGAGCCGATTTCATTCGCCGACCCGCGTGAGATGGATGTGGCGCAGCGTGCCGCCGCTGCGTTTCGTTCCGGTGAGGCGTACGCCGCCATGGAACTGTTGAAAGACGTGGTACCGGAGGATTTGAACCGTGCCGACAGTGCATTGGTCTGCGGTGAAATGCACGCGAGCATGACGCATTATGAAAAAGCATATGCGTTTTTCGGCAGGGCGGCGGCTCTGGGCGCAAAAGAGAAGGCGGCGCAGGCGACGATAAAAGCGTGCACGCAATGCTTCAATCCGGAAAGCCGGGCCATGGTTCGACGCCTGGTGGGCAGGCGAGTCGAGCACTTCAATAATTCCGCGCGACGGCGAGGTACCGCCACGCCTGAAATTCATATCATCGCGCACTTGAAGCAGCCTGGCGGCTCGGAACATCGGGCACTTGGCCTGTTCAGGCTGCTTTCACCCCATGTCCGGACACGTGTCTGGTCCACCGTTTCCCCGTTGCCGGAGCTTGCCGCTCATTGTCCGGTCGAACTGATCGACGTGGTGCAAGGCCATTATCCCAGGTCTGGCCATCTTGTCTTCGTCGGTGTTTATTTCGAGTATGGTGACTGGTTGGCGCAGTCTCAGGCGCGGCGCATCACCATTTGCTACAATACGGACAACCCCGGGAGCCTGATCGAAAGACTGGTTGAGCTCGAAAACGTGCCAACTGCTTTTTCGCTTGATTTCAGTTTTCCATCCAGGCATTTTCACGACGCTGCCGGTGTAGTGGGAGAGGTGGAATACCCGCCTGTCGACGTTTCACGTTTTCGCCGGATACGAGACAGATCGTGTCACGCAGGACCGATGGTCGTCGGCCGTCACAGCCGTGATGATCGGTTGAAGTATCATCCAAATGATCCATCCTTCTTTCGGTGTTTGGCCGGACTTGGCCATCAGGTGAGAATTGCGGGTGGTACCTGCCTGATCCCTGCATTGCGGGGCAATGGGTTGGACGAAGGCATCACGATTGAGCCTGTCTTGCGGGAGGGTGTCGTCGAGTTTCTCGATGGGCTGGATTGCTTCATCTACCGCATTCATCCGCATTTGCATGAAACCGGTGGGACGAGCGTTCTGGAGGCGATGGCGATGAGCCTGCCGGTCGTGGTGTTCGGGGAACGGGTGGGCGTGGCGGAATTGATCGAACATGAAAGAAATGGTTTCGTCGTCGATACCGAGGAAGAGGCGCTGTTGTGCATCGAAAAACTGGCCGGGAATCCGGCTCTCGGACAGGCCATGGGTGCAGCCGCACGGGCGACACTCGTTGAAGTCATGAGCATGCAGGAGCGCACGCTGCTGGAATTTTATCTGAAAGACAAAGCCGATTTCGGAATTGCCCTGGATTTGCCGAAACACCCGTTACACCAGTGAATACCGATATCCGGATGTTCGATTTTCTGTGAATCGCTGTATTGGCCTGCAAACATGCCGGACTCGAAAATCAGTGCCACCCAGACTACGCTCTGCGTGATCGACACACAAACCCGTGTCCTGGCGGCGCGCGCAATGCGTCTCTCGCTGGCGGCAATGGATTTCGCCGATGCGCTGTTCATTTCGGATTCGGATGCCGACACGGGGGGCGCCCGTCACATCGCCATTGCACCGCTGGCTGACCGCGCCGCATATTCGCGTTTCGTCATGAAGGAACTGCTGCCGCATATCGAAACCAGACATGTGCTGCTGATTCAGTGGGATGGCTACGTAGTCAATCCCGCAGCATGGAGTGCCGACTTTCTCGATTTCGATTACATCGGTGCCCGCTGGGGATTCCACAACGATGCCCATTGTATTGGTAATGGCGGATTTTCGTTGCGTTCCCGGCGTCTGCTGGAAGCGCTTCAGGATTCGGAAATCGATCGCTTCGAGCCCGAGGACGAGACCATCTGCCGGCACTACCGACAGATGTTGGAGTCGCGTTACGACGTGCGTTTCGGCTCTCCCGATGTGGCAGATCGCTTTTCTTTTGAAACCACCTATCCATCGGGCCGGCCGCTTGGCTTTCATGGCTTGTTCAATATGTGGATGTTTCTCGACGATGCCGAGGTGGCCGACTTTGTCGGTGCGATGCCGAAAGCAGTACTCGGATCGATCCAGTTCCTTTCGCTCGCGAAAAATTTCATCGACCTGAAGAGGTTCGACTCCGCACGGATACTCCTCGAGCAGCGCCTGCGCGCGTTTCCGGCCGATACCCACTGCAGCCGGATGTTGGAGGCGCTGGAGCGTCCGGTCGCCCGCCCGGTTGCCGCGTCCCCGGGCCGCAACGCGCCGTGCCCCTGTGGCAGCGGCAAGCGTTACAAACATTGCTGCGGGATGGCGGGCGCGGCGCCGGAAACGCCGCGCGACACGCCGGAGGCTCTCCTGGGTCAGGCGGCGACGCACCACCAGGCGGGACGTCTGGCCGAGGCGCGCAGGCTTTACGAGACCGTATTGGCGCAGGGTGCCAATACGATGGCCGAACACTATCTGGGCGTGCTCGACATGCAGGAAGGCCGCCCGCGCGAAGCGGAAGCGCGCCTGCGCGCCACGCTTGCGAAACGCAGCGACGTCCCGGATTTCTTCAACAATCTCGGTCTGTGCCTGCGGGCGCAGGACCGGCTGGAAGAAGCCGTGGCCGAATACCGCAAGGCGCTGGACCTGCATCCCGCCTTTGCGCCGGCCTGGAGCAACATCGGGCTGGACACGCACAAGCTCGGTCGCCTCGATGAGGCGCTCGACGCCTTCAACCGTGCGCTGGCGCTCGACGCCGGGCTGGTGCAGGCGCGGTTCAGCCGGGCGCTGGTGCTCTTGGCGCGAGGCGACTATGCGGAAGGTTGGGCGGATTACGAATGGCGGCAACGCTGTCCCGAATACGCCGCCGGATACCGCTTGCCGCCGCTGCCCGGTGCGCCGCGTCCATGGCAGGGCGAACCCCTGACGGGGAAGCGTCTGCTGCTGATCGCCGAGCAGGGCATCGGCGACAGCCTGCAATTCATCCGCTATGCGGATTCGCTCGCGCGGCAGGGTGCCACTCTGAGTCTCTTCATCCGGCAGGCGCATGTGGCCGGACTGCTGCGCAAGGCGCGCGGGTTGACGGACGTTTACACCCCCGAGGATACGCTGCCGGCCTGCGATTACTGGTGTCAATTGCTGAGTCTGCCGCGTCTGTGCGGCACCCGTTCGCCCGCCACCGTGCCCGCCAACGTGCCTTATCTCGACGCACCCGCCGACCGACGCGCCTATTGGCGCGAACGCCTCGATGCCATCCCGGCGCGGACGCGGATCGGCATCGCCTGGGCGGGCAGCCCCACCAATCCGGATGACCGCCATCGCTCCTGCGCCTTCGAAGCGCTCGCTTCCTTGTTCGAACTGCCTGACGTCGCATGGATCAACCTGCAACTCGGGCCGGAACGCGAGAAATTGCGGGCGTCGCAGGCTGCCGTCGTGGACTGGGGCGACGAGCAGACCGATTATGCCGAGACGGCCGCCCTGATCGCCGAACTCGACCTCGTCGTTACCGTCGACACGTCGATCGCCCACGCGGCGGGCGCTTTGGGCCGCCCGGTATGGGTCATGCTGCAGCACGTCGCCGATTTCCGCTGGCTGCTGGACCGCGCGGACAGTCCGTGGTATCCTACCGCCAGACTGTTCCGTCAGCCGGCGAGCGGCGACTGGCCGGCGCTCGTCGCCGAAGTCAGGACCGCGGTGGCGGAGCTCGCATCCGAACGGAGCACCCGGTGAACCGGAAAGACCATGAACCTGCGGGATGAACTCGTTGCGGCCGATCTCGTCCGCTTTCACAGCGCCGCGATCGAACATCTGAAGCTGGGCCGCGATCCCGCGCCGGTCGCGCAGACCGCCTTGTGGCAGGCGATCGCAGATAACCATCGCTGCAACATCGCGCTATGGGATGAGGAAGATCGGGCGCGTCGCCGCGACGTTCCCGACAGCGCCATTGCCAACAGCAAACGGCTGATCGACGGCCATAACCAGCGCCGCAACGACGCCGTGGAACGCATCGACGAACTGGCCCTGGCGGGTCTGCCTCCGGCGCCGGATCATGCGCGCCTGCATTCCGAAACCCTCGGGGCTCTGGTCGATCGCCTGTCCATACTCGCTCTGAAGACATTTCACATGGAGGCACAGGCCCGGCGCAGCGACACCGACGCCGGCCATCACGCGATGAGCCGTGAACGTCTGGCGCGCCTGCTGGAGCAACGCACCGATCTGGCGTGGTGTCTGGGCGAGCTCGTGCGCGGCTGTGTGGACGGCACGCTGCGCTTCAAGGTCTATCGGCAGTTCAAGATGTACAACGATCCGCGATTCAGCCCGTGGCTGGAGGGTGGCGGCGAGAAGCCCGCAACGTGAAAGCCGTGTGGCGGCGAAAATCGCGTGAAGGGATTCGATGTAACATCCCGTCTTCGACCGGGCTGGGGGCCCCACCGCGCCGGTTGACGTTCCGCGAGATTCTCATCGATGACTTCACCAGAAAACCCGGATTGCACACCGGGCGTGCGCATCGCAGTGCTCGTTCCCTGTTACAACGAAGAACTCACGGTCACGCAGGTCGTGCGCGGCTTCAGGGAGGCGCTGCCGCAGGCACGGATATACGTGTTCGACAACAATTCGGCGGACGCCACGCGCGCCAATGCGCTTGCCGCCGGCGCCATCGTTCGTCACGTGGCGTTGCCCGGCAAGGGCAACGTCGTCCGACGCATGTTTGCTGACGTCGAAGCCGATATTTATGTTCTGGTCGATGGCGACGCGACGTATGACGCGAAAAGCGCGCCGGATCTCGTCGCCAAGCTGGTCGCGGAAAATCTCGACATGGTCGTCGGCACACGCGTGCACGAGGACGAAGAGGCGTATCGGCGCGGCCATCAGTTCGGGAACCGTTTGCTGACCGGGGCGATGACGCGCATTTTCGGCGGCCGGTTCACCGATATGCTTTCCGGCTATCGGGTATTCTCACGGCGCTTCGCCAAATCGTTTCAGGCCACGTCGCATGGATTCGAGATCGAAACCGAGTTGACCATCCATGCCCTCGAACTGCGCATGCCGTATGGTGAAATGGCCACGCCGTACGGCGCCCGCCCGGAGGGTTCAACGAGCAAGCTCAGCACCTGGTCGGACGGGGTGCGCATCCTGTCCACGCTCATCAGGCTCTTCGCGGTCGAGCGGCCCATGCAGTTCTACGGGATGAGTGCGGGTATGCTGGCAGCCGTGGCGTTGATCCTCGGTGTTCCGCTGTTCCTCACTTACCTGGAAAGCGGTCTGGTGCCGCGTTTCCCGACCGCCATTCTCAGTACCGGACTGATCGTGCTGAGCGGGCTCAGCCTTGCCGTCGGCATGATACTCGAAACGGTCACGATGGGGCGTCGCGAGGCGAGACACTTGCATTATCTCGCGGCCGGATCGCCGTGTCGTTCACTGGAGCGAGGCGAGGCGAAGTGAAGCGGGGCCAGCCTGGTGTGCGCGCCGATGGCTTGAGCGTCGCGATCGCTCTCCTGGGATTCGTCTTTGTCCTGCACGCGAGCTATCCAGGCTACCTTAATCATGACTCGGTTGCCCATCTGTTGCAGATCGAACGCGGAATTTTCGATGACTGGCAGTCGCCGTTCGTCAAGCTGCTCACTTCGTGGCTCGTGCATCCGGTACACGGCCCATTTGGCTTCATCGTACTCACCAATCTGCTGATATGGGGGTCGGCGCTCGCGCTCGCGCTCGGCATGCGGCGGCTCATCGGTGCCTGGTCCGTGCTTCTGGCGATGCTGCCGCTTTTCCCCGGTGCGTTCAATTTTCTTGGCAACGTGCACGTCGACGCCCTCCTCGCCGCCTGGCTGCTGGCGGCGGCGAGCGCGGCCTGGCTCTCGCATCGGGACGGCGTGTCGGCGCGCGGCCGCACGGTACTTCAGCTCATGGCCAATCTGTTCATCGTTGCCGCGTTCCTCACCCGCCTCAACGCGATTTTCGCGGTCATTCCGCTCCTGCTTTATGCCAACGCACGACTTGGCACGCGTCGCAATGTCCTCCTGTGCATCGCCATGCTCGTGGCGATGCCCGTATTGAACGGCGTGCAGAAACACCTCCTGCACGTTGTGCCCTCCTCGGTGGCGGACAGCATCAAGGTCTACAATCTGCTGGCGATGTCGTACCACGAACGGAAAAACCTGTTTCCCGGGGAGTGGAGCACGTCACACTCGCAAGCCATCGTCAACGCCTGTTATTCGCCCGTGCAATGGGATATCGCGGGAGCAGAGGGTCAGTGCGGTTTCATTCTCACCGAACTGCAGCGCCAAAAGCTATGGGGTGCCCCCGAATTGACGAAGGCATGGCTGCATGCAATCACCCGTCATCCCGCCAGCTATTTCAGCGCACTTGCGGCAACATTCAGGAAAAGCATGTTCGATCCGAATTCGCGAAGCATGCTTTATCAGAGCCCGAATCCCTGGGGCTGGAAAGTGGCCGACGATCCGCCGCGCGCATCGACCGAACTCGTTCATGCCTATGTCCACTCCAAATTCAACGACCGGGTTGGCTGTCCCTGGGTTTACGCGCTGGTTTCCGCTTTCGGGGTCATCCTCCTGTTCCGCTCGGGGGCTGTGGCGAGCGGGGCGGGACATTTCGCGCTTGCGGTCCTGGCTTCCGGTCTCGTTTATCTGCTGACCTTTTTCGTATTCAGTGTTTCCGCGGAATACCGGTATTTCTACTGGTGCGGCTTTGCCGCTTATACGGGAGTCACCGTCACCCTGGCAGCCATCATCGCGCGGAGGCGAGAGCGGCCGCAGACCGCGAAATCCGCCCCCTTGCTGCGTGTACCGTCATTGCTTCTCGCTGCGCTGGCTGTGGCTTTGCTGGTGTTCCCTTACCGTCTGCCCACTGCATGGCGCGCCATCACGATCACGCCGCTGAACGCCGAGCCCGTGATCGTCACCGGCGTTCACAATGCGGCGACGCCAAGGTGGATGGGGCAGGTTTTCCAGGGCAACATCAACCCGACGCACTGGGTTCGTGAGGGCGTGGCATACCGCTCGACCGAGGCTGGCAGTCCGTTGATCGTCGAGATGAAGACGCTCAAGCAGAACATCGACGTCGTGTTGCGTACCGGCCCTGGATTGGGAAGCGTGAGCATCGAAGAGGCGGGCCTGCGTCAGCGCGTGGATACCGCGGCAGAGCACAGCGGAAGCATGGCGATCAGCCTGCCCCCGCAAATTTCCCCCGCCCATGCCAGGCTTTCCTGGCTGTGGAAAAACCTCGCCGGGACCCTGCTGTCGTTTCTGGTTTTGCTCGCACTTTTCTGGAAACTGGGCTTTTCACCCACGGCGCGCAAGGCGGGCGGCCGGAGCGGGCGGTAAGATGAAGCGTCGCGCGCCGATGATCCCGGAAAAACCATTGGAACTACCATGCATGACAACTCAACGACTTGTGGGTCGGGCTTCAGCCCGACCCACAGGACCGCGCGGAGAGCCCTGCCGGGTTTCAGCCGGGCATGTCGGGCAGAAGTCCGGCGGTCTGTTGGACAATTCCGGATGATGAGAAAACCGATGGCTACGGGGGACGCCACGGCGCCTGTGGCCGGGTGGCGAAGACTGGCCGCCAGGCTGTTGCGTCATCGCTTTGCCCGATTTTCTCTCGTGGGTGGGGTGGGTTTTGCGATCGAGGCGATCATCCTCACCTATCTGGCGACGGTGCCCGCGATCGGCTCGCTGAAAGGGCGGCTGATTTCGTTTCCGGTGGCCGTGGCCGCGACCTGGTGGCTGAACCGCACGCTGACGTTTCAGTCGAGAAACAATGCGCAGCGTGAGAGCGTTCGTTATTTTCTCGTGCAGATACTGGGAGCATTCACGAATTTCATCCTGTTTCTGGCGCTCGTGTCCGGATTTCCCGCATTGCGCCCCATTCCGGTCATACCCCTGTTCATCGGCGCCGTCGCCGGATTGTTGGTAAATTTCACGCTCTCACGGACATACGTGTTCGCCCAACATGAAAAAAACCGCTGAATTCCGCTATTCCGGAACCGAAAATCTGGAGGTCATGGCCGAGGCGAAGAACTACAACGCCTATTTGACCCGGCTGGTGAAGCGCCAGATCGGTTCGGCAAGGCATGTCATCGATTTCGGCGCCGGAATCGGTACCCTGGCACAGCCGTTCAGGGCGGCGGGGCTGGACATTCTCGGCGTGGAGCCGGACAGCGCCCAGCGCCAGCGCTTGCTGGAACAGGGGATAGCTTGTGTGGCGGATATTGCCGATGTGCAGGATGACTGGGCGGATGCCATTTATACCGTGAACGTGCTCGAACACATCGAGGACGACCGCGCGATACTCGGCGCGCTCTACCGGAAGCTCAAGCCTGGCGGCAGGTTGTTCGTCTATGTGCCTGCCTTTCAGGTTCTCTATTCCGCGATGGATGAGAAAGTGGGCCATTGGCGGCGCTACAGGCGATCCGGACTGGTGGACAAGGTTCGCCACGCCGGATTCAGGATCATCGACGCGCGCTACGTCGATTCCCTGGGGTTTTTCGCCAGCCTGCTTTACAAGTGGCAAGGCAACGATTCCGGCGAGATCGACCGAAATGCGCTCAGACTCTATGATCGGCTTGTCTTTCCGCTGAGCAGGACGATCGATGTCCTGGCGTCTCCCTTTGTGGGAAAGAACCTCAGCCTTGTCGCGGAAAAGTGACGGTCCGCTGAAGGCGGCAGACTCCGGAAGCCAAGCCATTGTTCGCTGGCTTACCCTTGTGGTGCCAAAATGGCGACAGTGATAAACTGAGTTTTTAAATGATTGTTCGAGGTTGCCATGGGTACTACAGTTGCCAAGCAAGACCGCATCGGTGCTCGGGTTCCGCATGAGGTGTACGAGACACTTTGCCGTGCCGCCGAACTGACCGGCGCGACGGTCAACCAGTTCCTGGTGCAGGCGGCGTTGAAAGAGGCGCTGGCAGTCATCGAGCGCGAGGAGATCATCCGTCTCAGCCCACGCGACTGGAACTGGCTGCTCGGCCTGATGGAAAACCCGCCCAGGCCGAACGCAAAATTGAAGGCTGCCATGAAGCGCTATCAGAAAGCCAGGCGAGATGATGCGGGTACTGCCTTTAACTGGGAACCATGACCGGCAGGGGTTCGACTGCGGTCGCCAGGAACTGAACGACTGGCTGCGCCAGGTCGCACGCCAGCATCAGGACAAGGGATTGTCGAAAACCTTCGTCGCGATCCGTGAGGATGAACCGGGCCGTATTTGCGCCTACTACGCGCTGACCTTGGCCGAACTCGAAAACCGGCATCTGCCGGACGCCTGGCGCAAGAAGTTGCCGCGCCGCATCCCCGGCGTGCGGCTGGGCCGGCTGGCGGTAGACCGGCAATACCAGGGCAAGGGGCTGGGGGAACTCCTGCTGGTCGATGCCCTGACGCGGGCGCGGCGCATCCATGCCGAGGCCGGAGGGATTGGCCTGTTTGTCGGCGCACTCGATGAACAGGCCGCCGGATACTATCGCCGTTTCGGTTTCGAGGCCGCGCCGGATAATCCGCTGCTGTTGTTCCTGTCAGCAAAAATCGCAGGCGAAGGACGTCCAGAGGGTGGTCCCGCGTAGCGCGGGTGCCGTCAAGAGCGCAACCGTCGGCTTTCGCCTATGCCTTCTTCACGAATTCGGACTTCAAGCCCATCGAACCGATGCCGTCGATCCTGCAATCGATGTCGTGGTCGCCCTCGACCAGGCGGATGTTCTTCACCTTGGTTCCCACCTTCACCACCAGCGATGAACCCTTGACCTTCAGGTCCTTGATCACCGTGACGGTGTCGCCATCGTGCAGTTCGTTGCCGTGTGCGTCACGTACCGTGCGCGACGGTTCCGCGCTTTCGCTGGCCGCACTCGGGGACCACTCGTGTGCGCATTCGGGGCAGACGTACTGAATGCCGTCCTCGTAGGTGAATTCGGAACCGCATTGCGGACAAGGGGGCAGGGTGCTCATGTTGAATCCTCGGGTAGCTTGTCGTGCACGCAGGTTCGAGCGTCATTCCGGCGTGTGCAGCCCCGATTTTAACCCTCAGCCGAGATGTTCAGAGCCGGGTGGAAGTGGCGCAGCATGCTGATGCCGTTTCGACGTAGCATCATTGACGTGAAACTCGCGCAAGGAGACCTTGCCCGCTTGCGGGAGGGAGCGGGGAGAGGAAGACGGTCGGGGTAAAATCGACATCATGCCTGAACCCTCGACGCCCCCACTCGTCAGCGTGCTGCTGCCCGCATTCAACCATGCGGACTACGTGCGTGAGGCGGTGGAAAGCGTGCTGGCGCAGACCTGCCGCGACCTGGAGCTGCTGGTCATCGACGACGCCTCGACGGACGCGACGTGGAGCGTGCTGCAGTCCTGCGCCGATCCCCGCCTGCGCCTGCGGCGCCATGACGCCAACCTCGGCTCGCACGCCACGCTGAACGAATTGCTCGGGCTTGCGAGGGGCAGCTTCATCGCCATCATCAATTCGGATGACGTGTTCCATCCCGGGCGGCTCGCCGCCTGCATCGAGACGCTGCAGGCAACGCAGGCCGACCTGGTGGGGACGGACATCACGCTGATCGACGAGGCGGGACGGCCGCTGGCGGCGCACTGGTGGATCACCGCGTTCGCCGGACTCAAGCAGGCCTGGGCCGATACGCAGGACTGGGCAGCGGCGTTGATGGAGGGCAACGTCTTCATGACGACCGCCAATTTCTGTTTTCGGCGTTCGTGGCTGGACGCGGTGGGCGAGTTCGAGAATCTGCGCTACGTCCTGGACTACGAATGGCTGCTGCGCGGGCTCACCATGGGCAGGACGCTGGCGTGGCTGGATACGCCGTTACTGAGCTATCGCCTGCATGCGCAGAACACGATCGCGGAACGGCCGCTGGCCGCCAATCTGGAATGCGCGGCGATGCTGCGCAAGGCATTTCCCGCGCTGCTCGCTGCGAACGACATCGACCGGACGCGTCTCGCACGTCTGGCTTCGCAGTGGGCGCGCATCGAGACATACCTGGGCGAGATCGAGGCGAGCCGCCGGCACGAGGCGCTGGTGGCGAAGGAGGCCGAATTGTTCGCGCTGATTCGCGACCGTGAGCGCTGGATCGCGGAGCGGGATGGCTGGATCGGCGAGCGGGACCGGCAGATTGCCGAACGGGACCGCTGGATTTCGGATCGTGATCACTGGATCGCGGACCGGGATGGCTGGATCGGCGAGCGGGATCGGCTGATCGCCGAACGGGACGCGCGCATTGCAGCGTGCGAGGCCGAAAAGAGCGCGATTCTCGACAGCCGCAGTTTCCGGCTCGGCCGCCGGCTCACCGCGCCGGCGCGGTGGCTGCGCCGGCTCGTCGGGGGACGCTCCGGCCGCGCATGAGCAGATCTGTCCGCGTGGGCGACTTCGCCGGCTTGCGGCGCTGGATCGAGGCGAGAGGGCAGTCGATCCGCTGCGTGTCCTTCGATGTCTTCGACACGCTGCTTGCCCGCTGCATCGAGCCGCCCGAGGCGGTGCACGTGCGTGTCGCGACGCTGCTTGCGGAAAAGATCGGTCAGGGTACCGTCGAGACGGTGCTGCACGCACGCCGCACAGTCGAGACGGAGCTGCGCCGTGCCGCGCTGTCCAACGGCGCGGATCACGAGTGCCACTTCGATCCCCTGGTGGAAGGCTGGGTCGCGCGCCTCGTCGGCCATGCCGATCCTGGGCTGGTGGAGTTCGTGCATGCCACGGAGCGCGAACTCGAAGCCTTGGCGCTGAGCGCGAAGCCGGGCGCGGCGGACCTGCTGCGCGGGCTGCGTGCGCGCGGAATCCGGGTGGTCGCGGTCTCGGACATGTACCTGAGCCACGATCACGTAACGGCGCTGCTCGACGCGTGCGGGCTCGGGGCGCTCATCGACCGGGTATACGTATCGTCCGAGTTCGGGCTGGGCAAGTATTCGGGGCGCCTGCATGGCAAGGTGCTCGAACTGGAGGCGCTGGCGCCGGAACAGGTGGTGCACGTCGGCGACAATCTGGTTTCCGACATGCGGGCGCCGCTGCGGCTGGGGCTGCAGGGGATTTTTCTCGATGAGCGGGTCCAGCGTCTGCGCCGGCGGCGGCAGAAGCTTTCCGCTGAAATGGCGGCGAAGGGCGGCATCTGGCCCGGGCGCCATTTTTTCGAGATCGTCGACTATCGGCAGGCCCAGGACGAGGCGTGCCAGGCCGCGTGCGGCGACTTCTTCCATCATTACGGCGCGCACGTTCTCGGCCCCGCATTCAGCGTCTTCCTGCTCGGTCTGGTGGAAAAGACGAGGACGGCTCGGCCCGACAAGGTGTTTTTCCTGGCGCGCGACGGCTATCTCTTCGAGCGCATGTATGCGCGTTGGCGCGCCCTCGACGCAGCCGATACACCGTGGCCGGAGGCGGTCTACATTCATGCGTCGCGCCGGGTCGTCGCCGCGGCCTCGGTCGCCGAGGGCCTGCGCCACGACCAGGCGGTGGTGGCCCTCTACAACCCCAAGCAACAGGGTCTGTATTCCGTGCTGCGAACCTTCGGGCTGCCGCCGGAAGAATTCACCGATCTGGCCCGTGCGCACGGGTTCGAGACCCTGACCGAACGGCTCGACGACTGGAACGACTCGCGCCTGCTCGCGTTTCTCGACGACGCGCGCGTGCAGTCGCGCATCCGGCCGCTGGGCGGGGTCGCGCGTGACAGGCTGCGGCGCTATTTCGAGGAACAGGGATTCTTTGCCTGCACGCGCGCCGCCCTGGTGGACATCGGCTGGAACGGGACGATCCAGAAATTCCTGCAGGAAAGTTTTGGCGAGCGGTCGGACTATCCGGAAGTCCATGGCTGGTATTTTGCCTTCGTCGCCGCCATGCATGGGGATTTCGGCATGGGCGAGCGCATCGAGGGCCTGCTGCTGGACGCGCGGCGCAACGATCCCTACGAACGTACGCCAATGGATTTCGAGGAGATTTTCGAGCAGGGCGCACGCTCCGGCGAAGGGACGACGCTCGGCTACGAGGAAATCGAGGGACGCATCGTGCCCGTGCGCAAGGACGCGGCGGCTGCCGACCGCCAGGAAGAGATGGATTGCAATCCCCTCATCGAGCGCTTCCAGAACGGCGTACTCGACCATCTCGAGCATTTCCATGCCGCGTGGCGCCTCACCGGCTACGATGCGGCGGCGCTCAAACCCTATGTCCTGGGCCTGCTCGAGCGTGCCGTCGTCTATCCGACGCGGGAGGAGGTGCGGGAGATCGGGCGGCTGGTGCACACCGAGGATTTCGGGCACGACCATACCCTGGATATTGGCGTATCCACGCTGCGCACGCGCGACTTCCTGCAGCCCGCCGCGCTTTATCGTAGGCTTCGGTATCATCCATGGAAATTCGCGGCCTTCGCGCGGTTCGGCAGCACACTGCCGGCGATGGTTTTTCGTTTGCTGCAGCTGCGTCGTATCGGCGACAGATCATGAGACAACGCAGAGCAGGACTCTTGCTGCCGGTAGGCAGGCTCTGGCTGATGAGCCTGCCCTTCCGGCTGGGTTTGCGCCGGCCGGGCGCGGGCTTTCAGCCAGGTGCGAGAAGCACGTCAGCATACCTGCTCAGGCGATTCTGGCATCTCCTTTATGAACGCGAGCGGCTCAATTACTATCTCGGTGTCATCGGATCCCGAATGGGGCGAAAGCATGCGAGGCACTGAAACGACGTCCCGCCTCGTGCGGGGACGGCACCCGGAGAATGGACGTGGGTACCCGTCCGGTGAGGCGGGGCAGGATTTCTGGCGAATCACTGACTCAAGGAGACAACGATGAGATTGTTGGGGACTGCGTCGGCTTTCCTGCTGCTTGCCGCAAGCACGGGTGCATCGGCTGATTTCATCAGTGGCGACATGACGTTGCGTGATGCGATCTACCTTTATGAACAGGAGTTTGACGACAAGGGAAGCAAGCGGCTGATCGGACGCAATTGCGACGTATTTCAACTCGTGCTCGACGTGACAAGCGGCTACACGGATCTCGAAATGCGCGAGTACAACCTGGATGATCCGAACAACGCGATGGACGTGCCATTGCCTTATCCGGACCGTATTTACGATCATGCGGCGATGTTCTCCTACGCGCTTTACAAAGACAGGCAAGAAAAGATGTTCGTGCTGCTTGACAACGTCGCGCTTTCTTCTTTCGCCAAGATCGGCAAAGGCACGGTATTCGCCTATTGCTACTCCACCAAAGCCGACGCCTACGTGAAGTTCCTGGAAATGGACAAATGCTCGATCACGTATTCCGACGGCACCGTTGGGGAGATCGGTTTGTGTGTTCCTCGTCCAGTAGAGCCGTCCGTCTCGACTTCGTCTGGCACCGCACTTGAGGGAGAGGCCGGCTGATTCAACCCAGAAAATCCATTTGCATCTCGACACGTGAGGAATCAGCCCGAACGACCTGTCGGATTCCCAGGCGGTCCTGGTAGGAGCGGCGCCCTCGCCGCGATCTTCGGGCGGTGGAGCCTTTACCGCATCGGGCCGAGGACGGCCCTCCGACGACATCCCGCCCCGTGTAGCGCACCGCTGTGGTGCAAAGGGACATTGGCATCGCGCGAGAGCGGGATTCAACGCAAGCGGGTCTCCTGCCGTCCAATGGGCAATCCGGGTTCAATACCTTCCCGGCTGTATCTGAAATGAAGGCACCCTGGCTCTCGTCCGTGCTCGCCGCATGCACGTTCTGCATCCTGTCCGCAACGGCAGCCTGTTCCGCGCCGCCGGTCGCCGAGGCGGCAACTGCGAGGGTTCTGATCGGTTTCCGGGAACCGGTCGATGGGGCGGCGCGCGAGGTGCTATCCAGGCTGGAAAGCGTGTCGGGTGTTTCGGTCCGCTATGTGACGTCCGTGTCCACGACGTCTCATGCCTACGAGCTTGCCTGTCCGGCGGGTGCCATTTCCTGCGAGGCGGCGATACGCGCACTGCGCGCGGACCCGGCGCTGCGGGACGTCGCGCCCGACCGCTTGCGCAAGCCGCTTGCCCCCCGCCCGTGATGGTGCTGCGCCTCCTGCTCCTTCTTGCCGTCGCGTTCGCGCCGGGCGTACGCGCGGATGGCGGTGCGCTTGCGGAAGCGCGCGTCATCGTGAAGTACAGGCAGGCGCCCGACGCGCTCAGGCAGGCCCTCGCGCTCGACCGGACGTCGAGGCTGTCCGCCCGCCTCGGCATGGCGTTGCGTGCCGGGCGCGACATCGATGCGCTGACTCACGTGGTCCGCGCCGCGGGGGTTTCGTCGGAGGCGCTCGCCGCGCGCCTTGCCACGGACGGCGACGTCGAATATGCAATACCCGATCGCCTGCGCACCATCCGCGCGCTGCCCAATGATCCGCGCTTTGCCGGCCAGTGGTATCTGCAGGCGAACGAGCCGGCGGCAACCCGCGCAACCGATGCATGGAACCGCACGACGGGATCGCCGGGGGTCGTCGTCGCGGTGCTGGATACGGGCGTGCGCTTCGATCATCCCGACCTCTCCGCCAAGCTCCTGCCCGGATATGACTTCATCTCGGACGCGGCGAACGCGGGGGATGGCGATGGCCGTGACGCGGATGCGAGCGATCCGGGGGATTTCATTTCGGCTTCCGACGCCATGAACCCCAGCCTGTGGGCGGTGTGTGGCAGCGACCTGGCCCGGCAGGACAGCAGCTGGCACGGTACGCGGGTCGCCGGCATCATCGGTGCGGCGTCGAACAATGCGCTGGGCGTCGCCGGGATGAGCTGGGGGGCGAGGATCCTGCCGGTGCGCGTGCTCGGAAAGTGTGGCGGCTACGATTCCGACATCATGGCGGGCATGCGCTGGGCGGCGGGACTGCCGGTGCCCGGCGTGCCCGACAACCCGAACCCGGCCCGGATCATCAATCTGAGCCTGGGCGGCGACCGCGATTGTACGCCCGCCTATGCCTACACCATCGCGCAGCTGGCCGCCCGCGGCGTGCTCGTGGTCGCGGCGGCCGGCAACGAAACGGGCCCCGTGGGGGTGCCCGGCAACTGCGCGGGGGTGCTGGCGGTTGCCGGTGTGCGCCACGTGGGCACCAAGGTCGGCTACAGCAGCTACGGGCCGGAGGTCTCGATCAGCGCCCCGGCGGGCAACTGCGTCAATTCCTGGGGCCCCTGTCTCTACAGCATCGACACCACCACCAACCTCGGCACGACCGCCCCGACGGCGAGCGGCTACACGGACGGCTACGACTACAGCGTCGGCACCAGCTTTGCCGTGCCCCAGGTGGCGGGCGTGGCGGCGCTGATGCTCTCGCTGAACCCGGCGCTGAGCCCGGCCGACGTCGTTGCACGCATCAGGCAGTCCGCCCGCGCCTTCCCCATCGACAATGCCCTGCCGACCTGTCCGAACGTCGCGATGTGGGGCGACACCGCCGGCCAGTGCAACTGCACCACCGCCACCTGTGGGGCGGGAATCCTGGATGCCGCGGCAGCGGTGGCCGCCGCTGCCCCGCCCGCGATCCAGCCAGGCGCCATGACGCTGCGCGATGCGATCTATCTCTATGACCAGCCCCTCGATGCCAAGGGCAGCAAGATTCTCGCGGGCGTGGATTGCGACGTGTTCCAGCTGGTCATGGACGTGACTTCGGGCTACGCCAACCTCGCCATGGGCCAGGCCGATACGCTGGCCGGCGCCATCGGCGCGCAGACCGCCTACCCGGACACCATCCTGGACCGCCACGCCATGTTCGCCTACGCGCTGTACCGGGATCAAGCGGTGAAGACCTTCGTGTTCAACGACAGGAACGATCCCTCCGCATCGACCCGGACCGGCAGTGCGACCGTCTTCGGCTACTGCTACTCGAGCAAGCCGACGGCCCACGTCTATCTCCAGCAGCGGGACCATTGCACCAACACCTACTCGGATGGCCACACGACCTCGTGTGCGGTCGCGGACCACGGCAGCGGAACGGGGACCGGTGCCGAAGGCGGCATGACCCTGCGGGACGCCATCTACCTATACCGCCAGCCCCTGAACGCGAAGGGCGACAAGATCCTGGCGGGGGAGCACTGCGACGTGTTCCAGCTCGTTCTGGACGTCGACGCGGGCCATACGGACCTCGCCATGGGTCAGTCCAGCGGCCTCGCCGATGCGGTCGCCACCCAGGCCGCCTATCGCGATCGGATCCTGGATTCGGCGGCGATGTTCTCGTATGCGCTATACGGCGGCCAGCCGGTGAAGACCTTCGTGTTCAACGACAAGACCAATCCGATGTCCGCGGCGCAGACGGGCACCGCCACCGTCTTCGGTTATTGCTATTCGACCAGGCCGGATGCGCGTGTGTACATGCGGGAAAAGGACGCATGCACGGACAGGTATTCCAACGGACAGACCCGCTCCATCGCGGGCTGCGTTCGGTAACAAGCGGATCGCGCGGCGCGGCGGAGTGTCTAGCGCCCCTCCCCCCGCCCACCCGGCGCCACCTTGTGCTCCACCGCGAACACCGCCGCTTCCACCCGCGACGACAGGTTGAGCTTGGCGAGGATGTGGCGGACGTGCAGCTTGACGGTGTCGTGGCTGATGTCGAGGGTGCGGGCGATGGCCTTGTTGGATTCGCCGCGCGAAAGATGGGAGAGGATTTCGCGCTCGCGCGGGGTCAGCGCGTCGAGCAGGGAACTGGTGTCCTGGTCCTTCTTGTCGTACAGGCTGACGAGCTTGGCGGTCATGGCGGGGGCGACGACGGTTTCGCCGCGCTGGGCGCGCAGGATGGCGTCGACGACTTCGTCGGGCTCCATGCTCTTCAGCAGATAGCCGTTGGCGCCGGCGCGCAGGGCGCGGGCGAGGTCGTCCTCGGCTTCGGAGAGGGTGAGGATGAGCACCGGCAGGAGGAATCCATCGGCGCGCAGCTGCTGCATGAGGGTGATGCCGTCGATGTCGGGCATGTTGAGGTCGAGGATCAGCACGTCGGGGCGATGCGCGCGCAGCAGCATGGCGACTTCGTCGGCCTTGCCGGTGAAGGCGGTGACCTCGATGCTGCCGCTTTGTTCGAGAAGCTCCGCCAGACCCTTGCGGAACAGGGTGTGGTCATCGACGAGAATGATGCGGGTGAGGCTCATGCGGCGGGTTCCGGCTTGCGTTTGGGGAAGACGAGGCGGATGACGGTGCCGCCGGCGGGGCGGGATTCGATGGTCAGCTTGCCGTTCAGTCGCGCGGCGCGCTCGCGCATGATGGTGAGGCCGAAGCTCTTGCCCATGGTGGACGATTCGTCGCGCTTCTTCTGCACGCCCACGCCGTCGTCGGCAACGTTGATGATGTACTGGCCGTCGTCGAGGTCGAGCGTGATGACGACGTGGCGCGCGCGCGCGTGCTTGGCGATGTTGTAGAGGGATTCCTGGATGATGTGGAATACCTGGATTTCCTCGTCGGGCGTGAGGGCGACCTCCTGCACCAGATTGAGGAAGTCGACGTCGGCATTGGCCTTCTTGCGGAAGCTCTTGGCGAGTTCCTGGATCGCCGGAACCAGGCCGCGCGGGTTGATGCGGTCGCGGTATTGGGTGATGAGGTTGCGCAGGTCGGCGTAGGCGAGATCGACGGCCTCCTCGACGTCGCCGAGGTAACGGGTGGCCTTGGGATAATCCTCGCGGCGCATGGCGTCGTTCAATACGGTGAGCCGCATCTTCGCGTAGGCGAGCGTCTGCGCGAGCGAGTCGTGGATCTGGTTGGCCAGCATCTGGCGCTCGTTCATCAGCGAGATGCGCATGTTCTCGCGCGTGAGCCGCGCGTTCTCGAGCGCGATGCCGAGGTGCTCGCTGATGGAGCGGAACAGGAGGCGCACGTCCTCCGGCACGTCCTTGCCGGCTTCCATGAACAGGTTGTAGACCCCCATGACCTGGCTCCTGTGCATGAGCGGCACGGCGACCACGCTGTTGCAGGTGTCGGTGAAATAGGGATCGTTGGCCTGGCGGTGGCAGAAGGCTACGTTGCTCCAGCTGCTCACCGCCACTTCGCGCGCCGCCTTGCCGCACACGCCGCAATCGACGCTGACGATGGCCTCGTGCTCGACGAGATCGGGCGGCAGCCCGACCGAACCGATGAGGCGCAGGTGCGAGCGGTCGTCGGTGATGATGCGCACCGCGCCGGCCTGTGCGCCGGCGAGGCGGACCATGGTCGACAGGAAGCGCCCGAGCAGCTGTTCGATGTTGGCATCGGTCGACAGGCTGGTGGTGATTTCCGACAGCACCTTCAGAGCCGGCGCGCTGACGTTGCCGGCATCGGTGGGTGTCTGCTGGATCAGCGGGTAGACTTTGTGCATGGGGCAACCAAGTGATCCGGAGTGTCGGAGCGGGACCGGCAGCGACGCGCGCGATCGAAACACCATACCGCTTCGCGCGCTGCAAGTGAGTGTCCGACCACTATTTGCAAGAATCAAGCATAACCCATTGTGACCCCGGGCAGCATATTCAGTTTTCCGCCGGCGGCGGGCCGGATGGCGGCGGCTCGAGGACGGGGTCGAGATTCTCGGGAAAGCCGCCGGTGTCCGGCTGCGGAGTCTGGGGGTCGGCCTGGCTGGTCGGACCGTCGGGCTTTTCCTTTGCCGGAGCGCGCGGCGCGGGCGGCGGCGCGGTGTCCATGGCGGGTGTTGCGGCGGGGGCGGCCGGTGCAGGCGGCTCCGGGTAGAGGTGCGGCTGCAGCTGCGGCAGCAGGGTTTTCAGGATCTGCGCGGTGAGCGAACTGGTGAAGCCGAAGCGACCGGCCTGTTCGCCGGGCACCAGGGCGGTCAGCGTGCCGAAGTAGCGGTCGCCGAGATAGAAAGCGAAGGTCGCGGTACGGTTGACCACGCGCGATTCGAGCAGTTGTCCGCCCTTGCCGTAGCGCTCGAAGCGGTGATCGCCGGTGCCGGTCTTGCCGCCGATGGCGAGACGGTTGCCGGCCGGATCCCTGAGTGCGCCGGCGAGGCGCACGGCGGTACCGGATTCGACCACCTGGGCGAGTGCGCGGCGCGCCGTCTGCGCGACTTCGGCCGGCATCAGGCGTTCGCCCGCCGGTGGTATCGGCGACAGGCGCGTCTCGTAGGGGGTGTCGGCGGCGAAGCGCATGCCGGTCAGGCTCGCCGGCGGCCGGTGCACGCCGTCGTTGACGAGGATGCCCATCAGTTCGGCGAGTGCCGCGGGGCGATCGCCCGAACTGCCGATGGCGGTGGCGTAGGACGGCGTGATGGTGTCGAAGGGATAGCCCAGGCGCTGCCAGTCGGCGAGCAGGCGGTCGAACGCTTCCACCTCCAGCAGCGACTGGATGCGGATGTCCTGCGCGTTCTTGCGGCTGGTGCGGAACAGCCAGTCGTACACTTCGAGGCGCACGCCGGCACCGGTTTCGTAGAGGGTCTTGAGGTCGGTCTGCGGCGCGGCGCGCAGCGTTTTCACCACCCACAGCTCGAGCGGATGCAGCTGTGCGATATAGCCCCGGTCGGCGAGGCTGTAGAGGTCCGGCGCGTGTGCGCGGTACAGCGCGTCGAGCGCCTTGCGGCCGAGCGCGGTGCTGGGCGGGACGTGCGCGTGGAGCGCCTGCATCCAGGAGGCGAAGTCGGCGTCGGGCTCCAGGTAGCGGTACACCGCGGTGAAGCGGCGCGCGCTGGTGCCGGTGCGGGTATAGAGATCCTGCGCCATCTGCTCCGGCGTCAGTGCCTTGTGGCGCTGGTAGAAGCGATTGACGTAGACGCGGCCTTCCTGGTCGACGAAGCGGGCGAGGTAGGTTTCGCGCAGCGGGTTGCCGGCGTCTTCCAGGATGCGCGCCGCCGCACCGGGCGTGCTGCTGGCGTAGTGGCGCACGATGTCGCGCATGATGCGGATGTAGACGAGGTTGACCGAGTTGCGCGTGGCTTCCCACACGTCCATCGTGCGGCCGTTGTCCTTGGCGTCGAAATTGACGAAGTTGTGCAGGCCGCCGCCGGTGAAGAACGGTTCGGGCGTCGCCGAATACATGCGCCCCATCGCCGCGTCCAGCGTGGCGGCGAGCGGTTCGCCGCGATCCGCGGCGAGGCGTGACGCCACCCATTGCGCCAGCACGTCGCGCTGCGGCAGCGATTTCTGCGTCAGCAGCCCGGCATCGAGCGTACGGTATTCGCCGTGCAGGCGCGCGATGATTTCCAGATAGGTGACGAGCGTGCGCAGCTTGGCGGTGGAGCCGAGGTCGAGCCGCGCCTGGCTGTTGACGTCGAAGGGCTGGTTGAGGTTGTCGGCCTGGACGCGCAGCAGATTGCCCTGCGGTGTCTTCTCGTAGAGGGTGAAGCTGTAGATGACGGCCCCGAGCGGATTGTCCGGCCTCAGCAGGCGATGGCCGATCAGTCCCGACGCCGCCGCGGCGTCGGGACTGGCCAGGCTCTGCAGGTAGCGGCTGACGATCTGCTGCGCGGCCGGCTGGATGCTGGTGTCGATTGCGAGATCGAGACGGTCCAGATCGTACAGCCGCGGCACGCCGAGCAGCGCGGCGACGCGGATGCGCTGCGCGTTGGCGGCCTTCTGCTCGACGAAGCGCGGCGGCGCTGGATCGACGCGCTGGCTGGCGGTGCGCAGCCTGACCTGTTTGGCCTGCCTGGCGAGGGCGGGGGAAATCACGCCGGCGCCGGCGAGCAGGTCGAGATGATCGTCGGTGAGCGCGTCCAGCGCCTTGCGGTTGGATGCGAGGTAATACGAGGGACGGCGTTCGGCGACGACGAGGGAAAGTGCGTGCTTGAACGCGCTGGCGTATTCCGGATCTCGTTCGCGCAGCGGCCGGGCGAGGGTATGGTTGATCTCGTCGAAGTCGAGGCCGTACCAGGCCCACAGGCCGTCGCCGATGCCGTGGACCTCGCCAAAACGCGGCGCCGCGGCCAGGGGTACGGTGTTGAGGTAGGCGGTGACGGTTTCGCGGCGCATCGCCAGGGTGCTGGGACCACCGAGGTAGGCGCGCAGGCTGGCAGTGGCCATCTGGCGCAGCTTTTCCCCCATGTCGGCGGTCAGCCCTTCGGGTGAATGGCGATATTTTTCGATCTGTGTCGGCAGTGTACTGCCGCCAGGCACGTTGCGGTTGCGATCGACCAGGCTGATGCCTTTTTCCAGCACCGCCTGCGCGAGGCGATCCCACTCCACCGCGGGATTGCGCATGGGAAACTGCTCGACCAGGAGTTCGCGGTTCTCGATGTAGAGCAGCGCGCTCACCAGCACCGAAGGAATCGCGGAGAAGTCCGCGTACACCCGCGCCGGGTGGCGGCTCGTGTAGAGCGGCTGGCCGTCGCCGCCATGCAGGGTGAGGCCGCCCTGATCCTTTTCGTGGTAGGGCAGGAACAGCCCGAGGTCGGACACGCGCGCCATCTGGATGCTGATCTTCGCCTGTTCGTCGATCCGCCAGCCGGCCTGCTGCAGGCGTTCCAGATAGTCCGGCAGACGGGTGTAGCCGAGGCGCAGATCGTAGGGCCCGCGGCCGGGATAGCGGATGCGCTCGGAAGGGCCGGGCTTCATCTGCCAGGTCATCTTCTGCGCGGTTTTTGCGAGGTATCTGGCCTCCAGCGCCGAGGACAGCAATTCCCAGGCGACGAGGCCGACGGCGCCCAGCGCGAGCAGCACGAGGACGACGCCGGCGAGCAGGCGGCGCGGGAGTTTCGGCATTCCTACACCCAGTCGCGTGCGATCAGGAAGTCGGTGGTGAGCGCCGCTTCGGGCGTGCCGGCGGCGGGCTGCCAGTCATAGCGCCAGGTGACCCGCGGCGGCAGCGACATCAGGATCGATTCGGTGCGCCCGCCCGATTGCAGGCCGAACAGCGTGCCGCGATCGTACACCAGGTTGAATTCGACGTAGCGCCCGCGGCGATAGGCCTGGAAGTCGCGTTCGCGCTCACCGTAGGGCATGTCGCGGCGGCGCGCGAGGATGGGCAGATAGGCGTCGAGGAAGGCGTCGCCCACGCTGCGCGTGACGGCGAACGCATGATCGAAACCGCGTTCGGCGAAATCGTCGAAGAAAATGCCGCCGATGCCACGCGGCTCGTTGCGGTGCGCGAGGAAGAAATAGCGGTCGCACCACGCCTTGAAGCGCGGGTGCAGGCCGGCATCGAAGGGGTCGAGCGCGGCCTTGCATGCCGCGTGGAAATGGCGCGCGTCGTCCTCGAAGCCGTAGCAGGGCGTAAGGTCCATGCCGCCGCCGAACCACCACACCGGCGCTGCGCCATCCCGCGGCGCGACGAAGGCGCGCACGTTCATGTGCGCCGTCGGCGCGTAGGGGTTGCGCGGGTGCAGCACCAGCGAGACGCCCATCGCCTCCCAGTGCCGCCCGGCGAGTTCCGCGCGGTGCGCACTCGCCGCGGGCGGCAGGCGGCTGCCCGCGACGTGGGAGAAGTTGACGCCGCCGCGTTCGAACACGCGGCCCTCCTCGATCACGCGCGACGTGCCGCCGCCGCGGGTTTCCCCTTCGGCCGGGCGCGTCCACGCGTCGGTATGGAAGGTTCCGCCGTCGGCGGTTTCGAGCGCGTCGACGATGCGCGCCTGCAGCGCGGCGAAATAGGCCTTCACGGCCGTGGCATCGAAAGCTGCGTGGGTCATCAGGGTCGCAGCACGGCGCCGCTGGCGAGGTCGATGAGGGTGGAGGGGCGTTTGCGCGCACCGATACGCCCCTCGATGACGCGCACCCGTGCGCCGAACATCCTGCGGCATTGCGCGGCGGTGCGGGCGGGTTTCCGTCCGCTGCGGTTGGCGCTGGTCGACACCAGCGCCATGTCGAGCATGCGGCACAGGCGCGCGGCAACGGGGTGCGCCGTGACGCGCACGGCGATGGTCGGGCGGCCGCCGGTGAGCAGGGGTGGACAGGCCGCGGAGGCCGGCACCACCCAGGACACCGGACCGGGCCAGGTTTTCGCCATGCGCGCACGCTCGGCCGGCGTCAGCGTGCCGACGTAGGGCGCCAGGTGCCTGAAGGAATCGGCGATCAGCAGCAGACCTTTGTCCGCGCTGCGCGCCTTGAGCGCGGCGAGACGCCCAAGCGCGCGCGCATTGCGCGGATCGCAGCCGAGTCCGTAGCAGGATTCCGTCGGATAGGCGATCAGTCCTCCGCGCGCGAGATGGGCGCGCAGTGCGGCCGCTTCCCCTGTCACGCCGCGCACCTCATTTTTTTCGTTCCAGCGCCCGCCAGCCGATGTCCCGGCGATATTGCATGCCGTCGAAATGGATCGCCGCCACGGCGTCGTAGGCGCGCTTCTGCGCCATGCGCACGCTGTCGCCGAGGGCGGTCACCGCCAGCACGCGGCCGCCGCTCACCACGGTGCGGCCGTCGGCCACGCCGGTGCCGGCATGGAAGATGTGGAGATCGTCGGTGGCCGCCGGCAGCGGGCCGATGACCGCGCCTTGCTGCGGGGCATCCGGATAGCCGGCGGCGGCGAGCACGACGGCGAGCGCGGTGCGGCGGTCCCATTCCGCCTCGACCTGGTGGAGGCGGCCGTCGATCGCCGCCTCCACCAGCGTGACGAGATCGGATTTCAGGCGCATCATGATCGGCTGGGTTTCCGGATCGCCCATGCGGCAGTTGAATTCGAGCACCTTGGGCACGCCGTCGCTGCCCACCATGACGCCGGCGTAGAGGAATCCCGTATAGCGGGTGCCCTCGTGGGCCATGCCCTCGACCACGGGCTGGATCACCTCGCGCATGATGCGGGCGTACAGCTCGGGTGTGACCAGCGGCGCGGGTGAATAGGCGCCCATGCCGCCGGTGTTCGGTCCCTGGTCGTTGTCCAGCAGGCGCTTGTGGTCCTGGCTGGAGGCGAGGGCGAGCACGTGCGCGCCGTCGACCAGGACGATGAAGCTCGCTTCCTCGCCCGTGAGGCATTCCTCGATCACCACGCGGTGGCCGGCCTCGCCCAGGCTGTTGCCGGCCAGCATGGCGTCGACCGCGGCATGCGCCTCGTCGACGGTGGCTGCGACCACCACGCCCTTGCCGGCGGCCAGGCCGTCGGCCTTGATCACGATGGGCGCACCTTTTTCGTCGACGTAGGCATGCGCCGCAGCCGCGTCGGTGAAGGTGCCGAATGCCGCGGTCGGAATGCCGTGGCGCGCCATGAACTGCTTGGCGAAATCCTTCGAACTCTCCAGTTGCGCCGCCGCCCGCGTCGGGCCGAAAATCCTCAGGTCGGCGGCGCGGAAGGCGTCGACCACTCCCGCGGCGAGCGGCGCCTCGGGACCGACCACGGTGAAGGCGATGTCGGGATTGCGGCGCACGAACTCGACCAGCGCCGGAATCGCGGTGAGCGGCACGTTGACCAGGCGGTCTTCCGCGGCGGTGCCGCCGTTGCCCGGTGCGACGTAGACCTGGGAGACCTTGGGCGACTGCGCGAGCTTCCAGGCCAGCGCGTGTTCGCGTCCGCCGGAGCCGATGACGAGAAGTTTCATGTGTGGGGGTGGGCAGTAAGCAGTGGACGGCAAGCGGTGGGCGGCAAGCCATGAAGCGCCGTGCGCTTTGCGCTCACCGCTTCCCGTTCACCCGAATCAGTGACGGAAATGTCGCGTCCCCGTGAACACCATGGCGATGCCGTGTTCGTTCGCGGCGGCGATGACTTCCTCGTCGCGCATCGAGCCGCCGGGCTGGATGACGGCCCGGATGCCGGCGGCGTGCGCCTGGTCGATGCCGTCGCGGAAGGGGAAGAAGGCGTCGCTCGCCATGACCGAGCCGGGAACGGCAAGGCCGGCATGCTCGGCCTTGATGGCGGCGATGCGCGCGGAGTTGACGCGGCTCATCTGTCCGGCGCCGACGCCGATGGTCATGCGGTCCTTCGCATAGACGATGGCGTTGGACTTGACGAACTTGGCGACGCGCCAGGCGAACAGCAGGTCGTCCATTTCCTCGTCGGTCGGCGTGCGCTGCGTGACCACTTCCAGGCCGGCGTGGAGCAGCGCGTCGGCATCCTGCACCAGCAGGCCGCCGGCCACGCGCTTCATGTCGAGCTGCTTCACGGCTTCGGACCATGCACCGCATTCGAGCAGGCGCACGTTCTTCTTCGCGGCGACGGCGCTGGAGGCGTCCGCGCTCACCGCGGGGGCGACGATGACCTCGACGAACTGGCGCTCGACGATGGCGGCGGCGGTCGCGCCGTCGAGCCGGCCGTTGAAGGCGATGATGCCGCCGAAGGCCGACTCCGGATCGGTCTTGTAGGCGCGGTCGTAGGCTTCCATGAGGTTCGCGCCGTAGGCGACGCCGCAGGGATTGGCATGCTTGACGATGACGCAGGCCGGCGCGGCGTCGAACTGCTTCACGCATTCCAGCGCGGCGTCGGTGTCGGCGATGTTGTTGTAGCTGAGTTCCTTGCCCTGGATCTGGCGCGCGGTGGCGATGGTGCCGGCGGATGGATTCGGCTCCACGTAGAACGCCCCGGCCTGGTGCGGATTCTCGCCGTAGCGGCAGACCTGCGCGCGGGTGAACTGCAGGTTCAGCGTTTCGCCGAAGGCCTGGCGTGCGTGGTGTTCGTCCAGCGCGGTGAGGTAGTTGCTGATCGCGCCGTCGTAGGCGGCGGTGTGCGAAAAGGCCTTCTTCGCCAGCGCAAAGCGGGTGGCGTCGCTGAGCGTGCCGCCGCTGGCCTGCATCTCGCCGGTCAGCGCCGGATAGTCGGCGGGGTCGGTGACGATGGCGACGTGGCGGTAGTTCTTCGCCGCGGAGCGCACCATCGCCGGACCGCCGATGTCGATGTTCTCGATGGCGTCGTCGAGCGTGTGCGGCCTGGCCACGGTGGCGGCGAAGGGATAGAGGTTGACGCACACCAGGTCGATGTAGCCCATGCCGTGCCGGTCCATGGCGGCGACGTGGCCGGCGAGGTCGCGCCGCGCCAGGATGCCGCCGTGCACCTTCGGGTGCAGGGTCTTCACCCGGCCGTCGAGCATTTCGGGAAAGCCGGTGTAGTCGGCGACGTCGGTCACCGCGAGGCCGGCGTCGCGCAGCGCCCTGGCCGTGCCGCCGGTGGACAGCAGCTCGACGCCGGCGGCGGCGAGTGCGCGGGCGAAGTCGACGAGGCCGGTCTTGTCGGACACGGAAAGCAGGGCACGCTGGATTTTCATGATTGGGCTCAGTCGGACAGACCGTGGTCGCGCATTTTCTTGCGCAGGGTGTTGCGGTTGATGCCGAGCATCTCGGCGGCGCGCGTCTGGTTGCCCGCGGCGCGGTCGAGGATGTAGACGAGCAGCGGTTTCTCCATCGCGCTCAGCACCATGTTGTAGACCCCGGCCGGCGGCTCGCCGTCGAGGTCCTTGAAGTAGCGATTCAGCGAACGCCGCATGCATGCGGCGATTTCGTTCTCTTCGATCATTATTGGAAGTTCCCCCTTCATGCCGCGCGCCGCACGCTCGGTGCCACCGCCGGCATGGCATGGCGCAGCCGGTTGCCGGCGCGCGCCGCCTGTGCGAAATAGTCGTTCACCGCGGCGAGCTGCCCGGCCACCGTGTCGAACTGGTTCATCGCGTGGCGGAAGGCGCCGCTGCCGGCCAGGCCCTTCGTGTACCAGGAAATGTGCTTGCGCGCCACGCGCACGCCGGCGAGCGCGCCGTAGAAGGCGTACAGGTCGTGCAGGTGGCCGAGCAGCACGGCGTGGATCTCGGCCACCCCGGGCTCGGGCAGGTGCGCGCCGGTGGCGAGAAAGTGCTCGATCTCGCGGAACAGCCACGGCCGGCCCTGTGCCGCGCGGCCGATCATGACGGCGTCGGCGCCAGTGTAATCGAGTACGTATTTTGCCTTTTCCGGCGTGGCGATGTCGCCGTTGGCGATGACCGGAATGCTGGCCTCGGCCTTGACCGCGCGAATGGTGTCGTATTCGGCCGTGCCGGTGTAGCCGCAGGCGCGGGTGCGGCCGTGGATCGCCAGCGCCTGCACGCCGGCGTTCTCGGCGATGCGCAGGATGTTGCGCGCATTGCGGTGTTCGCGGTCCCAGCCGGTGCGGATCTTCAGCGTCACCGGCACCTCGGGCACCGCCTTCACCACCGCGTCGAGGATGCGGCCGACCCGCGCTTCGTCCCGCAGCAGGGCCGAACCCGCCATCACGTTGCACACCTTCTTCGCCGGGCAGCCCATGTTGACGTCGATGATCTGCGCGCCGCGGTCGACGTTGTGGCGCGCCGCCTGCGCCAGCATCGCCGGGTCGGCGCCGGCGATCTGCACGCTGATCGGCTCGACCTCGCCGTCGTGATCGGCACGCCGCGCGGTCTTCGCCGAGCCGTACAGGAGCGAGTTCGAGGTCACCATCTCCGACACGGCCATGCCTGCGCCGAGCCGCTTGCACAGCTGGCGGAACGGCCGGTCGGTCACCCCCGCCATGGGAGCGACGATCAGGCGGTTTTTGAGGCGATGGGGACCGATGCGCATAAGGGATGGCATTTTACCCTTCCCGGCGCGCGCGGCCAAACTGCGGGCATGGTCGCGGTCCGGGACTGGAGCGGAATCTGTTCCAAGTCTATGATAAGGACTTCGTCGACAAAAGGAGGAAAACAGGCATGGGCTTCATGTCCGAGTTCAAGGAGTTCGCGGTCAAGGGCAATGCCATGGACCTCGCGGTGGGCGTCATCATCGGCGCCGCGTTCGGCAAGATCGTCGATTCCATCGTCAACGATCTCATCATGCCGGTCGTCGGCGCGATTTTCGGCGGTTTCGACTTCACCAACCTGTTTTGGCCATTGCGCGCGATCCCGGAGGGCGTCGGCGATACGCTTGCCGCGGTGAAGGAGGCCGGCGTGCCGGTGTTCGCCTACGGAAGCTTTCTCACCATTCTGCTGAATTTCATCATTCTGGCGTTCATCGTCTTCGTCCTGGTCAAGCAATTGAACCGCCTGAAGAGCGCCCCGCCGCCGGCAGCGCCCGCCGCGCCGCCGGAGGACATCGTGCTGCTGCGCGAGATCCGCGACAGCCTGAAGAAATAGATTCAGTACATCGGAATTCAGTACAAGGGGATCGATGATGAAACATATACGTCGGGTGGTGGCGATCGCGGCCCTGTTCGCCACGGTGGGCAGCGCGGGGGCGGTGGAAATGCCCGAGCGCAGCCTGGGAGTGCTGCTGGGCGGCGGCTGGGCGGATAAGGATCTGGTCGGCGGCAAGGACGGGGACGCCAATCCGTTGTTCGGCCTGCGGTACGGGCAGCGTCTGTCCGAGGACTTCGGTTTTTTCGCCGATCTCGTCCATGGTCCGTATGACGGCAATGCAGCCGGCGTCGGCGATGCCGACGTCACCACCCTGCGCGGCGGCCTCGAATGGCTGATTTCCCGCCAGCAACGCTACAACTGGTTCCTTTCCGGCGGCCTCGGGCTGATGAACGTCAACACCGACGGCAGCCCCGATTTCACGCGCCCCATGGCCTCGGTCGGCGTCGGCCAGGACTGGGGCGTGGGCGTGAACGACGCGTTTCGGTGGGAGGTGCGCGCCGATCAGTCGTTCGGCAACAGCAGCCTGCCCGGCGGCGGACTGAGCAATGTGCAGGCCCTGCTCGGCTATTCCTGGGGCCTGGGGGCGCCGGCCGACAGCGACGGCGACGGCGTACCCAATCGTCTCGACCGGTGTCCCGACACCCCCCGCGGGGCGCAGGTCGACCCCCGCGGCTGCCCGCTGGACAGCGACGGCGACGGCGTGTTCGACGGCCTCGACATGTGTCCGGGCACGCCTGCGGGGGCGCGGGTCGACCCCCGCGGCTGCCCGCTGGACAGCGATGGCGACGGCGTGTTCGACGGCCTCGACCAGTGTCCCGACACCCCCCGCGGGGCGCGGGTCGACGCCCGCGGCTGTCCGCTGGACAGCGACGGCGACGGCGTGTTCGACGGCCTCGACCAGTGTCCCGACACCCCCGCCGGTGTGCCGGTCGACGCCGTGGGCTGCCCGCTGGACAGCGATGGCGACGGCGTCCCGGACTTCAGGGATGCGTGCCCCACGCTACCCGCGCCCGGCACGCCCGACGGCTGTCCGCCGCAGGCCGAGGCAGTCGCGCCGGCACCGGAGAAACTGGTCCTCGAAGGCGTCAATTTCGACAACGACAGCGCGCAGCTGCGGACCGACGCGATCGCCATCCTCGACCAGGCCGCTGCCGTTCTCGAGGAATGGGGCGAAGTCGAGGTCGAAGTGGCGGGGCACACCGACTCGGTCAGTTCCGATGCCTATAACGAAGCGCTGTCACAGCGCCGTGCCGAGGCAGTGCGGGCCTATCTCATCGAGCGGGGCGTTGCCGCCGGGCGCCTGATCCCCAGGGGCTATGGCGAAGCGCAGCCGATCGCCGACAACGGGACCGCGGAAGGCCGCGCGAAGAACCGCCGCGTCGAACTGGTCCCACGGCAGTAAGCGGGCCAGGGCCGCGCAACGGGTGCTGCGGCACCCGTTTTTTTGTGCGCCCGGCACGGGCGCACTCTTGTGGGTGCAAGTCCCACCGTAAGTTGATCACAGCGAACGAAGCGAAGCGCAACTGCATGATGGTGACTGATTGTGGAGAGGAAGCGTGGAGCGAAGCTGCGAGCCGATG
>JACDJA010000465.1_pt1 | contig 46832 bp, 35 predicted proteins | sample 7449241 | NCBI WGS metagenome assembly JACDJA01 (sample SAMN14253289, study PRJNA609438) | sludge metagenome | isolation source: initial anaerobic sludge | collected 2018-12-20 | reverse complement strand
TGGTTTGGCGGCACAGCCGCCAAACCACCCCTCCTACCAGCCCCTGCCAACTTAACTCGCTGTCATTCTGAGCGAAATGCAATGTAGCGAAAGAATCTATATTTTTTAATCGGACAGTAGTGATTGAATATGATCTAACTGCCAGGTAGGAAAAACTGTGGTAATTGAATGTATTGACGATTGTCAACAATGAAGATTATAGCTCGAAAAGGGGAAAAATTAAATACAACAAAGTGCTATTCGCCTGGATAAAGTTTGAACTATGAAACGATTAATCATTTTGACCATAGTTGCACTATGGCTACGGTCTTATGAATTTAATTTTAGCTCTATAATTATGAAAACGTATTCCTTAAAATGGATTCCAATGATGCTGCTTTTGGCAGGATCGCTTTTCACGGGTTGTGAAAAGTTCAGCGACCGGGAACCCAATCCTGATTTCGAAAAACTAAAAGGCACCTGGGTTGATGACCAGAGTCTGGCTCTGCAATTTGTTGATTTCTATTCAGAGAGTCAGGGCAGGTTTGGTTTATTTAGTAAAAACTTCAGGCACTACGATTCTTTTAATTACAGGCTTTTTGACGGTAAAATTGCGATTGATTTTGTCGAAGATGGTATTCCCGATGAAACTTTGCATGGGCTAATCTTTCTGGGAAGGGACTCATTACAAATTAGTGATCTTACTGTGATTCCTGAAAATCCTAATATTACCTATCGCAGGCGTCACATTATAACGGAAAGGGTAAATGACACCATCATACTTGGCATGAACGATATGTATTATGATTTTGAAAATGATTTCAGACTGGAACCCGACTCCCTGTTGAGCGACTCAAGATGCCCTGCCGGAGTGGAATGCTTTTGGGAAGGAAACGCGGCAGTCAGATTTAAGCTTATTGTGGGAGGGAATGATCAATATCTTTTCACATTAAATACCCATCATAGTTTCCAAAGGGAGGAGACAATTGATGGAATGACTTTTAAATTAGTTGAAGTTTTACCCTACCCTGATATAAATGCGGATTTTAATTATTGGGATTATAAAGTTAAGATATTGGCATATAGGGAAGGAGAAGATTGAAGATTAAGGAACTGAAAGCTCGAAGGAAAAAAGGATGAAGGATTAGAAAGGATTAGGGATTAGAAAAGATTAAAGATTAAAGATTAAGGATCTTTTACCTTTGAGCTTTCAGCTCTTTTACTCTATTGCCCTTTACTCTTTACCTTTCACCTCGCTAATCCTTAATCATTTTAACAGTGCACTTAAAACCCAAAAACTATGTTACGATTCACACTTATTTTATCATTGGCCTTGTTTTTTGCTGGCTGCGATTGGTTCGGCAACGATGAAGAGCCCGAAAGAGTTTCGCTTGAGCTTAAGTCACTTGAGGTTTTGGAGGCCTCCGACGAGTTTGGATGGGAGTTGCTGAAAACCATGGACCGGGATATCAAGCCTGGTGAGAATCTTGTAATATCATCGCTCAGTGTGGCGCAGGCCCTGGGCATGACCATAAATGGCGCCGGCGGACAGACCCTCACTGAGATGCTTGATGTGATGAACTTTGAAGATACTCAAACGCTCAATGAAGCCTTTAAAAACGTGCGGGAGGTGTTGGCCACAGCCGACAAAAAAGTAGAGATAGAGGTGGCCAACTCGGTGTGGTACCGGCAAGACCTGCCTGCTAAAGAGAGCTTTCGCAAAACGGTGGAAACCTATTACGATGCCATTTTTCGCGGACTGGATTTTATCGGCGATCCCGAGGGTTCCAAAAAAACAATCAATGGATGGGTAAAGGATAAAACCAGGGGTAAAATACCCACAATTATTGAAGATATTAAGCCGGAACACACCATGTTTCTGGTAAATGCTGTTTACTTTCTTGGGAAATGGCAGCACCGGTTTGATTCGAGCGACACTCGTGATGAACCCTTTTATCTTTCGGATGGAACCACCGTAAACGTGCCGATTATGAACCAGGAGACTGACCTGGAGCTCTCTACAGGCGAATCTTACAGGGCAGTTCGCCTGCCTTATGGCAATGGCTCGTTTTACATGGTGGTTTTGCTGCCAAATGGCGATACCGGAGTGGATGAACTTATCTCTTCTATGGACAACAGCAAATGGAAGAGCCTTCTGGAAGGATTCCATAAACAGAGTCTTGCATTATATTTGCCGCGTTTTGAAACCTCTTGTGAGTATGAACTTAAAGATCCGCTGATTGAGATGGGTATGGAACTGGCATTTAGTAATTTGGCCGATTTTTCCAACATGATAGATGTTGTTCCTGTTAAGATTGGTGAAGTGAAACACAAGACCTTTATCAAATTAGATGAAGAGGGCACTGAGGCGGCAGCCGTCACCAGCGTGGGTATGGTCATGACCAGTGTTGGAAGTGGCCCGATGTCTTTCCGGGTCGATCGGCCGTTCCTTTTTGTTATTGCCGAAAAGGAGAGCGGTGCTATACTGTTTTCAGGTAAGATTGAGAATCCGTTGAAAAAATAGCCCCTCCGAAAAAATCGGGACAAGTCGTTCCGATTTATCGGAAGGAGTTACCTGTCTGCCGTCAGGCAGGGAGGGGGTGAGTGCAGGATTGGACAGTTTTTCTTGACATGACAGTAGTAATACTTCATGGTAGCTCTCTGCGTCTCTCCGCGTTAAAAAACAACCGCAGAGGACCGCAGATAATGTTTTGGCTCCACGGGGTTTTCTTAAAGAGAGAGACCCCACCAAGGAGACTTTGCTGCGGTTAAAAGAATAAAACCGGTCTGGCGGGCCTATACTTTAAGTGGCCACCACTAATAACTCCTTACCCAACCAGTAAAACGCTTTTGCTATTTTGTCTAATTGGGGTTTGCGTGGTTTGGATGTGCCTGCTGCATAGCGTTGTAGTTGGCGCTGGTTTATCCCGGTCATTCGCTCCAGGGCCGATATGGTAAATATTTTTTAGTAGTGTGATAACAGGCTCTCAGCTTCAAACCGGTACTCAAATATATAGTCTTTTATTCCACCCTTCCCTGCCTGCCGGCAGGCGCCCCTCCTTCCCTCTTCTTTCCTCTGCCTTCCTCTCCCTCTTTGAGATGGGCGTGGAAGCTGTTTCTTTCTCAACTTTTTTCCCTATTTTTGCAACAAATAGTATATTCCTTTGGTTATTGTATTTTTATAAATCAATCATAAAACAACTGCTGTTATGAGTACAAAGCGTGTTTACACTTTCGGTAATGGAAAAGCCGAGGGAAAAACTGACATGAAAGAATTGTTAGGTGGAAAAGGAGCCAACCTGGCAGAGATGAATCTTATTGGGGTGCCCGTTCCCCCTGGTTTTACCATTACCACCGAGGTGAGTAACGAATACAATCAGTTTGGGCGTGAAAAAGTCATCGAACTCCTGAAAGAGGAGGTTGAGCAAGCCATTAAAAAGGTTGAAGCATTAACCGGTACCAAATTTGGTGATAAGGAGAATCCTCTTTTAGTGTCGGTTCGCTCGGGAGCGCGTGCTTCCATGCCCGGAATGATGGACACCATCCTCAACCTGGGTTTGAACGATGAGGCGGTGGAAGGTATTGCCAATAAATCGGGGAATGAGCGCTTTGCCTGGGACTCTTACCGACGCTTTGTACAGATGTATGGCGATGTGGTGTTGGACCTCAAGCCCGCAACCAAAGAGGAGATCGATCCCTTCGAGAAGATCATGGAGGAGATGAAGGAGGAGCGGAACATCGAGCTGGATACAGATTTTACCGTGGCTGACCTGAAGTTAATGGTTTCCAAATTCAAGAAAGCAGTAAAGGATAAAACCGGCAGGGATTTTCCTGTTTCAGCCTGGGAGCAGTTGTGGGGAGCCGTGATGGCCGTGTTCGACAGTTGGACCAACGCGCGTGCCGTCTATTACCGTCGCATGCATGGTATTCCCGATGAGTGGGGCACCGCAGTAAACGTGCAGGCTATGGTATATGGCAACATGGGTGACAAATCGGCCACCGGCGTAGCATTTACAAGAGATGCAGCAACCGGGGAAGATATCTTCAACGGTGAGTATCTTATAAATGCCCAGGGCGAAGATGTGGTGGCGGGTATCCGCACCCCGCAGGTTATAACGCTTGAGGGCAGTAGGCGTTGGGCTAAGCTCCAGGGTGTTTCCGAAGAGGTGAGAGCCAATAAGTTTCCTTCGCTCGAAGAGACGATGCCCCAGTTGTACCGGGAATTGTATGATGTGCAGCATAAGCTTGAAAACCATTACAAAGATATGCAGGACCTGGAGTTTACCATTCAGGATGGAAAATTGTGGTTGTTGCAAACCCGCAACGGCAAGCGCACCGGCGGGGCTATGATAAAGATAGCCATGGACATGCTTCGTAGCAAAACCATCGACGAAAAGACTGCACTGCTGCGTTTGGAGCCCAATAAACTGGATGAGTTGCTGCATCCCGTCTTTGATTCAACGGCCATTAGTGCAGCCAAAGTGCTGGCCAAGGGGTTGCCCGCTTCGCCCGGAGCAGCTACCGGACAGGTGGTGCTTTTTGCCGACGAGGCCTCCAAATATGAAAATACCATTTTGGTGCGGACCGAAACTTCACCTGAAGACCTTGAGGGAATGAACCTGGCCAGAGGCATCCTTACAGCCAGGGGAGGGATGACTTCCCACGCTGCCGTGGTTGCCCGTGGAATGGGTAAATGCTGTGTGTCGGGAGCGGGAGCCGTTAAGTTGGATTATAAAGCGAGAACCATGACCATTGATGGTCAGGTGTTTGAGGAGGGTGACTGGATTTCGCTCAATGGAACTACCGGTGAGGTTTACGATGGCAAGGTAGAGACCCGTTTGCCCGAAATGAGTGGCGACTTTAGCAAGGTGATGGATCTGGCCGACAAATATGCAACGATGGGTGTGCGTACCAATGCCGACACTCCCCACGATGCCAGGGTAGCCTTCAATTTTGGCGCCAAAGGTATTGGTTTGTGCCGTACCGAGCACATGTTTTTCGAAGGTGAGCGCATCAAGGCGATGCGTGAAATGATTCTGGCCTCAGATATAGCAGGCCGTAAAAAAGCATTGACTAAATTATTGCCATTTCAGCGTGAGGATTTCGAGGGTATCTTTGAAGCCATGGCCGGTTATGGGGTAACGGTTCGTCTGCTCGACCCGCCGCTTCACGAGTTTGTACCCCATCAGCAGGCTACCCAAAAGGTGCTGGCTATGGAGATGGGAGTGCCCATAGAAACCATTCGCAACAAGGTGGCCGACCTGGAGGAGTTTAACCCCATGCTGGGACACCGTGGTTGCCGTTTGGGAATTACCTATCCCGAAATTACCGAGATGCAGGCCCGTGCTATCATTGAAGCAGCGCTTAATTTGAAGGACAAAGGCATAGATGCCCGTCCCGAGATTATGATTCCGCTTATTGGAACCTTTAAAGAGTTTACGTTGCAGGCCGACGTAATTAATCGCACCGCCAAAAAAGTTTTTGAAGAGAGGGGCAACAAGATTGATTATCTGGTGGGTACCATGATTGAGATACCCCGTGCCACGCTGGTAGCCGACAAGATAGCGGCAAAGGCTGACTTTTTCTCATTCGGCACCAACGATCTTACTCAGATGACCTTTGGTTATTCCCGCGACGATGCCGGAAAATTCCTGCCCGTCTATCTCGACCAGGGAGTGCTTAAAGAAGACCCCTTTCAGGTGCTCGACCAGGAGGGTGTGGGCCAGCTGGTTGAACTGGGTGTGCAACGCGGTCGATCAACTAAGCCGGAACTGAAAATTGGCATTTGCGGCGAGCATGGAGGTGAACCCTCTTCCGTTGAATTCTTTCACAGAACCGGATTGGATTATGTGAGTTGTTCGCCCTACAGGGTGCCCATTGCCCGCCTTGCTGCTGCGCAGGCTGCTGTTAGAAAGTTGTAGGGAGTTGTTAAAGTGATATTGCTTCTCCCGCAGCTGCGGGATTGCAACGGGGAGATTGCTTCGGGCCTCGGGTGGTCGCAAAGTGATTGCTTCTCCCGTAGTTGCGGGATTGCAATGGGAGATTCTTGGTGAAAAACCAAGCGGCAGAGCCGAGCGGCTTCGGGCGGGAGCCCTCGCAATGACGGTTCAGCGCTAAAACAGGGGAGGGAAAATAAGGGCGGCCGCGGCCGCCCTTATTTTCCCTCCCCACTTGCCCGGGGCGTGGCTGTCATTGCGAAGAACTTTTTGAATTTCGGGAATTTTGTTGTACATCCGATTAATATTAACTTTGCACCCTTGTAAAACAATTTAGTGTGTGGGACGAATTCTGGCTTTCGATTACGGTAAAAAGAGAACAGGCGTGGCCGTTACCGATCCGTTGCGAATCATTGCCAATGGTCTGGCTACGGTGCCTTCAGCGCAAATCTATACCTTTATCAGCGATTATTTACTCAGGGAGAAGGTGGAGGCTTTTGTGGTTGGTTATGCCCGGCAAAATTCGGGCAACGACTCCGAGTCGATGAAACAAATCAACCCCTTTGTGCGTTCGTTGCAAAACAAATATCCCAAAATCCCGGTTTATATGGTAGATGAGCGTTTCACCAGCCAAATGGCTCTTAAAACTATGGTTGACGCAGGCTTGAAGAAGATGCAACGACAGGATAAAGGGCTGGTTGACAAGATCAGCGCAACGATTATACTTCAAACTTATTTAGAACAAAATATTTAGTGGTTAAATAGTTATGATTTACCCTATTGTAGTGTATGGCCATCCGGTATTAAGAAAGGTGGCTGAAGATTTTAACTCCGATTTTGAGGGGCTGCCTCAACTCGTGGGCGACATGTTTGAGACTATGTACCAGGCTGAAGGAATTGGGCTTGCTGCACCTCAGATAGGCCTGTCCAAACGGCTTTTTGTGATAGATGCCGACGCTTTGAAAGAGGATATGCCCGAATTGGCCAACTTTAAAAAGGTTTTTATCAATGCGCACATCGTAGAGCGCAATGGTGACAAGGGCGCCGACAATGAAGGATGTCTCAGCCTGCCCGGCATTCGCGAGGAGGTGGCGCGATCCTCGCATATCAGAATTCAATACCTTGACGAAGCGTTGGAGCCACACGATGAAGTCTTTGAAGGCTGGGCCGCCCGCGTTATTCAGCACGAATACGACCACATCGAGGGTATTCTGTTTGTGGATCATCTGGCACCTCTGAAAAAGAAGCTTCTGAAAGGTAAACTCAATGCCATCATCAAAGGAAAAGTAGAGGTGAACTACCGCATTAAATTACCCCTGTGATCTTTTAACCATTTTTTTCATTTTAATCATGTTAGTCATCTGAAATCTAAAGTTAGTCAAAAGTCCTTTTCCGGGGCTTTTTTTTTGGCTGGCTGCAATGCGCATGTCAAGACATTGAAAATGAGCACCTGACTCTCATGTAACTCTCGTTTAAAGCTCGCAATCGCTGGAATAGAGTTTTTTACATCATAAAAAGAGGGTTGACTTTGTAATTCAATTTCAAGAGCTTTGTATAGAAATTAATTTTAAAAATGTAATTAATTATGAAGAAATTGTATTTCAGCCTATTGGCTATTGCTCTTATTTTTGCATCATCCTGCCAAACAGATGATGTAATCAACCCCGATGAGACTGGCAATATTGCCGGCATGGGCAATGCCCCCGGGGAGTTGGCTGTAACACCCTACCAGTTTCCTGCAGACATAGTGTTAGTGGGTACGGCTGCCGGTGTTGACCGCGATGAGTCGGATGAAGCTGCTGCTTTAATCTCCGGCAATGATGAGTTGAATTCAGCCTTGAAATCGGGCGGTCTCAATAACATCTATGGCAGTGGTGGAAAATGGATCAAAGTTGATGTTACTTTTACCAACAACAGCCTCATACCACGTACCATCTTTTTACCGCCGGGGTTGGTTTTTAAAGTGGATAAAGCCGGCTACCAACATGGTATCCTGATGCAATGGGTTTGGATAGTTATTAAGCCCAACAGCAACCGCACTGTAAGGCTGCACCTGTATTGCATCAATAAGGGTAAAAACGGTTCCGGAACAGAGGTGAACTATACCATTGCAGGTGTTACCACCTCCAGGGTATTTAAAGAGTTGATCGATCGTCTGGGATGGTGTAAAATCAATTACGAGCATTACCTCTATGATTCCTCTCTTAAGTCGGGAAGCCTTCTCAAGAGCGGCGAGAAGTATGAGGAGATTGCCGATATGATGCAGGAAGCGGTTTGGGCAGTTACCAATGGTACAGGACTTACGCCGGAGCTGATGGCTGCCATTGACGCACTCCCGGAGCTGGAGGAAGGAACTTATCCTTCAAATCTGAGCCTGGAGACTGTAAGTGAATGGGAATATTTTGATGAGTATGGCCCTAAATAAACGGGTGAAAGAAAAGAGATTGCTTCGGGCTGGGCCCTCGCAATGAAGGGCTCTGCCCGAAGCAATCTCCTTATAAATTTAACGGTACCTTACAGAGAAGGGCTCTGCCCGAAGCAATCTCCTTTCTGCGATTGATGTGGCCTAACAGAGGAGGTCCGCGCCCGAAGTAATCTCCCGTAACGTTTGACGCGGCATTATCGGGATGTTCTTACATCATTCCCTTTATCCGGTTCACCAATCCATTTTCCGGCAGCCGGCGCGCCACCTTCAGCAGCGGGTTGGTAAGGCGCAGGGGATAAGTTACAAAATTGGTGGTAACCCCTTGTAGCTTCCTGATGGTAGTACCTAACCGCTCTTTGTAAAGCGACAGCCCGTCGCCCTCTTTGCCGGGAGGACGTCCTCCTAAATTATAGTTGGTAAAATTTTGGTCTCTATAGTGCTGTATGAGCCGATAGGTAAGATGGGACGAGAGGCCGTGGCGGTATCCAAATTCATTGGTGGCCTTTAATAACATATAAACCTCTCTGTCTATTTCGAGGTTAAATTCCATGGCGCTTATTCCATCGGAGCTTTTCAATGCATAAATCTTTCCCACTCCTGAGTTAAGGAGCTTTGTTAAAGCTCTTTCATCCAAATGACGCAGATAAAAAGAGTCATAATTTTTTTTAAAGCGTTTTACCCGCTGGTCATGCACCTTTGCAAGCATATCGTGCAAGAGAGGCAGCATGGTTTCATCGCCCTCAATAAATACCGGATTCACCCCGGAGGCTTTTTTCAGGTGGCGCTTTATCTGATAATGGAAACTGTTTTCGGGATTTTTCGTTTGCAGGTCAATTACGTATTCCAACCGGTGAAAGGGATAATAATGCTTTACACTTAGCTTTACTGGAACGGGTTGGCCGTACGACCCTAAAATAATGCGCGACAGGTTGTTTTCACGGGCGTATTGGTAGAGTGCCCGATAGGAGTTGGTTACTATATTGGGATTATCCGTATTAAGGGCAATACCGGAATAGGCATAGAGCTGTTGCCCCCTCAATCTGCCGGTTTGTTCAATAAAACCCGAAAGCTTCCCGACCGTGGTATGGTCCATGGCTGAAAAGTTCAGGAAAAAGGGGGTATTCGTTTCACTTTTTATAGCTTCAAGCCATCCGGGGTGGTGAAAAATGCTGTGGTTAAAATGTTTCAAATCCTTTAGCCACTCTGTGGACGATGATTCGCTTGTGGTGATGTTCATGGTAGTTCGAGTTCAGGGCGATGCGGTGAGCGAAGCCGAACCGTTCAGGGTTCAGAGTTTCGGGTTGTGGGTTAATTCCTTGCTCAAAGCTCAAACTCCAACCGGTTTTTTTAGTTTGGTTAAATGGTTTCCTCTTTTAAACCCAGACCTTCCAGTTCTAAATTAAGTACAGCTGCTGCCATTATGTCAGAATTCATCAATGGCCATTTTTCAAGATTTCGCCTTTTTTCTAAAATATTTCTGTTCTCTTTATAAATTTGAGGGCCAAGGTGGTTTATTTCAAAATAGGAGTCATACTTTTCCAGTACACCTTCTTCCTGATAAATTTGCACCCAATTTAATCCGTTAAAAAGGCGATATCTTAGTTTCGGGTTTTTCTTCTTCATTAATCTTTTTATAAGGATCTGGTCTACAGTTGATCTAAAACCCCACATCATAAACGTAAGGAACTTGGGTGATGTTCTTGGAAAGAGAGGAGCATGACTGATTGGAACTTTGTTTAATTCTTTAAAGCCGTTCAGCTTAAATAATCGATTTACGAACCTATAATTCATTCTCGTATCAGGATGCAGGTTGCTGGATAAAATTAAGATGCCGGAGCCCATGGAAGGACTTATTGCTTGAAATACATGATTGCAATGGGTAATTTGCTTTGCCTGTGAAATTCTTGAAGATGTGTACCAGGAAAATAATTCATCATATAATTCTACATACTTCAATCTATGCGAGGCTATTCGCTCAAATAATTCTTTTAAGTCCGCTTTGGTTTCGTCTAAAATTGTTTTTTTAGTGATGTTTTTAAAGACAGGATCATCGTAAGAATGCCTGTTTAACTCCTTGGAATATTTAATTTCGATTTGTGAAGTCCATTGATGAAAATCCTCTTCACTATTTAATCTAAATTCATAGGGCTTGTTTAGTAAATAGTGACGGATGAAATTTTTTTTCCGATCCTTTCTGCTTGAAAAATGTTTAATATTTCTCGCATGCAATGCTTCGCAAGAATCCCCTATAAAGAGAATTTTATTTTCCCCCGATATGTCTTTCAGCAGTTCAAACCAAGCCATTATATGTGGTGAATCGGTAGTTCTAATAGTGTCTGTTATATCGCTCTTATCGGGAAAGAAACGGGAATAACCGAATTGATTAATAAAATGAAAATGTTTAATTTTTGCTAATTTTTTTGCTACTTTTATTTCATAACTGTCTTTGGGGCCATAGGTGTAGCAGGTAGTTTCCGGATTTGAGTCGAGAGCACCCAGCAATAAACGACTATCCATTCCGCCACTCAACGCGATGTCGATTGTCTTTTTGTAGTTTTTTATTAGATCAATTTCTTCTTTAATTCTATGCGAGAATTTCTTTACCTCTTTATCTTTTATTTTGGCTTCACAAATATTACTAAAGAGGCGATTGTCATATTGTCTTGATAATGAAAAACTACTAATATCAAACTCAATTTTTTCTCCGGGTAATAAGCGTTTCACACCTTTAAGAATGGTTCTTGAGCCTATGTTCGCGTTATCCTGAGTATATAGCCTTTGAGCTATACCCGTTTGATCTATAAGGATATCAATAAAAGAACCGATAAGTTGCAAGTTATTAGTAATAATAAATACATCACCCTTCATGTAATAATAGAGAGGATAGGGTCCGATTGGATCATTTGCAATAATGATCTTATCATTTTTGGTGATGATAGTTGTTGAGTAGCTCCCGCTTAGGTGGTCATTTACTGGCCACGACCCCTGGATATCATTTATGTAGTTTTTAAAAACATTGCTTTGCAATTCCGGTTCCCGGGTATCAACCAGATAACCCGACATAAATAATAATTGTTTGTCATGTTGTATAATTTTAGATGAATCATCTGTTACTATATGTAGGTTTATATCATTCTCTATCAATAGGTAACCTTCACTTACATTAGGTTTGATATTTGATATTGCATAATTCATAATAGCTGTTTTTATAGGTTGTTTAAATAGCTTCGTGATTTGAATTGCTGCCAATTGTTTGTTGCAAATCAGTGAGTTAATTATTCCACTTCCGACACAAACCTCTGGAACTTTCCACCCTTGGAGCGTTTGATTTCCTGTACGCGTTCAATCTCTATACGTACCTTTTCGTTCATTTGTTTTACAATCATGGTTTCCAGGGTATTCCTTTCCAAGGGACTCATTTCCCGGCTCGTAACCATTTGAATATGAAAAAGGTCTTTGGCTTTCTGAATCACTTTGAAGTGTTCAATCAAGTCATGAGAATTTGTGTACTCACTAAAAAGATAGTGAAAAAAAGTGTCTCCCGGTACTTTTCGGCCTGATGGAAGCAACATCATAGACTCCTGCCTTCCAATCAGGCGGGTGATGTATCGTGTGCCGTCAATGGTTTTTACGGCGGCAATGTCGCCGGTATCGTAGCGAACAAAGGGTGTGCCCTGGTTAAAAAAGAGAGTGCAAACCACCCGTCCTTCCTTACCTTCGGGCAGGGGCAGGCCCTTGTCATCCAGTATTTCGAGGTAAAGCGAGCGCCCGGCTATTTGCCACCGGTTGGTGGGGCCAAACCCAATGATGCCCATCTCCGAGTTGCCATATTCGTTAAACACCGGAATCCCGAAAGTCTCTTCCAGCAAATGATGCTCTTCAGGGGTACACATTTCGGCGGTTATGATGCAGGCCTTTAAACGGGGCGCCAGGTGCTTGAGAACAATTTCCTGCTTTTTCAGATAACGGGCATAGTTAATGAGCGGGAAAGCGTAGCCATAAATATGGTTGTATCTGTTTTGCTGAAACCGTATGGTCCATTTCTCCAGGTGTTTGTCCGATAAATCCAGCAATGGAAATCGGTAGCGGTTCGTTATGAAATCCTTGGTTCTTTCTTTCAGCCTTTTGGAGAATGATTGGGGAATACCGTAAAGCCGGGCTTGTGCATCGTCTAATGTGATGCCGGCGGTTTGGTAAAAGTGTTGAATCTGTTTCCAGGTATAGGCGTGACGAAGATAGTCGGTGGCGAAAGAGAAGGGCGTTCCCGATGAGCCGCTGGTGGATTGAAGATGGTATTTGGGAGGTTGGATAACAGTTGGTGTAAGCGGGATGTTGTACCGTCGAAAATCAGCTTTCGAAATCACCGGTATATCGCACCAGGCAACGGGTTCTTTACCCACAAAAGTACGATAAACCTGATTATTTTTAAAGTGAAACCTAAAACTGTTCCAGCGCTCCATCTCCTGCCATTTCTCGGTGTTGCTGCCATCCTTAGAAGAGCGGAAAAGTTGGTCGGCCCGTGTTATGGGAAAACCGGAGATTTTCATTATAGAAAAAAAACGCGACATGGGTTTAGCAGGGTTTTATATGTTTAGGCATAAGTTACATTAGGTAAAAGGCAAAGAATCAGCAATAACTTTGACACAAAGATATAAATCTTTGAGCCAAAATAGATTTCTCTCCGCGGTACCCAGGGCAGAGAGGGAAATCCGGCAACTGACGGATTTTTTTGCTCTATGATCAAATACCCCGCGGGGTTATGCATAGAGAATTCCTTCGGAGTTGATATGATATTTGAAGGTTTTACTGACTATCAGCGGACCAAAAGTCCGGTAACTACCGGAAGACCCTTCTCCGATGCATTCACTAATTCTATTAAAACCAATATACAAATATGACAAAAAAATCTTAAATTTAGGTAATTTTTCTCTCCGGCTTAAGATTGTTGACCAACAACGGTTTCTGGTGGATGAATTTGTCTGGTTAAATTATTTGATTTTTTGAATATTTTACTATTAGTCACTCTCAGGAACCTGCTCGGCATAATGAAATCATCCATTGGTGAAGTACTCTGTGGGTTTTGTGGAAAATTGTGGCAAAGGAGTAAACTAAATGCTATTTTAGCAGTATAACAGAGCAGTCTCCGCATGGGACTGAAGGGGCGAAGCTGTGAAAACAGGAAACCAAATTTAATGACCATGTAATAAAAATTTTCTCTCTTTAAGAATTATTGTTTTTGACGAACGTAACCTTTTTCGTGATGTATGCGTAGAATTCGTTGGTAAATAGTATTTTTGCCACAATTCATGCATGTGTTTGAGGGTATAAAAGGTTCTTCCAGACACTGCAAAGGTTGTAAACAGTAATATTAAACGAGATGAGAGAGAATTTAAGAGGAATTGCAGCTTTGGTTTTGCTGCTTGGGTTGGGACAGTTTATTGGCGCTACCAATTTTCATGTCACCACAAACGGTACTTTTGGAGGAGCCGGCACCATTAGTTCTCCACGAAGTTTACAACGCGCCTTCGAAGCGCATGCAAATTCATTGAATGCCGGTCCCGGCGACACCATTTTTATACATGGGGGCGATTATGTGGGGAAATTTACATTATGGGTTTCGGGGAGAAAAGGAAATCCTTTGGTAGTGATGCCTTTTCAAAATGAGGTGGTACGTATCATCGGTAAAGGGGATGATAACATGACTTTATCTATAATGGGGGCCTACACACTGGTACGCGATTTAATTATTACCCAAAGGGAACGCAACAGGGTTTCTACTACAGATCAAAGCTGGCCTCCGGATATTGATATGGAAGCAGGAGTGACAGTTGGCGGCGAAGGAGTCAAGTTGATCAATTGCATCATCCACGATGTTTACGACAGTGGAATTGGAAGTTCGTCCAGCGGAGTGAATGTAGAGATAAATGGTTGCATTATTTTCAATGCAGGATGGAAGGGGGCAAGTATGGGGTTTGGACACGGTATGTACTTATCGAATAATACCGGAGAAAAGGTAGTTCGAAAAAATATTATTTTTAATACCTATGGGCACGGCATTCAATTTTATACCGAAGGAAGTATGAAGTTGATAGGCAGTTTGTTTGAAGATAATATTGTGTTTAATGCGGGTGGACCTCAAAATGCGGATGGTGTTGGTGATATGCGAAATTTCATGATTGGAGGCAATGCACCGATTGAGGATTTGGTGGTAAGGAACAACTTTTCCTATCATTTCCCTTCAACCGAAGGTAACGGCATTGTTATGGGCTACAATGTAGTAAGTGAATCCTGTGAGGTGACAGGCAACTATATTGCCCGAGGAAAACGAGCTTTGAGTATGACCCGGTTTAAAGATGCTACGGTGCTTAATAATACCATTATAGGCAGTGATGAAAACAACTACGCTCTTACCACGGTTTTATTCCCGGAAGGGGGTGGCACCTATAGATACAATTGGAACAACAACAACTATTTTGGGAACCAGGAGGTGTTTTTTGATGAGAACAACAATAAACGTTTGACCTTTGAAGAGTGGAAGTCCCGGTTTAAGTTCGATACTCAGGGGAGTTTTAGCCCTAAATCCTCTTTAAAAAATCTGATTAAAGTGATCCCCAATGATTATCAGAGTGGCCGTGCACATGTGGTGGTTTTCAACTGGGAAAACAAGGGATCGGTTTCGCTGGATTTGAGCTCGGTGTTGAACCTCAACGACAAATTCACTATTTATGATGTAGAAAATGTTTTTGAACCCTTGTTAACGGGTACCTATGATGGTGATGTTCAATTACCCATGAATCAATCAAAGGTTCTTTCTCCATTGGGAAATACCGGCTATAAGCAGGCACACAGCTCTTCGGAATTTGGTTGTTTCCTGGTTATCAGTCAATCGGGAAGGCAACAGGCGCCCACAGCCATTGAAGACACCTCTTTTAAAGTTTTGAAATGTCATCCCAACCCCACTGCCGATGTGGTAACCTGTGAGTTTGATGTCTCCAACCCGGGATTGGCCACCGCTCAGGTGTATGACCTGCAGGGCAGGGAAGTATTGGGCGACAGCCGTGAAACGCAGCCCGGCCTGAACCAGATCAATTTAAATCTTTCGGGTCTGCAGGAAGCGCTTTACATTGTGGTTATCTCTTTTGGGAATACCAGGCAAACCAGCAAAGTACTGGTGAGACGATAAGGTAAAATTGCCACAATGATTATCATCAGTCTCCACACTTCACACCATTTGTCTTAAATGCCCTGTCTTTCCGAACCCTTTAGGGTGAGGAATCTCTAAAGTGGACGATCTTGTTATTTCGAGTGACTCCCCAATTTTTGTTGGAAATTACGAGGAGATGAAGAGATTGGCCCAATTAATCTCTCATTTAGCTTTCATTTTTTACACACCAGGGTCTCAGCGGGGTCTCCTTTTTGGGACCCCGCGATCTGAACCCCGGATATGTCAATTCAAAAAGAAATCTCTCATTTAACTATCATTATTTACACACTTATCATCACTTTAATTACTGGTGGGGCTTAGAGACCGCGGGAAAAATGCCATTAAGTGGAGCCTCATTGAAAAGTTTCTGAAGAGGGGGATCACCTTTGTCATCTCCATCTTTCTGGCACGGTTGCTGGAGCCATCCGATTTTGGGCTGGTGGCCATGATCTCCATATTCGCCGCTATTGCCGAGGTGTTTTACGACTTTGGACTGGGGCAGGCGTTGGTGCAAAAGCAAAATGTGACCCAGCTTCAATACAGCACCATTTTTTATATAAATGTTTTGATGGGGTTGGTTGTCTATCTGGTTATGTGGTTTGCAGCTCCATACATTGCCCGTTTTTATGAAAACGAATTGTTAACCAGTATCACCCGTGTCTCTTCTCTCAGCCTCGTGTTAAGTTCTACCAATATTGTAAACGCAGCTCTGCTTGTCAAAACCCTGAAGTATAAGGTCTTTGCCCAGGCGATGCTGCTCTCCTCTGTACTAAGTGGTGGAACCGCCATTGTTCTGGGATATTTAGGTTTTGGCGTCTGGAGCCTGGTATTTTACAGCCTGCTCTCCTCACTGATTAGCGTTGTGTCTTTGTGGATCATGAGCCCCTGGACACCCTCGATGAAATTTAATCTGAAGACCACCAAAGAGATATGGAAAACCGGTCTGGGGTTTATGAATATTGGAATAATCAATAATGTAGCCTCTCAGATTGATAACCTGTTTATCGGAAAAGTGTTTAACGCCAATATATTGGGGCTGTTCAATCGCGCCAAGTCGTTGCAGGAGTTGCCGCAATACACTTTTATACTGCCAGTAACACAGCCCATGTTCCCCATATTTGCCCAGATTCAGAATGAACCCGGAAAATTAAAGGAGACATTTTTTGACATGCTTCATCTATTGAATTTTTTCATAATCTTGTTCTTCGGCGTCATGTTTCTCTCTGCTGAAAACTGGGTGGTTATCCTCTATTCCGATAAATGGATAGAGAGTGTGCCCTACCTGAAAATACTCTTGTTTCTTTTACCTACCATCCCTTTTAATGTATTGGTAACCTCTTTTTTAAAGGGGGCAGGACGAATAAAGTTGTTAACCCTTGTGACGGTTCTTGAAAGAGTCTCACTTTTTGTGGCCATTGGTTTTGGGATATGGTATGGCATACTATTTTACCTGTATCTTTTGGTTACTTTAAAAACTCTGGTGTTTTTTGTTCGCCTGTATGTGATGCACCGGTATTTTCAATTTAATATTTTCGATGGCATCGGTTCCCTGTTAAAGTTACTGGCTGTTTTCTTTCTGCTCTATTTTTTAACCAGTCTCATAACCTTGGAGAATATCTATCTTGAAGCAATCGTAAACAGCTCCCTATTTCTTGCCGGCTTTTTATTGATCAGTTATGTGTTCCGTTTCGAAGGTTTTTCGCAGATGAAGCGGGAATTGATGGTGATGTATGATAAGGTGTTAGGTAAAAGAAGATAATTCATATTTCCAGGCTCCCCAGGAGTCCTCCTTTTTTAATAGGTTGTTCATGATTTAATATTGATTTCCCTTAAATTTTTCTCAAAATGATTGTCGTAAGTGTTTTGCTTATAACAGCAGCTTTACTTCTTTTTATAGTCCATTTGCGTTATCCCCTGTTCTTCTTTCATGTAGGCCCGCAAATGTGGTCCGTAGGTTTTGGACGCTTAGCCCATCGCAAGCAGTGCATTGAACCTGATCATATCCTTGATTATAAGAAGGTGAAAGAGATGAGTGGAGCAGACTTTATTGCCGATCCGTTTCTTATCAAAGAGACCGGCGGGAAGACCCTGGATTGAAAGTGATAAGGTAGTACTAACGGTTCAAAGCCATACAGGAGGATATGGTACCGCCATCTATTCCGTGATTATTACAAAGTTGACCCCCGATTTAATTCGATATAAAAAGGGCAAATTTGTGTTGAAACCCATAAAGAACAATTGGTTTTTCAGGGATGGTGTTCACCATATTGACATGCAAAAGGATGATGATTTGTATGTTTACTGTATGGATGGGAGAGTGGGAACAAAGGTGAGATACTTTCGGGGCAATTGGGAAAAGTCCATTTCCAACAATATAAATGACATAAAAACAGCCGCAACCATACTGGTTAATAATTTAAGTGGAACAAAGTCATAGGGATTATTATTGATTCAATAATATTAGCTAATGTGCAGAATATTTGGTGAGTTTTCGTTTACCGGACATTTATCGGCTTATGATCATTTTAAGTGGACTAATAGCTTGTCAAAGAAGGGAGGGCCTGACTCCACCCGGTTCTGGGAAGACACCAAATGTCGAATGGGGTTTAATCGGCTGGCCATTATAGATGTTTCTGAGAATGGGAGTCAGCCTGTGGTCTCTCCCGGTGGACGTTTTGTGATGGTGTTTAATGGAGAGGTATATAACTATAAAGCACTACAAAAGAAGTATGGGATTTACGACAGCGCCTTGCGGTCAACGGCCGATAAGGAGGTGCTCTCCCATTTATTGGAGTTGTTGCCTGTTGAATCATTTGCCGGGGTGTTAGACGGCATGTTTGCCATGGCCGTGTGGGACAGATTAGACGGTGTTTTACATTTGATTCGTGACTTTGCTGGAATCAAACCCCTTCATTATGGGCTAAATGACAGCGGGGTTGTATTTGCCAGCCAGTTTAACCAGTTGGCACACCATCCCTGGTTTGAATCCGAGCCTGTTGACGCTCAGGTGCTCACCGGTTATTTAAGACGGCACTATATGGCTGCGCCTTATGGGCTGTACAGGAATACTTTTCAGGTGTTACCTGGAGAAGTAGTTACTATAAAATCAAGGGGTGAGGTAATAAAGCACAGATATTGGGAGTTTCCAAAATTTCATCAAAGTACAGTAATTGATGAGAACGAGGCTTTGGAATTTATAAGCAATGAACTGCAAAAAGCAGTGAAAGACCAATTGATGGCGGATGTGCCATTGGGTGCCTTTTTGTCGGGTGGCATCGACTCCCCTCTGGTGTGCAAGTATGCCGGCCAACAGCTCAGCAGTCCGCTGAAAACCTTTACCATCGGCTCCGACAGTGAAAAACATGATGAGAGCATACAGGCACTTGAATACGCCCGCATTCTGGGGGCAGATGCGCATCTTGAAAAAATGGACAGTGCCTATGCTTCTGCTATCCTTGAGGAGGTGATGGGCGCTTTAACAGAACCATTTGCCGATTTCTCCATTATCCCAACCTTTTTGGTGAGCAAACTGGCCAAACAGAAGGTCACCGTCGCCCTTTCGGGGGATGGGGGAGATGAGCTTTTCTACGGTTACGAGCGGTTCTGGTCGGTGGCTAAAAATATTCGATATCAATCTTTACCCTACTGGCTAAAGTATCTTTTGTATGGGGCCGATAAAGTTTTAACACACTCAACACACATAAATTCTGGGGTCCTTTCTGCCAGCCAGGGCCTGGCGCATCAGGGTTTGCATTCACGTACCAGTGAGGCAGATTTCAGTTTAATTTCGCCCCGGCTAAATGGTAGCTCTAAAAAGCTCTATCCCGAATACCGTTACGGGGTTCTTCACGATACCGAACACCTGGTTCAGCAGATGCGCTATGCTGAGTTTTACGATATGATGCAAAAAACATTGAAAAAGGCCGACAGTGCAGGAATGGCAAATGGGCTGGAAATACGGGTTCCCTTTTTGCAGAAAAGTTTTATCGAAGCGTCATTAAATGTAGATTATTCTTTGAGTTTTGGCAAAAGCCAAAGAAAGGAACTCTTAAAGAGATTAGTACAACATCATTACCCCGGAGTCGGTTTATATAAAGATAAGAAGGGTTTTTCGATACCTTTAACTGCCTGGATAAAAGAGGATTTAAGGAGCCGGTTCGAAGAGGTGATTTTTGACAGGGGATTGAACAATTATTTTGGCTTTTCCCGGGAGGGCCTTAAAACATTGATGAAGCGTCATGTGGAGGGCGTTGAGGACAATAAATGGGTTTTATTTACCGTATTTTCACTATTTAAATGGCAGCAAAACCTTCAAAAATAAAGGTGCTTTTTACCATCCCCAATTTTGATACTGCCGGGAGTGGTAAGGCATTGTTAAAAATAGCTTGTGGGTTAAACAGGGAACTTTTCGATCCCCATATCGCCTGTTTTCACAATCGGGGAGCCTTTTTTAAAACAGTTGAAGCCTCCGGAATCCCTATACATATTTTTCAATTTACCTGCAAGGTCAGGCCGGTCTGGAAAGGTCTGTGGGATTGTTGGCAACGCTCAAGATTTTTCAGGAGTAACAAATTCGATATTGTACACTCCTATCATTACGCCGCCGACTACAGCGAAGCACTGGCCGTACGCATGGCAGGTATTAAATGGGGGTTTACAAAGAAAAATATGAATTGGGGTGGCAGCTCAAAAAATAGCTGGAAGCTGCGGAGTGCCCTGGCGAATTTTATTGCCGTTCAAAACAAAGATATGATTAGGGAGTTCTATCCCGGTTCGGGAAAGACCTGGTTTTTACCGCGTGGGGTGGATACCTCTGAGTTTCACCCTGCAATTAGAGATGAAGAGTTGCTTTCAGGATTAGGCATTGACCGGAATGCACGTATTGTGATGAATGTGGCCAATATGGTGCCTGTAAAGGGTCTTGATGTTTTAATCAATGCATTCAGTAAGAGCTCTTTTCCAAACTCTGTTTTAATTCTGGTTGGAGACAATAATAATGAATATGGGACTCAATTGAGCCATTTGGTGGAGGAATCGGGCCTAAAGAATAGGGTTATTTTCACCGGGAAACGGCCGGACATTAGCCGCTTTTTGTCAGTGGCTGATCTTTTTGTGTTACCCACGTTAAATGAGGGCCGAAAGGAGGGGTCTCCTGTTGCTTTATTGGAGGCCATGGCCTGCGGGGTTCCCGTTATCGGTACCCGAATTTCGGGCATTAAAGACCAGTTGGCCAATTTTTCCGAGTTTTTAGTGACCGCAGGAGATGTGGATGCTTTACACCAAAAAATGGAAGAGGTTTTGGCAATGCCACAGGATAAATTGAAGAACCTAAGGCAAAGGCTGGTGGATGAGGTGCAGAACTCCTTTACTTTAAAACGGGAAATTACCCGACATGAGGAGATGTATAAAAAATGGCTGAAGCGAAAATAATGAAGAATCCCATCATACCGGTAGAGCAACTTTTTTATCCGGTTTCGGGCAATCATGAATTAGACCTGAAGGCAATCGCTCTGTTTGTTTCAGCGGGTTTTTTTTTGGAGCGTGACACCTATTGGAAAAACCTGAAAGTATTGCCGGCAGCACATACCTATCATCAAGATGCAACTGGAAACATTATTCCCGGTGAGGCTTACTTTGAATGGCACTACCTTCCCCGGAGCATCTCTTTTGATGAAGCAGTGGAGGAGTTTGCCCATCTGTATGAGGCCATCATGCGCGAACAAACCCATGGAAAAGAGGTGATCCTGCCGCTTTCGGGGGGATTAGACAGCCGTTCGCAGGCAGTGGCTTTAATGGCCATAGACCATCCTGCAGTGAATACCTACAGTTACGGGTTTGCCAACAGCTTTAATGAAACCGGCTATGGTGACAAAATCGCCCGCGCCTGTGGCTATCCCTTCAAAGACTTAACCATTCCCAGGGGTTATTTATGGAACGAGATAGAGCGGTTGGCCGCTATAAATCATTGTTACTCCGACTTTACCCATCCCCGGCAGATGGCCGTTATTGATGAGCTGACGCAGATGGGAAATCTCTTTTCGTTAGGTCATTGGGGCGATGTTTTTTTCGACGATATGGGACTGCCCGATTCAGCAAACCTGGAGGAGCAATTGGCTCATCTTGGAAAAAAGATTTTGAAAAAGGGCGGAGAGGAGTTGGGCAACGCTTTGTGGCAGGCATGGGGGTTGGAGGGCACTTTTCAATACTATTTGACTGACCGGTTACGGGAGCTGTTGGAACAAATAAATATCGACAATGCCAATGGGCGCATCCGGGCGTTTAAGTCGCTTCATTGGGCTACCCGGTGGACCTCAGTGAATTTGTCCATCTTCTCACAGGCTCAGTCCATTGCCCTTCCCTATTACGACGACCGCATGTGCAGGTTTGTTTGTACCGTGCCGGAGCTATTTTTGGCCGGCCGGAAAATGCAAATTGAGTATATTAAACGAAGGTCCCCCGTCCTGGCTTCTATTCCCTGGCAGGAATATGACCCCTGCAATCTCTATAATTTTGAGAGGTTCCATTCTGCCCGCTTTTTGCCGGCCCGCGCACTGCGCAAGGTAAAGCACCTCTGGCGCGAAAAGGTTCAGAGCAACCTGTTGGTAACCCGCAATTGGGAAAATCAGTTTTTGGGAGAGAAAAACGACAGGGAGTTGCGAAAATGGTTGTTTGAAAACAGCCCGTTTTTGTCGCTGGTGCCTGAATCTTTAGTCACAAAGTTTTACCGGAATTTCAAAGATGGTGACCGTGTCCATTATTCGCATCCTCTGAGTATGCTTTTAACGTTAAGCCTGTTTGCATTCAGGGAATTAAAGACTAAATAGATGAAGTGCAGAGTGTCATTGGTTGATTCGAACCATTACCCAATTTTCGTCGGGAATCAAGAGGGAATGACAGGAGAGAGGCGAGATCGCGGGGTCCCAAAAGGAGACCCCACTGGGAACCTAACTATTTGAAGCACCGGATTCTTCCCTTTTTTTCCGTACCATGAAAATCGCCATCTATTCCGGAGCCATCCCTTCCACCTCATTTATCGAAAATTTGATTCAGGGGCTGGCGCAAAGGAACTACCAAATTTTGCTTTTTGGAAAGAAAAAGGGCTCAATACAATACGACTCAAATGTAAGTACCCACTTTTTCCCCGCTTCCGTGCCGGCATTGTTTCTTAAATTATTGGTGAACGGACTTTTGTTGATGGTCAAACGGCCCTCGGCTTTTGCGAAAATAATTAAGAACGTTCGAAAATATGGAACCGGTTTGCCCGGAAAGTTGTATGCTGCTTGCAGTTATCTGATGGTGGTTAATAATCTCCCTGATGTATTTCATATTCAATGGATTAAAAGTGGTGATGAATGGTTGTTTCTGCAGGGTTTCAGTGTGAAAGTGGTGGCGAGCTTTAGGGGTGCCCATGTGAATTATTCACCAATCGCGGATGCCGGTCTGGCCCAGTTGTACCGGGAAACCTTTGATCAATATGATGGTTTTCATTCGGTTTCGGAAGCGCTCTCACAAGAAGCACAAAAATACGGAGCCGCGCCGGATAAAATATTCAGGATTCCAGGAGCTGTTCAACCCGCATTGTTGGAGCAAACTAAAGTTGAGAGGAGTAAATCGGCTATGCAGGATGAGCTCAGGTTATTGTCGGTAGGGCGGGAACACTGGAAAAAGGGTTACCATTATGCGCTGGATACCTGTGCACTGTTAAAAGAGAGAGGGATAAATTTCAAATATACCATTATAGGGGTGGGTGTAAGCGAAGAGCTGCTTTTTCAGGTGCATGATCTTAATATTCAGCATCAGGTAGTTTTTATAGAACGAGTGGAGCATGCTGAAGTTTTTGATTTCTATAAGGAGGCCGATCTCCTTTTACTACCCAGTGTGGAGGAGGGAATAGCCAACGTGGTGTTAGAGGCCATGGCGCTTGGGTTACCGGTGGTTTCAACCAATTGCGGTGGTATGACCGAGGTCATTGAGCATGAAAAAAACGGATGGCTGGTGCCGGTGCGCGATCCGGTGGCAATGGCAGATGTAATTTGCGATATTCGGGAGGGGCGCTATAATATATCCTCCATTAATAAAGCAGCCCGGGAAACCATTCGCGAGAAGCATCTGATACCTGGTCAGTTGGATGCATTCGAGAGGATGTATCGGTCGTTGATGTAGCCTTACGCATGAAATAAGGTAATAAGGTCGATATCAGGGATATGATTTGGGCTACTAAGGTTAAAAAAAGCACTCCTCTGCTAAAGCTACGGATGCTGAAAGGAAATAAGGTTGTTCTGTTTTTATAGAGATTTTTGTAACCCTTTGAAGTCAGGGGGATTTGAATTCAAATTTTGGTTGAGCTTTCATTTTTAAAACGTTTTCTAATCCACAATGATGACTAAGAACTTTCAACAACCGTAGATGAAATTTTGTTTGTTTGTTTTTTAATCTTAGTAGAAATTTCAATAATAATAAGGGGAACCTTATATTTTTTTGTTTTCAACCTTAATAGAACGATAATCCAACAAAGGTACCCAACCTTATTACCCTATTAATTATGAAAGTATATATCGGTAACCAATCAGAGGTTTTTTTAAGGGACAAGAGAGCGCTTGTGGATTTTTTGTTCCCCTATTTAAAGGTTGCGAGAAGTGGTGATCCCAAATCAGTAACCTCCCACGGCGATTACACGCTGAACTATGAATTGACAGATTCAGTGGAACAGGCCGACTTTTGTCTGCTGCCCTCTCCATGGAATTACTATTATGAGGAGAAAAGGAAAAAGGAGGCTCTGGATTTTATCCACGAATGTAAGCAGAACGGGAAGGAGGTTGTCAGCTTCACCGATGGGGATTTTGGTGTTACACCACTGGATAAGGATGTGGTGGTGTTTCGTCAAAGCGGGTATCAGTCCCGGAGGCTGCCCAAGCAGCATGCGATGCCTGCTTTTGTTAACGACCCTGTTGACCGTTTCTTTTCAGGTGATTTTAAAGTGAGGGAGAAGGGGACGAATCCGGTCGTCGGCTTTTGTGGTCAGGGAGCTTCGTCACCCGGACGTTATGCCGGCGTATTTCTCATGACTTTGTGGCGAAACTTTCGGTATAAAATAAAAATGAGCCCTTATGAACCCCAGGTATTGTATCCTTCCACTCTGCGAAGGAACCGCGCCTTAACCCGTCTGGAGCAAAGCAATTTAGTGGATACCAACTTTATTATACGGCGAAAATACCGGGGTGGCGCCGTGTCTGAGGCCGAGAGAGAGGCTACTACACTGGAATTTTACAACAACATCAAAGATTCCGATTATGTGTTGTCAATAAGAGGAGGAGGTAATTTCTCGGTTCGGATATACGAAACACTGGCCATGGGGCGAATCCCACTCTTCGTGAATACCGATTGTGTTTTGCCACTTGATCACTTAATCAACTGGAAATCGCATGTAGTGTGGGTCGAAGAAACGGATATCACCAGGATTGATCAGATTCTTGCTGATTTTCATGGTTCCATTCATCCCGACGATTTTGTGCAGATGCAAATCAACAACCGGGCGTTGTGGCAAAGGTATTTGACCTTTAATGGGTTTTTTAAAAATATTTATTTTTAACTCCGGAGGAGTTATCTGTGCATAACCCCCAGTGAAGCCTGCGGAACTGGGGGTACAGATCGGGCAGGATTACCCTAACTCCGCCTGCCGCCGGCAGGCAGGTAGGAGTTACCCAAAAAAAGCAAATCATGAACAGTTTCCGACAGATACTATATCACATTGTTTTTTGCACTTACAACCGCAAAAACACACTGCCCATTGAGTATCATGAAGAGTTGTATAAATACATTTGGGGCATCATAAAAACCAGAAAAGGGATACTATATCGTATTAATGGAACCGAAAATCATATCCATCTTCTGTCCGATTTACACCCCACGGTTTGCCTGGCCGATTTAATCAAGGAAATTAAAACAGCTTCAAATCGCTGGATCAAGCAATCAGGTAAATTTCCAGCCTTTAATCATTGGGCAGAAGGTTCGTGTTCGTTGACCTACAGTATTAGAGATAAAGACATGATTGTGAATTACATAAAAAATCAAAAGGAGCATCATAAAACCATTAACTTTGATGAGGAATTGAGAACCATCCTGTGCGAAAATGGTATAGATTGGGATGAAAGGTATCTGTTTTAATTTCGGGAAAATCCTCTGGAGTTTTGTTTTGCAGGACTTCAGTTCCCCCGGATACCCGCCTGCCGCGGGCAGGAATCCGGGGGTTATGCACAGTGAACTCCTACGGAGTTTTACAAAGCGTATCTGTTTTAACTCCGGCGGAGTTATCTGTGCATAACCCCCAGTGTAGCCTGCGGAACTGGGGGTACAGAACAACCACGATCACTTTAACTCCGTAGGAGTTACCCAAAAACAAATTTCAGATCGCGGGGTCCCGGAAAGGAGACCTCGCTGGGACTCTATGTTAAAAATAGGTAATAAGGTTCTCTCTTTTAAATCACTTAAATTACTTACAAGAGAAAATGATGTTCCGCATAATGGCAAGGTTATCCATTTATTGTAATCAAATTTTACCGTTTGCTAATGGTGAGAAATTACCTATAAGGCATTAAAGGGAACCTTATTTTTTTGCTTTCAACCCTAATAGAACGATAATGCAACAAAGTCATCCAACCTTATTACCTTATTAATCATGAAAATAGAATAAATCCTTCATGACGATAGGCATTGTTTTAGCCAAACCACCCGGATACAGCGAAACCTTTTTCAGGTCGAAAATTGCCGGATTAATAAATAACGGACATGAGGTTTATCTGTTTGTAAATAGCAGAGGTCGTGAAACCATCCCCGGCGTGACCATTAAAAGCGCTCCCCCTGTATATGGCAACCCGGTTATTCAGGCATTTGTGATGGGGGTGCTTCTTATAAAGTTGGGCCTGTTCGCATCCCGAAAGGTAAAGGCTTTGTACCGTCTCCAAAGAGAAGAAGGGGAAGCGTTTCCATCTATTATAAAGAGCCTTTATTTGAACAGCCATATTTTAACGTGTAGATTAGACTGGTTGCATTTTGGCTTTGCCACCCTGGCTCTTGGTCGGGAAAATGTGGCTAAAGCAATGGGGGCTCAAATGGCTGTTAGCCTGCGGGGCTTCGATATTTCAGTTTATCCCCTTAAGCATCCGGGATGTTATAAAAAACTATGGTCCAGGGTAGATAAAGTACATGTAATTTCGGATGATTTAAAAATGAGATTGTATGAAACTGGTTTTCCCAACAGCGGAAAAGTGGTGAAAATTACACCGGCCATTGATTTTCAAAAATTCTATAAAAAACGAACCGCATTTGATGTGGCTGGAAAACTGAGAATATTAACAGTGGGTAGGCTCCATTGGATAAAAGGCTATGAATATGCACTACAGGCCATGGCGATTTTAAAAATGAGAGGGATAAGTTTTGTCTATTCTATTGCAGGCACGGGAGAGGAGGAGGAACGATTGAGATTCGCCGTTTATCAACTTGGACTGACTAATCAGGTTGAGTTTAAGGGCGCTTTAACTTCTGAAGAGGTGATAAAAGAGATGCATGACTCATATATCTATCTACAGCCAAGTATTCATGAAGGATTTTGTAATGCCGCATTGGAAGCCCAGGCTGCCGGATGCTTGTGTGTGGTGACCAATGTGGGGGGATTGAGGGAGAATGTGATGGATGGTGAAACCGGATGGGTAGTGCCCTTAAGGTCGCCTTCAACGATAGTTCAAAAAATCGAAGAAATACTCCTCCTGCCTCAACAGAAGAAACATCAATTAGTGGCACAGGCGCAGAAAAGAGCAGAAGAATTGTATCCAATTGAAGCCCAGGTTCAAAAATTCTTAGATTTTTATGAAAAATAGTCACTCCTATATTTTCCCATTTATCAAGTATGTGAAGCCTGCCTGGTATTTTAATCTGGCCGGTAAAAGAGAGTATCCCTTATGGGTGAATTATGATCTATTGGATGAGACTTCCAGAGGGTTTTTGAGTTATGATAAGAGCTACTCCTCTCATGAGTCAGCATTGAGAGATGCGGCTTACCAGGCCCTTCAAAAAGGGATGATTTTTTTCGACAGTCAACTGGCTCTTAAAATGACAGATAAGCCCACCATTGCCGACAATTACCGGTTTGTACGAAAGTATTTTAATAAAAACTGGGCTATTCTCATTTGCCTCTTCCGGCTTTTGTCATTGGTAAACCCGGTACGCGAGTTAAAAGCCTTTTTCAACACCAATAAAACCGAACCTGTCAATGTTTTTTCGGGGCATTATGGATACAGAGATGCGCTCACTTCAACTTCTGTTCTGTTAAACAGTCAACCCAAAGTGTCGGTAATTATCCCCACCTTAAACAGGTACATCTATTTAAAAGATGTGCTGAACGATTTGGCTCATCAAACCTATACCAATTTTGAGGTTTTGATATGTGATCAATCCGACCCTGTGGATGTTGCATTTTACCGGGAATTTGAATCATTAGATATCCGGTTGATTGTTCAAAAGGAAAAAGCACTTTGGAGAGCGCGGAACAGGAGCATCGTGGAAAGCGGTGGTGAATATATTTTACTGTTCGACGACGACTCCCGGGTGGAAAACAACTGGATTGAGAATCATCTGAAGTGTCTTGATTTTTTTGAAGTAGAGATCAGTTCGGGTGTTTCACTGTCGAAAGTGGGAGCCAGGATTCCTGCACATTATGCCTGGTACCGGTGGAGTGATCAATTGGATACGGGTAATGTGATGATACGCAAATCGGTTTTTCGGGCGATTGGTCTATTCGACCGTCAGTTTGAAAGGCAACGCATGGGAGATGGCGAATTTGGGCTGCGTTGCTATCTGGCCGGTTTCAAAAATATCAGTAATCCTTCGGCTCAGCGGGTTCATTTAAAGGTATCCTCGGGTGGTTTAAGACAGATGGGCAGCTGGGACGCCTGGCGGCCCAAAAATGTGTTGGCGCCGCGCCCTATTCCAAGTGTTTTGTACCTGATTCGAAAATATTTTGGCTCCGGCAGTGCAGTTCTGTTTGTACTCACCGAACTTCCGGTTTCAATTTTGCCCTACAAATTTAAAGGAAGCAAAAGGGGTGGATTTCTGAGCGCACTTATTTTCATCTTTCTATGGCCTCTTTTTCTTTTTCAAACTGCCCGAAGCTGGGCAAAGGCCTCCAAAATGTTACGTAAAGGAGCGTTGATAGAGACTCTATGAGAGAAAAAATATTACTGGTCTCCTCTGAATTTCCGCCTGGTCCGGGCGGTATTGGGAACCATGCCTTCTCACTGGCAAAATATCTGGTAGGGGAGGGTTACGAGGTACATGTGATTGCCGACACCAACTATACCAATGAGGTTGAAATTATTGCCTTTGACGGGGTATTACCGGGGGGATTGATTGTTAATCGTGTAAAAAGGATTTGGATCTTCACCTATTTCATCCGGGTTTGGTTGCTGTTTTCGCTGATTGCCCGTCACCATTTTAAAACTGCCATTTTCTCGGGTAAATTTTCATTGTGGTTGTGCGGGCTTCAAAAATTTTGGGGCTTCAAGGTGGCTTCTGTTTGTGTGCTGCATGGTTCGGAGGTTCAGATGCGCAGTGCTTTTAACCGTAAACTCACCGATTGGGCCATTTCCCGGAGCGATTTTTTGGTGCCGGTATCGGCGTTTACCCACTCGCTTTTGTCTTCCCAACTTCAAAAGAAACCCTATAAGATCATAGAAAATGGCATTGACCTGAAGGAGTTCCAGGCTCTGGACCAACAGAGGGCAGAGAGCTCTCTTCAATTAGCCGGGGAGCCGGCCCTGTTAACCGTAGGGCATGTGAATTACCGCAAAGGTCAGCACCGGGTGATAAGAGCGTTGCCCGAAATAGTGAAGAGATTCCCACGGGCACACTATCATTTGGTGGGATTGCCCTCCATGGGTAAAGAGTTTATGGAGTTGGCCAACCGGTTAGGGGTGCAGAATCATGTGACCATTCACGGCAGGTTACCCCACCGAAAGGATGTGGCACAAGCCTATTCACAGGCCGATTGTTTTATGCTGTTGAGTGAGAATCAGGAAGATGGGGACGTGGAAGGCTTTGGAATAGTTGTTTTGGAAGCCAACTTTTTTGGACTTCCTGCCATAGGTGCTTTAGGGTGTGGCATTGCCGATGCCATCGAACCGGGATACAACGGATATCTTGTGGATGGAGACAATGCTACAGAGATCACACAAAAGTTAGAGGCTATTCTGGCAAATAAAGAGTCGTTTCAGCAGGGCTCTCGCAGTTGGGCCGGGCAACATAGCTGGGAGCATATTGTGAAAAAATATATCGGGGTTATTGAGTCTATTGAATAGCCATTAGTGACTACTAAAAAGATAATATTGTAAATTAAGGTTTGATATTTGGTTAATCTGCTGAACTTTTTATGCTGGCCGGACTCCACTTATTGGTTTATTCCTTTAACTCTTAATTCGTATTAATAGTGTTCTTTGATTCCGAGGCTTCGGTCTTTTCAATTTCAATTTCAAAATCAAAAGTTGATGAGGAATCTGACATAGAGCACTTGCGTTTTCTCGCAGCCACAAAAACAATAATATGAAGTTAGTGATTGTATCACATACGGAGCACTATCTGAACGAGAACAATCAGGTGGTTGGATGGGGGCCTACGGTAAGAGAGTTGAATCACCTTATTACTGATTTTGATGAGATTGTTCATTGTGCACCTCTGTATGCCGGTGCGGCTCCACCCAGTGCAATGCCTTACACCAATGAGCGAATAAAGCACGTTGCTCTCAAACCCTCAGGTGGTGACTCCATGAGAGATAAACTTTCCGTAATAATCACGGCGCCTGCCAATCTGAGAATCGTCAAAAAGGCACTGGCGAAAGCAGACCTATACCAGTTCAGAGCCCCCACAGGCATGGGCGTGTACATGATTCCCTGGTTGAAGTGGTTCTCGGGAAAGCCCGGCTGGTTTAAGTATGCCGGAAACTGGGTGCAGCGAGGTGCACCGTTGGGGTACAGGGTACAACGCTTTTTTCTAAAAAAATTCAAAAATCATTTTGTAACCATCAACGGCAGGTGGCCCAATCAGCCCGATCATCTGCTCACTTTTGAAAATCCCTGCCTCACCAGGGAGGAAATTTCGGACGGTAATGCACTGATTAAAACCAAGGTGTACGATGCGGGTTTGAACTTTTGTTTTGTGGGACGTTTGGAGAGTGCCAAAGGGGTAGGGCGCATATTGGATGCATTTGCCCGTTTGAATAAAGAGTCGCGAATACAGGCCCTTCATTTTGTGGGCGACGGCCCGGAGAGGGAGGCTTTTGAAAAAAAAAGTAAATCGTTACCCATGCGGGTTACCTTTCATGGCTTTTTGAGCCGGGATGCAGTGGCGGAAGTGATGAAATGTTGTCATGTTTTTTTATTACCTTCCCTGTCCGAAGGTTTTCCCAAAGTGATTGCCGAGGCAGTTAATTTTGGCTGTGTACCTGTGGTCTCTGATGCTTCGAGTATTGGTCAATATGTGCGGGATGGCGAAAACGGGTTTTTAACCGATCACAAGGATTCTTCGGCGCAATCGCTGGTGGAAAAGTTAGAGGTTTTATTGGCTCACCCCGATTTGAAAACATTGGCTGTAAAAGGCAAACGCATGGCTGCTAAATTTTCGTTTGAGTATTACAACCGCCGGATACAGTCTGAAATTTTGCCGTTTCTGTAAAGTCACTATATTCATAAGTATTCACGCCGCGGGGTCCCAGAAGGGAGACCCCGGTGGGACCTAATTATACCTTATGTTTAATTTAAATAATAAAATCCTGTTTTTCAGTTTGATAGCTCTCCATGTATTTGTGGGCGCATTGGGAGAGTATGCCCCTTCGTGGCCGGGATATTTCTATCTGGCTGTTTTTATCTATTTTGCCTTCGATGTGGTTCGATTTAACGACTCCCATTCGCGCGCCGGATTTTATGCTCTCTACCTGATGGGCTTCGAGATTGTCTATCGCATTTCGGGCACCAGCATCTCCTATGAAACGGGGAAATATTTCAGTCTCCTGATACTGCTGGTGGGTTTGATTGTAAATAAACGAAAGGAGTTCCCCTGGGTGTTTTTATTGTTGCTTCTGCTTTTGCTGCCCTCTGTATTCCTGGCCGACGATCCCGACCCTACACGGATTCGTAAAATCATTCTGTTCAACATTTCCGGGCCATTGAGCTTAATCTTGTCGGGGCTTTACTTTTTCAAGCGCCGCATCTCCTTCGATCTGTTTTTTAAGGGGTTGCGCTTTGCCTTTCTGCCTGCTTTTTCGCTGGTGGTATTGCTCTCGCTAAAATCCGGATTGAGTGAGCTCCATTTCACCGGTGTTGATTCCAGTTCAGCCGCCTCGGGCGGGTTTGGCGCCAATCAGGTTTCTACTCTGATAGGATGGTTTATTTTAATGTTGCTGTTGGCACGAATTCGTGGGAAGATCCTCACCCCCTTTGTCGGGTTAGATTGGGGAATGATTGGGATTTTGTTTATACGTGGATTGATTACCTTCTCCAGGGGTGGAATAATGTCCATGTTTCTGGCAATTGTGGCAGCATTGGTTATTCTCTGGACTACCAGGCGGGATTTTCGACACAATGTAATGCGGAAGATGCCCTACATACTGTTGGGACTTGTTTTTATCAGCGGGGTTGTTCTGTACACCAACCATCTTACCAATAATTTCTTGCTGTATCGTTATGAGGGAAAAAGAACCAGCGAGATAACCACGGGGATCGCTCCCCGTGACAGGGATTATCTTACAGGACGGGGCGACATTATGAAAGGGGACATTGCGGCATTTAAGACTTATCCCATCTTAGGGGTGGGAACCGGCATGGCTGTTAAATGGCACTCTATTTATTTTGGCCACGACGCGGCAGCCCATACCGAATATTCCAGGCTTCTTTCCGAAAGTGGCGTACTGGGGCTTATCTATATTCTTATCGCTTTTATTGTTTTACCACTCTGGTACTTTCATAGATTATTCTCGGGATGGAGTAAAGCTTTTTTTGCTGCCTTTTTATTAATAAGTATGTTTACCATGTTTCACGCTGCCATGCGATTGGCTATGCCGGGTATTGTGTATGGTCTTTCCTTTTTAATCTTAAAGGAGGAGAGAAGAGAAGGATTAGAAAAAAAAAGGATTAAAGATTAAAATTTAAATCTCCGTTTGAATGCTTAATTTTAAATTGAACATGACTGTTTTTATTACTCAAGATTCCTCGCCGAAGGCTCGGAATGACAGAGGTTCGGGTGTCGGTGATGGGTAGGGGAAAGTTGAAAGTGGCGTCGCCACTTTCAACTTTCCCCTACCCATCCATGGAAGGCGATAATCTTGTCATTTCGACCAAAACACGCAGCATCGCGGAGTGTGGCCCGCCTACCGGCCGGCAGGCAGGGAGAAATCTTATTTCAAAAGGATTAGGTATTAATGCAGATATTCAATTTTAGAAAATAGATGAAAACGATACTATACATTGGCAATCAATTGTCAAAACATGGGTTTTCGGTCACTAACATAGAGACATTGGGACTTCAGCTTGAATCCCTGGGTTTTGAGGTGATCTATGCCTCGGATAAAAAGAATAAAACGGGGCGGTTGCTGCACATGCTTTGGTCGGTTTGGAAGTACCGGCATCGGGTGGATAGTGTGCTGATAGATGCATACAGTAAACAGGCTTTTTATTTCGCCCTTTTTTCTGCATGGATATGCCGCCTGGCTGGCTTGGATTATTATCCAATTCTTCATGGGGGAAATTTGCCGGAACGACTAAAGAGTAATCCTTATTTATCCAAAAGTATTTTTGCCCACAGCAAAACCAACATTGCCCCTTCAAACTATTTAAAGAGTGCCTTTGACAGAGCAGGGTTCCGGACTACCTTTATTCCCAATAATATCTCTCTTAACCTCTATCCCTTTAAGGAGCGAACTACTTTTAAACCAGCTTTGCTTTGGGTTAGGTCGTTTGACTCTATATACAATCCTCAGATGGCGATTCTGGTTTTAGAAAAACTCCTGAGGATTTATAACGAGGCAACTCTCTGTATGGTTGGTCCCGACAAGGATGGCTCCCTGCAACTATGTAAAGAGCTTGTGCAGGAAAAACAATTAGAAGAACAGGTTGTTTTTACAGGGCGTCTGCCTAAAGCTGAGTGGCATACACTCTCGGAACAATTCGATATCTTTATCAATACCACCAATGCCGACAATACCCCCGTGAGTGTTATTGAAGCCATGGCATTGGGACTTCCTGTGGTGAGTACAAACGTGGGAGGAATTCCCTATTTGTTGGATAACGGAAAGGATGCTTTATTGGTGCCACCCGAAGATGCAGATGAAATGACGGAGGCCATCGGTAATATTGTTGACAATCCAACACTTGGGAGGATCTTGAGCAAAGCCGCACGTGAAAAGGCTGAGAGTTTCGATTGGGAAGTGGTAAAGGAACAATGGAAAGAGCTACTGTCGTAAAGATGTTGGATTTTTTAAAATATTACAAATCGCAGGATACCCTATCGGCAAAGCCCGGCAGGAGTTGGAGGGTATTAGCCGGAAACCCAACCTGTTGGCCTGGCAATTGGAGCAGCGGCAACGCCTGGTAGATTTTCATATAAAAAACAACCCATTCTATCAGGAGTTGACACCGCCATATTTGCAGGAATGGTCACAACTACCTATTTATTACAAAGTCGCATCTTCAGGGAGATTTTCGGACAAAATTGCCTGATGGAATTAAGAACTATTATTCTGCCGGCACCTCCGGCTCTTCGGGGCATCCATTCTATTTTGCAAGAGACAAACTGACCCACGCCATGGTTTGGCTAAATATTGCAAATTGTTATAAAAGCGCAGGGATTGATATCAACGATCGGCAGGCCAGGTTTTATGGGATGCCACTGTCGGGCCGGGACCATTACAAGGAGCGATTAAAGGATCGTCTATCACGTCGCCAACGATTTGTTATTTATAATTTGAGCGATGAGGTATTGCATGGTTGGTTGCATGATTTCCGAAAGCGTGCTTTCATTTATCTCTATGGGTACACCTATGCCCTGGTGGTTTTTGCAAAATATCTGATAGGACAAAATCGTATTTTGAAACAGGAATGTCCCTCGCTTAAAGTATGTATTGTAACCGCTGAAGTTTGTAGTAACCAAGACAGGACCCTGCTGGAAAAGGGATTTGGAGTACCGGTTTATAACGAGTATGGTGCCTCCGAAACAGGTATAATAGGGTTTGGCAATGGCGGGGAATGGCAGGTATCGGATGAGTTGATTCACCTTGAAGAGGTGGATGATAAAGGGAATCAATTGCCGGATGGGGAAAATGGCCGTTTGTTATGTACCATGCTTCACAACCGTGCTACCCCCCTAATTAGATACGAAATAGGCGATATGGCTACGCTACGACACGAAAAGGGGAGAACCCTCATCACTCAGTTGCAGGGACGAATAGGTGATATGGTCGTCCTTCCCTCTGGACGCAAGGTGCCGGGGCTCACCTTCTATTATGTGGCCCGTGAATTATTGCAGAAATCTAAAGACATCCGTGAGTTTAGAGTTAAGCAAACCGGCCCCCGCGCTTTTGAGATTGAACTGTTCGCAATAGAGAGTCATAAAACGCAGTACCAGAGCTTGCTGAAGAAAGGCTTCGATCACCACCTTGAACCCGGATTGAAGGTGTCGGTGAAAATGGTTCCATCTATTGACGGTAACGGTTCCGGTAAATTTAAACATTTTGTCCCATTTAAAAAATAACGTGACATATCCTCTTTTTTCAATAGTCTTACCCGTAAGGAATGAAGAAAAATTTATTCCCGCTGTTTTGGCCGCGATTGTCAATCAGGACTATCCCACAGATCGGATTGAATTGATTGTAGCGGATGGATTATCCGATGACAATACCGTTGGGATTGTTCATAATTTTGCGAAAGCCCACCCTCATCTAAAGGTTCACATTATAAAAAATGAAGACCGGATTGTACCAACCGGTCTTAACAAGGCCATTGCGGAATCCAAAGGAGAATATATAGTAAGGATGGATGCTCATGCCTCTTATCCTGTTGGTTATCTGAGCCGGCTATTTTCAGGTTTGATCGATTATCAGGCTCAGAATATTGGAGCCGTTATCAAAACGGTTCCGGCTCACGATACTGCCAAATGTGGTGCCATTGCTTTTGCAATGGGGCATCCGGCGGGAGTGGGCAACTCTTATTTCAGAGTTGGAAGCGAAGAGGCACGCGAGGTGGATACCGTGCCTTTCGGGTTTTTTCGGCGGGAGGTGTTCGATGAAATTGGTTTGTTCGACGAGGAGTTGGTGCGCAATCAGGACGATGAGTTTAACGGCCGGATGAGAAAACATGGGATGAAAATAGTACTGTTGTCCGATGTGCAGGTTACTTATTACGCCCGGGACTCTTTCAAAAAGCTTTTCAATATGTTTTTTCAATATGGATTGTTTAAGCCGCTGGTGGTAAAAAAGTTAAAAGCACTATCCACGTACAGGCAATTGATACCACCTGCTTTTGTAGCGGGTTTGTTTGGCGGGGTTTTGCTTTCGCTTTTCTTTAGGTGGGCTCTCGTGCCGTTTGCCAGTATATTGTCGCTGTATTTTTTGAGTCTTTTTATAGTGGCTTTAAAAGGTTCCCGTGATTTGGGATTTAACGCTTTTCCGCATCTGGTGTGGGCGTTTATCACTATGCACATCTCTTACGGATTGGGCTACTTGAAAGGGTTGTTCGCCATTTTAGCCGGACGGCGTAAAGTGTTTAAAATCAGTAGTATTTCGCGATAGGTATAATAAGGGAATAAGGTCGATGGGTGAGGATGGACTATTGGGCTACTAAGGTTGAAAAGAGAAAATAAGGTTATTTATTTTGGATTTGGTGCTGTGGTTTAGCCTCGTGATTCATTCTCTTGCATGAGGGTTTATGAAATTTTGTAATAGCTTCAGAGTTTTTCATTTGATTAAAAGGTCTATAGGTTTATGGAGAGAACCTTATCGTGTCTCAGCGGGGTCTCCGTATTGGGACCCCGCGGTTTGAAGGTCGCAGGCCGCAAGGTCTCCGGCGGCTGCCTGCCGGCAGGCAGGCAGCCGGAAGACCTTGCTTCGACGCTGATCGTAAGGTGTCCCTTGAAAGGAGACTTTGCTCTGACGCGAGATACTTTAAAAGGAGACTTTGCTCTGACACAGGGGGCTTAAAAGAGTTCATTGATTTTTTATGGGTACCCCCCTTCGGTTTAAGGGTAAAAAGGTTGAAAATTAATGATTCCTGAATTTTTGGAGTGGACTCAATAGTTGTTCGTTTTAATGCTCGGCTGAAGACCGTATATGGCTTATTTACCTATAGAATGTTAAACGTTTTGAATTATTATAGATGAACGATAGGATAAGAGGCTTGTGGTACTTTCTCTGTAGATATGTTTTAATAATATTTTCAGATAAAACTTTTGCTCAAATATTATTTTGGGTTCAGAACAAGCGGTTTGGACGTAAATATTATAAAATGAATTTCAATAATCCAAAGACATTTAATGAAAAACTGAATTTCATAAAATTTAATTGTCGGAATGATTTAGGGCAAATGGTGGCAGATAAAGTTGAGGTAAGGGATTATGTAGCCAGTTCTATAGGTGAAGAATATTTGATTCCAATCATCGACATATATAAATCAGTTGAAGAAATACCTTTTAATGCTCTTCCTGACAAGTTCGCTTTGAAGACCAATCATGGAAGTGGGTGGAATATTATCTGTAAGGATAAATCTAAATTGGATTGGGAGAGGAATTCAAATAAAATGAGAAAGTGGTTGAACAGAAACGCATATTTTCTTTCCCGTGAGTGGCAATATAGAAATATAGAGGCAAAAATAATTTGTGAAGAACTTTTAGAGTTTGAGGTAAAGGATTATAAGTTTTTTTGTAGAAAAGGAGAGCCTTTGTTGATTCAGGTTGACGCGAATAGGTTCACAAATCATCAACGTTCATTTTATGATGTAAACTGGAATGAGAAAAAACAATTTTTGACGTATCCAAATATTACCGAAAATGTCAACAAGCCCTTTAATTTACAAAACATGATTCAATTGGCTAAAAAATTATCCAAACCGTTTCTATTTTGCAGAGTTGACTTGTACGAACATTTAGGAAGAATCTATTTTGGAGAAATTACCCTCTTTCCTGGAGGTGCAAGTGAGCCGTTTGGTTCCTATGCTGAGGACCTTGAAATGGGAAAAATGATTGATATTTATTGAAGTTTAGAATAGTGAGCCCTGAGTTCCAGCGGGGTCTCCTTTTTTTGGACCCCGCGGTCTGAAACCCAGCTTGAAATGTCTGTGAAAGAATGGCCGCAAGGTCTCCCGCATCTGCGTGAAGATCTTGCTCCAACACTTCTCCTCTGTCATTGATATCGCATGGAGAAATCTATTTTGGGTCAAAGTTTTATTTCAAATCATTATTAACCGGAAAAAATCTGCTCCTATTTGTTTAGATTCTTCTCTTTACTTCGTTCCGCTCAGAATATCAGTTGATTACAATCGGAAGGGATGGTTTGGAGGGTTGGTTTTGCGACCAAGTCTCAAAACCAACCCTCCAAACCATCTACTACCCTTTGACCATTGTCATTCCGATCCGGCAACCGCCGGAGAGGAATCTATTTTTTTCCCGGGCAGTACTGATTATAAATGTAAAGCAAAGACATTGATGAAACGCCTTTTTGACTTTATTATCTCTATCCTCTCTTTAATGTTATTGTCACCCATCTTTATCGTTACAGGGTTATTGATCGCCATCACTTCCGGTTTTCCTCTGTTTTTTGTGCAGCAGCGCATTGGCCGAAACGGAATCCCTTTTAATATTTTTAAATTCCGTACCATGCGGGTACTCCCTCAATCATCCGGTGGCAGCTTTCATGCCGGTGATAAAAGCCGGATAACCCGTATCGGGCGGATTTTGCGTAAAACAAAACTGGATGAGTTGCCCCAACTGTGGAATGTATGCAAGGGCGATATGTCGTTTGTAGGGCCACGGCCCGAAGTGCCCCAATGGGTGGCGGCGTATCCCGTAAGGTGGGCTAAAGTTCATCGGGTAAGGCCCGGTATCACCGACAATGCCTCTATTGAATTTCGGGATGAAGAGTCCATTCTTGCCGCCTCCGAAAATCCCACCGAGTATTATCGAACCGTCATCCTTCCCCGAAAGCTCGAACTATACGAGCAGTATGTGGATAATCATAGTTTCATGGGGGATTTGGGGATACTTTTCAGGACCTTTTGGGCGATAGGGAAGCCCCCTCCCTGCCTTGCCGCCAGGCAGGCGGCTTCCCCGAAGGAGGAGAGAAACCTGCCTGACGGCAGGCAGGAGAAGGGGGGGCGGTAAATCAATATCTGTTGTAGTTTAGCGATGGATTTTGGAGTAAATAGGGGCTGCTGAATAAATATTAAGATGCTAAAAACAAGGAAATTATAACGACTTATAATCAATCAGGTGCAAGGAAATATGGCAAAAGCTCAAAAACACTTTGCAGCATTTCAAATTGTTCGCCCCCCGCTTTCGCCGGGGACGAAAAGATGGAGTCCGACATGCTACACCGGGCACGTGATTGGCATTGCCATCCCGGCCCGGAGTTATTCAAATTCGCCCCCGGCAACTGCCGGGGACAATAATCTGCTACTTGTTTACACAAAAAGACAAAGCTGTTGTCTTATGTCCCCGGCATTAGCCGGTGGCAAATACGAATAACCTCCCGATCACGAAAGCGTAGCTAAGAGTGAATCGGGGGGCTAAAGCCCGTACTTCAGGTCCCGGGCGCAAGCCTGGGGCCAACTTTAATATTTGGAACTCAAGCTCAGACTTAAACAGCAGACCCTAAATAAAACGAGAGGCTTAGTTTCTCGGTCATCAGAGGGCGAATTCACAAAAGATTCTTGAAGAGAAAAGGGTTTTGGTTTTCCCCGTGCACTACCCTGCCCCCCAAGGGGGGTAATCCACCCGCAGAAAACTTTCGTTTATAATCCGTTACTTCGGCCCTTCGACATTTTCGCTATGGTAAGTACAACGCTCCGATCAGTAGAGCGCTTCGGTCTTCTGTCTCCGGTCTTCCCTACCTTCCCTTCGGTCGGCAGGCAGGGGGCTCCGGTCTTTTTTAAACCCTAAATCCTTTAACTATGAACATCCCATTTTCCAAAGTCTTCTGCCACGGCAACGAGCTCAAATACATCACCGAAGTGCTGGAGAGCGGATGGTTGACTACCGCCGGTAAAACACAAAAGTTTGAGCAATTGTTTGCCCAAAAGGTAAATTCCAAATATGCTTGCGCTGTAAACAGTTGCACGGCTGCCCTGCATCTTGGTCTTGAAGCGCTGGGTGTAAAATCCGGCGATAAGGTTTTCGTGCCCGACATGACCTTCACCGCTTCGGCTGAGGTGGTACGCTACCTCGATGCCGACCCGGTGTTTCTGGATGTGGAGTACGGTACTTCACTCATCACGCCGGGCATCCTACGTGAGGCCATTGCGAAACACCCCAATGTGAAACATCTGATAGTGGTGCACTATGGCGGACATCCGGCTGAAATGCTCAACGACACCCATACGGGCATCATGGATATTTGCAAAGAGCACGGTATTAAAGTGATGGAAGACGCAGCCCATGCATTCCCCGCCCGGCTGGGTGAGACGATGATTGGTAACATAGGTGACGTGACCTGCTTTAGCTTTTATGCCAATAAAACCATCACCACCGGGGAGGGTGGGATGCTCACCACCAACAACAAAGAGTTGTATGAACGGGTGAAAGTGATGCGTCTGCATGGCATCAACCGCGATGTGTGGGACCGCTTCACCGCCAAGGTGCCCTCGTGGGAATACGATGTGGTAGCACCGGGTTATAAATACAACATGCCCGATTTAAATGCGGCTGTGGGGCTGGCACAATTGGAAAAGGCTGACCTCTTTAGAGAGGAGCGGCAAAGGGTGGCATTGTTTTACTATGAAGCGCTAAAGAGTTTGGAGATGATAGATTTGCCGGGATGTGATCTGCCCCCTGAGCATCACGCCTGGCACCTGTATCCCATTAAGTTGAACGAGAAAAGTGGCGTTTCCCGTAATCAGTTTATTCAAAAGATGGCTGAGAAGGGGGTGGGCACCTCGGTGCATTACAAGCCCATGCATCGCCTGACCTACTACCGGGAGCAATACGGATTAGATGCGGGTGACTTCCCGGTTTCCGAAAAAATATGGGATGGAACTGTTAGTCTGCCCATCTTTCCGGGAATGAGGGTAGAAGAGATGAGCTATGTGGCTGAAGCCATCAGGGAGATATTAATGTAAATAATATACCTATTATCCTATTCTATGCTATTTACTTCTCTTGAATTTTTAATTTTTGTGATTGTTGTTTTCGCAACTTTTTTCAGCGTTCCCCAAAGGGCACGTGTAACTGTTCTTGTGGCCGGCAGTGTTTTCTTTCTTTTTACTTTTTCATCTGCCTTTGTGCTCTACTCGATGGTATTTGTATCTGTAAATTATGTTATTTCCAATTTTATTGCTTCAGAACGTGCAAGTGCTTCAAACAGAAAAAAGGCTTATTATGCAGGACAGATTTTTAATATAGGGGGGTTGGTAGTATTTAAGTATCTCGAATTCATTGTCGAGAATTTTTTATCGGTAATTGGGAACTCTTCCACTGAACTTACCATTTTTGACCGATTAATTTTACCCATTGGTATTTCTTATTACACTTTTCAGGGGATTAGCTATCTCTACCTGATTTATAAGGCAGGGGATCAACCAGAGAAGAATTTCATGAATTTTTCTTTATATGTACTCTTTTTTCCCAAGATATTAGCGGGGCCAATTGAGCGTCATCGAAAATTTTTGCCGCAAGTACATCGTTTGCCACCCTATGATTACGACCGCGTTGTTACGGGTGTACAATTGTTTTTGTGGGGTTTGTTTAAAAAAGTGGTGGTGGGCGACTCATTGGGACTGGTAGTAAACAGGGTATTTGAAAATCTCGAATTTTATCAGGGATTTCCTTTGATGATCGTTTTTATGATTCAACCCCTTCAATTGTATGCCGATTTTTCAGGATATACGGATATGGCGCTGGGGCTTTCCAGAATTTTTGGGATAGAGATGACCAATAACTTCCGGAGGCCTTTTTTCTCTCAAACCGTGGGTGAGTTTTGGCGCCGTTGGCACATTACTCTTTCGTCGTGGTGTAATGATTTTATTTATAACCGCTTGATGCTGAAACATCGGAAATGGGGTAAGCCGGCAGTTATTTATTCTGCATTTATTACATTTTTGGTAATTGGGATATGGCATGGTGCCAACTGGACTTTTGTGGTACTGGGGCTTCTTCAGGGAGGTGCTTTAACCTACGAATTTTACACTAAAAGAAGGCGTGTTGCATGGAGTAGGAAACTTCCTGCAGTACTCTATATGAATGTGAGTCGTTTATTGGTTTATCTCTTTTTTTCTTTTTCATTGGTTTTCTTTTTTAGCAGTAATTTGACGGACGCTTTCTATTTCTTGTCTCATCTCTTCACAGGTCTTTCAATGGAGTATTCCAGTTTTGGAATTCAGGTGATTAGTAGAAATGAGTTTGTTATAAGCTTGTTGTTTGGGGTATGTGTGATACTGGTGGATTACTTTACAGAGATTGGTAGAAATCCGGTACGATGGTTTCGGAATGCACCTTTGTGGTTCCGGTGGTTCGCTTATTATTTTTTAATTGTTTTGTTTTTTTATTTTTTAAAGAATCAAATACCGTTTGTATATGTACAATTCTAATTTTATCCGGCACTTTAAAATAATACGACGAGCTATAATATTTCTTTGCTTGTTTGGCGTTCTCTCAATAGGGACCTATTTTCTTAATACCTATATTTTCAGAAAGTATATTTACAGCCCGCCTTCTCAGGCAGAAATACTCATAGTAGGCGATTCATTTGTGGCTTCCGGTCTGGATCCGAATATTATTGATAATTCTGTGAATATAGGGATGGCTCAGGAACCCTGGGTAATAAGCTACTATAAACTAAAGTACATTTTGGAGGATGATACAAATATTAAGAAGTTGTTATTCCCTTATTCTCCTTTATATTTCTCCAAAACCTACGATGAAGTTTTTAGTGATAAAAATATCTCTCAAGAGATGTACTCCAGGATTTATCCCTTTTTAAACATTAATGATTATGAACAGTTCGAATACAATAAGACGGTGTTTGCAGAAGGCTTTTTAAGATACAAAATCTTTCCGAATTTTCAATATATTGGGAATATACTTTCAAGAATACTACCAATAATAGGAGCTAAATATCCCTATATCGGGAAATATGGCTCGGCTTTTGCACCTCCCCCTTTGACTTATGATTACCGCGCCGAAGTCGAAAAGGCTTTTCCCTCGGGTGATCAAAAAATATATGGAAGAGCAAATTTGCAATATCTTGATTCCATTATTCATTTTATCCATAAAAAAAACATTCAGCCCATAATTGTCGGGTTCCCGGTTCACAGGGAGTTTTACGATGTACTTCCATCCCATATCGTTAATTTTTCTGATTCCGTGAAGGAAACATTATGTAAGGAATATCCATTTGCATCCTTTTTGGATTATACAACAAGCTTCGAAAATCATTCACTTTTTAGAAACACCACGCATTTGAATTTAGCCGGGGCTGAAAAATTATCCGGCTTACTTAATTCCATTCTTAATGAGGAGGGGAATGTGTCAAGTTTGAAGGGTGATTAAGAGCTATTCATCCCAATCATTTGACCACCATAAAGAAAACGTTGACTAACGAGTTGATATTGCTATTGTTTTTTATGATATTGCAGATGTCTTTTAATATCTAATTTATGAGAAGTCGTATTACAAGAGCATTGGAGGGTAGGATAGTATCGCTGTGGTGGATGTTTTTTATTGATATACTCGTGATATATAGTGTGTTTGCTTTTGCTTATGTGTTGCGGCTTAACTTCAATTGTGTTTCTCTTAATCGGTGAGTCGTTGGCCTGGATTTTTGATTCTCGTTTTACCGAAACTCCCTGGATGTTGCTGGTGATACAATATTAATGGTGGTCTTTTTGTGCCTGGGTTTTCGTATGGTGGTGCGCGAAACCTACAGTTTTTTAATCCGCAAGCGGGGGACTATCAATACGGTTATTTTTGCTGCTGAGCGAAAAGGCAAAGAAATAAGTCACCTCTACGGAAAGTTATTGATCACATTAGTTCTAAGAAGTTCGGGGCCTTCATGGAAGCTACTATTGATACATCAGCCAAAATTAAAACCGATGATATGGTTAGGTTATAAACTATTGGTGAAGGATTATGAAAACCTAGTTTAAGTTCCATCAGGAGAAAAGGGTGAGAACTTTCCTGATCTGCATTGGGTAATTATGACTTTTAAAAGTTGGCTAAGAGGCATACATCATTGGGTTGAAGACATACAACTGTACCTTGACGAGTATTTTTACAGGTTTAACCGACATATGATGACAGTGGGGATATTTGAGAATCTCATGAAAAGGAAGATGACAGCCCCTTCAATTCCGTACACAAGGGTTAATAGAGCCCAGAAAAATATTTAGAAACTTATCTAACATATAAAAATGCACCAGATATGCCGAAAGTGCGTTGGAACTTGTTAATTAGTTTGGAAATATAAATTCTTTTACTCCAAAGTATTGTAGTAATTGCTTAAAATGTAATTTATGGTTGGTATTGAAATTGTTAATTATGGGCCCGAATGGGAAAAAGCGCATGAGATTTTTGCAAAAAAATATTTCGGAAATCGAAGGAGGCGCTATTTACCACATTATCAATATTGGAAATTTAGAGGTAAACCAGGCAGCTCTTTACCTTCATTATTACTTGCGGTTTGTGACCAAGAAGTAGTTGGCAGATTAGGCCTAGTGCCTAGCAGAGTAAAGCTCGAGCAAAAAAAATTCGACGCATATTGGACATGTGATTTAATGGTAAGCAGTGATTTTAGGGGTAAAGGAATTGCAAATATGCTTTATACCGAGGCGGTTAACACCAAAATATTGTTTGGTAGCGATCCTAGCCCCAGTGCTGCGATTTCTATGGAGCGTTTCGGGTTTCGCAAACTTCCCGCCTCAACTAAGTTGTTTTATCCATTAAATCCGCGAACTCTAACTGATAAGATTCTTCCAAAATTGTCACCATTTGCTAATATGCTGCCTAATCCAATGCTATGGCTGTTAAAAGCACAGAAAGGAATCGAAGGCGGATTGCAAAGCGTACAAATTGACGAAAGCCAAATTGATTTTGATTGGATTGAGTCAATGCAATCACAACACAGTCTGTACGTTGACCATAATAAAGAATTTTACGAGTGGCGAATGAGAAAATTTATGGATTTTCAAGATGACGGAATTTTTTATCAAATAAAGAAACTATGTTTTGCTGCTATCAGAATAAATGCCAAATCAGGGTTTATAGGCGATTTTTATTCAGCAAACCATAAAGTGAGTAGGAGGATGCTTCGGGATATTATTTTGCATATGCACGCAAAAGGTGTTGAAGAAATAAAGTTTTTAAGTACTCAGCCTGAACTAATTGCTAATTGCAAAAGACTCGGGTTTATAACAGGTCGATCTCACACTGATTTGATTTACTGTTCAAGAAATGAAGAATTTAACCAGATTGTTAAGCCAACTACGGTTTTTGAATATACAACAATAGATTCTGACGAGAATATTTAATTGATGAAAAAAATTATACTCATCTGGGATTTTGACGGAGCAATAGGCCAGGTCAATGCAACTTATCCATACAACTTTAACTATGAAACAATGCTACTAGAAAACTCAATGGCAAAATATGCAGTAAGCAAAATGAAAGAATATAACGTAAAGTCATGTTTCGCCATAACAGGTTTCTCGGCAGAGAAAGGGACAGCGCCTTTCAATTTCCCCGAATTTATTGCAGAAATACAATCAGAAGGCCACGAAATTGCCTCGCATAGCTGGAGGCATGAGTGGACTCCACTTTTTAAAGAAGATCAAATTGATAAAAGTTTTAGACGAAGCAAGAAAGCCTTAGAGGCTGCAATTGAACATAAACAGGAAGTGGTTGGATTTGTTCCACCTCATGATAAACCAACCACATGGGTAAGACGAGGTGCATATAGTCTAGGGGATCGCGGGCTGTGGCCATGGTTTAAAATGGGTGATTTGGACAATGTTTATAAAACGCTAAAATTAAATGAATACAAATGGATCCGAATTAGGCATAATCCGTTAAAACTCAAATTAGGCCTGGGTAAGCAGGAAAAAACTGGTCGTTTGTATGCTTATAAAAACCTCTTGATTTTAGAGAATCATTATAATGGTTTTGATAAAATAGTGCAAAACATTATTCAAAATTCTAGTGAAGAGTATTTTGTAGTTTCTGCGCACCCTGCCATGTTGGCTATGGGAGCTCACAAAATTGAAAGCAGCAATCATTTCGAACAATTTCTCAGTGCTTTCGGCAATAACCCTGAATACGAATTTGTCCGTCCAATGGACTTACTTGAAAAATTCGGAGTTTCATAGTACAGAGTATTCTTTATCTTGTTTCTTGGTTCAGTGGCCCATGATATAGGGAAAGCCCTATTCGAGATCAGAAGAGTTATCAAAACTCTCTTCCCAAATCTCTTTAGATCATTGCTCTAAGTCAATAATGTTCTGAAGCTTTTGGAAAACTGATGAGCTATTCATCCCAATCATTTGACCACCATAAAGAAAACGTTGACTAACGAGTTGATATTGCTATTGTTTTTTATGAAATTGTGGTCAAATTTTAATATCCAATTATGAAAAGTCGTATTACCAGAGCATTAGAGGGTAGGATAGTATCGCCGTGGTGGATTTTAATCATTGATATATTCTTGATATTTAGCGCGTTTGCATTTGCTTATGTGTTGCGGCTTAATTTCAGCCTTCCCAGCTACTCTGTATGGGAATTCACCCGGTCGGGAGTGGGGGTAGTGGCTGTTTACACCATCTCATTTTTAGCTTTTAAAGCCCATCGTGGTGTTATAAGGCATACCAATATCGATGAGTTAAAAAAAGTATTGGTGGCCGGGAGCTCTGCCTTTGTCTTCCTTTTAATCGCAGAGTCTCATGCCATGTGGTTCAATTTCCGGTTTACCGGAACCCCCCGGCTGGTATTGGTGATACAGTATTTATTGGTGGTTTTTTTATGCCTGGGCTTTCGCATGGTGGTGCGCGAAACCTACAGCTTTTTA
>JACDJA010000464.1_pt1 | contig 46871 bp, 52 predicted proteins | sample 7449241 | NCBI WGS metagenome assembly JACDJA01 (sample SAMN14253289, study PRJNA609438) | sludge metagenome | isolation source: initial anaerobic sludge | collected 2018-12-20 | reverse complement strand
GAGTGAACATCTAAGCCTAAAAAACAAGATCAAAAACTTTAAAGGTGGTAACTTTATACTAACAGTTCCAGCAGGAAACTACAGATGTTTACCAGCACCTTATGAGAGAGCTTGTGTTATAGCTGATTATTTTAAACAAAACAAGATAGATGGCAAAGTGATACTTATAGACCCAAATCCAACCATAACCATAAAAGAGAAAGGGTTTAGCTCTGCTTTTAAAAACCTATATAGTGGCTACATAGAGTATCTAAGTGGAACAGAGATAGAGATGATAGACTTAGATAACAAAGTGGTTCATACTGAGTTTGAAGAGATAGAGTTTAGCGATGCTTCGTTTTACCCACAAGTTAGAGGTGCCAAGATACTTGAGAGATTTGGCTTGGCTAAAACTGCTAAAAACCTACTTGAAGCAGATATAGACCCGCTTACTTATGAGGCAAATGGTGCTAAAAATGTTTTTATAGCAGGTGATGCTAGACCTATGGGGTTTTCAAAATCGGGCAATACTTCACTAACAGAGGGGCGAATAGTCGCTGCTCAAGTGGTTTCAAAGATGAAAACAGGCAAAACTTTACCGTGGAGTTCACCTACTACTCAGTGTTTTTCAGCAGTTAGCATCAACCCTGAGAAGAGTATATTTGTAACAACAGACTACTCTTATGATCCTAAAGATAAGACATTTGATTTTTATAACACTGTGCTTAGTGAAGATATAGAAAAAGATGGGCTTCAAAATGCTGAGTTTCTTTATGGATGGGCCGATGCGGTATATAATGATATGTTAGCTACTAAGCCAAAAAAAAAGGGTTTAAGCCCTTTTTTTATAGAGTAGCATATCTAGTTCACTCATACTCTCTTCTAGGGTATCTAGTGGTTTGTTTAAAGCGGCATACTCTAGGCTAAATGTTATAGTCTCTTGGTGGGTGTCTTTTAGCTTTGTCAAGGCTACTTCGTGCTCAACTTTTTTGCAAAACTGCTCTATCGCTTCATCTGAGATATCTACTAGTATGACACAAAACTCATCTTCGCTATATCTAGCTACTATATCATCTTTTGTGGTGCTTGTTCTTATGATATCGGCTATTTTTACTATGATGGTATCTTTTATGTGGCTTCCGTACTTGCTTGTGATGGCTTGATGGTTGTTTAGCCTAAAGAGTACCATAGCAAAGCTTGTTTCACACTCAGTATCAAAGTAGCTACGGGCTAGTTTGATAAAGTGGTGTTTGGAGTAGAGTCCGCTTAATGAGTCGCGACTCATACGGTTTGTGAGTGAGTGGATGTTTTCTAGTGACTCTATGGTGTTGTTTATGCGACATATAAACTCCTCTTTTGAGAAGGGTTTTTTTATAAAATCGTTTGCTCCGTTTTTCAAAAACAAAGCGATAGTCTCATCTTCGGTGCTGCTAGATGAGGCTATGATGGCTAGAGAGTTTTTGCTATGCTCTTTTCTTATGTTTGTTACTAAGCTAAAGCCATCCATTACGGGCATATGGTAGTCTGTTAAAACTAGTGAGTAGGGTTTTGCTGATGAGCTTAGCATACCTAACGCCTCTTCGCCATGAGCTACGGCACTCACCTCAAAAAACATATTTTCCAAAAGTTTTTGGGTCTGTTTTCGCATGATGATATTGTCCTCAACAAGTAAAACTTTGTGGTTTTGGTTTTTTAGGAGTCTATCTATGGTGTTTATGACATAGTTAATATTCTCCATACTACTTTTGTTTACATAGTCGATGATATCTTTTTGGAGTATGTTTTTTCTAAAAGTTTTGTCTATGATACCTGTTAGAACGATCGCTTTATGCCCTTTAGATATAACATAATCGACCACTTCACCATTTGGGGCATCGGGTAGGTTTATATCTAAGATGGCTAAGAGGTACTCAAAGCGACTCAAAAAAAGTTTTGCCTCGTGGAGTGAGTAGGCTATATCGCTTTGCATATTTAGCTCTATCTCTATCTTTTTTGAGATGAGCTTTGCTAGGGTTTTGTTGTCTTCTACTATTAGTATTTTTTTCATCTTTTTCCACCAAAATTTATGCCGTATTTTAGCTTAGTTTTTTGGTTAAATCAACTCGCTATGAGGGTTTGTTTTTGTTGTTTTTTGGTGTATGTCAATAGTATATAACCATATAAAACATATAAAAACTATATTTATCATAATTATTAGAATTTATTATCAAAATAGCTAAGATTAAGTAGCGATTAATAGCCCAAGCTATAAAATACACCTAAATTTTGGTTAATATTTGAAGAGGGTTGATGAATTTAAGATATCTAAGCATAAAAAACAAACTACTTCTACTCTTTATACTCCCTATGATTATTATTTTTATATTTGGTCTATTTTTTATTTTGGATACTTCTAAAACTAACAAAGAGCTTGAGCTTGTAGGGCAAAATATCTCCAAAACTGCTACCATCTCAGAGCTAGTACATCTTTTACAACTAAGTAGAGGGCTAAGCATGGAGCTTAGTTTAGACCCTAACTCAACTAGTAGCAACAAACTCCAAAAGACAAAAGCTAAAGCAAAAGAGCTTTTTGATGCAGAGTTTTCATATCTACTAAAGGAGCGACTTCGGGGGGGGGGGGGGACCTCTAGAAGATAGCTACACCTACTACACAAAACAGATCTCCTTACTTATAGAGGAGTTTGTAAAACTTCTTGATAGCACTCAAAATATAGAACTTAGAGGGTGTTTACAAAACTACCTATATCTTTTGGGTGCAAAAGAGTCTGCGGGGAAGATGAGAGCGCTGCTTTTGAAGTCTTTTTTGCTAAAAGAGTTAAAAGCCGAAGATGTCGCTTTGCTTTTAGAGATAAAAGGCTCTTTTTTTACTCAGATGAACCGCTTTAAACATAGCAAATTTTTCCACAAATATAAACATATACTAAATGATGAAAGTTTCAATGAGAGTATAAAAATAGCAACAGATGTGCTAAATGAGAAAAAAGATGTAGCACTAGAGGGTATGGCTCTAAAGTGGTTTGAAAAATCGACATATACACTAAATAGTATAAAAGTGGTCGAAGATGGTATGTTAGATGAGATGAGAGGTTTGCTTTTGGCTCAAAAAGTGAGCCATAAAAGATACATAGCTACTGGCATAGCTTTTTTGGTGTTTTTTGGTTTGGTTTTGCTGTATGGGGTTTTTACTCTTATAAAAAGCATACTCCACTCCACTTCAAAACTAAACTCAAGCCTAAATAACTCTAGAGTGCTTTTAGAGCAGTATAAGGGTGTGATGGATCAGAGTATGATAGTCTCAAAAACCGATACACTCGGGTTTATAACATATGTAAATGATCAGTTTTGCAAGATAAGTGGCTACACAAGAGATGAGCTAATAGGTAAAAACCACAACATTATAAGAGATAAAAACAACAAAAAAGAGATATATAAAGAGCTATGGTACACCATAAAAGGGCTAAAAAGGGCTTGGCAGGGTGAGCTTAAAAACAGAAAAAAAGATGGTGGTAGTTTTGTTGTAAAGGTTTTTATATCGCCAATACTAGATGAGCATGGTGAGGTGCTTGAGTATATAGGGGTGCAGAGCGATATAACAAGCTTAGTGGAGCAAAAAGAGCTTTTTGAGCAGGTGGCAAAAACAGACCATCTAACAGGGCATGGTAATAGGTATAAGCTACTAGAAGATATAAAAAAAGGGAAAAATTTAGCACTAGCACTCTTTAATATAGACAACTTTAGAGAGTTAAATGATTTTTATGGACATAGTTTTGGTGATAGTGTTATAGCTGAAGTTGTTTGTGTTGCCCACTGTTTGGTGCAAGATGATGATAAGCTAAATCTATATAGGCTAAAGGGTGATGAGATAGCTATCCTTGCTAGGGATTTTGATAGAGATGAGTTTGTAGAGCTTTGTGAAGAGATGATGTTTCATCTCAAAAAAAGGCACTTTATAGACCAAAAAGAGGTGAGCTTGTCGTGGAGCTGTGGCATAAGCTTTGAGCCAAAAGATGAGCTACTTACTAGTGTAGATATGGCACTAAAACTAGCTAAGCAAAAGAGAGAAGATGTAGTTATATATACTCATGAAAACTCACTAAAAGAGCAGTACCATAAAAACTTGCAGTGTGTAGAGTCGATAAGAGAGGCTCTTGTAGATGGGAGGTTTGAGACTTTTTATCAGAGCATAGTAAACAACCAAACTCTAGAGCATGAGAAGTATGAGAGCCTTGTTAGGATGGTAGATAGCAATGGAGCTGTGATAACACCATACCATTTTTTAGATGTGGCAAAAAAGAGCAAAAACTACTTTGAGATAACAAAGATAGTTATCACTCAAGCATTTGAGAGGTTTGCTAGTAGTAAAAAAGAGTTTTCTATAAATCTATCGGTGGAGGATATTTTAAGTGAGGATATAAGGGCTTTTATACTTCGTATGCTCTTAAAGTATGACATAGGCAAGAGAGTGGTTTTTGAGCTTGTGGAGTCTGAGTATGTCGGGAACTTTGAGGCTGTGTCGGAGTTTATATCGGAGGTGAAAAAGTATGGGTGCAAGATAGCTATAGATGACTTTGGGACGGGTTATAGTAACTTTGAGTATATCATAAAACTAAAAGCAGACTATCTAAAGATAGACGGCTCTCTTATAAAAGATATAGCAAAAGATAAAAGCACATACGATGTGGTGCTAACTATAGTTAGGTTTGCAAAGAGCTTAGGGCTTAAAACTATAGCTGAGTTTGTAGAGGATGAGCAGATATATAGACTAGTAAAAGAGATGGGAGTTGAGTACTCACAAGGGTACTACTTTGCAAAACCATCTAGTAAAATCGAGGAATAAACATGAAAAAACTAAGTACAAAAATAAGACTAATGGTACTAATAAGTATCCCTATGGGGGCGATACTTATACTATCTTTGGGGAGACTTTTTTATGATATAGGGATAAAAAACAATCTCTTAGATAACCAAAGCCGCATAAAAGAGAGTGAAGCTCTAAGCCTTATGGTGCACCAGCTTCAAGTTGAGAGAGGGCTTAGCATGGGTGCTGTTTTGGGTGGCGGTACTACAGATGCTCTAAAACAAAGAAGAGCTAGAGTCGATGAGGCTATAAAAAACACTAAAGATATCTATAGTGCAAACGGTAGGGATATGGGTAGTGTAGAGGGGTTAAATCGGCTAAATGCTATAAGGGAGAGGATAGATACAAGAGCTATAGCTCCACAAGATGTGCAAGATGGCTACACTAGCACTATACTCTCGATCATAGAGAGCTTAAACTTAGTCGCTTCACATGTAGATGATACAGGTAGTAGAAATATGGTTCAGTCCTACTCTCACTTAGTGTATGCTAAAGAGTTTTTGGGTGAGACTAGGGCTATTTTAAATGGTGTGTTTATAAAAAATAGAGCCGATTTTAAAGATTTTGCTTATCTTGAAGCTAAAATGGAGCTATATCAGGGTAATAATAAAAAGTTTTTACAACTAGCACCAGATAGTATAAAAGAGATATATAGTAGAGTTTTTGGTGGAGCGAGTGTAGATGAGATGTTTGCTCTTATGCAAAAAGTACAAGATACCCCTGTGGGTGAGGATCTTGAAGTCGATGCTAGTAGGTGGTTTGATGTTGCTACTAACTCTATAGATATCATAGCAGAGCTTGAAAAAGAGTTTTTTAAACTCATAAATAGCGATATAAAACAAAAAGTAGATGAGGCATCGTTTAATGTTATGGCTCTTGCTACTACTTTGGCGGTTGGGATTGTTATATTTAGTCTGCTTATACTTTGGTTTATAAAACTATCGGTCACCAAACCACTTGAGGAGTTTAAAGAGACCTTGCTTGAGATATCTAAAACAAAAGACCTAACCATAAGAGTAGATGAGGAGGCACCTCAAGAGCTTTCAGATATGGCTCATGGTTTTAATGACTTTGTAAACACTCTAAGAGAGCTTATAGATAGCTCAAAGCAAAGCTCAAGTGAAAATGCTTCTATATCACACGAACTATCAACTACTTCGCTTAGTGTTGGGAGTAATGTTGAGAGGAGTGTAGTGGTAGTTGATGAGGCGACAAAAAAAGCCATAGAGATACAACAAGAGATAGTCGTAGCTATAAAAGAGGCGACTAGTTCTAAAGAGAGGATACTAAGTGCAAATACTAACTTAGCCGATGCAAGAGAGGTTGTGGTTGATCTAACTAGTAAGGTTCAAAAATCGGCCGCTCTTGAAGTGGAGCTATCTCAGAGGATGCAACAACTCTCAGATGAGGCAAATGAGGTAAAAACTGTACTAGATATCATCTCTGATATAGCAGATCAAACAAACCTACTAGCTCTAAATGCAGCGATAGAAGCAGCAAGGGCGGGTGAGCATGGAAGAGGGTTTGCGGTGGTGGCTGATGAGGTGCGAAAACTTGCTGAGCGGACTCAAAAATCACTAAGTGAGATAAATGCAACTATAAATGTTATAGTTCAGTCTATCGCTGATGTAAGCTCATCTATGAATGAGAACTCAAAAGAGGTGCAAGAGTTGGCTATTAGTGCGGGTAATGTAGAAGAGAGGATAGATAGTAGTGTGGAGATAGTAAAAGAGGCTGTGTTATCTACCGATAAAACCGTAGATGATTTTGAGAGAACGGGGGTAAATATAGAGCAGATAGTTAGTGCGGTAAATGAGATAAACCATATATCTTCGGCAAATGCTAGAAGTGTAGAGGAGATAGCAGCGGCGGCTGATCATCTAAACTCAATGACCGATGCACTCCATGCTAAGCTAGAGACATTTAGAACTTAAGTAAAGTAGCCACTCATATACCCAACTACACTAGAGGTATCACCGCTAACATCGGCACTAGTGCGGTAGTCTAGTAGTTTTGGGGTAAGAGAGTGTTTTTTAGCATACTCTATGGCGGTTTTAAAACCCTTTGCCCCACAAGCTTCACAAGGGTTTTGGATAAGTGATGAGTTAAGCTCAAGGAGAGCTTTTATACAAAAACTATCTATACTATTTGCCTCTTTTTGGGTGTGAAAATGGCTAAGGTCTGTACTAACTATAAGGACTACATCTTTAAGCGATAGCGGTTTTTCTATAAGTGCTAAAAGCTCATCTGTGGTAGTGTCTGAGTAGATTATCTCTACTACTTTGGTGTTTGGCAAGTAGTGTTTTATAAATGGTAGTTGCACCTCTGAGCTGTGTTCTATGTGGGCTTTTGGGTGGTGTGGTTTGTCTTTTATAAGTTCATCATCGGATGTTATGTCTCCTAATGGGGTTTTAAAAGATGAGTAGTTAGATGTGCTAAAACCATCAAAAAGTACTCTGTGAGATGGGGCTAAGATGATGGCGGTTTTTGGGTTTGTGTTTTGTAGAGTTTTATAGGCGACACTAGCAGTAAAACCTGAGTAGATATGCCCTGCATGTGGAACTAAGATGATTTTTGGTTTAGCATCTATTGGTGTAAAATGTTTTTCATAAAGTTTATCGAAGTGTTTAAACATCTCTAAGATATCGGCTCTATCTTGTGAGTAAAAACTCCCTGCAAAGCTCATCTCTTTTTTCATAAAAATACCCCTTTTATGGTGTAGTTGCACTTTTGGCAACGATCAAGACTTAAGCCTACTATCTTTGAAGTGTAGTTCTCTCTTGATATAAGTAGGTTCTCACACTTTGGGCAGTAGGTGTTGGTATCGTGGGTTATATTGCCTATATAGACATACTCAAGCCCCGCATCTTTGGCTATCCCTTTTGCTTTTAGTAGAGTTTTTAGTGGTGTTGCTTTTGTGTCGTTTAGCTTGTAGTTTGGGTAAAATGCACTTAGGTGCCATGGCAATTTAGCATCTACTTGGGCTATAAACTCCGCCATCTTTTTTAGCTCATCTGTGCTATCGTTTACATCTGGTATAACTAGAGTTGTTAGTTCTAGGTGGACTCCGCTTTTTGCTAGAGTTTTTATGGTCGCTAAAACTCCATCTAGGTCTGCTTTTAGGACTTTTTTGTAGTACTCTTTATTGAAGCTTTTAAGGTCGATATTTGAGGCATCTACAAAACTTAACATATCCTCTAGCACTTCGCTTGATTCAAACCCGCTTGAGACAAATATATTTTTAAGTCCTGCCTCTTTGGCTAAAAGCCCGATATCTTTTGCATAGGGGTACCAGATGGTTGGTTCGTTGTAGGTGTAGCTTATCGATTTTGAGTTGTATTTTAGGGCAAGATCTACTATATCTTTTGGTGAGAAGTAGTCTGTTTTATCGACTATATTTGTTTGTGAAATCTCCCAATTTTGGCAAAATGGACACCTAAGGTTACACCCAACGGTTCCTATAGAGAAGCTTTTAGTGTTTGGTAAAAAGTGGTAGAGTGGTTTTTTCTCAATAGGGTCGATGTTCATAGCACTAGGGTAACCATATACTAGAGTCTCTAGCTCACCGCCACTGTTTTGGTTTACCCCGCAGATACCTACTTTGCCCTCTTTTATGGTGCAGTAGTGTTTGCAGAGTAAACAGATGATGGAGTGGTTATCTTTTGGTTTATAGTATCTCATGAAATCCCCTCTCTTTTGATGTAACTTGGTAGGTATATATGGTAGGGTTTTGTTTGTAGATAGCGGGGGTGGCTCCTGCTTTTTGTGCAAGATGGTCTAAAAACTCTTTTGTTGTTGGGAGTTGTTCCCAAACTTGAGGTAAAAATGTCCCTTGGTGGTAGTTGTGTTTTAGGATAACACCATCTTTAAAAGGCTCTAGTTTGGCTACTAAATCGTCGTAGTTTTTGTAGATGAGCTGTTTTGGTTCGCTTAGGAGCGATACTTCTATGCTGATAAGTTCAAGCTCATCTACACTTAGTGGGTCAAATCTAGGATCGCCAAAAGCGGCAAGTGTAGCATTTTTGTAGATATCATCAAAAAGGCTTTGGTGAGCGATGATAGAGCCTATGCAACCTCTTAGGGAGCCATCTTTGTTTAGTGTAACAAAACTAGCACCGTTTTTTTCTAAAAATGGGTAGGTTTTTAAAAGCTCATCTCTATCTAAGCTTTTTGGTATGTTTAGGTGGTGTAAAATCGCTTGTTTTGCGATATTAAGTAAGATATCGTAGTTCATAATGTGCCTATTATAGCACCTATTTGCTAAGGGTTAAGCCTTAGCAAAAGAGTTATAGTTTTTCTGAGTTTTTAGCTAGATAATCAGCAACACCTTCAGTTGAAGCCTTCATACCCTCATCGCCTTTTTGCCATCCTGCTGGACAAACTTCACCATGCTCATCTGTAAACTGCATAGTATCTACCATACGGATCATCTCATCTATGTTTCTACCTAATGGTAAGTCGTTGATAACTGCATGTCTGATGATACCTTTTGAGTCTATCAAAAATGAGCCACGAAGTGCTACTGATTCGCCAAAAAGTACATCATAATCTTTTGAGATTTGTTTGCTAAGGTCTGCTACTAGTGGGTACTTAATGCGACCTATACCACCTTTTTCAACTGGAGTCTCTCTCCATGCAAAGTGTGAATACTGGCTATCTACCGATACACCTATAACATTTACACCACGGCTCTCAAACTCACTTATCCTGTGGCTAAATGCGATGATCTCTGATGGACAAACAAAAGTAAAGTCTAGTGGATAGAAAAAAAGTACAGTCCCTTTTTTACCAAAATTTTCTGAAAGTTTGAAGTCTTCAACGATACTACCATCTGCTAAAACTGCTGTTGCACTAAAATCTGGTGCTGGTTTTGTTACTAACATTTATTATTCCTTATGATTTAAAATTGTGTTATTTTAACTAAGCTTAGCTAATGATTTGACAACTTTTAGTTTTAAAAATCTACTCTCTATAACTTCTTAAGATTAGATAGCTTAGTGTAGAAGTTAGGCTTAAGCTAAGGGCTATAACAAAAAAACCATCATCTTTAAAACTAAGGGCGGTAGATGAGACGATGGAGCCAACTCCAAACTGCATAACCCCAATGATACCACTTGCGACCCCTGCATTTTTGGAAAAATGCTCAAGTGCCATCGCCATAGCATTACCAAATATAAAAGCCATCATACTCATATAGACTCCAATCAGTGCTACAACAACCACGATCGATGGATCTTTGTAGAGTTGTAAAAACAGAACCGAAGCTATGATTTGGACTAAGATAGCATTTTTGGTTAGCCTTTTTATGTTGTATTTTTTTAAAAGTGAGACATTTAGTTTTATCATAAACATCATAGCTATAAAATTTACGCCAAAAAATAGTGGAAAAAAGTCGGTTGAGATACCAAAATGACCTATATATATGAAAGATGTTTTAGCGATAATGATGAAAAAACCACCAAAACTTATGGCTAAAACCAACATAACCTTTAGGGCATTTGTGTTTGATAGGACACTTTTGTATGAAGCTATGATACTTTGAGAGCTTTTTGTAAAACTCTCGGGCAAGTCTTTGTAAACCAAAAAAGCAGCTACTAGAGCATAGATACCTAAAAATACAAAAACACCCTCCCACGGGAAAAAGTGTATGATGATAGCTCCAAAAACAGGAGCAAGTAGTGGGGCTAGGCTTCTTACTAAACCAATAAGTGAAAAAACCTTTGCCGCCTCCTCTCCATGAAACCTATCGCGAACCGCAGCAGCAGCATTTACGACTGTGATTCCGCCAAAAAATGCCTCTAAAAACCGATATATCCATAACTCATAAATAGATGAGCTAAATATAATAAGAAAGCTAAAAAAAGCATAACCCAAAAGCCCGATGATAGAGCTTACTCTTCTACCGTACCTATCTGAGATGGGTCCACCAAAGACTTGCCCTAGAGCAAAACCACTTAAAAAGATCGAGAGTGAGAGTTCTACTTTGTGGATATCTACATCAAAATATGTCGCTATTTGCGGTATAGATGGTAGGTAGGTATCGACTCCCATGGGAGCAACTGATGATAAAACTGAGAGTATGATTATGAGATATATGTGGTTGATGGCTTTTTTCATAAACAAAGTGTAACTAACTTTAGGATAACATTTTGATTAAAAAATAAGGATAATCGATGATGAAAGAGTATATATTTACCTCTGAATCTGTAACAGAAGGGCATCCCGATAAGATGGCTGATCAGATTAGCGATGCTATTTTGGATTATATTATAGCAAGAGATAAAAATGCTAGAGTTGCTTGTGAGACACTAGTTTCAAATGGTTTTTGTGTCATAGCAGGGGAGTTAAAGACCGATATATATGCACCTATGCAAGATATCGCAAGGCAAGTGGTTCAAGAGATAGGTTATACAGATGCTACTTATGGGTTTGACTACCGCTCGGCTGCTGTTTTAAATGCTATAGGTGAACAATCAGCAGATATAAGTAGAGGGGTAGATATATCGCATAATGAGCTAGGAGCTGGGGATCAAGGGCTTATGTTTGGGTATGCTTGTAGTGAGAGTAAAACCTATATGCCACTACCTATATACTTGGCTCATAAGCTTACAAAACGACTAGCTGAGGTTAGAAAAGAGTCTATCTTGCCATACCTAAGACCCGATGGAAAAGCTCAAGTTAGCATAAAGTATGTAGGCGATAAGCCCGTAAGTGTGGAGACTGTAGTTGTCTCAGCCCAACACTCTCCAGATGTGACTCAAGAGAAGATAAGAGAGGATATTATAGAGGAGGTTATAAAGTATGTTATACCAAAAAACCTTCTACATAAAGATACTATATTTCATGTAAACCCAACAGGTAATTTTGTCATAGGTGGGCCACAAGGTGATGCGGGGCTAACTGGGCGAAAAATCATAGTCGATACATATGGTGGAACTTCTCCTCATGGTGGTGGTGCTTTTAGTGGAAAAGACCCTACAAAAGTAGATAGAAGTGCCGCATATGCCGCAAGACATATAGCCAAAAACCTTGTAGCTTCAGGGGTTTGCGATAAAGCACTTATACAGATAGCCTATGCTATTGGGGTTAGTAAACCAGTCTCTATAATGGTCGATACTTATGGAAGTGCTAAAGTAGATGAGCTTCTTATAGAAAAATGTGTAAAAGAGTTGTTTGACTTGAGCCCAAAAGGGATTATCGATTCGCTTGACTTGCTTCGCCCGATCTATAGAAAAACTGCTGCTTATGGCCATTTTGGAAGAGAAGATGAGGAGTTTACTTGGGAGAGATTAGATAGGGTAGAGGATATAAAAAACTACCTTTTAAGGTAATGAAAATAGTTATCAAAATCCCTTATTTGTGGGGTTTTAATAACCTTTATGTAACAAAAATATAGAAAATTTATTTTGTTATATATTTTTTAGGTTTTTTTAAAAATCTTTGGCTAAACTTTGCTTGAAAATATATATTAGGAGATTATTATGGCAGTTATAATCGGTGATACATGTATAAACTGTGGTGCTTGTATAGATGAGTGTCCAGTTGAAGCGATAGTTGATGAGGATGATAACCCAACAGGTGAAGATATATACTATGTTTACTCAAACAAATGTGTTGAGTGTGTAAGTCACCATGACGAACCAGCTTGTGCTACTGCTTGTCCTACAGAGGGTTGTATAACTTGGGATCTTGTAAAAGATAGTCCTAGCCACCGTGAAGATATCGGTGATGACATGAGAGGTAATGGCACTCCTTGTGTTAACTAAATAGATTAGCCCACCCTTGGGCTAGTCCAATTTTTCTACTTAAACTTCCTCAAATAATCTTTTAGATACAATTTCGTTCATTTTTTAATAGGAGTTCCAATGGAGCGTACACTATCTATAATAAAACCAGATGCAGTTGCAAAAGGTGTTATAGGGAAAATTCTTGATCGTTTTGAGAGCAATGGCTTAAAAATAGCAGCTACTAAAAAAATCCAACTAAGCAAAGCTGATGCAGAGGCTTTTTATGCAGTTCATGCTGAGAGACCTTTTTTCAAAGATTTAGTTGAGTTTATGATAAGCGGACCAGTTGTTGTTTCTGTACTTGAGGGTGATGATGCAGTAGCTAAAAACCGTAAACTTATGGGTGCAACAAACCCAAAAGAGGCTGAAGCGGGAACTATAAGAGCAGATTTTGCACAAAATATCGATGCAAATGCAGTTCATGGTAGCGATTCGCTAGAAAATGCAGCTATAGAGATAGCATTTTTCTTCTCAAACAGAGAGATTTGCTAAATACCTAAGTGAAAATAGAACTTAGAAAGATCTCAAAAACTCCTAGTGAGTTTGAGGTAAAATCTGATAAAATAACTTTTAAAGGTTTTTTACAGTATGATTCTAGCCGTTTGATTTTGCTACGATCAAAGCTAATCGGTGAGATATCAACAACTTGTGATATTTGTACTAGTGAGTTTGAGTTAAATCTCGATGAGGATATAGAGTTTTTTATATCTCTTGGGCTTTACAAAAGCAGTAGCGATGAGTTTTTAGAGGTTGTTGAGATTTTTGATTCGTTTGTCGATGTAGAAGATCTGCTTAAGATGGAGCTAGAGTCCATAAAAAGCGACTATCATCTTTGCACTAAGTGTGCAGATAAAGATGAAGAGTTTGAGTATATACTAGAATAAGGAGAATAATATGGCAGTACCAAAAAGAAGAGTCTCTCACACAAGAAGTGCAAAGAGAAGAACTCACTACAAGATCACACTAGCTAAACCAGTAAAAGATAAAGATGGAACATATAAACTTCCACACTTTGTAAATCCAACTACGGGTGAGTATAAATAGTCGATGATAAAAGTAGCTATAGATGCTATGGGTGGGGATTTTGGTCCCGCACCAATTATTGAGGGGACTATATTAGCCCTTAAGCAAAAAAAATTTGAGCCTATACTTGTAGGCAAAAGAGATGAGATTTTACCTCTGTTACCAAAGCGTTATAGAGATAAGATTTTTATAGTCGAAGCAGATGATGTTATATCTATGCACGACAAAGCCGCAGATGCTATCAAAAGAAAAGAGAGTAGTATCTACAAGGCTATAGAGCTAGTTAAAAATGGCGAAGCTCAAGGGGTGGTTTCGGCTGGACACAGTGGAGCTACTATGACACTAGCGACCCTTAGACTTGGTAGGCTAAAGGGTGTTTTAAGACCCGCACTTGTTACTTTAATGCCTACAAAAGGTTCTAAAAAATCACTTGTACTAGATGTAGGGGCAAATGTCGATTCTAAACCTGAGCATCTAGTTCAGTTTGCTATCATGGGTGATTGTTATGCACAAAAGATGTTTAAAAACCCAAAACCTACTATAGGTATTTTGGCAAATGGTGAAGAGGCTAGTAAGGGAAATGAGCTAAGTAAGGCGACATTTAAAAAACTAGAGGGTTATAACGGGTTTAAGGGAAATGTTGAGGGTGATGATATCTTTAACGGCTCTTGCGATGTTATAGTTTGTGATGGTTTTGTTGGAAATGTTATACTTAAAGCTTCAGAGGGTGTAGCTACAACTATAAGCGGACTCATAAAAGACTATATAAGAAAATCACCCGTTGCTATAACGGGAGCTTTGCTTATGAGAAAGGTTTTTAAACTCCTTAGAAAGCAGATAGACTATGCCGAAATAGGCGGTGCGCCACTTATGGGTATAGATGGGTGTGCTATAGTTAGTCATGGAAAAAGCAACCCAAAAGCTATGAAAAATGCGATATTTCAAGCTATAAACTATATAGATAACAATGTAAATGAGCAGATAGTTCAAACTATAGAGTCATTTTGCAAAAAAGAGGTTATAGAGTAATGTATGCTGCTTTTCGCTCAATCGGGGCTTATGTACCATCTAAAATATTGACAAATGAGGATCTATCTAAGATGGTAGATACTTCTGATGAGTGGATAACAAAACGAACAGGTATAAAAGAGCGACATATCGCCGCAGATGGTGAGTTTACTAGCGATATGGGGGCAAAAGCAGCAACTATAGCAATAGAGCGGAGCGGCATAGATAAAGATGAGATAGATTTAGTTGTTTGTGCGACTATATCGCCTGATTATTTTTGTATGCCATCGACTGCTACCATCATAGCTTCAAAGTTAGGGCTTAAAGATACAACAGCTTTTGATATATCTGCTGCTTGTACAGGTTTTGTCTATGCCCTTAGTGTGGCTAAAGCTTTTATAGAGAGTGGTATGAAAAAAAATGTCCTTATAGTTGGAGCAGAGAAGCTCTCAGCCATAACAGACTATAGTGATAGAGGCACTTGCATACTTTTTGGTGATGGTGCTGGAGCTGCTATAATCAGTGCAACACATGATAAAAATGAGGCGATAGTAGATATCCATACAGGTAGTGATGGTAGCTATGCCGATTTACTTATGAGTCCAAATGGTGGAAGTGGCTCTATACACGACACTTTGGAGGGCGATAAGTGTTTTATGCAGATGAAGGGCAATGAGACCTTTAAAGTGGCGGTAAAAACCCTTACAAATGATGTTGTGGATATACTTAAAAACAACGATATAAAAGCTTCAGATATTAAACATTTTATCCCTCATCAAGCAAACTATCGTATCATAAAAGCAGTTGGTGATGCACTTGGGCTTCAAGATGAGCAGGTTGTCTTAACAGTCCACAAGTATGGAAACACCTCAGGGGCTTCTATACCGATGGCGATAAACGATATATATGAGAGTGGCAGACTTCAAGCGGGGGAGCTTATGCTCTTAGATGCTTTTGGTGGTGGACTCACTTGGGGTTCTACTATACTCCCTTTTTCTCCAAACAAATAACCAAATACCTTTTTTGATATAATAGCTCCAAATAGATTTTTTGGAGTATATTATGAGTAGAGTTTTAGTACCACTAGCAGAGGGTTTTGAAGAGATTGAAGCGGTAAATATTATCGATGTGCTAAGAAGAGCAGAGATAGAGGTAATAGTAGCTTCGCTTGATGAGAAGTTACTTGTTAGAGGGGCAAATGGCATAAGTATAGAGTGTGATAGAACTATAAATGGTATCAAAGCAGATGAGCTTGATATGGTTGTTTTACCTGGTGGTTGGGATGGAACAAACCGCTTAGCAGATGATAAAAATGTACAAAATCTTCTAAAAGATATGGATAAAAAAGGTAAAATGATAGGTGCTATATGTGCCGCACCATTTGCACTAGATAGAGCAGGTGTGCTAAAAGATGCTTTTACTTGCTACCCATCGGTTGAGGAGCAGATAAAAAGTAGTGGCTATCAAGGCGATAAAGCTATGGTAGTTGAAGATAAAAATATACTAACTTCAAGAGGACCCGCTACAGCACTATGTTTTGGACTTGCTATAGTTAAAAAACTAAAAGGGCAAGAGAGTTGTGATGCCCTAAAGAGTGGGATGTTAGCTACATACTGTTAGCACAAACAAAAGCAGAGCTAAATGCCCACTGTATGTTATAGCCTCCAAGCTCACCCGTAACATCTACAACTTCACCTATAAAATAGAGTCCGCTAACATCTAGCGACTCTAGAGTGAAAGGGTTTAGCTCACTACTTAGCACTCCACCTTTGCAAACTTCGGCTTTAGAGAAGCCAAAATTACCCGCTGGGGCAAACTCGTAGGAGTGTAGTTTTTGTAAGCTTTGGGTATCTTTTATCCTATCGCAAGGCTCATCTTTTATAGATAGTGCTTCTAGTAAAGCTTTACTTAGCCTTGATGGCAATGGAAGCTGAGTAGATAGAAGCTTTTTGGAGTTTTTTATAAGCTCTAGTATATTTTGGACGGGCAAAAAATCTATACTTATAGTACCTTTTTGCCAATAAAGCGAAGCACTTAAAACTGCTGGACCGCTTATGCCTTTGTGGGTAAAGAGCATATCTTCAACTATCTTTTTACCATCTATATCTATGGCAACTTTTGTGCTAAGTCCACTAAGCTCTCTCATCCAAAACTGCTCTTTTTGTAAAGTTAGCCCAACTAGTGCGGGTGTAAAATCTTTGGTTTTTATGTTAAAACTCTTAGCGATATCAAGCCCGATATCACTAGCTCCAAGGTTAGAAAAGCTCTTAGCTCCTGAGGCTACGACCACTTTTTTAGCCATAAATGTTTCAAAGATAGTATTTATATTAAAAAGCTCATCTTTGCTTATACTTAAGACTTGAGTATTTAGGTAAAAATCGGCATGAGTTGTTAATTTTTTTAAAACATCCAAAAGATCATTTGAGGAGTTTTTGCAAAAATAGTATCTATCTTTTTTAATCTCCACTTCTATGTTGTGAGCTTTCATAAACTTTAACATATCATCTTTAGTGAAGTTATCTAAAAAATACTCCACAAACTCACCATTAGCTAAAAAGTTATCATAACTCATAATGGTATTTGTAAAGTTACACCTTCCACCACCGCTTATGCGGAGTTTTTGGGCGATTTTTGGGTTTGTATCTAAGATGGCGATTTTTAGATTTTTAGGTAAATGTGAAGCGAAAAAGAGACCACTTGCCCCCGCTCCAACTATAAGTACATCATATATTTTCATAAAGCAAATTATACTATAATGGCAAATATTAAAATAGTGGCTTAGGAAAATATGAACAACAAACTACATATAGTCTCTTTGGGATGTACGAAAAATCTTGTCGATACAGAGGTGATGTTAGGGCGACTTGCTAGTTATGAACTAACACAAGATGAGAGCGAAGCAGATGTTATTATCGTAAATACTTGCGGGTTTATCGATGCAGCTAAAGAGGAGTCGCTAAATACTGTTTTGAGTCTCCATGAGGCTAGAAAAAAAGATTCGGTTTTAGTGATGGCGGGGTGCCTTAGTGAGAGGTATCAAGAGGATTTACAAAAAAATATGCCCGAGGTTGATATCTTTACAGGAGTTGGGGATTATGACAAGATAGATGAGCTACTTGCTGCTAAAAAATCACGATTTAGTAGTGATGTTTACCTTATAGATGGTGCCGCTAGGGTTGTAACAGGTTCAACTTATCATGCCTATATAAAGCTCTCTGAGGGGTGTAATCAGGTTTGTAGTTTTTGTGCTATACCATCGTTTAAGGGTAAGCTAAAATCACGAAGCTTAGACTCTATCGCAAAAGAGATTGAGGGGCTTGTTGCTAAAGGTTTTTGGGATTTTACCTTTGTTTCTCAAGATAGCTCATCTTACTTAAGAGATCAAAATGTCAAAGATGGACTGAGTTTACTTATAGAGCGAGTTGAGCTTATAGAGGGTGTAAAATCTGCTAGAATTTTGTATCTTTACCCATCAACAACGACTCTAACTCTTCTTAAAAATATAGCTTCAAGTAAGATTTTTCAAAACCATTTTGATATCCCGATCCAACACATAAACGATGATATGCTCCGCATTATGAAGCGAGGTTTTGGCACCAACGAGACTCTAAAACTACTTGAGTATATAAAATCTCTACCAGAGTATTTTTTGCGAACTAGTTTTATAGTAGGACATCCGCAAGAGAGTGAAGAGATGTTTAAGCAGATGTGTGATTTTGCTACTGATTTTGGGTTTGATCGTATAAATGTTTTTGCCTACTCAGATGAGGATGGGACTCCCGCATATGCTATGAGTGAGAAAATCCCCGCTAAAACTATAAACAAACGAGCTAAGATACTAGGCGATATAGCTAAAAAAGTGGAGCTAGATTCACTAAAAGATGAGCTAGGTAAAGAGGTAGAGGTTGTGGTTGATGGACTAAGCGAGGAGAGTGAGTATATATATAGTGCTAGAAGGCTTTTGTGGACTCCAGATATCGATGGTGAGATCTATATAACCGATAAAACTTTTGATGAAGATGTTGTTTTTGGGCAAAAATATATAGCCAAAATAGAGCAACTTTTAGGTGATAAGCTAAGTGCAACTCTCATTAGAGCTTGATGTTTTAGAGCTTTTAAAAAACCGTAGAAATCTACTAGCTTTTTCAGGCGGGGTCGATTCTAGTGCACTCTTTTTTTTGCTTGTTGAGGCGGGTGTTGAGTTTGATATCGCGATAGTTGATTATACCCTAAGGAAGCAGAGTAAAGATGAGCTTAGCTATGCTAAAGATTTGGCTAAAAACTATAAAAAACTCTTATATACCTATGAGGCACCAAAGTTCACACAAAACTTTGAGGCAAAAGCTAGAGAGATAAGGTATAGTTTTTTTGAAAAACTTATAGATGAGCATGGTTATGAGAACCTACTAACGGCTCACCATCTAGGTGATAGACTTGAGTGGTTTTTTATGCAACTAAGCAAGGGAGCGGGGCTTTTGGAGCTTTTAGGTATGCAACTAGTTGAGCAAAAAACCGATTATAAACTTATCCGTCCGCTACTAGGAGTTGCTAAAAGTGAGCTTTTGGAGTACCTTCACACTATAGAAAAAAACTACTTTATAGATGAAACTAACACAGATGAGAAGTATAAGCGAAACTACTTTAGACACAACTTCTCAGAGCCACTTTTAAAAGAGTTTTTGGGCGGAATAAAGAGGAGTTTTAGCTACTTAGATAGTGATAAAAATATCTTGCTAGATAAAAACTTAGAGGTTGAAAATATAGGTGATTTTGCCTATGTAAGGTGTAGTAGTTTTAGCAGAGAAGCGGTTTTTGCGGTAGATAAATACTTAAAAACAAAAGGGTATATGCTTAGTTTTAGCGAAAAGCAGAGCTTAAAGAGTACAAAAACTCTTCAGGTTGGAAGGAGATTTATCTTAACACTTTATGTTGATAAGTTTATATTTATAGCCCCATATGTGGAGCAAAAAGTGGTTTTAGACAAGGTGTTTAAAGAGGAGTGTAGGGTGCTTAAGATAGACCCCGCTATAAGGGGGTTTCTCTACCTAAATAGGGGTGTTTTTTTGAGCCTAAAAGAGTTGCTTAGTAAAGATATAAGGAGTAGCAAATGAGTGGAGATAGAAAAAATCTTATAACTTACAACCGAGCCTTTTTAGATAGCGTAGAGATATTTACAAAAAATGAATTAGAGATGCTAGAAGATTTAAATAATCAGCTATCTTTAAAAGAGTTTTTAGCAAGCAAAAATCTAGTAGAGAGTTTTGGGTTTGATTTTGTATATACTAGTGCTAAGATAGAGGGAAATGCCTACACAAAAGCCGATGCTATAACACTTTTGGAGTATGGAAGAACTAGCGGTGGAAAAAGATATAGCGATGCAAAGATGTTGATAAATCTTGACAAGGCATTTAGGTTTATTTTAACCGATGATAGAGTTATTGGTAAGCATAAAATTCGTACCATTCATCAGATTTTAGCCGATGATTTAATCGAAAAAGAAGATATAGGAGCAGTGCGAAAAAAAGGGGTAACTATCAAAGGGAGCAACTATATACCATTAGCAGATAGCATTATACTTGAGAACGAACTAGATAGGGTGATTGAAATTAGTAAAACTATCAAAAATCCTTATAATAAAGCCCTATATCTACACAATAATCTAGCCTACTTGCAATACTTTGCAGATGTCAATAAACGAACAGCTAGAACAATACTAAACCTATCTCTTAAAAGCGATGGCAAAATGTTGCTCATCCCATCAGAAGAGGATATATCTCTTTATGTTGATGGGATTTTAGAGTATTATGAAAATGGAACTAACGATAAATCAAAAGAGTTTTTTATCAAAAGCTATCAAAATATAGTAGATAAAATAAAATTTGTACGAGAATAAAAAAGGCTAGAGATTTATGGACTTTATATAATACCCTCATCTAAACTATTTAAGATAGTATCTTTGGGGAGTTTGTCCCTAATTCTTTTTACCAAAGTTCGAACAGCCATAGAGGTTTTTTGAAACTCCCTCATATACAAAATTCTCTATATTTTGATGAGTTACCTTCTTGTCTTTATTTTGTAAAAGTAAAAAAAGTAGCTTTTTTTCTAGTTTTGTAAGAGAAATCTCCTCTTTTTTTGTATATAAAACTTTTGTTTTCATATTGAAAAACAGCTCATTATCTATTTTTAAAATATCAAAACTATTTGATATTTTTCTAACTTTTAGCCTAAACTCTTGCAGATCAAAAGGCTTTTTTATATAGTCATCACAATCTTTTTCATATGCTTGTGTTATTTTATTTATATCTATATTTGCACTTATTATTATAACTTTTGAGTTTGGATTTGTATTTTTTATTTTTTCCAAAACAAAAAGCCCATCTATATTTGGAACATTTATATCTAAAATATACAAAGCATAATCTTGTAAAATATTCTCAAGTGCTTTTTCGCCATTATAAAAACTATCTACTTTAAAACCATCTTTTTCTAACATCTCTTTAATTGTCTCATTTAAAGAGAAATCATCTTCTAGTAAAAATATTTTATTCATAAGCCTATTTTACTACTATTGTGTGATATTTGTGTGACATTTGAAGCTATATGAGAAAATGTTTATATTTTCTTCACTAGTTACACCGATTTTTATTTTATATTTATCGCAAATATCTTTTACAATACTTAATCCAATTCCATGCCCACCTAAACTTATATTTTCCCTCTCATATCTTTTAAAAATAGCCTCTTTGTCTTTTATCTTTTCGCCATTTGAGATAAATGTTAAGGTACTATTTTCTAAGATAATATCTATAGTTGAATTAACATCAGAGTATTTTATGGCATTTGAGATGTTGTTATCTATGAGTCTCTCTAGCTCAATTTGGCTAATGCCAAAAAAACTATTTTCTAAAATCTCTAAGTTTAAACTTCTATTTTGAGTTTGGGCAATTAGTTCAAAATACTTTACTCTATCTTTTAAAATTTTTTCTAGATTTAGACTCTCTATTTTGTATTTTATCTTTGATTTTGTATGTAAAAATGTCATATCTTCATAGGAGTTTTTTAGTGTTTTTATAGCTCCTTCCATTTTTCTTGAGTATTTATCTTCCCCAAAAGTCTCGTTTTTTAGTTGTAAGTTGAGATTTAAAATAGAAAGCGGAGTTTTTATCTCATGAATAGAGTGCTCTATAAACTTATCTTTGTAGTTTAAAATATACTCTTTTTCTCGCACTTTATAGACTATAAAAATAGTGACTAGCCCTATTAGAGTAGTAAAAAATATTATAATATTTAAGAAAAATATACTCTCTTTTAAGCTACTCTCATCAAACTCAATACTATAAACAATTTTTGCTTCATCAAATATCGGGCTATTTTCAAGTAAGAAAAATGTTTTATTTTTATCATTTTTCTTAAAATAATGGAGAGTTTTATGAAAACTATCAAAAAGCTCTTGACCTTTTTTGATCCTATCTTCAATCTCCTCTAAGCTTGGTTTGTATGATTTGATATTTTTAAAAATAAAATCCCCAATATAACCGTCATTAAAAACTATGTAAGCATAACTATTTATAATATTTTGATTTTTATTTATCGTATTTTTTAAATCTTCCAAATCTTTATCTAGCTCATCATAAGTGTAGCTCACTTGCAAAACTCTATTTGAATTTGGCAAATACATATCTGAATAGCTTATCATTTTTTGTGAAAACATCTCAAAAATAGGGGGAGAAACCCCTATAGTATCGTTTTGCCTATGACTATCAAAAAGATATTTTGCAAAACTTAAATCAAAGTTCATATCAGATGGCATCGTTGTGTTTTTTATGATCAGATTTTCATCTGTTATGTAGATGTTATAAGGTTTTGAGCCTAAAACACCATTTATCTTCCTATAAATCTCATCTAAAGGTACATCATAAGAGTTCTCTTTTAAGTACTCTAGCACTACTTTATGTTTTTCTAGTAAAGTATCTTTTTGTTTTGAAAAGCTATATAGAAGCTTTGTAAGAAGATGATTTGTCTTTTTTTTGAATCTGATAAAAGCTTATCTCTTGGTTTTTTGTATGGTTATCTTCTATATTTTTTAAAAGTAAAAAGTAGCTTGAAAAACTCAAAAGTAAAAATAGAGTTATCACAAAAAAACAGGAAACTTGAGGGTTTTGAAGTCAAAATCCCCCCCCCTGATCGCAATCACTCTAAAAATAGAGTCTGAGCTATTTTTACTCTCTTGTTTGATAGCTTTTCCTTATAGTTTATTACAAATAGTAACAAAACAATGCTTAAGTAGATTAATTTTTAAAAAAAATAACTTTAATTTTAAAATATCACACTTTAGCTAGCGGCTATTTATGATATTGCAAAAATGTAGAGTTTGAACTAGGTCTGGGATATATAAGACATACAGCAGAATTAAAAGTTGATGGCGAAAAAGATGAGATAAAATACACAACTTCTGGCTATGCTGGAATTAACTTCAAATTTTAAAACTACCTTCTCCTAGTTTTGTAATTTAAAAATTATAATGCCACTAAATATTAAGACAATATATTAGATTAATTAATTCCTAAAAAGATAAAATATTTAAATTTAGGAGAAAGAATGGGAAGAAAGAAAGGTCAAGTATTTAGTGCAGAATTTAAGACAAGAATAGTTTTAGAGCTATTAGAAGGTGATGCTACGATAAATCAAATAGCATCAAAACATAATATCACAGTAAAAAGTATTCAGAACTGGAAGAAACAATTTTTGGAAAATGCTTTTTTAGCATTTGATGTAGCAGGAGCAACTAAAACATATAAAGATGAGATTGAAGAGTTAAAAGAGCAGAATGAGCAATTAGCTAAAGCTTTAGGTAAAGCAACAGTAAGGGCTGATTTTGTAGAGGGAAAGCATGTAGCGTAGCAAATCCTGAAAGGCAAAAGAGCTTGGACTTATCAAATAAAAAGGCTCTGATAGATCCCAAGCATCAAGAACTGACTATATCAGAGCAATGTGAGATATTAAATATTAGTAGAAGTAGTTATTACTATGAATCTGTGCAATATGGTAATCAAGATATAAAGATAATGAATAAAATTGATGAGATATACACAAATAGATCATTTTATGGCTATAGGCGTATTCATATGCAATTAAAAGAGTATGGATTTAATATAGGTGTAAATAGAGTTTTAAAATATATGAATGTATTAGGAGTACATGCTATTTTTCCTAAAAAGAAAAAGCTTACATCAATTAAAAATCATGAACATAAGATTTATCCATATCTACTCAAAAATATGGAGATTAATAGACCTAATCAAGTATGGAGTGGGGATATAACGTATATTAGAACTTCTAAAGGATTTGTATATTTAGCAGCAGTCATTGATTGGTACACTAAATCAATACTTTCTTGGAAGATTTCAAATTCTATGGATACATTCTTAGCTACAGATGTTCTTAAAGCAGCGATTAATAGATATGGTACTCCTGAAATTTTTAATACTGACCAAGGAAGTCAATATACAAGCTATTATCACACTGATATCTTAAAACAGAATAATATTAAAATATCTATGAATGGTAAAGGAAGATCTATTGATAATATTACAATAGAGAGATTTTTTAGAACATTAAAATATGAAAATATTTATATTACAGATTATCAAAATATTAAGGAGTTAAAAGAAGGTATATCAGATTATATTCATTTTTATAATTTCAATAGATTTCACTCTGTATTAGGTTATAACAAACCTATGAGGGTTTATCTAAATGAGATAAAAAATGTTGCTTAATGTTACAAAGCTAGTTGGAATTAATATTTAGAAATATTTGTCTTGACTTTTAGTGGCATTATAGTTTCAACTCCAGCTTGAGTTTTTGACACTTCTCTATGACATAGTAGATTTATAAAAGTTGATTTTCCAGTTTTTATTCCACCTATGATGGCTATAAAGTATTTATTTGAATTAAGCTCTTTTTTTACTGTTGATAAGCCATCTTTTAGCTCTGTTATTTCTTCTATTTTTGATAACTCTTTTTGATCATTTAAAAAATTCTCAATATCTTCTATTGATTTTATAATTTCTATTTTTTTCTTTTTGTCATCTTCACTTAATGCCATATTTTTTCCCTTATTTTAAAAATTTAAAAAAATTATATAAAACTCTTGTGACATTGGTGTGACATTTTGATGATTTTAGAGGGTTATCTAAAGAGGTTAAAAACTTTTATTTAAGATTGGGAGTCTGTTGTTGTTTAAATAATACTCTTGTATCAAAGAGGCTTCAACAAAAGCAGGTATAAGCTTTTGGCTAGTTTCAAAATACTCTATGATAAGCTTATCTAAGTTTAAAAAGCTAAATATATCTTTGTAGTGAGTGAAAAAGAGATAGTTTTTTCTCTGCTTATCTAAGTTTAAAAAGCTAAATATATCTTTGTAGTAGATGTTTGCAGGTTTATTGTCTCTTATGTTTGTAACTCTTTTTTGTAGGCCTTGAGCTTTTTTCTCCCCCAAAGTTCTAATCTCTCCAGCTTTTCCAATATATGTGATATTTTCATAACTTTTTGAGTTTTTATAAAAAATATATACTCCAAAACTATTTGGTATATTTGCATTTAGCTCTTTTGCTAAGTTTATAGTAGATTTATCTAAGATCAAACTACTATTTGCAAATAGTTTATATATAGTTTTGTAGTTTATCTCTAAATTCATTTTTATACTTGGCATAAAACCCTAAAACTCCTCATCGCTTATCTTTTTAGCTCTAAAATATAACCTAACCTTATCTTGTTTTAGTTTTTTATAGAGTTTGTATTTTGCTTGTTTTAGCTCTTCATCATCAAAACTAAACTCATCTTTTAGCTCACTATCGCTTAGGTTTGCACTATCCATAGCAAAAAGTTTTAGCTCTTTTTTGGTTAGTTTTGTCTTTAGTGCGGCATATAGCTCTTTATCGTCCTCTATAAGGTCTATCGCATCTAAGTTAGAGTACTTAGTTATAAGCTCTCTAAAGTTATTTTGCTCGTTGTATTTTCTCCATAAGCTTATATCTAGCATATTTTCTCCAGTATTTTAGTTAAATCTTTCTCGGTTATTATTATGTTTGCCTCTTTTTTTAACACCTCTTTTGCACAAAAAGCGACTCTAGTATCAGCATATGCAAACATAGAGAGATCATTTGCTCCATCTCCACAAACCAAAGTCTGCTCTTTAGTGACTCCTAAAAGTCCTTGAAGCCTTTGGAGCATATCACCTTTTGAGTGGTTAAACATCATATCGCCACCAACTAGTCCGCTTAGATGAGCATTTTTATGATGAAGTATGTTTGAAAAGTCGGCATCAAAACCTAAGATATCTTTTGCATAAGATGTTGCAGTGCGAAACCCACCACTAAAACAAACAACTTTTAAGCCCATCTTTTTAAGCTCACTTATGGTCTCTTTTGCTCCGTTCATATAAGGGAGTGAGTGTGAAATCTCCTCCACTTTTTTATACTCAAGACCCCTTAGAAGTGATACTCTTTGTTGAAGTGACTCAAAAAAATCAAGCTCACCGCTCATCGCAGCTTCAGTTATCTTGCTAACTTCATCTTTTAAACCCAAAGCTTCAGCAAAAAAATCGATAGTTTCGCCATCCATAAGTGTTGAGTCAAAGTCAAAAACCGCTAGTTTTAACATATATTTTTCTCTCTTTAGTTATAATAATAGAATTATACCTTTTTAGGATTTTATTTGTTTAGAGATTTTATACATAAGTTAAAAAATTCCACTTTCATAACACTAGAGACGACTCCGCCTCATAGTGCAAAGTTTTCACATATAGTTACTAACATAGAACAATTAGGGCTTCATGAGCTAGTAGATGGATTTACCACCACCGATAACCCTTTAGCGAAGTTAAAATACAACTCACTTTTTGCCTCTAAACTTTTGCAAGATAGGTTTAAAAAAGTCGCCATAGCAACTATGAGCATGAGAGATAGAAACAAAATAGCCCTACAATCAGACCTTTTAGGAGCAAATGAGTTTGATGTAAGAGCGATACTAGCTCTAACAGGCGATAGTGCTTCGATATCGGATCAACCAAAAGTTAAGGGTGTTTTTGAGCAAGATAGCTCACTTTTGCTCGATATCATTACATCTTTTAATAGTGGCAAGGACTATGCACAAAAAGAGTTTAAGTATAAGCCAGATGAGCTATACCCTTTTGCGGTTATAAACTCTTCGGCTAAAAACCCAAAAACTCTACAAAAAAAGATGCAAAAGAAGCTAGAGCACGGGGCGATAGCTATCATATCGCAACCACTTTTTGATACCACTTCAGCAAAGATACTCTTAGAGCTTATGGGTGAGGCAAATAATCTAGTGGGCAAAGATGGTGTTTTAGTGCAGGGTTTTTTCCCTATAACAAAGCTTCGCACGGCTGAATTTTTAACAAACCATGTTCCAGGGATAAATGTCCCGCCTAAGTGGATAGATGAGCTTCGCTTAGCTAGTCGCGATGGGCTTGATATGGAGTATAAAGTAGGTTTTGAGCTTAGCTATGAGCTATTTTATGAGCTTAAAAAACTCCATCCAAAGATCCACCTAATGAGTGCAAACCAATTCCAAATCGCAAAGGATATACTAAAATGATAGACTTAAAACTTCTACAAAAAGATTTTGATACTATAGCTTCTAAACTAAGTAAAAAAGGGGTTAGCGAGGAGCTGCTAGTTGAGCTTAGAGCTAAAAACCAAGAGCTAAAAGAGGCAAAAATAGCCTATGAGACACTTCAAGCCTTGCAAAATAGCCTAAGTAAAGAGTTTGGTATATATAAAAAAGAGGGCAAAGATGTAACTGAGCTCAAATCTAGAGTCGATGAAAATAAACTAAAAATAGCAGATGCCATAGAGGCTCAAAGGCAAAAAGAAGAATCACTTGAAACTTTAGCTATGAATATACCAAATATCCCTGATGATGATGTCCCTGTTGGCGTGGATGAGGAAGAGAATGTCGAGATAAAAAAAGTACTAACTCCAAAAGAGTTTGATTTTACCCCAAAAGAGCATTGGGAGTTAGCCGAACAAAACGGATGGATAGATTTTGAGAGGGGTGTAAAACTAGCAACTAGCCGTTTTAGTGTACTAAATGGCACAGCGGCTAGACTTGAGAGAGCGCTGATAAACTTTATGCTTGATTTTAACACAAAGCGAGGTTTTGTTGAGGTTAGTCTCCCTGCTATAGTAAACAAAACCGCACTGGAGGGGACGGGACAACTTCCAAAGTTTGAAGATGATCTTTATAAACTTGAAAAAACAGATCTATATCTTATCCCAACAGCAGAGGTTCCGCTAACTAACCTATACCAAGATGAGATACTCTTAGCTGAGCAGTTACCACTAAAGATGACCGCATATACTCCATGTTTTAGAAAAGAGGCGGGAGCTGCGGGTAGAGATACTAGAGGTATTATAAGACAACATCAGTTTCACAAAGTAGAGCTAGTTGCTATAAGCAAACCAGATGAGAGCGATAGTGTTTTTGAAGATATGCTCTCTTGTGCTTCAGATATGCTAAAAGAGCTAGAACTTCCGCACCGTTTAGTGACTCTTTGTACGGGGGATTTGGGTTTTGGTGCAGCAAAAACAGTAGATATTGAGGTTTGGTTACCAGCTCAAGGCAAATATAGAGAGATAAGTTCGGTCTCAAACACTAGAGATTTTCAAGCTAGACGAGCAAAGATAAGATACAAAGATGGCGGAAAAAATACTCTAGTTCACACCCTAAATGGCTCATCTTTAGCAGTTGGGCGGACGATAGTTGCTATCATGGAGAACTTCCAAGATAAAGATGGCAATATATCGATACCAAAAGCTTTAGAAGCTTATATGTAAGCAGAGCAGATGCCTAACAACGAGCAAGAAGAGATAATCATCATCCAAGATGGTGATGTAGAGATCATAGATGAGACTATATCACAAGCTAAAGAGCAGAGCCAAAGTAGTGATAAGGGTCTGCGAATCAAACTATTATCGGCCTCTTTGTTAGCTATAGCCATGCTAGTTATAGGTGGGGTGTTTTTGTTTAAAAAACTTCAAGATAAACCAGAGCCAAAGCCCACAACATTTATAGACGATACCCCAAAAGCAACCAAGCCAAGTATTAAGCCAAGTAATGTTGAGAAGATGATAGCAAAAGCAAACTATCTTTACTCTAAAGGCTCAAAAGATGAGGCTCTTGTTATATATAAAGATATAGCTACCTATAGTGAGGCGATATCGGCTTATAACTTAGGTGTGGCACAGCTAAAAGAGAAGAGCTTTGAGAGTGCTAGAGCAAACTTTCAAAGGGCGATAGATAACAATGAAAACAGATGTGTAAGTGCCATAAATGCCGCAGTTTGCTCACTTGAACTTGAGGATAAAAAGAGTTTTGAGTACTACATAGACTTAGCGGAGGCTTTTTTGCCAGATGAGAGCAAATCCTCTCTTTACTCCTACTACTACACACTTATAAGTTTTTATAAAGGGGATTATCTACAAGCACTAAGTGCTATAAATAGCCCAACTACAGATGAGTACCATCATGAACAAAATCTTATATCTTCAAAGATAGACTCACTTTTTTACAACAATAAAAAAGCCATAGAGGCTCTAGAGAGAGACAACCCTGCACTAAATGGCTTCACTCTAGGTATGTTGTATGCAAGGATAGGTGAGCTTGAACTAGCTAGAAGATACTTAGCAAACTCCATAAAAGACAACAAAGAGGCTGAAAAATCACAAGTCGCGATAGGTTATATAGACTTAAAACTAGGCAATATCGTAGATGCCTCAAAAGAGATAGAGAATGCACTAGATCTTTTTGGTGAAGATGTGTTTGATAACTACCCTATAAAAGTTTCACTTAAAAAAGCACTTTTTGATGTTAGCAGTGCTCAAAATAGCTATAGAAAAGATATATCGCAGAGTCAATATATGACATTTTCTAAACTTTTTTACTTCTCGCCCTATAAGATTTTTGATGCAAACAAAGTGTTACAGCAGATAAATAAAGGTAGTATGAGTATAGATACCCAAAATATAGATGAGGCAAAAGAGTACCTAAAAAAAGGGATAAGCTCATCTACTACAAATAAAGTGATGGTAAAGGCTATACAACTTGCACTAAAGTTTAGGATAAGAGAGGCAAATAAGATCTTAGAGGAGTTAGCTAAAAGCTATCCAAAACACTCAATACTTCAGTATAACTTAGCTCTAACCTATGCACAGATGGGAAATATGGTCGATGCAAATAGGCACTTTATCCGCTCATATAACCTTGATGCAAAGAACTATCTATCGGGTATATATGCGATTATGACATCTGCTCTTATACAAAAAGATAGCACCAAACTAAGCTCTATCGTAAGCGATTCTTTGATGCAAGAGGAGGATAGCGATGAGGTGGCAATGTATAAAACACTCTTTCATATCGCTCAAGATGATTATCTAGCGGCATCTGATTATATACAAAAAGATGATCAAGATGACCCACTCAAGATAGCCCTTGATGTCTTAGTAGCGCTTAGGCTAAATGTTTTAGGTGTAGCTGAGGCTAAGAGTCAAAAACTAATAGAGTTACTTCCAAAAGAGATAATCCCACACACTATGTATATCGATTCGCACTTTTTAGAACTAAGAGATAAAGAGTATGCTTTTAGTGTTTTAAACTATCTTAAAAACCAAGATTTTGACTTTAGAGACCTATATAATGGACCTTTTATAACTAGATTTTTATATGTGCAGTTAAACCTTATAACAGGTAGGCTCTACTACCTAAAAGAGCAGTTAAAAGAGATGCTTTTAGAGAAAAACCACACTATAGAGTTAGTAGCTACTCTTGCACTAGCTTCGCTTTATGATAACTCTTTTGAGGAGTCTTTTTCGCTCTATAACAAACTAATAGATGAAGATGGAGTAAAAGATACACAGACACTTTTTTTAGCATCGGTCGCTTCAATTGCAGCGGGGCATAACGATAATGCCATAGCACTTTTGGAGCTATCAAAACTAAGAGAGCCATCGTTTTTGGAGAGTAGATATGCACTAGGACTTTTGCATCTTGAGAAGAAAAACTACAGAGGAGCCGTGTCGCAACTCCAAAAAGTTGAACAAAAAGGTTTTAACTCTTTTTATTTTGACTTTGATATAGATACTAGCAGATTGCTTTTTTTAAAGCAAGATAGAGAGAATCAGCTAAAATAGCCAACTAGACTCTCACCAGCTCTTAGCTCATCTCCTATGTTTATATTTAGCCTAAAACTTCTAGGTAGATAGATAGTAGTTGTGTTGTTTAGGGCAAAACCATATCTTGAGCCTTGAAAAAGTTTGTTGCCAACTTTTGTGTCTATGTCGATAGATTTTATGGTCTGTTTTAGTCTATGGTTTATCTTGATACTCTGCTCATTTTTGTTTGTAAAAACTAAGGTTGCATTCTCATTTAGCTTATCAAATAGTTTTGAAGCAGGTGAGACTCTAGCTCCGCGAACTAGCTCTATAGTTTTTATAGTAGCATCAAAAGGTGATCTTAGCAATGCTACATTTAGACAACTGTTTTGTATAGTGAGTATATACTCATCTTTTTGCTCATCCTCTACAACATCGCTTAGTACTCCATCTACAGGGCTAAGGACACTACTATCTTCAAAAAAGAGTCTCTCTCTTTCAGGATTTCTAAATACAAATATAAAAAATATACTAACCGCTAATGCTAAAAATGCTACCTTGCCGCACCCAAAAAGCCAAAATAAAACCATCATAAATAGTGATGTGCAAATAAACTTTATACCGTTTTTTGCAATTGGTAGATTGTTACCCATAATACTCTCCTTTATTTGCTCATAGAGGCATCTTCTTTGAGTTCCTCTTCTATATCATCAATAAGTGCAACTACTTTGGACTCAATGTCATGCTCTTTTTCAAACTCTATGATGATATTTCTCACCTCTTCACCTGTGATATTCTCTTTTTTGTAGAGTAGTTTTACTATAGACTCTATCGCTTCATTGTACTCTCTTAGTCTTGCTAAAACCGCTTCGTATCTCTCGTGAAGAGTAGTTTTAACAAACTCATCTAGTGCTTCAGCCATCTTGTCGCTATACTCTCTACCGCCTTGTCCATATCCGCCTAAAAATGATTGTCTGCTTTTTTCTAACACCATAAGCCCTGCAACATCGCTCATACCGTATGTTTGAACCATAGCTTTTAGTATATCGGTGGCTCTTTCTAAGTCATTTGCCGCACCAGTTGAGATCTCACCTATAAAGACCTCCTCAGCCCCGCGACCGCCAAGTAAAACATCAACTTCAGCTAAAAGCTCATGTTTTTGTGCCATAAACTTGTTCTCTTCGGGGGTATTTAGAGTATAACCAAGAGCCGCTAAACCTCTAGGGACTATAGAGACTTTAGATACTTTTTTAGCTCCTAAAGTTGTTTCAGCTAAGAGTGCATGTCCACTCTCATGGTAGGCGACTATCTTTTTCTCTTTAGGGTTTATCCGTCTAGATTTTTTAGCAAGTCCAGCTAAGGCTCTCTCGACCGATTCGTAAAAATCTTTTTGTCTTACACTTTTACGGTTTTTTCTACCAGCTAAAAGTGCCGCTTCATTTACTATGTTAGCAAGATCGGCTCCTGCTAAACCAGCCGTTAGCCTTGCAACCTCTTCAAGATCAACATCTGCATCTATTTTAACATTTTTAACATGGACTTTTAAGATTTTTATACGACCTTCAAAGTCTGGTTTATCTACAAGTACTTGTCTATCAAATCTACCTGGGCGAAGAAGTGCTTGATCTAGTATCTCTGGGCGGTTTGTAGCAGCTAGTATGATGATAGGGGTATCTGTTCCAAAGCCATCCATCTCGGCTAAAAGTTGGTTTAGAGTCTGTTCTCTCTCATCGTTTCCACCCATAGAAGCACCAGCAGTACGGCTTTTACCTATAGCATCTATCTCATCTATAAATATAATACTAGGGGCATCTTTTTTTGCTTGTTCAAAAAGATCACGAACTCTAGCTGCTCCAACACCAACAAACATCTCTATAAAACTAGAGCCAGTTACTGAGAAAAAAGGTACATCAGCTTCACCAGCAACCGCTTTTGCTAGAAGTGTTTTACCAGTTCCAGGGCTTCCTACTAAAAGTACACCTTTTGGTATCTTTGCACCTATCTCTACATATCTAGCAGGGTATTTTAAGAAGTCAACTATCTCTTGAACTTCCTCTTTTGCCTCTTCAACCCCTGCTACATCCTCAAACTTTGTTTTTGGTCTTTCGGAATTTATGAGCTTTTTGCTTCCACCCATACCAAGGATTCCGCTCCCCATACTTCGCTGCATCCGTCCAGCAAAAAACATCCATAAAGCTATGATAAGTAAAAATGGAAATAGCCATCCAAACATCTCAGTAAACCAGTTTGATTCACTAAAGCCGTTGTACTCGATGTTGTTATCTTCTAGCTCTTTTACTAAGGTATTATCACCTTTTATGATTCTTGTTGTGTAGAGTGTTGAGCCACTATTATCAAATGCTTTTATGTATGTTTGCCCAATCTCAACTTTTTTTAAACTCTTAGAGCCTATAAGTGTTTTAAACTCTGAGTAGCTTATCTGCTTTGCTCTAGCTGTGTTAGCCATCCCATCTTCACCTGTGCCACCCTCAGTGACTAGTGCTTTAAATAGCACAATAATCACTACCGAAAATATCGCAAATGTTAGCAGTGGATTTTGGTTAAAAAAGTTGTTTGGATTGTTTTTGTTGTTATTGTTTTGCATATATTATTTCCTACTAAGAATTAGAGTTACCCACTCTTCTTTTAATACTCTTTGTTTTATCTCATACTCTTTATAAAATTTTAAAACCTTATCTTCATACTTATCGAGTATGCCAGATAAGATCAAGATGCCGCTATCTTTTGTAGCTTTTTTAAGATCGTTTGCTATAAAAGTTAGCACATCTGCTACTATGTTAGCTATAACCACATCGTATGTTTTGTCTGTTTTGTCACTTGAGCCTACCCATAGGTTGTGAAACTCTACACCATTTAACTCTAAGTTTTGTTTGGTGTTATCGATACTTAGCTCATCTGTATCACAAGCATCTACAATCGCACCTAGTTTAGTTGCAGCGATACCTAGTATCCCACTTCCACACCCAACATCTAAAACACTATCACCACTTTTTACATACTTAGATATAGCACTAAGGGCTGAGTATGTAGTGGGATGGTGACCTGTTCCAAAAGCTAGAGCAGGGTTTATGGTTATGTTTATAAGCTCTTTACTCGCCTCATCCCAGTAGGGATGGACATAAAATTTATCAACCTCTATAGGTGAAATCCCTTTTTTAAAGATCTCTATCCAGTCTTGATTTGCTTCTTTTGTTAGATTTAGATTTAGTGTTATATCTGTGCTAAGTGCTTTTGATAGCTCATCTTTATAGTACTCTAAAGCCCAAGCGGTATCTTCAAGAGCATCTTCACTTCTGATGATAAATCCATCATCAACCTCTTCAAAACCACCATCGACAATCTCATTTAAAAAGCTTAAAAAAAGCTCTTTATGAGATGAGACTTGAACTTCAAGTTTGTAGTAATACTCCTGCATTACCCCTCTATGCCCATAACTGCTCCAAGTTTCTCTTTTAAAACTTGTGGCGTAAAAGGTTTTACTATGTAGTTATTGACTCCCGCTTTTAGTGCTGTTATAACTTCGGTTTTTCCACCCTCTGTTGTTACCATTATGATAGGCAGATCGACAAACCTGCTATCGGCTCTTACTTTTTTAACAAGCTCAAGACCGTTCATCTCAGGCATATTCCAGTCGGTTATTAGCATGTCTATATCTGGGTTTGAGTTAAGGACACTCCATCCTTGAACCCCATCTTCACCCTCTAGCACATCATCGTGACCTAGTCTATTTAGTGTGTTTTTTATTATACGACGCATAGTCGAGCTATCATCAACCACAAGTAATTTCAAATGAAATCCTTTTATGTAAAATATATTTTATAAAGATTATTGCTATTATAATATCAAATTTTTGGTAATTTGTATATTAATAACACCTATTTAGCTACCTTAAAAGCCTCTTTTAAATCGAGCCTTCCCTCATAAAAAGCTTTGCCGATTATGACCCCGCTTACCTTGTTTGTAGATGCTAGTTTTTCTATGTCGGTTATATCTTTTACACCGCCACTCGCTATAGTATCTACACCACTAGCTTTGGCTATCTCAAGGGTAAAATCGACATTTACTCCACTTAGTGTACCATCTTTGCCAACATCTGTGCAGATTATCGCCTCAACTCCAGCATTCGCAAACTCTCTAGCAAGTTGTGTACCTTTTATGTTGCTCACTTCTCCCCACCCCTCAACCGCTACATATCCATCTATGGCATCTATACCAACGGTTATTGGGTATTTTTGAGCCATATCTTTGACAAAGTCGGGGTTTTTTAGTGCGATTGAACCTAAGATGATTCTATCTATGCCAATATCAAGCATCTTTAGTATAGTAGCTTCATCTCGTATGCCACCACCTAGTTGAAGTTTTACATCTGTGTTTGCTCTTATTTTCATAATCTGCTCAAGGTTTTTAGGCTCCCCTGCAAATGCACCGTTTAGATCTACTATATGAACCCAAGTAGCACCCATGCTCTCAAACTCTTTTACAAGTTGCCACGGCTCATCTGAGTAGATTTTCGCACTATCCATAAGCCCTTTTGTTAGCCTTACTGCTTTTCCATCTTTTAGATCTATCGCGGGGTAAAGTGTCATATTTTCTCCTATAAGTTTATAAAATTTTCTAATATTTTAAGTCCATTTTGATGAGACTTTTCAGGATGGGGTTGGATCCCTAGTATATTGTTATGGGCTACTGCTGAGCTAAACTCATAACCATAAATACTTTTTGCTATAACATCTCTCTCATCTTTGCATAAAACATGGTAGCTATGTACAAAATATAAGTAGTGCTTATCATCAAGCCCATCAAAAAGTCGATGTTTTTTTGTAAAAATTCTATTCCATCCTATGTGGGGAACTTTGAGTTTTTGCTCAAACCTTGTTGTGTCAAAATGGACTACTTTGCCACTAATAAGCCCTAGTCCATCATGTGAGCCAAACTCCTCACTACTCTCAAAAAGTAGTTGCATACCTAAGCAAATCCCTAACATATAGTTACCACTTTTTGCAAACTCTTTTAGTGGTTCTATCATATCTTTATCTTGTAGATGAGCCATAGCATCACCAAAAGCCCCAACACCTGGTAAAAGGAGTTTGTCGTAGTTTTTAAGCTTAGTTGCATCGCTCTCAAGGACTACTTTTTGCCCTAAAATAGAAAAAGCATTTTTAATACTCGCTAAATTTCCTACACCATAATCGACTATTGCTACCATTTGTTGTCTTTTTTTAAATGCGAAATTATAGCAGAGCTTAGGTATAATTGCACCTATGGGATTTAGATTATTTTTAGTATTTGAAAAATTTTTGATGCTTTTGCCTAGATGGCTTAGAAAAGCGGTATTTACAACTCTTGCAACATTAGCTTATTATTTTTCTAAAAAGTATCGCGGGGTTGGGTTTATAAATCTTGACTTTGTATTTGGTGATAAGCTAAGCCAAGAAGAGAAAAAAAAGATAGTAAAGTATAGTTTTAGAAACTTGCTCTTAAACTTTTTGCAACTTCTTGAGTTTAGACATATAAGCAAAGATGATATATCTAAAAAAGTACATATAAACAATAAACACATAATTGATAACATAAAAGCACAAGGTAGAGCTATAGTTTTTGTAACACCACACTTTGGAGCATGGGAGTTAGGTGGTGTGGCTATGGGTGTGCTTAGTGATGATAATATAAGTGCTGTATACAAAGAGATGGATAACAAAGACTTTGAGAGGTGGACGATAGATGCTAGAGGCTCATTTGGCAACAAGTCTATAGAGAAGAAAGGTGCCCTAAAAGCACTTGTAAAACTCACTAAAAACAAAGAATCTTGTGCTATCTTGATAGATACTGCTCTAAATGAAAAAGATGGGGTTTTGGTTGAGTTTTTAGGTAAAAAAGTCTACCAATCACCTGTTCCTGCTTATTTGGCTAGAAAGTTTGATGCAGCTATAGTCCCAGCGGTGCTTTTTAGTGAAGATGAGCAAAACTATGAGTTAATGGTGTATGATGAGATAGTAGTAAATCGCACCGAAGATGAGAAGCAAGATATACTAGATGCTACTCAGCTTCAAGCTAACTGGATGAGTGAAATCATCATAAACAATCCAAAATACTGGTTTTGGATACATAGAAGGTTTAAGAGTGAGTATAAAGAGATCTACAAAAAGATAGGTCGCTAAGCACACTCTTTGCTTCTAGCTTCAAAAAACCTAAGAAGTGTAAAGAAAAAAGCAGTTATAGCAGGTCCTAGTATCATCCCCCAAAAACCAAATGAGCTAAGTCCTGCTAAGATAGCAAAAAATATAACAAGCTCATTTATCTGTGTGCTACCCTCTTTTAAGAGCCTTTTGTTTATCTCTTTTATGATGAGCGGTTTTATAAAAGTATCGGCTATAAGTGAGATAACTACTATAGAATAAACAGCTATAAATATCCCGCTAGTTTGGTTCCCTAAAGAGAACTCAAGCAACATAAAAGGTAGCCACATAATAACCCCGCCAACTATAGGTATAAGTGAAGCAAAGCCATACATAACACCAAATAAAACACCGTTGTAACCCAAAAACGATATCGCTATACCAAAGAGTATCCCTTGAAACATAGCATTTACTATAATGGAGTAAAAAACAACACCCATAATGGAAGATAGCTCATCTATAAGAGTAGTACTCTCCTCCTCGCTCATATGGAGTATCCGCTTTAAAAATAAAAATATACTCTCACTATGGTAAAGGACAAAAAAATAAAAAACTATAACAAGTAGAGCATTTTTCAAAAAACCGACACTCATCGAGCCTATGGTTTTTGTAAGCGATAGCATATTTGTCCCTATAGAAGCAACATCAAGTCCACCTAAGTGTTCAAGTAAAAATGGCTTTAGTGGACTAAGTAGCTCTGGAGGGTTTTGTACAAACTCAGTAGTTATATTTTTTATATTTTTAAACACCTCTGGATCTAGATTTGCTAGTTTTGAGCTTAGTTCTATGAGAAAATACCCAAGTGGCACAAAAAATAAGACCGCTAAAAGTGTAGTTGATAGCAGTGCTGCTAGAAGTGGGTTTTTTAGGTATTTTGTAAAAAATATCTGTATGTGTGAAGTCGATATAGCCAAAAGTATAGCTATAACCATAGATAGTAAAAATGGCGCATAGAGTGTGTACATAAAGTATAGCGATATTGCAAAAAGTAGAGCTACAAAATATTGTGGTTTCAAAAAAGTCCCCCATCTAGTTTTTTAGAGATATTTAAGGCACTAAAAGTTGCATTTGTCGCTTTTCTACCCTTTGCTGTTCGCTCAAGGTAGCCATTTGCTATAAGGTATGGCTCTATAACATCTTCTATGGTCCCCTCATCTTCACTCAAAGCAGCTGCTAAAGTGCTTAAGCCTATCGGTTTTTCACCTGAAGTTGCTAGAAGGTTTAAGAGTTTTATATCCATCTCATCAAAACCATAAGAGTTTATACCAAGCTCATCTAGTGCATACTTTGCCCTTTTTTGGTCAATATTTGACTCATTTGCAACATCAGCAAAATCTCTTATTCGCCGAAGAAGTCTAAGGGCGATTCTAGGGGTTGCTCTACTTCTTTTAGCAACCTCTATCGCAGCATCGGTGTCTATGGTTTTATCTAGTTTTATAGCGGCTTGAGATATGATTTTTGCTAACTCATCATCGCTATAAAACTGCATCCTAAAGTTCATGCCAAATCTATCACGAAGTGGGTTAGATAACATCCCCGCCCTTGTAGTTGCACCTATAAGTGTAAAACGAGGCAAGTCGATCTTAACTGTTTGAGCAGCAGGACCACTCCCTATGATGATATCTATACGATAATCCTCCATAGATGAGTAGAGTATCTCCTCAACCGCGGGAGAGAGCCTGTGTATCTCATCTATAAATAGTATATCATTTGGCTCAAGATTTGTTAAAATAGCAGCTAAATCCCCACTCTTTTCTATCATAGGGGCTGCTGTTACTTTTATGTTTGCTCTCATCTCATTTGCTACTATCATAGCTAGAGTTGTTTTTCCTAAACCAGGGGGTCCAAAAAATAGTATATGATCGAGTGCTTCAGCCCTTTTTTGACTAGCCTCTATAAATATAGCTAGATTTTTTTTGATCTGCTCTTGCCCGATATACTCACTCCATGCACTAGGGCGAAGGGTTATCTCTGTACTCTCTTCTGCTTCAAACTTCTCTATCTCAACTAGTCGTTGCATTAGTAGGTTTCATCTTGTGTTGGAAATTTTTTGTTTGTAACATCATCTATGTAGTTTTTAAGAGCATCTTTAAAAATAGCTCTTCCATCAAGATACTCTTTTACAAATTTTGGTTTATGTCCACTATTTAGCCCAAACATATCGCTCCAAACAAGAACTTGTCCATCTACATCTACCCCTGAACCTATCCCTATAAGCGGGATATCTACACTATTAGCGACCTCTTTAGCGACTTTAGCAACAACACCCTCTATAACTATACAAAAAGCTCCCGCAGCCTCTATCGCTTTTGCATCTGCTATGAGTTTTTGTTTTTGTGTCTCATCTTTACCTTTTATCTTATAGCCACCTTCTCCTCTAAAAGCTTGTGGTAAAAGCCCGATGTGTCCACAGATAGCTATCCCATTTTTACAAAGATACTCTATAGTTGGTGCCACCTCTGCACCACCTTCTATCTTGATAGCATCAGCAGGTGAGTTTTGGTAAACTTTTATGGCATTTTTTAGTGCTTCATCTTTGTTAGTGTAAGTACCAAAAGGCATATCGCACACTATAAAGGTATTTTTAGCTCCAGCGGCCACTGCATTTGTGTGGTAGATCATCTGCTTAAGTGTTGCACTTAGAGTATCGTTTTTACCAGCAAAGCTCATATTTAAGCTATCACCCACTAAGAGTATATCAACACCCTCAAAGAGTTTTGCAAAAAGGGCATCATAGGCTGTTAACATAACTATAGGTCTAGTGCCTTTTAGTTTTTTTATAGAGTTTATAGTTAGTTTTTTATCCATCTAGGTTTATCTCAATTTTTTTAAAACATTTTAACAAAATAATGCTAAATGTGATATAATCACTCAACATTTGGAGCAATTATGGGAATCAAAAGCTATTTAGAAGAGAACTTTGATGTAGATATAGTCGATGAGTTTATAGACCACTACTCTATCATGGTTGAGTGTTTGGAAAATATGATAATCGACCTTGAAAAAGATGAGATGTATCAAAGAAGTATCGAAGAGCTTGGTAGAGTTTTTCATAATATAAATGCCTCAACCTCTTACTTAAACTTAAACTCTGTAGCAAAACTTGCATCTTTTGTAGAGAAAAATCTTAAAGATATAAAAGAGAACTATATAAGGGTAAATGAAGAGACTATCGCTTGGCTTTTATCTTTAAATGACCTTTTTATATTGTGGCGAAATGAGCTTTTAGAAGATAGAGAGTTAAGTCATATAGAGTATAAACACATTAAGCTTCCACACTTGGAGTAGAGTTGAAAAAATTAGTAGCATATATAACTTCTGGTTATCCAGAAAAAAACTTTAATATAGATTTATCGTTTGCATTGGCAAAAAGTGGAGTCGATACCCTTGAGCTTGGCATAGCATTTTCAGACCCCGTTGCCGATGGGGTTATTATAGAAAAAGCAAATCAGATAGCACTTAAAAATGGTTATAGATTTAGTGATACTCTTGATATAACAAAAGCTATCTCTAAAGATATAGATACTATGTGGATGGGGTATTTTAACAGTTTTTATCAGCAAGATTTTAAAGCTCTTATGAAAAAAGCTAAAGATATCGGAATTAGTGGTTTTATAATCCCTGACCTTCCATATGAAGAGGCGAAGTTTTATAAAGATGATCTTGATAGTGTAGGACTTAGTAATATAACTTTTGTAGCCCCAACAGATACTAAAGATCGCATAGAGTTGCTTGTAAAAGATTCTAGTAAGTTTATATATCTAGTCGCTTATACGGGGATCACAGGGAGCGGAAAAAGTGAAGATTTGAGTAAAATCATACATGATATAAAAACATTTAGCACCACACCTGTTTATGTAGGATTTGGGGTAAATGCAAAAACCGCCAAAGATAAAGCCAAAGGGGCCGATGGGGTAATAGTTGGTAGTGCTTTTGTTGAGGTTTTGTTAGATGATACCCTAAGTGGCACCCAAAAAATAGACAAGTGTTGCGAGATAGCAAAAGCTATAAAAGATAAGATAAACTCCTAAGAGTTGTTTTTATATATACTTAGATATACTTTCATCTATACTTTTTAGAGGAAGGTTATGAAGTTTCTTTTTACTAGCACATCACACTTTAACTTAGCAAATCTTTTTACATTTGTAAATATAACATCGGGGCTTCTTGCTATATATTTTATCACTCAAGAGAGCTTTTTTTTAGCGATTATTTTTGCGTGGATAGGTGGAGCTTTTGATATATTTGATGGCAAAATAGCTAGAAAATTCTCCCTATCAAATGAGTTTGGCATACAGCTAGATAGTTTTGCTGATTTTTTAACCTTTGTTCTTGTCCCTGTTTTTTTGATATTTGAGGCTATCTACTCTAATGAGCTTAGTGGATTTAGCCTTTTTATAGCAGGTGGTGTGAGTATCATCTATGTTATAAGCGGACTTAGAAGACTTATAACTTTTAACATAAACTCTGAAGCAGGGGAGGTTGGTAAGTTTTTTGTAGGTGTTCCAACCCCGCTAGGGGCGATACTTTTATGGTTGGTGTATCTAGCTTTTATCTATAGTATATTTAGTGTTTGGGTCGTTTTAGCTATGATGCTTGTAGTTGGATGGAGCTTAAACTCTAAGCTAAAAGTTCCTCATCCATAAGCCTAAAGTCTCTTTCCCAAAAAAACTCTATCCACTCATTTGCCTCTTGCACATAGTAAGTTGGTTTATAGATAGATGTTTTTTTATAAAAAAGAGTTGCACTCTCAAAGCTTAAATCTCTAAAATTTTTCTCCAAATAACCCATAAGAGCATCAAGTGTTTCGCCGCTATCAGATATATCATCTACAACTAAAACTTTTTTTGATCTAGCTAGATTTAACTCTTTTGTCTCTAGTTTGACACTATATTGCTTTATGTTTTTATCATAAGAGATGGCATTTAGTGTTTGGATATGCCTAATCCCTAAAGCCTCACCGATAGCATGAGTGGGTATAAACCCGCCTCTTGCTATAGTTATGATGGTGTCGTAGTTGTTGTGTTTTAGAGTTTTGCTAAGAGTTAGGATATCTTTTTTAAACTCATCGTAGCTATAGTATCTCATCTGTTATTTAAGCTAAACTTACCGCTCCCTAAAAGTGCAATGGCTATGCTAGTAGCTAAGTAAAAAAGTGGCAACTCAATAACAGGTGCTCCATAAGTTCCTAACTTAAATATCTCATTTGCATGGGCTAAATATATAATAAAGAGCATATTTATAGCTAAAATCGCAGCAGATACTCTTGCATAAAACCCTAAAGCTATAAAGAGTGGAGCGATAATCTCTCCAACATAAACACCATAAGCAAAAAACTCTGGAAGTGAACTTGCACTTAGCATACCTTTTATAGGAGCTATTCCGTTTGTGAGTTTACTAAAGCCATGAAAAAGCATCAATAGACCAACATTTAGTCTCAAAACTAGTTTTGCTATATCATTTGACATCATTTAACCTTAAATTTTAATTATACTGAAACAAAATTTTAGTTATAATATCATAATTCTACAAACCGATTGAGAAAAAATACCCATTTATTCAAAATCCAACAAGGTAATTAATGCAAGAAAATATCACATTTGATGATTTAGGTTTAAAAAAAGAGGTGCTTAGAGGCGTAAAAGATGCAGGTTTTGTGACCCCAAGCCCGATACAAGCAGCAGCGATCCCATCTGTTTTAGATGGTAGAGATATGGTGGCACAAGCCCATACAGGGACAGGAAAAACAGCAGCTTTTGGACTTCCACTACTTAGCAAACTAAAGCTAGATGGAAGTGTTGAAGCACTTATCATAACACCAACAAGAGAACTAGCGACTCAAGTTAGCGATGAGCTTTTTAAGTATGGAAAAACACTAGGTGTTAAAACAGTTACAGTTTATGGTGGGAGTTCATACACTCGTCAGATAGAGTTTATAAGAAGAGGTGCTAGTATAGTTGTAGCAACCCCTGGAAGACTGCTAGATATACTACAAAAAGGGTTAGTAAAAAACTTTAACCCAAGCATGGTAGTTTTAGATGAGGCAGATGAGATGCTAGATATGGGATTTTTAGATGATATAAATGAGATTTTTTCTTTTTTAAATCAAGATAGACAAACACTACTCTTCTCAGCAACTATGCCTCAACCTATAAAAGTACTAGCTAGTCGCATACTAAACAACCCAGAGTATGTAAGTATAACCCAAGGTGAGACTACAAATGCCGACATAGACCAAGAGTACTATGTTATAGATGAAAATGAGCGAGATGATGCTATCATCAGACTTATGCATAGTGAAAATGCCCAAAAATCGGTCGTTTTTTGTAGAACAAAAAGTGAAGTTGATAGACTATCAAATGTTTTATCGAGTGCGGGATATCTAGCAAACGGACTACATGGAGATATGGAGCAAAGACAACGCGAGAGTGTTATCAAAAACTTTAAAAACGGCACTATAAAAGTACTTGTTGCAACAGATGTCGCAGCTCGTGGGATACATGTCGATAGTATAAGCCATGTATTTAACTACCATATACCGTTTGATTCTGAGAGCTATGTTCATAGGATAGGCAGAACAGGTAGAGCTGGTACAAAAGGTAAAGCTATCACGATCTTAACTCCACTGGAGTTTAAAGAGCTTCAACGGATAAAATCAAAAGTTGGCACAAAGATGACTCATGCTTTTGTCCCTAGTAAAAACGACCTAAAAGAGCAGGGTGTATCTAAGGTAGTAGAGAGCATAAAAGAGCATAAAGTTTATGATGAAGCACATAAGATTATAGATGCACTTAGAGGTGAGATAGATGATGAGACTATTATATATAAACTAGTCTCTATGATACTAAGTAAACAAAATATTCAAGGACCAAACCATATAGGTATCCCTGCTGATAAACTAAGCTATCTTTTAGAGAGACTAGAGAAGAGAAGAGATAATGATCGCAGAGGTAGAAGCCCTAGAAATAGTAGAAGTAGAGACCAAAGACCAAGAGATAGTCGTCCAAGAAATCGCCAAAGTACAAGAGCACCTAGAGGTAGATAGATGAGTATCTGGGAAGATGAGCATTTTTATATACTTAAAGAGCCAAGCTCTATTCCATGGTTAAAGCTTTTTACAAAAGAGCCATATAAAGAGTTAGGGGATATGCCAGATGAGCTAAGAGCTAAGATGTGGCAGATATATGATGAGATAGAGAAGCAGATGAAACTCTACTACAACCCTACCAAGATAAATATGGCTTCATTTGCAAATATGCTTCCACAAGTACACATCCATATAATGGCTAGATTTGAGCAAGATAGCCACTTTCCAAACCCTATGTGGGGTGAAAAACTAAGAGATGGTTTTTTAGAGTTAGCAGATGAGAAAATATTTCACAAAAAACTTATAAAAGCACTTGATAATACCCTAAAATAGGCACTTCTAATCTTTTTTTAAGCTAGATTTATCTAAAATCATATTATATAATTTCAACGGTAGGTTTAGCTATGAAGTATTTTGTGATATTTGGTATATTTTTAGTCTCTTTTTTAAGTGCTGATAGTGCTATTTTTAAAAAGATAGAAAAAGACCTTGACTCTTTTATAGTAAAAGATTTGAGTCAAGATGCTATGTTATTTTCAAAAAATGAAGATAAGCTTATAAGACCTGCTAGTTTAACAAAAATCATGACATCTATCATCGCTATAGAGAGTGGTAAGATGGATGATGTTGTAACTATCACAAAGCCTATGATCGAAGTTGAGCCTACTAAGATAAACCTTGTTGTTGGTGAGAAGATAAAACTAAGAGACCTTGTCCATGCAGCGATGATAAAATCAGCAAATGATGCTGCTTATGCGATAGCCTACTACTTAGGAGATGGCAATAAGCAGATATTTTTAGACATCATGAACACAAGAGCAAAAGAGTTAGGTATGTTAAATACTCACTATGCAGACCCTGCTGGGTTTGACTCTAAAACTCATAGATCAAGTGCAAAAGATCTTTTAACTCTAACTGAGTATGTTATAAAAAATAAAACATTTAACTCTATAGTAAACCTTAAAAGCTACTCATTTTATACTCAAGATAGCGGGAAAAAATACACCGTAGCAACAAGCAACAAACTTATGAAAGAGCATAAGTACATAGTTGGAGTTAAAACAGGCTATACTAATGCAGCTGGACCTTGCTTGATCGCTAGAGCAAAAAAAGATGGTAAAGATATACTCTTAGTTATGTTAAATGCAGGAAATAGATGGGCAAATGCACAAAAAGCACTAGATGAAGCTATGGGCGAATCTGTACCAAGTAGTGAGCTACTAGCTAAAAACTAGTAGAGATTTAACTCTTTATCTACCTTCGCCACCCACGGAGTGGGTTGTTTTGTTTTGGCATCTGTTTTTTCACCTACACATAAAAAACTACCATTTGCAACTTGCTTAATCTCATAAAAACTATCGTGCCACTTATCTCCAAAATGTTCTTGATCTACTAAGTTTAGCTCACTATCTAGTTTCATAACAAGAGCATCTTTATCATCTTTATCTACAACACTTCCAGCTGTCATAAAACTACCATCATTTAGTTCTACTATGTCGTTTATATAGCTTTTATACTCTGTCTCTATAGTGTTTTTAAGTAGGGTTTTTCCGCTTCTACTTATCTTTATAAACTCAAGATTGTCATTTTTATCTCTAGCTAAAACTAAAAGCTCACCACTATTTAGCTCTACTACTTTATACCCTTTGGCGGGGGCTAAAAGTTGAGTTTTTTCACCATTAACTATATATAGGCTATTTTGTAAAAGTACTAAGAGTGAACCATCTTTTAGTGCTTTTGCTTCAACTAGGCTCTCTTTTGTGTTTAGGTTTTTTTGCCATATAGTAGTAGCTAGATTGTCTAGTTTATATACGGTGTAACCACCACTGCTACCAAACATATCTTGAGGGTTATGTTTTTGTTTTGTTGTTAAAAATATACCATTTTCGCTAGATATTAAACTTGGCTCTATTAGTTCAAAGTTTAGAGTTTTCTCTACTTGCTCATTTTGGTTGAAAAATAGTAGAGAGTTTTTGCCTAAGGTTATAAAGTTTTTGTTTTTTATACTATTTTTTAGCTCTATATCTTGATGTAGTGTTTTTTTTATCGATTTTATTTTATGTCCATTTTTATCATAACTATCTATAAGTAAAGTTGTAGCATTTGTAGTTTTTAGGGCATCTAAGTACTCATAAGCATTTTTAAAAGTTACACCCGTGATGGTATCTTTTTTGGTTGTTTTATCTAAGATTATGGTTGTAAAAGTTTGGTTTGACTCTTTAAAGAGCTTTATATTGGTCGCTTGAAGTTGGTTTAAAAGTAGTAGTGTGAGTAGTGATGCTTTATACATAGAGTGTATAAAGCAATAATTATTCCAGTTTGAAAACCTATTTTAGGTTCTCAAACGGTGCTGCTACAACTGTTTTTCTAGTTACGGTGTATGGTACAAGTGCCGCTGCTCTTGCTCTTTTTATAACTGTAGCTATCATATCTTGATGTCTTTTGCAGTTTCCTGTTAGACGACGAGGCATAATTTTATATCTCTCAGATAGTGAGAAGCGAAGTGCTCCTATATCTTTATAGTCCATAAAATCAACTTTTGATTCGCAATATTTGCAGTATCTTTTTTTATATTTTCTTCTCTCAGCCATTTTGTTTTCCTTAAATGTTTTGCTTTATTAAAATGGGATATCATCCTCATTTATATCTATCTCAGGGATAGGTTTGCTTTGGGCAGGTTGAGTTTGTTGTGCTGGTTGAGCTGGTTGCCTATAGGTCGGCTCTTGTGGCTCAGAACTATAATCACCTCTGCTATCT